>ENA-UOJE01000179-UOJE01000179.1-human-gut-metagenome-genome-assembly--contig:-C23-NODE-179-length-77446-cov-7.257795_pt1 | contig 77446 bp, 127 predicted proteins | sample MGYA00242341_ERZ723888 | MGnify/ENA metagenome assembly ERZ723888 | reverse complement strand
TGCAGCGAATTTCAATGCGTCTGGAAATGAACATTTTTTAACATCCATAATCAGACTAAAAATATTGCCCTTCTGGTTTGTAGAAAAGACAAAGAATCGGAGTGTACCGCAATCCACCATACAACTAGTGGGATTTCTGGATTCCTCACGAGCGAACCGCAGATTATTCTTTTGAGGATTAAACTTGATATTTTCAAAACCAAGTGCTTCAAGGATTTGGATGATTTTGTCTGGTTGATTTTCAAGCTTAGACGCTAAAAGATTCACGTCCACATAATCACCCCTCCTTCTAGCTTATCGACGGTCGTACACGCCATGATCGTTCACGATGGTGCAGAATCCGATTTCAACCCAACGATTCCATGCCGAATCCCATTGATAAAGAAGTGTCTGGCCGTCTTCATCAGAACGGGTCTTGTTTAGAAAAAGGACCATATATTTCTTGTCCTTATCCATAATGAACGGCTCTTTGATTTTAGGATTGTCCTTGTTACGTCGATACGGATTGCAGTCAAACTTCTCGCCAGTATATTCGTCCTGCCAGGCCGGTCTGGCAAATACAGCCTGCGCAACCACTTCCTTGATTTGCTTTGAGTTCGACAGACAGGTTGCATCAAGCCATCTTTGGTTCGTTGTATGTAAAGCCAGCTGGAAAGTACAAATCATTGCGACCTGCTCTTTTGAAACGGTATTAAAAATACGGCGACTATTCATCAGCAGCGCCTGCCACATCTTATCGTCGATACCGTCATCCGATTTCATAGTGTCGTATATGATTGCTTTTGTTCCTGATCGTGCAAGTCGCTTGATATACTGGAGCACTTTAGAAGTATCATTTTCGAACATTTTTACGAATTGAATATTGGAATACTTTTCTTTTGTAATGGCAGCCGCCTTACGAAGCATTTCAAATTCTTCCTCGTTAAAATGACCAAGACTAAGCTTTTTACGGGTGATTTTCCAGTAATCTAAATCCTTTGTAAGAATGTGAACAAGTAACATATTTTTGTATGCTTTGCTCTGCATCTCGTTTGAAATAATTGCAACACCTGTGCCACCCTCAGCAAACGGAAGAACCATATTTTCAAAGATGAAACTTGACTTGCCTGTGCCACTATGGCCGGCAAACAGATACATATCTCCAACTGGTGCGCCAAGTGTCAGATAATTCAAAAGAGGGGCTCCAGCCGCATAGCTGATGCCTTGATCCATGCCGGCGTTACAGTCTTGAAGATATTTTTCATCAACAACAAGTGACTCAATTTTTGAATCAGTTCCAGTTGTTAGCGCCACACTGTTGTTTAGCAGTTCAAATGCTTCATATACTTCTTCATTAGTTGAATTCTCAAATCGCTCTGGTGTGCTCAGCATCTCGTCAAACTTCGTAGCAAGAATCTTGAGCGTGTTCATTTTTGCTATTTTGTTGTAATAGCTGTCTGTATTTTCGGAATCGACCAGATCCATCATCACCTTGCAGGCTTTCCAACCGTTAAGTTCTTCGTAATGCTTCCGTAATGTAGGTTTATCTGACAAGTACGTATCAAGAGTGATATTATCGATATTAGAAAAACCCTGCCGACGAATACCTCTTCCAATAAGGAAATAAAAAAGTGGTTCTTCACAAATTAGATTCTTATTGGCTCCTTCATTCACATTCTTGTAGTCATCATAACGTTGTGGATCTTTCCAAAGGCAAAAAACAAAGCTTGCTTCTGTCTGTTCACGATTCGCTTCAATTTTTTCAATCGTCTTGTTTAAATCCACAAATCGTCACCTCCGAGTAAACTGCTTACATCATTCCCCTTATGCATTGCGCCAACGTTGGATAAATCAACCATCGCATCTAAATCAGGACGAGATTCTTCTTTAACTGTTTTTTCAGTTTTGTCTTTTTCGCGTCGATACACAGCAGCAATATTATTCCGAACAATGGCCATCAGATAATTAGCTTTCGCTGTATCATCGGGAAAATTCTTATTCGTGATTGCCCACTGAATCGCAGTACGCTTCTCGTCCAAGGTCATCTGAATGATTTCATCAGAATAAAACTCTAGCTCTTTCAGCCGGCGGAACACTACTGTCGGCATCGGTTGCCCTCCATTAAGGTCATAACCGATCAAGCCAGCAATTGTATCACACAACTTTTTATATGACTCAGTTGTTCGCCCAGGCTTTTTCTGAGGCTTGGGCTTTTCTTTTCGAACTCTTTCCTTTCGACGCCCTTCAAGCCATGCCTGATAAACGGCCTCAGATTGGAAATATCTATTATTAGGAGCCTTATAAAACTGTTCTTTTGGCCCTTCGACTCCAGTGGCCATGCATTTGACCATCTTAGATTTCGCCATATTTCCTACCTCAAACTGCCCACCATCCCACCACTACGCAAATTAGTTGGTCGTCAAAGTACAATAGGTTGTATTAGTTGACCAAAAAATAAACGGTCTTCAGTTCATTGATAGGAAACTCAGGATCGGTAAACTTCATCCCGACTGTGTCACGAATAGCCTTAACCTGAGCTTTAACCTCGGCGGAAGCATTGGCGAAGCGATCCTGAATGACACTAATCCACTCGGCGCGATGAGGTTCATCCTCTTCAGCCTGAGCAGCTCCAACATACTGCTTTGCACGCTCAGCCTGTACGGACTCAACTTCCTTTTTCTCTGCAGCCTGCTTCTTCAGGTCAGCTTCATAGGAACGACCACCCTTATCATGCTCTGCCTTGATTGCGTCAGTCAAAGCCTTGATGAATTCATCCGCGTCCAGAGGAATACGATCCACAATATCAGCGAAACGGCTCTTGGAATCAACGGAGAAGTTATCATCGCGGAAGCAAATCACACGACGTTCGGATTTCACTTTGCCAACGATTTCTTCCTTACCATTGACCACGTTCTTGCGGCCGGTCTTCACCTTGTCGATATCACGGTCGACATAAGCAACACCTACGATATCAACCTTGTTCTTCAGTGCATTGAAATACCGCTTGTCCATATTGGTAGACAACATGGAATAGCTCGCCAGAGTAACAGGATCAGTGATGTCAGTCTTCTTGGTGTGACCGATGATGATAGGGCTGATACCAACACGCTTCAGTTCCCATAGACGATTCGTGACCAACTCAATAGCCTTATCAGTGGGACCGTTAAACCCAGAGAAAGTCGCCTTGAAAGACTTAGTCCGCTTGTCAGGATTCTCGCGATTCCAGATACGAACTGTTTCCTCTTCTGCCATTCGCATCAGCTCGTCAATGGTATCAACCACAACAACCTTCAAATCCTGGTAATCAGAGAAGCGGTTTTCAATGATATCCATAGTGACTTCATCGAAATGCTCCCAATCCCATACAGGCTCCTGGACGATACCTTCAATAGTGGCCTGATCCGCTTCCTTGCCACAGGTCAGGAAGATATAACCTTCGTCGCCAACCATCTTTTCACAAACCTGCTTAATCACAGTGGTCTTGCCAATACCGCCTTCACCCATCAGATAAATGCTATAGTCAAGTGGATTCAGGCTGATTTCGGTTTTTTTACCAAATTTACGCGCCATTATGTATTCTCCTTTTTAATTTTCATTCCACGGCAAATCAACTGGATCAAAACATGCTATCGATATCTTCATCGTCCTCTGCCGGAGCCTCAACTGCCGGTGCAGTCTTAGCCTTTGTCTTAGACTTAGAAGAGCCGCTTACCATATCGTCCACACTCTCGTCGGAAGCCGGAGCATAGATTTCGTCCTCGAACTCGCGGGCAGTATACTCAGAGTCAGCAGCTGCCTTGCACTCTTCAAACTCGCCAGTCAGGATAGGTTTCACTAGGCGCAGTTCATTAACACGCTCTCCGAAGATATTGCCACGAGGCTTGAAGTCCTCCATCTTAGAAATACCGAGCTCAACCTGTTCCTTCTGCTGCTCAGTCAGGCTGTCCATGGTGAATTCAACTTCCTCAGCGCCATTGACCACGGCGATCTGCCAGTTCATGTGGACCGGATTACGAGATTTGGTCTCCAGATAACGCATCTTGTAATCATAAATCGCCTTATGCTTCGGCTTGCTCATATCAAAGACAGCTGTATTGAAAACAGTATCGATCAAGAACATCTTGCGGGCATTGTCTGCCTTAGAATACATCGGAGTGTAGCAGTGCATAAAGATTTTGCCATCATCCTTCAGGCTGCTCTTATCCATGCTGTCCTTGTCGTAATACAGATCCAGATTCATAGTCAAATGAGGGGTATCCTTCTCACTGGGCATATACACGTTCTGAATCTGGAACTCACGATAAACCTGATCGCTGTATTTGCCAGTGCCAGGACGCAGAACAAACTGACCAGTAACAACGATATCATCCTCATAACCGGTCAGAGCAGACTCCAGATACTCGATCATATCCCATTCAGTAATAAACTCTTTACGCTCACCCAGGTTGACAGTGAACTTCTTGATGCTAGACACATTCTTGATGACATCTTCATCAAAACGGTCTGCCCAATCCACCTCGATACTCTTCATGTTGGGATCGAGCGTTTTGATCACATCATTCTTAAAGCCTTCCAGCTTGACATAGCCCATATTAGTACCGGCCTTAATACCAAAATTGATGCCGATCTTCTCGCTGGTTTTCAGAGTGTCGCGCTTTACCATGGGTGCCTTGCGAGAAACGGAAACTTTACCGCAAAAATTAAAACGTGCATAAACGTCGTTCTTCTTATCTGCCATATGTACCTCCTGTTATGTAAAAAAATCAATAATCGACTTCTTCGGTAGTCTTGTGTTCCCATTCAGGCAAAGTAACACCAAACGGAACAATTTTGGGTTCATGTTTGCAACGAGAAATAAATTCATCAGCCAGCTTGTCGATGCAATCGGAGCAAATAACAAAGATCATGCGATCTCCGTCACGCTTAGTTCCATATGGGAAAACAATTTGCTGCTCACCCAGAACATCCTCGTCCATTGAATCCAAAGTTTTGCCACAAAAATTGCAAATCATGTTGTTTCTCCTATCTAATTTTGATTTATCACTACCTCATTAGATTCGGAGAAGCTCGTCCATATAGCATCGGTAATCCCCTTTCGTTTTACTATTTATAAATTCACTTCAGCTCTATAATGTCCCAAAAGAGCATTACATAGTCGCCAGTGTATTTATCTCCATGAAAGTGACCAAAATACCACATCGGTTTATGGTCCGCCGGGAATTGCTCATAAAGGTCATCAAAAAACTCTTCTGTTGATGTATCGACCGTACTCTGATCAATTTCGTTCAAGAACAGTTCTTTAGGTTCAAACCGCAGCGGACAAGTATGGGTCAACATAATGTCGATCGGATATCTGGCTGCCATAAGACGAACAAGACCTTTTGTAAGTTCGTTCGGCTGTTCATCTGACCACCAGTTCGCGCCACACTGCAGACGATAAAATTTGTCAACCGAGTAAGCACCGCCACAGACAAGAGCATTTAATGTTCGTTCCGATGTCTGAATTTTATAAACAGCTCCGTCAATAGCGAAATACTGATTTGGATATTTGGCGTCCCACAGCATTGGACCTTGAATAGCACCCTCAGTCACTTCAATTTGCTGATATCCATCTGCCTCACTCGGTCGGCGTTCATGATTGCCGTGAATACAGAACAACTTAATAGGAAGCTTGCCCGCTTCTTTCTTTATGCGAATCTCCTTCTTGGATTTCACACCATAATAATTCAGACCAACATCACCAAGACAAATCAACCAGTTATTCGTAGTGGTCTTATGGTTGTTGCAAAAGTTTTCAATACTCCACAGACGAGCAGGGTCGCCATGAATATCACCGGTCATATATACATTCAATTCCAAGCACCTCTTTCAATATATCATCACAGTTGTTTTCGTATTTGCATCCAGAACAGTCTAGTCCGTTTCCGCTTCTTTCAATGCAAACAGCTGCGAGTTCTTTATAGATGGACTTGCTTTGTTCTACTGTTAGCATGGAATACCTCCTGACTTTTTTAAAATTTCCCATTCACATGGATAATCATCATTGTATGGGGTGACAAATCGAGTGCAAAATTCACGATACATACAATCGTCGCAGTGTTCGCATTGTTCGCACTCTGTAATAAAGTCTAACAGTGCGGCTTCTAAATCTTTTGGAGTAGTCATTTGGTATCCTCTTTTGAGTAAAATGTCCAATCACATGGTTCATTAGATTCATACACTATTAATCTGTCGCACACAGAATGATATCTACATTTCAAACAGTGAGTATCATAAGCAGTTCCAATTCCTTTACAATTACTAATAAAATCTCGAATTGCCATCTCAAGCTGTTCTTCTGTAACCATTCGACGAATCTCCTTTGATTTATTTTGTGGTTGCGCCGGTGTGAGTCGGACACACGATAGAGGGTTCAAAGTCCTCGGCCTTTACCGCTTGGCTACGACGCATCATATAAGGCGGCACCCAGCGCTACCTGAGCACCGCCGAAAGTTTAAGTTTTAGGAGAAGGACCGTGTGAAAAATATCCAACAGCAAATGCAAGTGCCATTAAACATGCTACAATAATCACTGCCTGCTTAATTTCAATCCAGATCAATCTGAATCACCTCAGTTCTCAATTCGCAGGAAGCTGATATCAGTGGACTGGTACACGCTTGCATCACTACTCAGAGCGCCAGCCGCCTTATCAGCCTGATACTTTGCATTGCCGGAACCAGTGACAATCAGTCGATTCTGATCAATACCCTGAGACGCCAGATAATTTGCAACGGTCTGAGCACGGTTAGCAGAAAGCTGCACGCCAAACTCAGTCTGGTTATCCGCATTGATATTACCGTTGATAACAATCATAGTGCCATCCAGAGTCTTAGCGATATTCACGAAATCATTCAGAACAGAAGCAGCACTGGCCTGATCGGTGAACACAGAAGAATCCGGGACAAATGTTACATTGGCGGTCTTGCTCAGCATGGAATCATAATCCTGATTGCCAGTGACCTGCTGGGTGATATTGGCACGGGTTTCGTCACTTACAGTCACCTTTGTGGTAGCATTTGCGGCGGAAGTAGACTTGAAATCACCTTTCAGAGCGTCAATATAAGTGGTGTCAAAAATCGTATCCACAAGACCGCGATTGACGGTTTCGCCCAGAGCCTCCCAGATATCGCACATCTGGTTATAGATCATGGGAGCAGTATCATTCAGAATGTTGTAATTGTCCTTCCAGCTGGCCATCTTGGCATTGGCGTAAGTAGCGTCGATATCGGCATCACTGGAAGTGGAGTACATTGGGAACACTTCACGAGCTGCGTCGTAATTGATGGGCTGATCATAAGACATCAGAATACCCTTAACGAACTTCTTAACAGTATCTTCGTGTGCTGCGGCCCAATCGGCATCAAACACAATGCCGTCCATAACCAGAGAAGAAGAAGACTTGGTATCAAAGACAACCGTGCTATTGGTGTAGGTCTTAGCCTGAGTCAGGTACGGCTCCCAAGTAGCCGCCACATCGATCTGACCTGCGAAGTATGCCTTAGCAGTATCATCTGCGGTGCCGAACATAATCAGATTGTTCATGATGGTTGCCTTGTCGGCATCAGACAGACTAGAATTATTGACAAACCAAGCGACCAGGGTTTCGGCCTCAGAGAATTCAGGGACACCGATCTTGGCATTAACCCATGTATTCACATCCGCAAACTGAGTGGAAGCGATAATACCATCGCCGCCATAGCTGTAGTTGGTAAACACCGGCATGATGATATTCTTACCGGCATCCGTAAACTTCTGAGACAGGAATGCGACACGGTTCGTAGTATAACCAGCGGCCTGCAGATCGCCAGAGATCAGTGCATTGCTGGACTCAGTCGCATCATTGATGACATTGATATTCACCTTGATGCCGAGCTGGTCAAATACAGAGCCGGGCTGAGTGGTGAGACCGCCGTTAGCTGTTAGGATTGAAAGCCACTTTCATATTGACCAAGTTCGTTACGCTTGGTGGATAGATTTCTAATTGGATATGTACAATCGGCTCGTCTATGATGTTGACCAGAATTAACTCTGTATACTTCTCCGCGATCAATACCACATTCGTTTGCTATTTCTTGTACGGTAAGTTCTGAAGATTTTAAAAGGTCTATAATTTTATCACGAGTTTTTGATGGTAACCCAAATTCCCTTATCGGGTAGGAAATGTTTGGTCTGCGCCAATGAGTGCCATTATTTATATTTATAATGGTATGTCGTTTTACACCAGTCAATCTTTCAATATCGTCAAATTGTATATCTGGATTTTGAAGCAATTTAATAACTTCATTTATTGATTCGTCATTCATTCTTCTTATCATTCTACGAAGCGGATATTCATATAAATCCGTATTTCTCCAAGATGCGCCCTTATTTACGTTTGTAACATATTTTTGATTTACTCCGTATTTTTGAGCAATCTCATCATAAGAGAGATCCGTATTTATTAGATCCTGAATCATATTATCGATCTCTGTTTGTTTCAAAATGGCGACAGGATTGTTTTCTCCACCACTATCTTGTCCACCGTTTTGAATATTATATCCAAACTCCTTTTCATTTGATCGATATTGACGAATAAAATATTTTTCTAACCCGTTATAACAATCTCCATAATATAAGACTTCTACAGAGAAATTTTCCCAACCATATTTTACGATGGCATTATGTATTGGATGGTTCATTCTCTTATCGTGCTTATGTTCTTGAAGTCGTCTTTTTAGATTATTTGTTTGACCGATATAGATTTTACCATTGATATTGTTCGTGATTTTATAGACACATTTATTCATCTTCAACGCTCCTATCCAATCCTTTATCCCTACATCTTTCAATGTAGAATAGACTATATCACCACCCATATTGCAGGGTGCTTCTTCACAGTCCTTTACGAATTCAAAGGATCTTAGTCGTTGAACCTTCCTCTATTCGAGGCTTGGCTGCTGATTTCCCATTGTTGAAAACACTTAGCACATATTTTGCAATATGGTTTTATTTCAGCTTATGTCATCTGATTGATTTTTTCTGCTTTCGCCGCATTCGTACTTATGCATATTTCATCATTGCACTGTAGCTCAATCAGCTTTAGGGCAACCTAATCTCCTAACAAAATCAGGTTGAGTTGTTCCAGCAATTCAAAGAAGTTCCATCACATGATTACTCATATGAAGGGGCTAACTTTAACCAGCCCATTCATCCAGAGACAGATTGATCGTATCATCCCCAGCGGAATTAGACGGCTTATCCGTACTGATAGAAGTGCTCGGCTTTGAGGCTGTCGGCTTCTTCTTGTCGAACTTGATCACGCCGCCCTTAATGCCACCTACGACACCAACAGCAACAGCCACAGCAAGAACCACACCAACAACAGCACGGCCAGCCTTAGTCAATTTGAACTTAGACATGTTATTCTCTCCTATTTAATTTTTTGATTTTATTTCTTGGACTGAGTATTCAATCCAGACGACTTTGTAAAAGCATTCAGATCAGGAATGTTATATGTAGTCACATTTGGGTTGCTCTTTTTGAGACTATCCAAATACGAACTTACCTTATAATCGGCAGTATTGACATCTGCCTTGTCCAACTTACCTTCTCGGCTGGTCTGATAAAGAACCTTTGCGCCCGCAGCCTTTTCACGGCTCTCCTGAAGACCATCGCGAGTAGCATTGAGCATCTTATCAGTGCCGGTGGATGCACGCAGACGATCCAGATTGGAATATACATCAGCAACCTGTTCATTCGCCTTCAACTCAGCCACGACATCCTTACTCTCACGCTTCAGAGCGGCCAACTGATTCTCAAGCTTCTCTTTGATTGCCTTGACTTCTTCCGCAGCAGGCTTCATCTTCTGGAACTGATCAGACAGATTTTCAGCCTTGTCAAGTTCTTCCTGCAACAGTCGAGCATAGGTTCTGGCAGACTCTTCATCGCCGCGACTCATGGCAGCTTTTGCACGTTCATCGTAGCTTTTCGCCTGCTTCTGACAGACAGCGTAGTTATCTTGAATCGTTTTGAGCTTTCCAGTCAGGTCTCGCAGAGTATTGCAGGCGTCTGTGTATTTTTCGGTCATCTCGTCGATTTTCTGAGCATAGATAGCACGAGCACCATCCGGCGTCTTGGCTGTATCCTGTACGAAAACCTGTAAGAAGCCACCGGCTAATGCTTTGAGCTGCTGACGGAATGACGGAAACAGGATCAGACTGATTACAAACACGCCACCGGCACAAATGACTACAAACTCTGGAATGGTAAAAGAGAACATCAGGCACCCTCCTTCCCGGCGGTCTCCGTCTTATCCTCTTCGATAAATTCCTCAATAGAAGAAATCATCTTGAGTTCGTCCTGAACAATGTTAGTGATCTTTTCAACGGCCGCACCAACTTCAACGTTGCGATTCGTCAAAGCTTCGATCTGTTCCTTCATGGATTCGATCTGCTGGTCGTTGCTCTTCATCTCGTCAAACAGCACATTCATCTTGTCGTTGCCAACGGTACGAAGAAGTTCTTTGCGCTGCTCTGCATCAGAAATAATCGCGGCCGCATCATACCCCAACGTTCCCATCAGGTTCTTGACCGTAGCTCGCTTGGTCTTGGTGGGCATCTCAGACGGGAATGTATCGATCACATCCTTGATCTTGTAGACCGTTACAGCGTCCGCAGGATTCATACCATTGGTCTCGTAGACCGTTTGAACATCGATTGTATCGCCCTCAGGAACCTCGACCTGCACAGGAACCGGCTGTTCGATATTAGGCCCAAAAGGAACGCCAGCGTTTACGTCTGCAACCTCCGGCATTTCATACTCGGATGCTGCTTCCGACTCAACAAGACCGAGCTTCTCGAAAAAACTTTTCTTTGCCATAATCTTTCTCCTCTTTAATCTTCTTCTCTGACATCTATTGATTCATAATGGTCGTCTTTAAATTCATTAAAGCCACCACCAAAATACCAGCCGCGATTTTCTATAAATGCTAAGAATTCATCTACAACGTCATTTAAACTGACAGTGGTTGGAACGTTCAGACAGCCATCTATTTCGATTTCGTGTGTCATGTGTCCTCCTTATGAAAATTTCCACTTAAAAATCTTCTTGATACAAGCATTTGTGATCCAGTCAAACAGAATACTGAAAATCACAATAGCCAAAATTCCAACAAACACCAACGTTGTACGACCACGAGCAGACGAAGTATAGATCAGATACCCGATACCATACTTTGCATTCACTGTTTCCGCTACCGCGATATATGTCCAACCAATGGCGTACATTGTAGCGAACGATTGACAGATGGACGGAGCGGCGATTGGAAGAATGATTCGTGTGACCGTGTTAAACTTCCCTGCCCCGTCAATACTAGCTGCCTCGATCACATCATCACAGACATCATCCAAAGCAATCAGAACGCTTGGCAACATAAATACGAAACTGGCTACAAACAAGAAGGCGATTTTCATCTTCTCGCCAATTCCGAACCACATCGTGAGCAGTGGATAGAAAGCGGTCACTGGCAAAAATCTCATTGCCCGAATCGCTGGATACAACAGGTTTTGAATCGGATGACAGATTTTCATCAGACAACCAAGTGGAACTGCGATACCGGCACTCAGAAGAGCTGCTGCTGTGATGCGAATCAATGAATATCGAAACGCCTTCAACATCGTTCCGTTCTGAATCAGCAAAAAGAATTCACGAAACACAGCGCCTTTCTGTGGAACAAAAATTGGCGAAGTCAAAGCCGCGCCAATGTCCCAGATAATCGCCAACAGAATTAGAAGAATCACACGATAGATCCAGTCTTTCTTCGTCGCTTTCATGATTCGATTTTCTCCTTTGGCGGGTCTTCTGGCAGAGGCATCCAATGCGTTACATGGTTCAAGTACCAACATTCGTTCCCATCGCACCATTGATCGTCGTCGTCAAGATAACCTTTACGCTGTCCGCATTCTGTGTCATAAACCCAAACGACATCACTACAGGCCCATTTCTTCTTTTTCTTCGGTGGCAATGAAGTTTTTACAGAAATCCATTCATTTGTTTTCATTTTGAATACCTCATAATATTTGATTTTTGAAAATGACCCGTACCGGAATTGAACCGATGTCTCCGCCGTGAAGGGGCAGCGTCTTCACCTCTTGACTAACAGGCCATATGGCGGCAGTGGAGGAATTCGAATCCCCGGAGGTTTCACCCTCAACGATTTTCAAGATCGTCACCATAAACCACTCGGACACACTGCCATATGTATTTATTCATCTTCATCATGTACAGGATCAGAAATTTGAATAAACTCCCATTTATAGCCTTTACATGTTTTCCTTCTCCCATAACAAGATTGTAGGATATGCCGCGTGTTTCCATTACAACGTTCCGCTATTGCTGCTGATTCATATACATTTATTACTTTATTTGTATTTGAATCTATTTTTGCAACCGGACGAAGTTTATTTTTATAACTTCTTTCTTTTATTTCTTTATGTGTTATTCCTGAATTTTGAACAGCTTTTGATATTGTTAATGTATCTCTACCTGTGATTTCTTGAATTTCTTTTATGATATAACCAGAGTTGTATAGATCAATCAATTCGTTATAATCAACATAATTTTTGCCATCTCCACCCATTGTGGCGTTATATCCATTATGAAAAGATTTGTATTGTTCAATCCAATATCTTTCTCTCTCAGACGCTTGTTCTAACGATACCTCCTCTAGTTGCTCAATATGAAAATGCTCAAATCCATATTTACGCATTGCAGAATACAATGGACGCTTCTCACAACGTTCTCGCATAGCATCGCTACAATGTTCCTTAAAACGTTTTTCGATAGAGTAATTTGTTTTTCCGATATAAATTTTACCATTCACATCATTTGTGATTTTATAAATAAAAGCCACTTTAATCACCCGCTTTAAACCACTCAGCTACCGCCGTATATAAAAGAGGATTATTCGTCCTCTGTTTTTCTTTTCTCGATCTCTTTATCAACATCTTCCAGAAAGCTCATCCAGTTTTGAAGATCAAATTCATCTCCAAAATCAAACCCTTCATCCAGACGTTTGAGTAGATCTCTCTGGAAGCACCATAACGTTTTATCGCTCAGCTCGCCTAGATGCGGTGTAATGAAATCGGTCACAAGACTTGGCATGTAGGTTTTGCGCCCGACTGCATAACGAACGGCGCAGTTGCAAATAGCCCCGAAGTCATCATCGCGTGGATCAATCATTTTTTAACATCCTCCCACCAGATTTCATTTTCAGGAACGGATTTGTCTTGAATTGGAGAGAAGTTCATCCAGTCAAAAGAAATCATTTCCTGTGCTCGTGATTTTTTATAACACCGAGTCTTCTGATTTCTCGACCAATTTTTTCGCAATTGGTCTTCGATTGCTTTATATGTATTGGGATTGATTCTCATCTGATAAACGTTTATAATTCGTCCAGACTCAATCGTGCCCCACAAACCGATTTCTTTATAAAAATCTTGTGATAAAATGCAATGTGCGTAATTAGTTGGAAAAAATTTTATAACGTTCACCGAATCATCTCCTTTTCTATTGGCACGCCCAGCAGGATTTAAACCTACAGAAATGGCAGTTTTAGAGACTGCGGCTTTGTCATTTAAGCTATGGGCGCATATATAGCTGTCTTTCCAGCAGTCATCGGTTTATGTTTTCACGACACATCGTTACCAACAATACCATCACGTCCAGAGAACGCTGGCTACAATAGTTGCAACTCGAAAACTACTTATCGCATGGTGCGACCGAGGGTAATCGAAACCCTGACCCGCAGTTTAAAAGACTGCTGCTCTACCAACTGAGCTACGATCGCATATAAAAGTCGGCTTACGCACCCTCGCGAGTTGGCATCATCACCGATAATCAGCACTGCTGTTTACAGCAGCCCCTAAAAGGCTAATCCTTTGTTCTGCGCAATTTAAGAATCACTTACTTGGTAGGTCAGGTAGGATTCGAACCTACAACGTTTCTGGTGTCACAGGTTTACAGCCTGCTGCCTTCAACCATTCAGCACACTGACCTATATAAACTGTTTTCGAGCTGGTGAGACTCACGCACAGTTGCGCTCGGAATGCGGATCTTACATCGTCAGGGCACGCAGTTTGACCAAGCTTGCTACATCGGCCCCTGATCAGGAGTGTGACTGCCTCGCTAATCCTGTTGCAAATTTCATTGATAACATCATCTTGGTGAGAATTCATGTTGATTTTTCGACCTTGGCGGACAACCTTTTTATGGAGGATTTCGACCAAATTCAATTATCAAATCAACTTGCACATTGGTGGTCCCGGCCTGAATTGAACAGGCGCACACGGAGCTTCAATCCGCTGCTCTACCGACTGAGCTACAGGACCATAAGCGATTCGGATGGGGATTGAACCCACGACCCCTAGCGTGACAGGCTAGTGCTCTATCCTTCTGAGCTACCGAACCATATAAACGGCAGGTATTGTTACGCCCCTGCCAAGGCGCTCACCATCTACCAGCCATGTGGTAAAACGACGGGACTTATGTAATCGATCCACAAACCATTGCCCATGGATTTTATAAACCTTTGACCTGTATTCGTTATTGTCTAATCTTTGATGTAAGTTTAAGCTTTGAACTTTCAACCTTTAACCTTTAAACAAATAAACTTTAACCTTTCCGAAGAATTTGAATCAATTACGTGTTGGCCCTTAGGACAACTCCTTCTCTTGATTCGATGTTTTCCCACGATGCCGGATTCGAACCAGCGTACCGAATTTCATGTTCGTGTCGTAACCTCTTGACCAATCGGGAAATCCAAGTATTATCAAATTTATTTATACTTGATCTTCATATAGGCTTATCAGGCCGCTTTTATATATGACTGTCTGCTTGTTTTATTATTTGATTTCGCTCTAGCACCGCCGCCATTAACAAAGAGCGAACGATTACAGTTCGTCGTATTCGATAGACAGTGAATATGTATCAACGATTAATACTCAATCGTGATCTCCGTAGTAGCATTAGATTCAGACAGAACTGCATCAACTTCCGCTTTAAACTTGTTGATTTCGTCAGCCAAATCATCCTTGGTCTTTCTGATGTCAATACCGTCAATCAGAATCATAGTCTCGCGTTCGATATAACCATCACGCATATCCTTAATTGCATCAGGAGACATGCCATCCTTATCGTTAGGATTATTGCTCCGAATAACGAAGTCGTCTGCCCGATCACTCAGGCTGGCATTTGCGCGTTCGATCATGGAAACCGCATTAGAATACTGACGTTCCATCTGATTCAGCAGGTCACACAGAAAATCAATACCATGCTGATTCATCCAAATAATCTGGGCGATGGTATAATCTTTACCGCAGACAGTACGATGAGTAACAGCATTAGATTCGGAAATGCCGCGCTTGATAGCATTCAGACGAGCAATCAGATCCTTAATTTTATCCAAAGAACTCTGACCGTTTGCCTTGTAGTCTTCTATCGTTACGCCACCAAGCTTCTTCATGCTCTGTTTAGCAGCACCGCAAAAAACGGCTTCACGAGTCAGCTTAGAAATCCGATCTTCCAGAACATTGATTTCAGCAAGAGCACGGTGAATCGTCATAGTTTCAGTTGTCATAATCTTTCTCCTTTTAAATATGTAATCTTTAATGCGGTTTCCCGCCATTTAATGGTGCTGGGGGTGGGGCACGATCCCACAACCTGAAAATTACAAATTTCCTGCGCTACCAATTGCGCCACTCCAGCTTATCAAGTGAGCATATCTGCCCACATATTTAGAATAGATTCAATTGGATCACTCCGCATGAAGCTATTCAACTTTGGTTTTTGAGTCTGCTCTATTAAATAATTTTTATATGTATTAAAGTACCCAAGTACCTGTTGATGAGTGCTGTTTGTCGTCCTTCCACTCTTTAGGTATTGACGGTACTTCCCTGCTCCAATTTGATATCGAAGCAATGCTGCTGAATCGCTTTCTGTGAACTGTTTATGATATGCAAGGAGTGCTACTCCGCATCGAACTCCAATTTCGTCATCCAACAATTCATTCATTGAATTGATACCAAGCGTTCGATGTAAAAAATCAAAGTTAACTTCATTAACCTGCATCAAACCGTAGTCAATTGTACCGTTAGAATTTTTATGTGTCAGTCCACTTTGAAACCGACTTTCATTATATATAACAGCAACGGTCAAACTGTAATCAACGTCATATTCATTACATATCTCCGCTGTATATCTTTTTAAGTCAGGGGACCAATTTTTATATTCTTCAATTGGATTTTCCGCATTAGCAGCCGTCGAAACGACGGTAACGCAAAACAACATAACTATTACTGCACAAATCCACTTTGCAAATGCAATCCTGTATTTCATATCAACTGTAATTATCTACCTTTTAGATGTTTTAAGAGAAAGAGCCTTTCGGCTCTTAGTCTTATTTTTAGATTTTTTTAGCTTTAGATGCCATAATACAATAATCTGTATAAGTTATTCCGCTTCCATATGATTCAACATGTTTTATTACATAATCTGTTCCATATGACAATTGATCTTTTCTCATCTGGTGAAAACTTTTTAATTTTTGAATCACAGAACTTCTTATATAAATATCTTTGTACGGAGAATCATCCGGCAAAAAAGCTGAAGCTTCTTTTTCGATACTTATTAATTTATGTGCATAATGCACGCTTATCTGATCCTGGACCATGTCTCCCTTGACGATACTACGTACTAGATATGGGCTATCTACATATTCAACCATTCGCGATATTTGTTTATCGCCAAGGTTTACTATCGTCTCGTATCCTGTGCTTATAACCGAATTCCAGATTACACGAAATGCATAATCATTATTGATTATAACGGTTTTAACTGAGTGATTCTCTTTATTTACATCTGTTTTTAGGAGATTTCTTATGCTATCAAAGCTAAACTGATAATATAGCAAGACAACGACCGTAGCTGTCATCGCATATCGCCCACCGTAAAATAAATTTTGAACATAATTCATAAAGGATTCTTCATCTTCAAAAATGAAGTCACTTTCATATTTGTTTTTTTTCTGAATCGCTTCAATCTGTTTTACTGTTATTTCAGAGCAGGTTTCAAAAGCATTCTTTTTAAGACTTGCCCTCTTGATCATAATGCCGTGACTTTTATATTCTCGTGCATTGATAAATTGATTTTCATAGCACCATAATACATAGCTTTTCATCACAGCTACAAGTCTTCTTTGCGACCCAGCGCATAACTTATTAAACCATAAAAGATACACATCATCCATTTCTTGAGAGTCCAATGAAAACTCACAAAAATCTTTATCGTATCTTTTTTCAATGGGGCCTATATGTCTAAAGACCGACAACGCTGCATCGGACCTGGATTTTTTCGCGCTATCCGTTTCGCCTTGACCGACGTAAAAATCAATGAATTCAACTTTTCTATTGTAATTATAGATTTTATCATCTACATTCATTTCAGCTACTCCTCACACAGCATGGTTTGTGTTTTATTTATATTTTACACTATGTAAGGAGGTTTTGCAACGAAAAAATTTAAAACCTACGATTATGCGATAGCTTTTGGACTGTCGGTTCGTGCTCCCGCATTTAAGAGCGGACACTGAATCATCATAGCGTTCACAGCCTTTGCCCAATTTGTTTCAGTAAAAATACCAATTGGCTCACTAAGCTGCAGATTGCGAATTGTGTCTCTACCTTCAATGACAAGAGTAGAATCCTTCTTCAACCCTTCTACTTCGCCGGCTTTATAATCAACATGAACAGGATTGTGACTATTGGTTCGTTTTGTAGTGAAAGGGATTACTTCACATTGCCCGGCTGTCTTGTTATAAACATTATTTGAGATGATTAAATATGGATGAATCCCAACGTACTTATGCACACTGGTTTTCGCTTCACTTTCAGCCACATAGCCAAACCTAACCTCTCCGATCTTTGGGACGCTCTTGCCAGCCATGAACATATTTATGACCCCCTTGTTTATGGCTTGTCTTTTCATGGTCCCATTATACCATCCTAAAGCGTAGTTGTCAACCATTTTTGTGACTATTTGTGATTATTTATTTTAAACTACCCTTTACAAGTTCAAACTTTACTGGTTCTTCTGAAAGATCAGATCTTGTAACAACCTCGGCTTTTCTTCCATTTTCAGAAATTTCGCAATGGAATTTATTTCCAGTTACGACGAACCCCGCTTCTTCTTGCAGTTCTGGATCACTTCCGTAGAGTGTCCCCCAAATCGCATAGCTTTTGCGTCTTTTTATCAGTTCAAGATTTTGGGACCGTATCCTTATGTAAAGTCCATTATCTCCGTCACCTCCTCCCCATATAAAAATCTTTGAAAATGACATAAGATAATTAAAAAACTCTTCCGCAGTAAAAGTCTTTATCATTTTTGTCTCCTCTTTAAACAACCGCATTTTGTTGAAGTCCTGCGGATTATTTCTTTTCGGTTGTTATTCTATCACATTACAGTTGTAAAATCAATAGAATTGGTTGTGTTTTATCCTAACTTCTGTATCCATTTCCGCGAAATTTCGTTTTGATGCTCATAGTAGCGGACGCCCGTCACGTCATTCACAACCACATCATCATACGGGATACCCTTTTCATTAAGGTGAGCGATGAACCAACGCTTGGTCAAGTAACACATCGGAGTCTTCCAAGGGTTGCCGTAGTCCAACTTGCACTTCTTACACGCATTGTAGTGCTTTCCACACATATCCCACCACTCTTTACGAACACGCTCCCGCATCCGCAGCACATCTGGCGTACCGACATATCCCATCTCCTCAACAGCTTTATGTACGGCCTTCTTCTGTTTGATGGATTGACCGGCATTGATACCAGCACTGGCACCCAAACCCAACAGACCTAAAACGAACGAAGCAGCTCCACTCATGGTATTTCCCTCCTTGATTATTCTATTGCAGTTTCAAGGTCAGACGTTACGCTCTCGTAGTCTCCTTCAAGAGCGTAAAGTATATTTTCAATATGACTAGATGCGCTAGAAAGATAATCGCAGGCTCGATCTGCTTTATTATATCTCTCACTATCCTGAAGATTTTCTGGGATATTGTCTCGATAATTTTCTTCTTCGTCCAGAATGTCATCAATTGCATCCTTCGTATCTTCAAAATCTTGTAATAAAACCGTTATCTTTTGATCGAGTTCATTCAAATGATCAATAATACCCTGTATTGCTTTTCTCCGATCTTTGTTCATTTTTACTCCTTATTCAAACAAATCTCTTCTATTCTTTGGCATATAAGACCGATTATCTAACGATCTTAAAGCGTTGTCCACCTTTCCTGTTCCCCAATCGTCAAGATTAAATTTCATCACAAGCTCGATCAGCATCATTGCGTCTTTACATTCACGACGCTTCTGTCTCGCCTTTCTCATCTCGTCTTCAAAATAGAATGCTTTTGCTGCATTTGGCTTGATGAGTTCCATGGCGTGCTCAATATCGTCTATATCGTCAGCCGCTTTTGTCAGATCTTCGTATACTTGTGCATACGTTTTCTTTAAACCGCCCAATGTTTGATCAACAATCACAAGATTCTTCTTAAATTCTGCAAGCCATTCTGAATCTTTCGTTGGAAACGAAAAGCTCTCTTTCTTTTTAGGTTCTTGCGTCTGAACAACTTTTGATAAAATTTCCTTCTCAGCATTCGTCTTCGCTTTTGACTCGCTTTGTTTTGGCAGATATCCAGTTTCTTTATAAGCTTTTGGTAAGCAAGATAACACATTCCAAGCTTTTGCTTCAGTATCATAGGCACTGGCAAGCCCAGGATCGTAAGTAGTTGTGAATTTTCCATTTGATTTTTTTGTTATGTAAGTGTGTCCATTAGTAAGAACGAATCCCATTTAATCACCACCTTCCTACCTTATTATAATAGGAGCCTGCAGATCAATGCTCCCGCAATACCACAGACTGTCCCTTTTTTAATACCCAACAGTTTTTCCCCGCATACGCACATTCCTCACAATGACCACCACATTCTTTTTGCGTCAGATGGAGCGTCACAAATTCCATTCTTAAATGACACATAGGCAACTGGAAGATTGTAGGGATTGTTCATATTATAACCCGGCCACTCAGAAAACAGAATATGTAAATTTCTGGGAATTCGCTTCTTGTTCTCCAAATACTGGTTCACGATTTCGTACTGTTTGGTAAACGCCAGAAAATGAGTGTGCGGTAACTTACGGGCCACTCGGCACATCATAGCGAGATAGTCCTGACTGATGATGTCACCACTAACATGCCATCTAAAATAAAAAGACCCATAAGCCGCAGCAATTGCTTGCTGTTCGAAGCTGTTAGGGTCTGTCAACCAAAGATTCAGGTTGTTTTCGTATGCGTCTTGCACCGTTCGTCGCCAATCGAAATGGCCAACATAGCACGTCTTCGCACAGGGCACGTCAGGCGCACAGGTAATCACTCGCGGCATAGAGATGGACTTCACGTTTCCCATCTTGCTGTTTGCGTTCGACACTGACAGCTTCAACATATTTAATTCTTCACGGCCTCTCTCCGAAGCCGCACTCCTTCCTTATTACGATAACACTGTGTTAGCCCAATAAATTAGATATCTAAAACCGGTTCATCAGGCATTAATGGCGCAAATTTCGCTTCCACGTCCAGATCATAATGATATGGAATACCAAGACGATCTAGTTCTTCCTTAAAAATTTCAGCCAATTCATCTGGCGAATAGTCTTCGATTCTCATTTTACACCACCTTTAGTGCCTGCTCATTGATAGTCATAGCTAACTCGTTGACCAACTTCATATTAACGTGGTCTGGCAAGCTTGAATTTTCGCAAGCAGTTTTCATTCTGGCTTCATAGACCGGAAGCACATAAGCTCGCCATTCTAAATAATCGTATTCGCCAAATCTAAATTTTTGCAGCAGATCAATGTCATTGCTGCGATATGTAATAATTTCGCCCTTTTCAAACAGATCAAACGCCATCAGATACAATCTATTTGCATTCATGACCAACTTGTTTAGCATTTTACGAGCTTTTTCGATATCGGTTTCCCCATAACGACCACCCTGCATATCAATATATAATCTACCGGACTTATTGATCAAATCATTTACGAATCCGCCGAATGGTTTGATAGCATTTTTTGACAAAAATAGTTTTTTATTTTCCATAAGCAACTTAGTTGTCGGACTGTAGCTGATAACAAGGTCGTCACTATTTCCAAACAATTCCAATACATTTGGATTTCCGTTTGATAACAGCTTCACGATTTTGTTAAAGCTAAACACCGTTGTGTCAGTTGCCGTATCCACATGATGCTCAAACTCACCCAACCCAAGTAAATCTTCCTTGGAATTTAATGCTACACCGCGAATGTCAACATCTGAACCTTCCACGTTAGTCCCATAAGCATGGCTGCCGCCAATAGTCAGAAACATCAAATGCTTGCCAAGGTGAGGATCAGTACGTAGAAAATCATACGGTTCGCTATCAATGATGCGCTGTAATTCTTCTCGTGTCATTTTTACCACCTCTTTACGTTTTAGATTATTAACATCACAGCAATAAAACAAAATGCCCACATCGGAACAATTAACCATGCCCACTCAAGACAAAAATCAACAAATCGAGATAATAATCTCAAAATATAGTTCATCATAACCCTGTTTGCACCGTATCAAATTCGATCGTCTCTCCTGTTTCTTTATTGATACCATGCCCTACCACATGAACGACATAAGCCGGCCAGCGCTCTTTGTTTTCATCAATGGCGATACGAACAGTACCTTTGAAATTTTTGATCCAAGTTGCACACCAAGGCTTTTCAAGATGATCATTGTATTTTGGATTAAACTTTAAGACGGAGGCCAAATCAGCTACACATACCATACCGGCATCTGCGCAGAATTCGCCCAGTTTAACCTTCGTTTCTGGCACGAATGTAGTACAACGCCAATCACCGTAGTAAGTATTGGACTCTATTCCAATAATGCCATGACTGCTGATATCGCAATATTCAAATTTTCTCCGCTCGTCATTTGACATATTATGAGACAGATAACATGGATCTGTAATGATAATATCACCATCAAACTCCATAATACGATCTTCTGCTTCAAGATAACGATCTTTATATTCTAAGAATTCTTCATATTTTTCTGCCATATCTCGCAGTTTTTCAAATTCCTTCGAGATTTTCTTCAGCGCTTCATCGGAATCTGCACCCTCTTCGATATCATGGTTAATATACCATTTCACAAAAAAGGAATCACTATCCGTTTCTGTGACCAATCTATGTACATCGAAACTGTCTGGTTCCTTGTTAAGCTTTGCAAGCGCCTCAAACAATTTTATTTCGATATCAACAACACAACGATCGATCACGCTCTTAGCCCATTCAGGAATTCGATTCCATTCATCTACCAATGCCTGTGGATAATCTTTAAACTGTTCGTGATATTCTTTATTCTTCTGTTCTACCCATTCATGTGTCATATTTATTCTCCAATCAGATTCGGATTTATTGAATTCCAAATTTCTTGAGACGTATTTTCACCATCATCCGACAGTTTATCGATCCAAGCGTTGAGCACCTCACGGTACACTGTCATATTCGGACAAAAATGACTGTTGGTGAATACCGGCATATCGTCATTACACAGAATTCTCATGATAGCAGCGCACACAGCGGCAGATCTTGATACGCCAGCAGCACAATTCACGCAGAACCAATCTGTCTTATCTGCTTCGTGGTTGTCCAAGACAAAATTTACAATATTCCTAGCTTGAACATTCGTGATACATGTACCTTCCAGATCGGTGGTACAATCATCAAACTTCAGCGGTAAAAACGTAATGTTGCCTTTGCACTTCTGAAAATCGATATGATAACCATTCGCCTCAGTAATAGAGATAAACCGAATTCGTTCAAAATGAAATTCTTGAATAAACTTTTCTGCTTCGTCAGCGCTCATAACGGAGAACTTCCATTTACCACGATACATGGTAATCATTTTATCCCTCCTCGACACCGAATAGTTCTTCGCCAAATAAGAAAAACTCTCCGCCAGTCAGTTCGTCCTTTACATCATTTAATTGATCAAAACTAAAATGAGACGGATCAATATTGATATGTTTGAAACCATCCTCTGGCATATCCAAGTCATCACCATAACTGGAAATATAATCATCCAGACATTCGTAATACTGATAACAACTGTTATAAATCTCCTCTTCATCATAATCAATCGTCATTTCCCCACAAGCAAAATGCAACTGACCATTCATTCCAAACTCGGAAATAGCAATCAAGCCGTCACTACCATTTACATTGTCCTTTTTAATTACTTCACTTGGATACACATCTTCAAAATAAGACCAATCAGTTGAATCAACGCCACCACCATTCTGTTCGATATAATGCTTCAACTTGAGAATTAGGTCATCTTTTGTTGCGCAGTCTCCCCAGTTGACGAATTGTATGAGTTCATCTGCAATTGTTAAAGACGGCCATGTGTATGCACCCCAACGATAATGAATCGTAGAGATATCTTCGCCAAAAGCGTGAATCTTAACAACTAACGGTTGACTCATTATTTCAATTTCCCTTCTTGATATAATCTTCTTTTATATTCTCGAACTTTTCGAATCGTCTTTGCTCGTTCTTCTCGATCTTGCTTATAATTCATCCAATGATTTTTTATGTACTCGTCGTTTTTTGCTTTTGATTCTTCATTTACAATCAACAAAATAGTTTTATGAGATACATTATACTCTCGTGCAAGTTTTCGAAGTGAATATGTACCAGTTTGATATTTACGAAGTATTTCTGTCTTTTTCTCAGAAGTCAATTTTACACGACGATCTTGTTGCTCAGACAAGCGAATATTCTGCCACTTACTCGCCATCTTCCTCAACCACCGGTCCAAAATATTCACCAAGCACTTCATCCCAAATTTCATTTTCAGGAACATTGCAATCAAACTCATCCATAAAACGACTGGCGAGATAGTCAATATCTTCAATTGCATCATCGTAAGATACACCGTATTCCTTTTCAAAGGCGTTCTTATCACCGTCAAGCCATTCTAGGCGCTCATCAATAAATCGTTTTGCATCCATTTCACGATAATGTGCTTCCTGATACCGATATGCTGCTTGAATCTGATCTTCGTTCATCACATAACTCGCACCAGTTACATTGCTTACAACAAGAATATCGTTATCCATAATTATTCCTTTACTGCTTCAATCGAAGTTAATTCGTCTTCATAATCGTTCATTTCATTCTCGTTATACATGATTTTTGCGATTCTTTCCGCTTCTTCTTTTGAGTCTGCCTCAATGACAGTCTCATAGTATCTAATTGCAGAAGCATATACCGTATATTTCATATTACACCTCAAATTCCATGCTTTAAACAATAATGACCATAAGACAATCCCTCTGCATCCGCTTTTCTTACGATATCCAGAAACGATTCCCGAGCTTTGTCTTTAGATTCTTTTTCTTCCTGCTTTTTCTGATTACAACGGTTAACTTTTTCTATGTCGACAATGCGTTTGCACTCTTTGCAATATTTCACTCCACACTTAGGGCCATACCATGTAGTTCCACATCTCTGACAAAAAATCTCTCCATATGCAAGCATTTTTACACTCCTTCAATATGACTTGCCATCATATCTGCCGTATGCGTCCAGAGCACGTTTGGATATTTTGTAATGGCGTTGCCATAATACTTCCACTCGTTTGTATCGGTCTCATATGCGCCCATGTGCCAACGGATACAAGCGATTTCCTCTTGAGTCAAGGTGACACAACTCGCCAGCATACAAATAGACTTTTCACCGTGATGACTGTAGATTGAATCATTTGTATAAACGTACTGATATCCATTTTCTGTGCCAATCAACTTGTATTGATCCATCTTGCAGACATCATGCAGCAGGCCAACAATAAACGGAGACCCGGGATTGTCCCACTTTAAATCAAGCTTATCTGTTAGCATCAGAAGATTTTTTGCAACCGCCAAACTATGTTCAGCCAACCCGCCGGGATAGTTGCCATGATACTTGGTGGAAGCTGGAGCGTCCCAGAATCCGTATGTATTAAGAAAGTCCTTTACTATAATTGCTTTAGCTGGCATGAAATATTTATCAATCAGCTGATATGCTTCGTTCTTGATGTTTTCCGTGTTCACTTTACTACACCTCATTCTTCAATAATGTTTCCATCTTCAAAACGAATAGCAGCGACATAGTTTTCCTGTCCCTGCTGAAAGCCAACCGTTTGGATATTTTTAAATACAGAATTGTATTCAGTGATTGAAATCAAGTCATTCCAATCAACTGTTTTCCCGTCTTTAGAGAAAAAGATACCAAGACCCGGATAATCGTCCGTGACTCCAGTTGGTAGACACACGAAATATCCGTCTGGAATAGCAATTTTTGGCGTTGTTTCATCGATTACAAACATAGTCAAATCTCCTCAAAGCAGTCACAATCAGAAACGATCTCGTTCGTGACATCCTGTTCGTATCGCTCAGAATCTCCGCAACAGCAATAATAATGCTTTAGAAACGGATTTTTAGCATCGACATCAATCTTATCATTTGGCAACGGGAAGCTATATTTGTCTCCAAGATAACAGCAGTCCACGCATTTTGTAACTGTCTCTTTTTTAGTTTTAATTTCCCCGATAACGCCCTTGGCCCAGTATTCAAAATCAGCCACGACATCATCATTCATCTCGTACTGGTAATAAAAGTCGAGTTCGCCATAATTGTCGATGCGATACATTGCCATAACAGTTCCGTATTCTGGATTGTGTCCGTCAATATATCCGATTCTGTTGTATCCTCCGTGAGATTCGGTCTGAATAAGAGTCCACATAATCAAGTCTCCTTTGCAATTTTATTCTGGCGGCGGTTATGTCTGCCCCAGTACCGCTACTCACCTGGCATCCGCTGTGAATTAACAGAAAATCATAATTTCTTCCATGGTTTACTCCTTAATATCAATGTCAATATCAAAAGAAGTGGTTCCGTCTTCATTCTCCCGATAGTTCATTTCAGCAAGAGCTTCGCCACAATCCTTCAACTTCTTTTGTATTTCTTCTACATTTGGATGCCTTAGAAGATATTGAAATCGTCTCGCTTCATCGGCGTCCAAAATAATATCTCCATTAACGTAATGCATTTCATTCCTCGTTTACAATTTCAATCTGACACATCTTCATAGCAGCCAGTGCGTTCTTGTGAGACTCAGGAGTAACACCAGCGCAGCAGCTCGCGTCCACAATGATAGGAACCTCATGGAGGACACTCTTTAACATGATTGCATTTGAGATCACACAGATATCAGTGCAAAGACCGACCAGAGTGATGGAATTGATTTCGAAATTTGCCATCATGCCAAGTCTGGCGAAGTGACTATCGTACAGTCCATCTACCAACTGCTTTGAACCAAACGCGCGCTTTTCCCAAACAGGGTTAGAATCGTCAAGAGGCAATGTCTCAAATACCTCATCAACAAGCTGCCAGCCCCACGTTCCATGCAGACAATGTTTCACGGGGAGATGTTTACCTTCTTGAGTTTCAAGATAATTTTCATGGTGTGTATCCATGGTATACAGAACGTCGCCCTTCCAGTTTTTGATCTTATCCACAACCTTTGGAACAATGGCCTGAGCTTCAGGAGTACCAAGAGCGCCAGTGACAAAATCGTTCTGCATATCAACAACGATTAAAACATCGACCTTTGTCTTTTCCATTTAATTCACTCCCATCATAAAATTTATAATCGTAAATCCAATCTGAAGAATGTGAAGAATCTGATCTGTAAACAAATCAATTTTTAATTCATTTGCTTTTTCATTGTCTATTTCGGCATGAATCTTTGTATTTATGATAAGCAATCCAGTCCACCATATCAAACCATGATATAAACCTGTTTCTTTCCATGCCCACACAGAATACACAAGCAGCGGAAGCATCGTGGTGAACGACCATTGAAAAGCATGTTCGTATAGAGCAATCCTCCAATCGTGTTTGTACAGATCCTGTGGATAATTTTCTTTCCACCATTTCTTCTGTTTGAATTGAGCCAGAATCCCTTGTGTATGATAATCGTCATAAATATGAAGCCATATCATACTTAAAAACAGTACGATCCAAATCATTAGCCCCACCAATTAAACAAGGATGGGTCATACGTAGGCATCGGCAAATCCTTAAACAAATTCGCCTCATGCATCCAATCGATCTTAGCTGCAGTTGCGGTATCGCCACCAAACTCACCAGTGCGGATATATTTGTCAAGGAATTCATAAGTAAACCCGAAATTATCTTCATCGGTTTTGCCAGTCAGCCCATCTGCAGGTGCTTTCTCGATGAACTTTTCAGGAAGACCCAACTCACGACCAACGGATTTTACCTCAGTAACAGTCAGCTTACTAAGAGGACTGAACTGGCCAAATCCATCCCCTCCCACAGTTTGCCACCCGACGAAATTTTCTGAAGCGTTGCATGTGTTAGCAACTCGCCCATTCATACTCTGAGACACCATGAACAGAGTTGCCATACGGATTCGTGCCGGCAGATTCACACGAGCCTGCTTGGAATCGCACAGACCAGCCGTCCGCCCATTGGCCAGCAGCGCATTCACGGTCTCGGCGATATTGATTTCGAATGACTTGATACCCAGATGCTTGACTAGATCCCGTGCTACATCGATATCACTCTGAGCACCCTGCGGCATCAAGACACCAATCACACGGCCATTGCCAAGTGCCTCGCAACACAAAGCAGCCACGATACTGGAATCCTTGCCACCAGAAATGCCGATCACCGCATTACAGTCAGAACCATTCTTGCGGAAATAGTTCCGAATCCACTCGACGATTTCATCCTTTGTCTTTGCGGCATTAAATTCATACTTACGCATATTATTTACCCTCCAGTTTCCATAGTTCTACGTCGACACCTTGAAATGTAGTATCGATTATTTTCTTAACTGTATTCCAATCAGCCCCACCACGACAGCACCCAATCTTATATGGCATTGCTACTTTGAAGCCCTTGCTTCTTGCTTTTGTTGCGACAGTAGCGAAAGCGTGTTGTAATGCAGCAAGATCGGTGTATTGTTTTCCATCATATCCGTAATTGTCTTGTGCAAAACAATTAACGATACAACGATCATCAGACACCTTCACGAATTGAGCTGTACCCAAGAGAGTATGGTTGTGGTTCGTAATTGCGTTATAGCATCTTTTCAAATATGCGTAATACACTTCTGGATAACGCTCGCGAACTTCTTTGGCAACACCTGACCCCATAATGCTTCGACAATTCACTTGATGACAGATAATATCTGCGTCAGAATCAAACACATTGCCTTCTTTGATTACTACAGCCATGAACTCACCTCTTATCTAAATTTTTAATTGCAAAATACTGTGCTGCTCTCGGACTATTTAGATTGAATTTTTCAAAAGCAGGATTCACAACTATAACATTGCCATACCCATATTTTCTGAAAAATCCATTTTGAATAAGCTTTCTAGCTTCATTTCGATACTTACACGCAACTGCTTTACCATCAACAATGAAGTATAATAGCTCTGGTTCGCCCATCCACGTTCTTGAACCGCTCATCAGAACTTTCCTTCCCACAGCCGGTCGCGGACTTCTTTCAAGCTGTACTCCTTGACCATCGCGCCATTACGGAATACGGTTTGCAACAGATTGCCATCCGAATGAGCGGCATGATCCATCAGGCCATCAGTACAAACCAGCTTTCCAGAATCATCCTTAGTGACATAACACATACCCTTCAGACTCTTCTTAAAGTGATCAGTGTCAGTCTTAGGGTCCTTGAAGATTTGGATCTCCTTACCATTGACCACACCATAAGTCGCTTTGACTGCCATACCGAATGTATCGCGGGTGAACGGCTTCAACTGACCATTCTGCTCGATACACTGCATAGAGAAAGAACCGACACCCAGACTAACATTGTTGCAAGCGAAGCCATGTGCTTTGAGTTCTGCGTAGATCTTTTCGCAGCGCTGCACAGTAATCGAATCACCATACAGTGCTTTCACATGCGGATCAAGTACCTTATAACCCTTGCTGTTGACCGCACCGCCGAAGATATCCCACAGATGATAGACAGTTTGCGTGACGATTTCGACCGGATCGCCAGAGTCGCCACGGATGAGCAGCGTTCCGTTGTGTGCCATGATTTCGTCCTTGAGCTGCGGCAGAATATTATCGACCAGATTCCAGTAGTCGTAGGAGTCAGATACCATGCTGAAGCTCATATTCGGATACAGCTCAGTCAGTGCCCGGCGGATGAAGGTGATCTCGTCACCATCGACTGCGAAGTTAGAGCACATCACACTATGCTCGGTGCTAACAGCGCCAAATGCGACGGGTTCTTCTTCACAGTTGCAATGATACATTTCTTCCAGATACGGAATTGCAGGAACAGTAGCCGTATTCAGAAAACTCAGACACCAACCAGCGCTGGACTTAACTGCTGACTGCATACACTCCTGACCACGGAAACTGAAATCGCCCAGAGCACGAGCATGCGGTACGCCATCCTCTACGGTTTCATCGTAATACTTGTCCACGATATCACGATACAGAGTTCCGACCGTTGCAGAAATCATCGGATGCCACAGCTCAGAACTCATAAAGGATTCGAGGAACTGCGGAACCCATGCGAAATCAGGATGCGTATTGCTCATCTCCAGAAACGGCACATGAATCGGACAACGAGTACCTTCCGGCAGCGCTTTGATCTCGACCGGCAGATAACCCAGATCATGCAAAGCTGCAATCTTGCTCAGATCGTAAGCATCCTTACCAATGGTTGCGTCCAGGACACGCTGATAATTTGAGACAACCCACTCCTTTGGGAAATCAAAAAACCAACGTTTAAAATAATTCTCCAGATAATTCTTACAGAACGCCTGAACACCAAACACAACGACTTCATCCACGCCATCCAGACGGCTCATGCGTGGGGTGAAATAACTGACCAGCTTAGTAGTACCAGCCGGGAACTGCTTGCTGTGGGTTGTCTTGTAGAAATCACACAGCAGCATCGGATTGATATTGATCATTTTTAATTCTCCTTGAATCTCAACTTTTATCTGGGGACACGCAGTTCTTTTGCCAGCTTATCCAGTTGCGCTGCGAGTTCCAATTCATTGATTGTAATTGGGAATCGCTCATTACCAGCAGAAGCATTATTTTTCAAAAAGTTTGACACTGCAATCGCATAAGCGGAAAGCTCATATCTGTTCATATTCATTTCTCCAAAAGTTTATTTACCATCTCATGACAATTTCCAAGATATCTGTCTTGGATCTTTTCAAGTTCATCAGCCGTACATTCGATTTTAAAAGTGCGCTTATCCTTTGGTGAATGAATTTTAAAATCAATATGTGATCCATCATAATTTCCAGATAGTTCTTTATGATAATTGCGCTCTCCAACGTCACAGAAAGCATCATAGATAGATTTTTTTACATACTCAACTGCATAGTCTTTTCCATGGATATTATCGATTAGGAAATCTAAGATTGAATAGAATTCATCTTTTACACACGATTCAGTTTGATTTTCATTGATTTCACGATAAATATGCAGCGAATATGATTCTCGATAATGATCACATCTCATATCGATTGGGGCAAAATCCCAACCAAAATCTCCATCGGTGTAAAACGAGATATCTAGTTCCCAAATATCCATCATATCAATCCTCGTCCCAACGATGCTCCAATACAGTGATCTTATCATAATGTCCGGTAAAGATACTGTCCGTGGTGTAAACCTTGTGAATCAGTTCCGGGTCGTCAAACAGATGACCGCGCTCCTTGTCCAGAATGCTATTCTCACAGTGACTGACATACATATCGATATCGCCAGCGCCCAGTTCCTTCAGCTTCTTGGCCGAATAGAACATCGTACCGCCATAGGAGCAGATGTCATCGATCATCAAAACTTTTTCGCCCGGTTTCACTTCTCCAACGATATCCAAACCCAAGATGTTCCCCGTTTTCCAATCACGTTTCTTATCGCCGTGAACGATATATGCGTGGCAACCCGCCCGATCCAATGCCCAATGGACTGTTTCCTCATAACGTTTCATAGCGCCGGCGTCCGGGAAATAGATCACATCAGGATCAGTATCTTCAATGATTGTAAGAATTTCACCAATTGGAGTAGACACTTCGCAATGGTCAATCAGCGCAGGAGCCACATCACTGTGCGGATCAAATACACAAACACGGCTGAAACCGCACCGATTGATCTCGTCAGCGAACCACTTCAGGGTGAACACATCTTCATTATGATAAGCACGATCCATGCGAGCATTCGGAATATACGGCATAAACAGCTGAGTGGGTGCCCCACGATCTTTTGCGTCATTGGCAATCATGATAACCGTGGCGAGTTCAGACATTGATTCAAACGTCCAAACGATATCAACCACTTTTGTGGAGAGCGCAACATTCAAATCCTTCTTGATCAGTGGAGTACCATCCGGGAACTGGCCAATCTCATATCCGTTTGCTTTAACCATATTAGTTCTCCTTTGCAAAATCCTTGAAATCTTTCCACTTGATTTTTACGATCACACGTCGGCCACGCCGATCCTTCAACTCAATTCTCGGCCGAGCAACAACGCCTTCCATGTAAGTATCTTTCATAGCAACAACAGACTTCGGATGGCCACAAACATAATCAATGCCGGCCTGAAGCGGACCAGTAAACAGAACAGGAACTACTTTTATTCCAAACATCTGTGCCGTTTTTTCGACCCACTCACGAGCCTGATAGTTCTCGCCAATCAAAACATCGAACAGAATGAAATTTTCATCAGGACGATATCCATTGCTGACACCCTGAACCTTACCACCATAACCCTCGCCGAAAAGAATCACGTTCTTCTCTCCAAAAGTCTGCTCAAACAGTTCTTCTGCTTCGGCCGTACCGAAGATATTGTTCAGCGAATCAAAAAGAGGTTTCGGAATCTCTGCGCTGTCAGTACGACCACCAAATTTAACCTTGTGACCATCCCAAAAGACTCGGATATTCGTGCCATCGATCTTTTCCGTAAACACCCATTCCGTATCTTTCAAAAACTCGACGGTTTCATTGCAGAAATCACCAAGGATCAACTTTTTTGTACCCGTAGTATCTCTGTTAAAAATCGTCTCAATTTTTTCATAAGTACGCATCAAATATCTCTCCTTAGCCCAGCTTTGCAAGTTCAGCTTCCAGTTCAGCCAAATCCATGTTTTCCAGTTTAGCGTCTTCCTTCTTTGCCATAATTGCGAGGATCTGCTGACGACGTTCTCTGTTTGCGGCCGCAGTCTTACGCTGTTCTGCTTCGGCCAACTTAACGGAAACAATGTACTTGACAATTTCAATCTTGTTGGCAAGTTCGGTATCTTCTGCGCTCTTGGTAGCCAGCAGTGAATCCTCGTTTGCAGTCTTCTTCTGACGATTCAAAGCTTTAAAGATTGCATCCAGAGCCTCAACATTCAGATCCCACAGATCTTCAACAGTCATAACGCCCTTATAAGTGAAGCGATAGCGGTTACGAGTTGCGATTTCAAATAAATTCTTCTCCATCATAATTCTCCTTTTACAATAACGAGTGACAAGTTAGCTGCTTAGAATTCTCAAACATATCGTCAGTCCACAGCCAATTCATAACATCTTCTTTGAGCTGATATCGATCTCTTCTATATCCACCAATTGTCACGATTTTCCCGCAGAATTTTTTCATGTCTGAAACAAATCCAGCTTCAACATCAGGGTTCGGCCCAGATCTCATGCTGTAATTTTCAATCTCCAGATTCTGTTTTACACGTACTCTATCCCCAGGTTTGTAGCGATATTCCATTATGACTCTCCATTTGCCATGTTTCTTCCGCAATGAGGGCAGAACCGAGATAGGTGTTCATAATAATGTTGTGCTAAAATGTTATAGTGACAATCGGCGTCGTATCCACATTTTTCACAAAAATGCCATCCATTTTCATCTTCCACCCATGTAGAAGTATTATTTTCGTTCATAAAAATCTCCTTATAATAATGATTGGCAAGAGAACGGTTTTGCTAAACCTGAAAACATCTCATCGGTCCACAAAACATTATTTGAAGTTTCTTCTATGATATATCGATGGAAAACGTATCCAGCGATCGTCACAATTTTTCCTTTAAAAGGCTCTCTTGTTTTAAAAGTTCTTTTTACAATAACTCCACAGTCTTGAGATCGCATTCTATAATCGTGTCCTTCTTCGAAACAATCAATTACTCGAACACGATCGCCCGGTTTATATTGATACCCCATGATCTCTCCCTTATAGCAGTGACCGGCACGTAATGGAGTTAGCCAGACCAACAAACATATCATCAGTCCAACCAAACCCAATTTCTTCAAAATGATATCCGCTCTCCATTGCTGCAATATCTTTAATGGTAAAGACTTTTCCGGCCTGTCTCTCCATAGCAGGTATTACAAAATAACCCTCCACTCCTTTTGATGCGCCAGAAGTCATACGATATGTTCCGTTTCTATTTAGATCCGGACGAATCATAACTTTGTCGCCAGGGTGATATCGACAAGCCATCAAATCACCACCTTTAGAACTCGCTCAGTAGCTCCCTGCACCTTAACAATAAAGAAATCATGCTTTGTCTCAGAGAAGCCAACACCAGACAGCTGGTCATCCACGGACTGAACTGCCATCTGAGAACCAAGTGCCTCAAACACACGCTTATGCTGTAGCAGTTCCGCCTTCAGGAATTCGTTGTAAAATCCGTTCGGCTTTTCGGGATTAACGCAGTCTTTGAGCATGAAGAAGTAGTGACGGTTGCCATTGCCGGTCTGCTCATCCCAGTAGTTCGGAGAATACATCGCCACAGACACAGGTACGAACTGATTGGAATTCACACCCCAGATCTCGCGGGTGCTGGTAGAACTGGGCAGCAGCTCCTTGATAGAGAACTTACCATCCTTCAGTGTGACTTTTGCCACGGCGATATTCTGACCCTGATGCAGCGGCTTATCGTAATTGAAAGAGTAGATGTTGCCATCGAACTCGATCTCAGCGCGGAAACCGGTTTTGCCGCCGCGACCAGCGAAGCATCTCACATAGAAGCTGTACTCGCCTTCCTTCATCTTTTTAATATCAGGCCAAGTGATGTTCTCAACAGCCGCCTTGTCGCGATTAGGATGCATGATATCTACGTCCAGATTTCCACCGGTACGCCAATCTCGTTTGTCACCAAAATAGATCTCAAAGTCGTTCGGCTCAACACAGTGGGCATCGAGGTCATTTTCATCCCACTCGCACGACATATCATTCCACTGAATAGAGAAACGCAGAACGCCGTCGATTTTACCGCCAGCATTTTTGACGTTCTCCCGGATCTGGCTGTCAGTCACGTTACCCGTATATGCCCAACTAAAACCGTTCGCCCACTTGAACATAGATGGCGCAGCCTTATCCTGCGGCGCAATCAGAGACATCATATTCTTCTCGAAACGATTCTCCATGAACAATTCCAGCCCAGTCGCAGTCGGCAGCACGTCCTTGATGAACTTGTCGATGCCGATTTCCTCTGCACGACCAAACTTTTTAGGATCAATCGCAACAGTCTTAGCCATTGCTTCAAACGGATTCATAGCGCCAAGTACACGTGGAGCAGCGTCACGGTTGCAGAACAGAATGTTGTTAGCAGTGATATCATCCAGAGTGGCGAAACGACGGCCAAGACTGTTCATATAGCCCAGCTCGGTGACGGTTTTCTGTGCATCCTCCAGCATCTTCTTGGTGAAAATCGCCTTGGGACGCTTATAGTTAGCTGGTGCAACCACCTTTTCAAAAGCAGTCACAGCAGAATCCACATCCATACCTTCACTCAGATTAATAAGCAGAGTACCGATTGCAGTGTTACGAATACGAAGCTGTCCCATATCGCCCCACGCCGGTGCCAGCCAAACGTAAGCGGCCTTGTTCTCAGCAAGAGTATTGTTGTATTCGATCTTATTAGTCTTAAATACCTTGACGGCGTTTTCAAATTCCTTGCCGCGATACAAACTATTCTGTGCAATCAGCTCCAGAACAGTATCAACAGCATCCATGGTCAGTTCTTCCAGAGAACGCTTGTATACGTTTGCGGAATCACGCCACTGGGCCATCTTGGTCGCCACATCATCAGGCCGCACAACGAAACGCTGCGGAATCTTGACTGCGAAATGATCCCAAGTACGCACATCCTTGTGGTTTTCATCGTACTCATAGTTCATCTCGGTGCCGAACATATTACCAGAACCGATCATATTGCGACTGACAAAGTACGGATTCACAATAGTGCAGCTCTTCACATAAGCATCCAGAGCGTCCACAACAGGCTGATACTTGGCAGACTTTGCATCGAAATTCCACACAGTAATCATTTTTCCATCATCAAACGCCACCAGCTTGCCGATATTCTTCACAAAACGGCGGCAGCAGGAACAATCATACTCACGGCGCTTACGGAACAGCTCATTCATACCGGCCGGGAAGCTGTCAAGATACAGATTGTACAGTTCATCCTCGTCTGCATCGGTGATAAACAGTGGATTCTCACCCTTCACCATCTCATTGAAATGATCCTGCAGAAGTGCGCGAAATTCCTTAAAATCAGACATTGTTATTCTCCTTTGCTTTCATATAATTTTTGAGAAAAATACTCAAAAGTTCATCAGTGATTTCAAATCCTTTCCAGATTCGAGAACTTTTATCCGTTCCAACTTGAGCATAAAGATTCGTATTGCAATCAACCTCAATTGTAGAATCCGGGTATTTTTCAATCTCGTTATACTCATCAATTGCACTATTATTTATATAAATTCCAGCCTCGTTTCTACTATCGAAAAGCTGAGGAAATTCACACGATCCTTCAGAATCATATTCAAAAACACACCAGATCCTGTTCATATAACCGCCTCATAATAATGACTTGCATCTAAGTTGATGAGTTGTTATTTCAAACATTTCATCGTCCCAGAGCCCATTACACTCTTTTATTTTATACGATCCAAAAGATGAAATGTGATCAATATGAACCAATTTCCCACGCATCGCCATCATCTCTTCACTAACATAATCGTTTTCCTGTCCACCGTATGGTCCAGATTTCATATAATAAGAATGACCCGCCCTTAAATCTTTACGAATACGAACTACATCTCCCGGTTTATATAAATAATCCATACCTTATTCCTCATAGAAGGGACTTGCAAACGATTCGACTTTCAGGTTCAAACATTTCGTCTGTCCAATGCCAACTAACTTCTTTCAATAAATATTGGCCACCATCAGTTTCTTTAATATGAACAAACTTACCACGGAATCGCATCATGTCATCGTTGGTACTATTTGAACCATACTTGTAATCAGGCCCAGATTTCATACGATACGATTGTTTGGTACTCAAGTCTGCTCGAACTCTGACTTTTTGCCCGACTTTATATTTGTAGTCCATATTTCACCTCAGAGAAGAGATTTACATGTAAGCGGCGTTAAAGGTTCAAACATTTCATCAACAAAATAATCGCGCCGGCCATCTTCAATAATCTTGTATTTCCCATTTGCTTTATGGGAAATATGAACTATCTTTCCTGCAAAAAATCTTCTGATGCTATATGTAGCGTATGTGCTTGCATATCCCGGACCAGACTGCATCTGATATACATGTCCGCCTTCAAGATGCTGTTTCACTTTAACAGCCTGTCCATTCTTATATTTGTATTTACTCTTCGACATTTTCTTTTACCTCTCAAAATTCACAAAAGACTCGTACAGTAAAGAGATTTTGCTGGCACAAACATTTCATCACTAAATGCGCCGGGACCTTCTTCAATAGAATAATAGGCCTCATAAACAGATACACTTGCGATGTGAAGTGTTCTCCCTTTGTATCTACTAATTAATGTTCCCGAAGTTATAGTATCGCCTTTTCTACTCCCGGACAGCATTTTATACTCAGTATTGTCCATTAAATCAGAACGCACTTGTACCACATCGCCAACTTTATACATACACGCCATTTTTATTCTCCATCAAACCAATCAGAGACTCGATCAGACATTCTGTCCATTTTCTCCTGTGCAGCCTTACAATATCTCATTGTGATTCTTTCGTCGCTATGGTTCAATTTCATCTGGAGAAGCTGCAGAGTATTTCCTTCGTCTTGAGTCCCCTCTGCACTTTTTAGCGCTGCCATTGCATATGTTTTCCGCATTGTGTGTGTGGATAGTTCAATGTCAAGACCGCACATTTCACCAGCATTCTTCAAAATACCATATATCGATCGAACATTAAGCGAACCGCCCTTCTGACTCTGGAATAAAAACACATCTCGTGAAACTTCAAAATGTTGCTCGTCATAATATTCTTTTAATGCTTCGGCAGCCATTTTAGGGATTTTACATATATTTCGTTTTCCCGTTTTTTGTTCAAAGACTTCAAGATGCCCCTTTACCTTCCCATTTTGACTGTAAACATCTTCTGTTTTTAGGCTAACAAGATCACTACAACGTAGACCGATAGAGCAACCAAGAATGAATAGTGTTTTATTTCTGATTCTATATCCAACCTTACCGTTTCTGCTAAGATAATCCACCACTTTTTTGAAGTCTTCCTTGGACTGAATTGGACTAGCTGGAGTCGGTTTTCTTCTTCCATCACAAGTGTAAAGACTCGTTGTTTTTATTTTCTTCTGCTTTTTTCGAGCAGCCGTCACAACGTCTCGAATCATCTGCTGCAGCTCATCTTCAGACATCGTAATATGACTTTCCTCAGAAGAATTAGGAAACAAAATCAACTTATCTTTTTCTTTCACTGCTACTTCTGCCATATTGCGGCCTCCTTATATGTGTTACACTTACAGCAAACTTCGACACGAAAACGATGGGACAGCTTCGAACATTCCGTCAGACCAGATATAACGGCCATCGTCCACATCAAGGACATAAAAGCCGTCTCTATAACTTGTGACCTTTGCGATTTGCTTTTCATAGTCCGGCATATGAACACCAGTTCCACAATGATTTCCGGCTTTCGGTCCAGACACCATTGGAAGATTTCTGACAGGTGATTTGATCCGAACTTTTTGACCGATTTTATACAAGTAATCCATACTATAACCTTTTCTTTCATTCTCTCTTCTAATTGGTTGGAGGCCAGAGAGGAGTTCAAACTAGGAGGATTTAATTTGATGAGCGCAGCGTTAAATTAAATCCGATGAGTTTGAATCCGCGTGTCCGCCGAAGGATCGAGGGTTCTTCCGGCTTCGCCGGAATTCCCGCGATCCGCAGGTCGGACCTGGCTGGATGCCAATGAAGAGGGAGATCCCCGAAGCCCTCCTCCACGGAGGGCGATCAAGGGGATCGACCCTGCAGTGCCATTGTCTCAACAGTTGGAATCTCCAGCTGCCTAAAATTTCATTTAGTATTCAAGAGAGATTAAACATTTTTACTTTTCAACAACAGAATCCGAATCATCTACTTCTTCTGATTCTTCATCAAGAGCATCATCCAGTTCCAGCAGGTACTGATTCAGCGCATCTCGGCCGGCTTCAAGCATTGCTCGATGGATCTCAGGTTCCGCATCTTTCAAGAGATCCGCACAAAGCGCAAGATCCTCGGCCTCAAAACCCGTAGATTCCATATCCTTGATAGCATCTGCGACATCTGAAGGGGCCCAGAACACCATCGCGCGATGTTCGTCTTCATCAAGAACCTCAACATCGTCGCTCACAACTGCTCTCACGTAATCAGCTACATTTTCAAGCAATTCAGGAGGAACAGAACCATCCCGGCACATAATTTCAATCATAAATTCTCCTTTGTTACGCGGCTTCTTTCGGACGAAGATCATCTTTGATCATAGCCATCACATCAACATGATATTTGTCGTCGGCTTTTAAAATCAAAGCTTCGATTTTATCCTTTTCTACCATTTTGTAATAGCTGATAAGGCCGTTAAGCTCCTGAACATCTTCAATGGCCCAAGCAGTATTTTCCTTTTTACAGCGGATATAGTTGGATACCATAATCTTGAATGTCTTGATGTTGCGCCACCCAACAGTAATCTCATTATCCTGATTCCACATCAAGCCAAGCACCCAATTTTTGCTCGAATGACGATTGCCGTAATGAGTTTTCTCTTCGTTCAGAGTAAACGGCGCATGGATATATGCCAGAATATTCTTAATCACATCCTGCATCTCCATGTAGTCAAAACTCAGATAACAGCTAATCGTGATATCATCCGCGTATCTGGTATAAGTGAAATCGCGAGTAATGCCATCTTTCATTTTGAAACCATGACGAATTTTACGACTCAGCAAATGATCAAATGGAATCATCATGACATTGCTGAGCCATGGACTCAAAGGGCTCCCCTGCGGTAATCCATTACGAAGGAAGGCTATCTTCAACGCTTTACTGAGTGCTTTATGACCGCCAAAAGGATCTTGCATGATAAAAGCGAACGGATAAATCACACTCAACATTCCCATGACAAATTCCGGGTTAGAGCTTGGAAAGAATCCATGGAAATCGAATTTTACAGACCAGTTATTTTCATAAATAACCTGTTCTTTTTCGTTTGTCACCGGGTTCGTTTTGGTTCGCACATGTCCTTCCTGATGTTTTCTTACAGCAGTCAGAGTAGAACGATGCGGGACATAAGCATGTGCAGCGGTATGATAATCCGCAAGCATGAAGCTTTTCAGCAGCGCCTGCAGTTCATTTAATGCGTCACTAAGAATTTTGTCTGGCGCATCAATTGGCCGCATACCGCCAGTTTTCTTAGGAATTTCATAGTGAGTGTAGTGAGCAGACATATCCGGTTCAGATTCAAGCTGTTCGTATTTTTTGTTGAACGCTTCAAGATCTTGAATCATCCGGCCAATGTCCGTCGTCGCTCTTAAGCGTGGCGTAAGTTCGTCCCTGCAGACAGTCACGGTCGAAGTAATGTCTTCACGATATTTCAAATTTTCCGACTCGATAATGCCTGCAAGAATTTCATCAATTGTGATTTGTCTTGTTTTAGGGGCCGCTTTGTAGGTAATATACATATATTTTTCCTCTTATCGTGATCTAAATAGGTCTTTACACTCTGAGTTCATGATCGTAGCTCAGCTCTCAGTCGAGTGAGTCGAGTGGAAAGGCGCTACATCGTCGTTTTCTTGTTCATCGAGCTCTGCCTCATCTTACAACCTGGAAGGCAGGGGCGTCCTCAGGGTAACCGCTGCAGCCGCAGCACCTCCCGGGTTGCTCCCCCACTTACTACCTTTGCGAACCAATCGGATTTCCGGTTGGACTGTAATCAACAGTAATTCATCACGATTTTTATTTTAAATTTTAACTTGCAATGACACTGTGCTGATAAGGATCAACAACAATCATCTTGTTAATCTTGCTCTTCCCCGTGGCAAACCCAATGAAGTTTGTAACAGCATGACAGCAAATGTCACGAACCGTCGGAGCAAGTCCCTGAACAACACCACACGCAGAAACGGGCGTGCTTGCCGTGGCTTCCTCATGAGTGAAATCCATGGAATTCTTGAGATTTTCCTTCATAGACTCATCCATCCAATCGGCCGCCCAACACTGAGCATCGTAAAGACCGGTTCGAATATCGAACACACCCTTGATGTTGGGGTTATACTTGTTCTTTTCCATGAAATCCTTACGAATTTCGATGTTATCAACGGCGAGAAAAATATATCCCTGAACCTGTTCTCCCTGCCAGCCGTTAGGCTTAATGATGATATCGTCCTTCGCCTCAGGATTGATCATGCAGATGAGATTTGCAACAGCTTCAACCTTCGGATGGCCAATATCCTGCTGGAAAAACATCTGATTCACAATGTTCTTCGACTCAACGATATCCATATCCCAAAGCGTAAAATTAGTGAGACCATATCGAGCCAGTAGCTCAGCTACAGTCGAACCAACAGATCCGCAGCCAATGATATGCACCTGACCGCGAACGTCCTTAGGATTAAACACCATCTCAATCTTGCTCAGATTCATTTATTTACCCTTCCTTTTTAATTCTGAAACACATCAACGTCGTTATAATACGGCCAGCAACTCGAATTACCGACCGCTTCCAACTCTTCAGGGTGCTCTTCGTAATACTTGGCGAGATTGCTTTTTGCCGGCACCTTCGGAGCAGCACTACCAGTTACCGTCTTCTTCGGCTCTTCCTTTTTGGATGCGGCCAACGGGGCTTTGGGGTACGTGACGGCGGAGCCATATACTTTACTTGCACCCGCGCTTCCTGCAGAATATCCGCCATTGCCTCCGACTGCGTTTGCGCCGTAAGTGGTATTTCCTGTCCAATTCCCTGCCGCGCCATATACAGGCGTTGCGACGACTTTGTTCTTGACGATCTGGTCTGCGTTTTCGAGAAATCGAGAAGAATCAAAATCACCGATGGTGACGTTCACATCCTCTCCTTCATAAATAACGTTCGCCTTCAAATCAATGACCCGAACATTGTACTCACGCCGCTTGTTCCAAATCATAAAGATCTCGTAACTGTCCTTCGGCATGGTGTCGATGAAACGCCACTGGTCTTCCATATCGGTACCGCTCGGAGTGACTCCCATATTGACATGAGAATGGCCCTGGAAATGAAGATTGTTAAAATCCTCGTCAGGCAGTCTTGCATACCACATGGAGTATTCACCCCAGTCGGTATTCACAGTCGCTCCCGTGACAGTCTGAGGATAAAGAAGGATCTTGGTGATCTGGAAGTGGGTCTCATCGATTCGATTCACCGTGCCGCACCACGCAACTTCAGACGAGAAGTGGTTAATCAGAGCGAACATCTGATGATATGCTTCATAAGTGAAGTTTACCGTAACTGCGCCCTTCTGCTTGACCGCAGGAAATTCTGCGCTGTATGTAAACTTATCGCTACGGATATAGCTCATAGCCATCAACTGTTCATAGAGCTTCTGTGCGGCATTCTTCGCATATTCCTGTGAAATCTTAATCGGCTTCATTTATATTTCTCCTTTCAAGCAGCCGTTTCTTCCTTTTCTTTCTTCAGAATCTCGAACACCTCTGCGACCGTGTAAAGATTGCCGGCATCGTCTTCAAGATATTTCTTGGTAGAGATGGTCCGTTCATTGAACAAATCATGCATCAGCTCGGAGACCACCGTAGAATCACCCCAATTCAGATAAGAGCTGGAGCAAATAATCGTGGTAAGCGTGCCGATAAAATCATGGTTCTGAGACAAGGACTCAAAAGTCGCCTCATAACCACCGTAACAAGCGTGGCGATCAATGTGCGGCTGACGAATGCGATTCTCCATCATTTCCGGATGATCTTCCATGTCGCACTGAGTAACAGCACGGACACGATCATCAGAATTCACACGCCATTCGCAGTATGTGCGAACCTTGAAACGATGCTCTTTCCAGATAGAACAGAAAAATCCCTTCGTTTCCTCAAAAGAGTACGGACTCTTCTGATAGATGTAATTTCGTGCATTCCGTTTGTTCTCAACACTGTGCCGGAAAGCGCCTTCATCGCAGTCGTTCAAAAAACCAGTGTACCCAACATACAGGTTGTCATCGCTCTTTCTGAGGAAGCTCAGAACCTTATTCGCCTTCAGATAATTCACAATGGCAGCTTCGTCTTCATCCGTGCAGCAAGCACGATTACGAATTGCTTCAAGACGGATCTGCGCGTCATCCAGCTTATCCCGATACTGGCGAATCTGATCGAAAGTGTCGGTAATTCGGCGTTCATAGCTGCGGACTTCTTCTTCTCCACGGCTAATAATCGAATCATAGTTGGCGCTACAGAATCCCTTCAGACTTGCAGCAAGCTTTTTCCCATAGAAATCGCCGGCGTCATAAATCTTCTGCATTGCTTCGCAGAACTTGGCATCTTCCTGATTGTACAGATACTGAACGATAGCCTTTTCTTCTTCGGTGATCGGCGCTTTCTTAAAGCACCAAGGAACCAGACGGGGGAAGCAACTCGCCGCCATATGCATAGCCTGCATAATTTTCTGACGGCCAACGAAAATAATCGTTCCCTTCTTTTTCTCATTCTGATAAACCAGCACGTCGCCTGCCTTATCGATGTACTGAGAAACATCATCGAGCTTCTTCCAACCGAGCTTCTTATAATCCTCGTTATATTCTTCGCTCTTTTTCATGACCTCTGCGGCGTTGTCGGTGTCAAAGATATCAATCAGAACACCATAGCGGAAATTTTTGAACGGACTGTCGTCGTGAACAAACGTCTCTTTCGTCAACTCACCATTCTCAGAGTTGAAATAACTCGTAATAACCTGCAACTGGATGCGGCCGCCGATCTCGCTCATCGCCTTCAAACGTTCCTCATTCAGAAACATTCTCATGACAGCCAGCATCGTATTGTCCTTTACTTCGATATCGTTCTGAGAAAGGATATTAGGATAAGCATCGGCGCACTCATTCGTGCCAAGCTTAACAACAATCGGATTGAAAGCCATATTTTTTCCTCCTATTTGTGAGTTTTATTTCAGGAGCCCAGATACTGGACATATATAAGGCAGACTTTAACCGGCCTGCCAGCGGCTGCAATGCTTAGAATATCGTTGTAACCAATAACGATTTATTTCTTATTTGCGATTCGTTCCGTTAATCGTTTAACGGGCATTATCATGCTTCGCGACGACCGTGATATAGCATGCATCACCGACGCCCAGAGCAGTCAGAGACATGTTCAGCTTGTCAGGAGTCAGGATCGTACCATCCAGAGTAGCCTGAGCGGCGCTGAAATCAACACCATTCTCAGTCAGGATCTCGCGAGGAGTCTTAGTAGAAGCAGCGGGAACGGTGTTGCGGTTGCCATTGGTAACGAGAGTAACGAAAGTCATAATATGTACCTCTTTCTAATTTAAAAAAATATTTTGAAACGCCAATCAGCGATTCATCTTAAATGAATGCCGGACGTATTGCGCTGGAACATCCGGCGTGAAACCACTGCTGCGCTTTATGCGGAGCTCTTACTCGGCGTCAGCGGCCTCGTCAGCAGGATTCTCGGGCTGAACCTCGTCATCGATGGTGATGGCTGCGTCCATAGCGGTCTCATCAGCCTTGATACTCTCCATGGCAGCGTCGATCTGTGCCTCGATCTTCTCGCAGTTGACAATAGTCAGACCCAGGTAGTCGCGAACCCATGCCTTGATGGCGTCAGGAGTCTTCAGATCAGCGGGCACCGGACGGCTCAGAACTGCAACCTTCTCGCCGGTAACAGAATCGTTTGCAAACACGACGCCGTTCTTGGAGATGTCGTCCTTAGAATCGACCATCATGGCACACACCGGTGCCTTGTCCTTGCCCTCACCCTTGTACAGGATCAGAGCGTCAGGACGGAACTTGGCGACCTTCTTCAGGGTCTCAACATTGAACTTGGAAGCGACGAACAGAGAGTTGAATTTAACAGTTGCCTTCATAATTTTTTCTCCTTTATAATAAGAAAGTGTTTTATGTAAACGAGCAATCACCCGGTTTACCTTGTTTGTAATAGCTCCTTTATATCATCCAGAGCCTCGTCCCATGTGTCAGCTGACTGAATGAACTGGCCATTATCCGCTGACACAATTTCATAATGGCCATCGACATACTTGATAATCATACTTACTCCTTATCAACTGTGACTATCTACTGTTTACATGAGCAAAATAAAAATCACAACAGTGATTTGCAACAAATTTGATTCGGACACGGTTCCCATAAATCATTGCGACACCATGTAATATGTGTTGCCCCGTCTTTAAACGGATCTATCATATCGACAATGATATGCCCATGTCCTCCTCCATTCAGTGATACGACCAGTCCTCTTTTATGGTAGTTAGGGTCAGTATCACGGCATATATTCCCTATGCGGACCACCTGCCCGATGTAGAATTTGTATTCCATATTATCCTCACAGCAATGACCTGCATTCAAGCGATGGACATCGCTCAAAGAAGTCAGAAGATTTTTTCCATCGATATCCTTTCTTCAAAGCCGGATAACCGATAAGTGGAATCTCGTCTTCCAGAAGTTCTACTGTGAGCGTTCCACCAGGAGAGACATCAACAACCTTGCCAAACCGTCCTTGTGCTTCTTCGCACCATACGCCATCGGCATCAGTCGTTTTGACAAGATCCCCGATTTTGAATTTAGTCATCCACTCACCTTCTCATAACAATGATTTACAGACAAGTGGCTCTGCTTTTACTTTCACCCAATTATCAGCGTCGAGCCACCATTCGTAACCAACTCCTACATTTTCTCCATTGCCAATAGCTGGCATCATTTCAAGCATTTCAACCACAATAAACCCAATGTCTACTGCTTTCACGACGCCTTTCTTTCCAACATTCTCAGAAGCCCACATACCAGGAGCTGCAGCAACGATATCTCCTACTTTAAACATTCCGTTCACCTTCATCATTTACAACCTCTTCTTTCGAGATTGTCCATGTATGCCGGTAACCAGCGGGGACGTCGGCGACACGAGCATCCCAATCACCAATGTAGGTATCACTGACACTATCCGGATCATTGGAGGTGTGCGCTTTCTTGCATTCACTGTATAGTTCTAACATCCGTTTAAGTGCTTTATCATGGGTCGTATAAACATGCTCACAGCCTGCAAACGCCCATTCATCCGGATTTTCAACGCAGTCATAAAGAACGTAAACGATCATACTTATTCCTCCGTATTCGGCTGTAACTCTTTGACCTTATCCACAGCGTAATCGATCACATCAGTGACGTACTCAGTGGCGGAATTAATATTGTCCTGAGTAAACATATTAGCTGCGAGCATCTTGTAGGAAACATTTTCGGATGGAAGGAGAATATATAGAACAATAGAAGCCGCAGCCACAATCACAGAAATTTTCGCTGACTTCGAAAACATCCTTACATCTTCAGAAGTTGCCGAGTCATCAATCGAACATAAAAAAGAAATCCCCGCAGCGATAACTGCAATAACAAATACGACGAATACTAACGACTTAAATGAATCACATACATCAATCCAGTAGAATACCCAAGGGCTGATAATCGCATTCACAATACTTCATTCCTTTCATTTTGTGTGTTAATATTCAAACGTGGTGCGGCTAGAGGGACTCGAACCCTCACCCGAAGACTAGAACCTAAACCTAGCGTGTCTGCCTATTCCACCATAGCCGCTTATAAATAAGGTACACCTGCTCTCCCGATTCTCCAGACAGGACAACTTCCATTCCGGACCACTATATCCGAAAACTTTATGGGTGCAACAAGGAAGTCATGGCTATTTTGTTGATCGTGCTTTTACCACTATGTACCTATTGGTGCCGCCAAGCCGAGCCGAACAGCTACTGTGCTCACATCATCATCCTCTACCCTATCCTTGTCATGACTCAGGATTTGCTGTAGAGGAATCACCATGATTATTGCATTACCTCTTGCGGCATATAAAATGTTCAGGCCAGATTATCTATCTGTTTAACCACTGTTTGCGTTCCCGCTATCGATTCGCGAACTCTCACCTTCGATCGACCGCTTTGTGGCACCTGAACTCCCCATTTTGTTAGAGACCTAATGGGCAAACCTGTCTACCTACACCGGTTGTGAACGGACATACCCGGCTGGATTCGGACGCTGGAGTCTCAAATCGTTTCGCGTCGTGGAGCAGCCAACGAGAATCGAACTCGCCCATCCTGCTTGGAAGGCAGGCGTACCACCACTATACGATGACTGCATATAATTCCCAGCTCAACTTTCATTGGCTGGGCCTGGCTTAACTTTGGCCTATTGCTTTCGATATAACACATCCGCGAATCATATCAAAAGAGCCAGGAATAATAGACTTCCCCTGCAGAAAGGTAATAGGCAGGAGCTATGGAGCGACTGACCGGATTCGAACCGGCGACATTCGGCTTGGGAAGACGACGTTCTACCGCTGAACTACAATCGCATAGGACCCCAGCTTAATAAATCACACTGTTGCATAATCTATCAAGCTGGGCTCGGCTTACAAAGGCCAATTGCACTCTTTCGAATGAGCCGAGAATAATTGACATGGAAAATTCTACGTCTCCCCGTAGGGAGTGGTATCTCGCACAGGCGCGGCCGGATCTGGCCGCTAAAGACCCTACCCATACGAGATTGGTGCTACAGGTGGGATTCGAACCCAACAATCCATCGTTTCAGGCGCTCCGTCTTAAGCGGAGTGTGTCTCGCCAGTTGCACCACTGTAGCATATCAAGAGCAGGATTGCGTACCTGCTACGACTTGTTCAGTCACGGTGATTCACGTCTTGAATCCATAAATCACTTATTGGAGAAAGGATGTGTATTAGGCGTTGCAGCGCCATGGTAGGGATAGAGGGATTTGAACCCTCACGTCTTTCGACACTGGGACTTGAAACCAGCGCGGCTGCCAATTTCGCCATATCCCCATATAAATCCTGATAGGTGCTTTACCGTATCCGATTAAGCGATCGAAGCATACAGCGATTGATTACGGTGCCTCTCCAGGAGTCGAACCTATATCTCCTATCAGGATTCATTCAGACCGCCCTTACTCAGTCTTGTCTTCGGTTCGAGTCGAACGAACAAATAGCCGTGTACTTTCGGACAAGCCCTGTATGCCAATTCCAGCACGAAGACACATTGCTCGTCTTTCCGAGCTGCCACTGCTTGCGCAGGTTATTCATCCTCGATTTCTTCTTCATCAGTCACTTGACTCTCATCGATTTCCTCGTTGTCATCGGATTCTGTTCCGTACCGATCCCATTCCCTTTCGGCAATCATCTTTGCTTCCTCTTCAGACCTAGCTTCGATCCATTGTGTATAGGACTGCCGAGTCCAAATACTCACGCAATACCGTTTCATAAGATTACTCCTTCTCAAAGATATCCGTGTACTTCGTGAATAGCTTACCGTTATGATAGTAGGTATTATAATCGCACTGGGTGACATACCACCAAGCCTTTTTATGCCCCGCCAGCAAGAAGTCGTGCAGATGATAGGTTTCTTTGTAGTTTTCATCTACATACTGCCGGAATGTAAGCTCGTCGATATCGTCGCTCTCTTGAACAATAACTGAAATCTTGCTAACTTCGTATTCGTCCATAGAATCGTCCACAACGAATACTGCTCGAACGATTTCTTTCCCCCGGCGATGAATCCGGTAAAGCTCCTCTGCACAATGCAAATGATACACAACTCTATCAAACCGTTCGAATGGAAACATTAAAATTCCATCATCATGATCAAAATCATAATAGCTCGTATGTAACTCAATCTTGCGACCAAGTTCTTTACACACTGAAAAGAATCCTGTCCACCACGCCTGATGTTCCCACCAGTGATACAGTGGGTCACCGCCACCAGACACAGATACCCAATTACAGTCATTACATTCGTTTTTCAGAACATGTTCCAACTGCATATAGGAAGAATACTCTTCTGTCGGAGTCATCTTGAGCTTGTTATTGCGGACGATACACTCAGGGCAGCTGTAATGGCAGCCGAAGTTCGTGATAATACTGAGATATTTGTCGGTCATTTTGTTTACACTGCCCCTTCTTCCTGTTTCTTGTACACGGGACACTCTTTAACGGTCTTATCGCCGCACACAACATTATCGATGTACCAAATGCAAGCAGCCGGCTCTTTGGATTTCTTGATGTTCAGCATGATCTCACAGGAATCACATTTGCATTTCAGCATTCCGATTCACCCTTTCGATTTATTTTGTTTTCATTCGTACACTAAATGGTGCCGGTAGCAGGACTCGAACCCGCGCCTCTGTCTTATCTGGACCAAGGGGTATAAACCCAGTGCTCTAGCCGCTGAGCGATACCGGCATAAGAGAGGAGGATTTAACCATGTACACCATCAGCGAGGAGCATGCGGCTTACGTCTGCGCAATACTCTGTCGCGTCAGCGGATACAACACGTAAGCATCATTCGACTCTTACGGTGTCCATCCTCAAAGGCTGCCCTTTCAAATTCACTCTCCGATGCTCTGGGCACCGAGCATCTATGCCACTTTCGCAGGCAGTGCCATTCGTCTACTCACAATAGAGCCATGCTCATTCTCACTATGGCGGGTAGCTACTCCCGTTGCATCACGGTTATTGTTTTCGATCAAAGCGTTATGGATGTGTCAGAGGGGGAGTATGAACATCCACGGTGGAATTGCGCCACCCCAGCTGCTTATGTACTACACTACACTTACAGCATCGAACCTAGCTGCAGCTTTCGCCGCTGGTGGACCCGGTGGGATTCGAACCCACGTCCAAAACTAATACTCGATTACAATTTTCTTACGCAATAGTTAGCATTTAGAATTTTGAAAAGGAATTCATGCCGCCGACACAGCAAACCTAGGGACGTAACGGTTGTTACATCACTCCACCACTCGGTTTTAACGTCCGAGAACGCTAGTGTTTCTTACCGTTGACTCGGGTTCCGGGATTTATTCTTTGGACCTCAAGCATTTACCTGCCTATCAGGATGCTGTTTTGGGCACGGCATCAAGCCGCGCAGCGATAACTATTGTAGTTAGCGTTTATTTGTTTTTTGCCTCGTAAGGTGATGGCCGACCTGCGAATTGTAATTTTTCTTAGCCCTGTCGAAAACCTTTCGGGCCCATGTAATGCAGAGTTATCGTATCTGCTCGGCAATTTCAGCCACGGCAATTCAATCTAAAGATTTGCAAGACACACAGAGCAAACGAAAAGAGGAATCGAATTGCTTTATACACAGGGAAAATGCAGAAACCCTGTGTAATGGTCGAAAACGTAGGATTCGAACCTCTCTTCCTGATCCCAGATCAGGAGTGCTGCCATTACACCACGTTCTCGTTATACGTCGGTCTTTCCCGACTGCCAGCCCCGCGCAGGGCAATGGAGGATGAGAAAATGTCTTCGTTAAGAAAGGGCATCTAACGCTTTTGCAGCTTCCTTAAAGATTTTCATGTTCTTCTCAGATTCTGCGAAGATGTCGGTTTTAGATTTTGGCGGACGATTATGAGCACGAACATATGCTTTCGTCAAGCGATTCATCTTCGTAACGCCCACAATGTCGTAAATCTTCTGATACGTCACCCAGTATCCGACTGTCTTGTCTCCCCGCTTTTCAGCTATAGGCTTAATAATCGGAAGAGTGATACTCGCCTTGTAATATTTCTTTTTCTTAGGCTCATCAGCAATCGGAGCCGGCTCTTCAGGTTCAACCACTCGACACTTGGCTTCAACGACTGGTTCTGCTTCAACAACACGCCTCTTCGGGATTGCATCGGCCGGAATAACCGGAGGATTCTTTGCTTTGCTAAGTGCAGACACGATTCCGCTTTTTGCTGCCGCATTGTCTTTCTCGATCTCCAAGCGGTCCTTCATAATCGACATGAAAATCGATTTGTACATTTCGCTTGATTCGATAATATCAAGGCCACTGATCTGAGCGATATCACCTTTGTACCCGGTGCGTTCAACAAACATCCTTCGTTCATCTTTGAAGTACCAACCATAGTTCCGGCCGAGATAATCATATCCCTGCTTCAGAACGGCTTTCATGGTAGATCCATTCAAACGAACGATTTTGTTTACGAGCTCATAGATTTCAGAACGCCACTCGCTGCGCCCTTTGGGATCACGTCGAGGTGTGAACGAACCCGGTTGCCGCGCTTGATTCATACCCTGAACCTTTTCAGACAGCTGTTTGCACACGAACAAGACATTATCAAGCGCCTGGCGATCCTGTTTCCGCGACGATTCCAAAGCCTCAAGTTTGGTCATCATTGCAGCTTGACTTTCCTGAATGGCGATGACTTCCTGATTCATCAAATCAAACCGCTGCTGACCTTTAGATTGTACCGCGTAGCTGCCAGTTTTTCGAATCGCAGGAAGCACTTCACTTGTGACCCAACGTTTGAAACGCTTAGCAGAATCAAGTTTGCTTCCGAAGATCAATGCGTACAAGCCCGACTCGTTAATAACCGTCATGAGCCTGTTTTGACCTGACCCGTTAAAACGACGGGTCAGCTTGTCTTCCGCATCGACGTGCTTTCTTAACGCTTGGTCTGTGTCTCCATATCCAAGAGCGGCAGCTACATCTTTCCCGACGAACCAAGGATCGGAATCAATCATGATAGAGCGAACACTGCCGAATTCTTTACTCGTAAACGCCTTGAGCGCAGACGGTTCGCACTGGTTGATACTCTCTACCTTTTCTGCATTCATTGCCTTAACCTTTCTTTATCAACTGTCATTATCTACCGTTTACAAAAACAGAATACCACGTTATTGTCAGCATGTCAACTGTCATTTCAAACAGTAGATCACAATTGTTTTTGTGTGTTTTATGTTATTTGCTCCATTTTTATAAAAAGTTTTCAACATCATCCTTTCATGTATTTTTGTTTCATCGAGATCTGATGGATGCTGAGCGGTCTTCGGGCTGCCAGTGGCTGCAGGCGGATAGCGATGATTGGAAGTTTTATCAGCCGATGGTCGGCTTTTGAGTAATTCGCTTCGCCAGGAAAATGCTAATTCGTCGGGATTTCGGTGGGTTGACCTGTTTGATCGGAGCCTGAAGGAGGGAGTTTCTGCGTGAGTCGACGCCTTCGCCAGGAAGGCGAACCTCCAGGGGCGGGCCTATCCCATCCGACCTTTGCGAAACAGTTGGATATCCAGCTGCACTACTTTCGTAGCTATTCATCTCGATGTGCTTGATTAACCTGCATCTGTCATCTACGCAGTGCTATCAAACTCAATCAATCAAAATCACCTCTTTTCAAGTATGCCTTTTTGTTCCCATAATTATGTAGGCAAAACAGGTATAACATTACTCGGTAGAGTAACTTCATTACTGAGACCCGTTATGTCGTTTTGTTCCTTGTTCATCTTAGGGTTTTCGGGTTAAAAATTGATTCTAGTGTTTATTCAGAGACTGTGTTCGCTTCCCGATATCGTTTAAACCGTTCTGCGGCCTTCGCTTTCTGTTCTTCGGTCATAACACGCTTTGGCTTAAACCCGACCAGCTTCTTCGGCACCGAGTACCAACGAGTCAGAGTTTCGCCAGCAGATGTCTTATACTCCCTGACGAGCCTATAGCTTTCAGGATCGCGCTCGCACATCTTGTCGAGTCGCCTCCAAAAAATCGGATCAGTCGAACAGATTTCAGCTTGTTTACTGGTCGCCCCGATCGTAATGATAGTCTCCTGCTCTTCGCGGGTAATACCAGGACCACCCTTCGGAGTAGCGTTCATAGTAACATTTTCCACGCATTATCGCTCCTTTCCGATACTTTACTTATTCGCGCCAGCTCATGACGACGATATTGTTATAGCTTGTTTTATACGTAACGCCGTCGATTTCGATACACACAATGTCATTTTGATACGACGCACGGTTGCCGTCATTCGGTTTCGTGCAGTTCCCTTCGGTCAGAAGTGTGCCGTCAGGATTGTAGATTTTTGCGTAGTAAACCGCTTGTGTCTTGTCGCTATTGGACTCAGAGCTGCCAGTCGCGCATCCAGCCAGAACCAAGGCACTCAAGACCATGACCGCAGCGAGCTTACGAAATCGCATAAAAGTTTCCTCCTTTCCTTCCCCTTGATGGTTCTTCTTTCTTCCTCTCACACTCTCTATCTATTATCTCCTATAATCCTCTTCTTTTTCTCTTTCAAATTTTTTCTCGCCATACTTCGCTTATCGCTTGTTTGGCTTCGAATCAGAGTCGCTTCGCGCTTGGACTTCGCTCAAACCCGTTTTCGATTTTCGTTTTTGAATTAGTGATTGAATTTGAATAAAGATTTCATTAGGAAATTATATATATTTTTGTTGCGTATTGATTCTTGTTTTCAATACTTTCAACATAGTTTTCAACATCGTTATAAAAGTGACTTGCAATAGAGTGGTTGTTTGAACCGAACGAATTTGTATCTGAGTGCGTAAAATCCACTTTCGATATATCCGTCACTGAATTTCATTATTGGATAGCCCGTCTCGTAATCAATCTCGTCACAAAACCATTTTACGAACTCACATTCTTGCCCGTTGTATTCAGAGTTGCCACTAGTGAGTTTGAATATCGCACCAGGAACCCACATTTCTTTTTTTGTTATAATCGCTTGCATATTAGGCCGCCTCTTTAGCGTCATAAATAATGATGTCGCTCACCGTCCCAGGCATAAACGTATGGCCATTCATTGATTCATAAGAACGGATCAGCGTTACGAAATTGTCCCACATAAAGTAATCAACCTTGTGACTCTTATACTCGTTCCAGCGCTGTTCGATCTCAGCAGCAAGTTCGTCAGTTGCCATAAATTGGAAAGAAGTGTTCGTGATCTGGTAACTAACGTAACTATAACCGGGATAGATATACGGAACAGAAGATTCGTATTTAACGATGATACGTTTCATGATTTGACTCCTCGATTAACTTTTGCATACATTATACAACCGTTTGGCGTGTTGTCAACCCCCTTTTGATGGAATCACATGTAAGTTTTACAACCATCAAGAGTAAGAATGCGCCATTACTCAGCAGCTTCGTTCGTATGTAGTCCCGTCTTCTCTGATGATTGTTATGTTTTCAAGCCCAAAGTTGTACGCGGCAATATGTTTCGCTTTAACATAATCGCGGCTCAGATGTAAAATCTTGTTGCAATCACGGACTCGTCGCTCGTAGTTGGATCGCGCAGTAATCTTCCAGCCACCTTTCTCACAGTACATGACGAACTCACGCATTGGAAACACCAACTTCTTTGATGCTTTTAATGGAACCCCAGATGTATGCTCGCCGGCGTAAGTCTTCGATCTTCTCGATAATCTTTTCAAGGCTTTCCCACTTATAATAGAGAACGCTATCCATCTGTGACTTTTTCATATTGACAGATTTCATAAGCATATTAGCCACACCGTCGTCAATAAGATCAAGTTTGGCAGCAGCTTCTCCCTGTTCCCATTCGCCATCATTCCATGACATGTTATCGTATGTAATCAGAATGGATTTCATTATACTTTGATCACCTCTTAATCTTTGACAGAATGCAGATAGAATTTCTGTCCACATACAGCAAATGGCTTCTCTTTCAACAGCGCATTGAAAATTAGATACGCAACCTCTCTAATGTCTGCGTCACTGCAATCACATTTGAACAGGCAGTCGTACTTCCAATCGTCCAGAAATTTGTGATAGTAATTGTACTGAATTACGCGATTATTACCGTCGTGTGAAACATTCGCCACCGCATAATGGGTATCGAAAATCATATTGTCGTCAAACAGAATTCCATAATACACATCATTCAGAACGAAATCATGTGCACCAGTTTTCAGAATCGGCTCGTTGTTGATCTGCTGCAGATGTTCAAGTTCGTCCACAATACAGCGAAACTCAGACATATAGTTTTCCGACACGTTTTCAGGGTGAGTGGTAAGGCGCTCAAGCTCGGCGATGCGCTCATTGATGCTACGGTTCACGACGTATGTGCGAGTCTTTTTGATATTGGTATTCTGGAAATGAGTTGGATAGACTACTTCCCCGCCTTCGTTCTCAAAAATGCGCTTGAGTTCGTTCTGAATGCGGACAACGTTATATCGCCAGTTATTAAGAAACAGTAATTCGCCCATATTACTATTGACCATAATCACGGCTGCGCATCTCCTTTCTACTATTCTTCGAGTGTAATATCATCGTGGCCAGCATCTTCAAGCGGTTGATCCGTTGCCAGTGCAATGATTTCGTCTATGTTGTTTTCGATTAAATATTTCCAATCTTCCAGCCGCTGATTGATGATCTCTGTTGCCTGAACAATGACCGCGTCCGGCGTGATGTGCTCACAGTTGCATTTCAAAGCCAGAATCAAGTCATCGAACGTGACAGGATCGAGAATCGTATCGCTTGGAATCAGGTCTTTGCCAAGTTTCCATTCAGACATTGTTAGAACCTCCTGAACTGTATGAACTTGCCGTCCTTATAACAGGGCGAGTAACACGAAATCTGCGGAATCTCTTCTTTACAGGCATTAACGAATTCATGCACAAAGATAGGTTCGCCCTGAATAATGATTGCGTCGGGATGATGTACAGCCGCAGCCATTTCAGCATCGACAGCCATATTGCGTATATCAATTACGTCATCAATTGGCAGGATCGTAGGCAGCTCCATACCATGAATGATACCATCCGTACAGAGCTTACGGGCTGCTTCAAGCTGCTCAGGCGACCAGCTCATAATAGGAAGTTCAGTCATATTGAGAACCATATTACGCAACTCTCCTTTCATTCCATCTCGATCGTGACACTATTGTACCCTGGTGTTCGATACATCACATCGGCTTCCCACTTCTTGGCACAATCATAGCTGGCGAATGCACGGCGGACCACCTTGAGCGGGATTTTGCCATTGTTGTCGGCGTAGAATGTAATCTTGTAACGCTGGAGCCGATAGCCAGCGTCTGCATAATCACCCATATGACACAATCTCCTTTCATTCTGCGTTCTCTGTGGCGCTCATACCATATAGAAGTAAGAATACTTGATTTCGGGAGCGTATTTGTACTGAGCGACACACTCCAACCCAATGATATGTTTGTTGCCTTGTAGAAGCGCCTTCTGACCCGGCGACAAGATACAGTCAAGAAGCACCCGCATTGCCGGCTGACCACCCTTTAAGATAACATCCTGATACTCGATCACATGGCTTTTGATCCTTGGCGGAAGGGATTCAATCCGTTTCGCGGTGTTCATGTTGATTTCCTCTTTTCTTTTTTGCGTGTGTATGCTATTGCGTTTACTATGTATGTAATGGATGTGGTTACGTCTGCCCCGGTACCACCAGTCGCCCGGTTTCAGCCACTGTTTACATAATAGCTTTGTAGAATATCAATACAAAGTTGGCCGGCTGCGCCAGATAGGATTTTAAACGGGTGCTATCAGACCCGGCCTTAATACATTCGTAAGGACTTAGGGATGCGATTGATTGACTTGCCATTTATTAACGCCCTCAACACAGGTCTTACATAATCATCAATTTAATGACTTCCGCCAATCAATTTTGCAGCGATCATAAAAGAGGCCGCTGACTTTTGGCCTCTTGAACGGTGTCCAGAGGGGCACCGAAAATCTAGTCCATTTCAACAAATATAACCGCCGGGTGTCAGAATAATTTGTATCGCCATCCCATGAAAATCTTCTCAGAGGCGACTCTTGCACCAAAGACCACTCCTAGCGAGCGGTAACTGATTTTACAATTCAAGCTATAAACCCTCCTTTCATTTGATTTCGCTCACTTCAAGTAACACCCTATAATTTACTCTCGTCATTGATTTATCAACGTGGCCTTTGTATCAAAATCAAATCGGATTTCATCATAGCGGTGGAGCGCCCTTCTGTTTACGCTGCTGCGCATTTAAGCTACAGCGTTCTGGGCTTGGGACCAGCACGGATTTCTGCAGTCTCCGTGGCCGCATTACACCCCGGCACTATTGCACCGAGGTGCCCTCTGCGTTATTCATCACAACAATCGAAATAAACGTCATAGATTATATCACCAATAACATCTTCGATTGAGCGATTGGAAATTATTGTATGTAGTAAACTTTTGGTAACGGTGTGCCGATGGTCAGGACCGCACCACTTTCAACTCGCCGCGCTTACGATTCGGCTTTGCGCCAGGGATGTAAATCGGTCTTGCGGTGGCAACCCTGACGACCTGTTCTTCCACTTCCTTACTCAGCGGCTTGTTCTTCTGCGGATCATTGATGGCCAAAATGCTTGCATCGTCATCCGGCAGACGGTACGGACCGGCGTAGTGAGTCTTCAGTTTGTTGACATCAACGGCCATCAGATCGTTCATGTCCAGGCCGAGTTTAACCATCTCGTTCGGCGTAAACAACTCACCAGCAACAATTACAGACCAGTATTCAACGCCACCACGCCTCCTGGTCATGTAAGGTTTGCCATTGGATTCGGGCTTCACACGATAAAACAGCATTTTTAGTTACCTCTCTTATATATTGATTTTATTTATTGCAACAGCAATCAAAACGATAACTCCTGTTACATAAATTACGGACTCAGCCGGGCATTCATAAAAAATCGCAATTAATTCGTTCACGAAATGCAAACTCTTGCGATACATCCAACGACATACATGATTAAATCGCGGGAACGCATCGAGATAATAAAAGCCACGGCCGATCTGAATCACTGCAACCGGAACTAAGAAGATTCCAACAGTAACCCAGATAGCGTGACTGCAAAGCACTTGCCATTCTTGCTGCATATGATTCACTTCTTTCTTTAGAACTCTTAAAGCTTGATGAACTGGTCGAGATAATGACGCAATCCAAACATTTTAAAAAAAGTTCGCCCAGATGTCGTATAAGAAACTTTGCGAAATCCCTGAACGATTTGTCTTTCCCCATCATTCACGGAAACTTCGACATATTCTTCACCATTTTTATATTTAATGGAGAGAATTTCATACCCGCCATGATTACAGACCGGGCATACGGCGATTGGATGCCGCAAATTGACTGCCGTAACGTCTGTCATAATTCATTCTCGCCCTCTTTCCAAACATGTTTCGTCCTCGTTTAGTCATTTGCCCATCATCATGAACAATAAATCCATCATGATCAGTAATCGACGCAATTAAACGACTGTTTCTCTCGATTCGTTCCCATACGATTTGTTTAGGAATGCTGGGATTATAACTTTTACGCTCTTTGAATCCTTGACGTGCTTGCATAAAAAATTCCGGTGTAAGCATAGTATCGTCAAGTTTGACAATTTTAAGAATGTTCAGCTCCTCGTTGATAACGACGCCGAACATTTCTTCAGCAACGTTTTCATAAATTTCACTGATTATCATTCCCAATCCACTCCTTAAACAACTTTCGTCCCGCAATACCCATTCGCTCCGGGAACACGATAGGATTCGAATAGCCGAAGATTTCAGCGATATGTTGAGTATTGTTGTAAAAGTCGAATTCCTCATTCAGCTCGGACATAGATTTACCGCAGTAATCAGAGGATTTATAAGGATCTGCATCAGGCCACCCGTTCTTGCAAACGGATTTGAGTTTGTCTGACGAAATGTCATTGGGAACTCGAATCACGTTCAGATAGACACCAGCAAAATCCCGCACGAAGCAAAAGATATTCCCAGCGTTATCCTCGTAAAATTCGTTCAAATACATCTGATGAGACTCCTTAATCGCGGTCGTAGGATTTGACGGTTCGGTCGTTATGGATCAGTGCCATGCGAACCAAGGCGCTGTTCTTGCGCTTCTTGTCCATGAACTGAATCACTTCATAGCACTGCTTGGCTACTCCCTCATCTTCGTATTCGGTCACAGTGTTGGTACCGTTGGCGTAGGAGATGGAAACAATCCACAGATTATTATTTTCGGTCGGCTGCACTTCAGACGGCTGCTTCGGAGCAACGAATCGACCGGCAGACACGGTGCGCTTCTGAGTGGCTTCTTCAGCATCGCGCTCAGCCTGCTTGCGGTATTCGTCCTGCTTTTTCTGTTCGACTTCCATCAAACGAGTGATTTCCTTTGCGGTACCCCATGCGTCTTCAACCATGGCGTGGGTTTTCTTAGTGTCAAGCAGGGCCTGAATCATACACGCCTTTTCGTATTCAGCAATCGCGCCTTTCTGTGCATACTCGAGAATAGTCAGCTTGTCCAACATTTTTGTTACCTCTTTTCATTGCATTTATATCAATCTGCTTCGCGGCAGTCAGACCACAGGACATCTTCAACGAAATCGTCCGAAAAATCATTCGGGGTTTCGTTTGCGTTGATAATGAGAGTTACGCTTTCACCACGCTGCAGCGGGCAGAACCCGTAAAAGAACCAGTCTTCACTGTACTGGTCAGAAATCCAGATACATTCGCACTGGTTATAAACACCGGAGACAGTTCCCTGCAGAATATAACGGCCTAAAGGACCGACGACTACATCAGCATAAGGGCTTTGAATGGGATTTACGGCTACGACTTCATCGTCGTAGAGATAATCAAGTGTGCCTGCATCGCTCATGACGAGTTCAACTTCTTGCCCAACGATAAACGAATCAGAGTCAGCATAGAATGCCCAAATCTGCCCGCGTTCATCCAGCGCGGTATACCCGCCATCGATTTCAGACCAGATTGTGCCGGGCTTGGTGTATGTCTGTTCCTGCTGTGCGTTATTTGCTGCGGTTGCACAGGGTACAGGAATTGCAAAAATAGCAACAAAGAGCGCCACTGCCGCAGTTACAACAGTCATATCTCGCAGGTTTTTCATGATTGTTTTCATTTTGTTTCCTCTTTTCTTTTAATGGTGCAGTTCTTTGATGCACATATAAGCTGCGATCGTGAGACTGATTCCAACGATGATTCCACAAAAGAAAATCGTCTGAGTGCTAAAGTAATCCATACCCGGCGGGCCTCCTTTCATTAACCGATATTTGCTACATCTTCAACAGTATAATCACCGTAGTTGCTGCCAAATAACACTTTTGCGTTGGGGTTAAGAGTGGACAGAGCGTCCATTAACTCTTTAACGGTCATGGTTTTCGCCTTGCGCTCAAAAACATCGAGCTGCGCATAACCATCATGATTCGCTCCATTGATGTATACGAACTCCATGCTATTCTTTCCTTTCGTTTCAAATTTGATGCTTGTTGTGCTGTTGCACTTGCATTGGGGCGGTATACTATCTTCCCCGTGACCGCCAATCGCACGGCATACTGCGCAGCAAGCGCAGCTGTGAAAAGAGGTAAAAGAAAACGCCAGCACTTGTGTCTTGTGGACGCACTTGCTGACGTTAGGGTTGGTTATTAAATTTGGGCAGTTTTATGTCATGCCCAGGACGTGCAGAATTAGATTTCGTTGATTTCTACTCTTACAACGGTCTGGTTTTCACCGTAATTCAGCTTCATAGCATACAAAGTCAAATCACGAAACTCTTCTGCTTCTTTCTTCGTAGCAAATTTATCAGAACCGATAATAGAATTATCGCTATTCCAAAATATATTAACTACGAATTTATTTTCAGCCATAAATTTACCTCCTGCGCTGGAATGAGGTTAACTAATCGCATTATAACGAATAGCGGAAGTAAATTCAAGGCAGAAACCTTAGTGTTTACCAGATTTTACAGGAAAAGTGGGTTCAAGCGGACGATATCCTTCGGTTGTATTGCCATCCATATACTGAGCCATTTTATTATCCATGAATTTGATTTTGCCATTCATGTCAATCTGGCCGCCATAGATTTCTTGACTTGCAATCTGATATTCATGTGAAAGAACAATCGGGGGATTTCCGGCACTGCGGCCAATTCCCTTCCCTTTGAATCGTCTGATACAGCTTTTACAATTATCAGAAAATGCGTGTTTATAGTTTTTTGCTTCGCGCTGCTTTTCGGATTCAATTCGTTTTTCAATCTTGGATTTGATTTTCCAAACCTGAATACGATGCTGGCGAACTGCTTCAAGAAGAAATGCGCTGATCTTTACGGGGCAAATTCGCACCCATTTAGAACCGTCGTTCAGAATCATCATCGAAGGATATACGCCAGCTACTGTCGCATACGGCTTGGTGATGAAATGAACGCCATCGAACGAACCATAAAGTTCATTCAGGTTCACGGCATTGCCACAGAACATTATGGGCGTTTTCGCTTGAATAACCCATGCTTTCTGCGCATTGTTTTTGTAATTCGTTTTCATATAGCGCATTTACCTCTCTTTCTTTTCAGACTCTTAGTTTAAAGCCCCTGCGCCACGTCAAGGCGTCCTGATTACAGGGGTGAGCAGTTTAACGTCATACTTAGGACACAGACTGTTACATAGCGAGTTCATGCCCGTTTACAGAAAAGCGTACAAGTGCTCCGTTATGATACAGACGAATTTCATCGTGCGTTTGGCTTTCTGTTCAAAGATGTTGACAGCGTTGTTCTCGAATTCCATGGTGCGATAATAATCTCCGATATCTGCACGACTGAGAATTGCCCACTCTTTTGCCATAGGAATGATAATTGCGTCGTCGTATTGTTTGACGCCATGACGTACTCTTGCACGAGTGATGCCACCGACTTTAGCCTTAACCTTGACAGCGGGCTTGCTCTCAGGTCGCTTATACATGATATAGCCATCTCTTGCGTTCTCAACGAATGCAACAGGCAGACCGGCGGACAGCATCTTGAACACCGTCTCGTCGTCCAGCTGGTAAAGTCTTTCACCGCTCTCCATGATGACGTTGTACAGAGTACGAGTGATAATCTCGACGTCTGCATCTTTGAAGTCGTGGGTCAGGTCGTAGGTCATCTCGTCAAGCTGGTAATAACCATGCTCACGAACACGGTCAAAACCAATGCTTTCACGAATGATGTAAGGGCAGGACATAGTGACAACCTCTTTTCTGAGTGTACAAAATGCGCCACACTCTAAGACGCTACGCATATTGCGTTGGAAAGGGGCCGCTTTGAACGGTGCGACCCCGAAAGGGTATCCGATTAGTGCTTACTGTTCTTCTTTAGTTTCTTCAGCTTTCTTAGTACGACCATACAGGGCGTCCAGAATGGCCGTCTTTTCTTCCTGAGTCGCATGAGACTTATTGACGAGAGTGACGACAGCCACAATGTCGATACTGTGAGCCTTGTAGTCTGCGACCTGCTTTTCGAAGTCGGCAATTTTCTTGTCCTTCTCTGCGGCTTCTTCTGTGGCTTTCTGTTCTTCTGCCGCCTTTTCGGCTGCCTTTTTTTCGTTGGCTGCTTTGGTGTCTGCGGCCTTCTTTGCCTTTGCATCGTTGGCGGCCTTGCGTGCTTTCTTGAAGTCTGCCGCGCTGATACGGGCAAGAGGCTGACCGTTCAGAATGCGGGCGGTCTCAAAGATGAGGTAGTTCAAGAAGCAGTCAGAAATCTTGCCTGCATCACCGGCGGCATCTGCTCTTGCATCTGCGGACACTTCGCCCATCAACACGAGGTCAGGCACGGTTACGCTATACAGGGGGCGGCGCTTCCCGTCTGCCTTGTTGGGGTCACGAGAGCCCAACCCATAGAACCACATTGCCATAGACTTGCGTGCTTTTTCTTCGGCGGCTTTCAGTGCGGGAATGTCTTCTTCAGCAGTGCCCTTGCTTTCACGGAGCATGACCATAGCCGCGATGTCAGAATACACTGCATCGGACACTTTCTTGATGCCCTCAACAGTGCCAGTGACGTGGAAGTCTTCAAGAGACTTTTTGGTGATAGCGGACACTTCCTGCTCAGGGTCGGCAATTGCCATAACCAAATTAGCAAGTTCAGTCAGTTTAACGTTCTTTGCCATAATTCTTTACCTCTCTTTTACGATTGTGTACAGTGCTATCCATGTGATAACACTTGACGCGGTGTAAGCTTTCGTTTACACCGTCTCAAGTGCCCGCCATGCTTTTACACATGACGAACACTGAAAAACTATTATTTTTGTACGCTAAAGTGGTAGTTTTAAGCCTTGCTTTAGCGTAAAAGTGACTGCACAAATTGCGCTTGTATCCATGCAAGGCATTCCAGCTTTTGATATTTTGCAAGCTTGCGATTGCACGTCCACCACTAAAGGGTATAGTTAGGACTTTTGTGCAACGGCTACTTTTGTGCGTGCCAGCGCTTTTCCGACACTTATCGGGCGGTATCTGGCACATCATCACAGTGCACCCTATTAAGGCGCACCTATAGCTTATTTATCCAGTCGGCTATAGTCGGCAAGGTATATGCATATCCACGCTAAAGGTGTTTTGATGGGGCGCGTGGCAAGTGCACACAAGTTGCAATGCCCCGCATAGTCCCCGCACCTGTTGAGCGGTCGTTCTACCTGTTTAAATTTTCAAAGTGCGGTCGGTTCAGCCGTCTCCCGACGTTCCTACTAAGACGCCCCGCCGGTACACGTTCCGTTCCGGTGTTTCCGTGTTCCCTTGGAGTGACTACAGTATAGCCTAAATAATTTTTTCGTGCAACATGTTCACATGCCAGCCGTCAGAACGCCAACATAAAGGATGGTCATGCCAGCCTATATATAAATAGGTATAAATTCCGTTCTGCCAGCAAGGTAAATAATACCTTTTAACGTTAGGTACGATTTGCCAAAAATCCGCATGATTCCTAGAAAAAATGAATATCCGGCACGGCATGGGGCGGGGGTGGTTAAAAATCGAAAAGCGGAATGTGCCAGCCCTAAAGGGCTAAGTTGTTCCATCTCCCCATCACTCTTTAAATCCTTCGGCCTCACTTTCATATACATCATTTATACATACACTTCACACCCTCAGCCCTCTACCATTTATCACAATTTCACTCGCTTCACGCCCCCTGATCCGCTCAACGATTCACTCCGCCAAAACGCTTCAAAATATATCCGAAACGGCGTCCGGTAAATATCGTATTATCGTCATATTTTATCGCATTCCATTTTGCACATTCACTACCATTTTTTACCATTTTGTGTTTTCGGTACCATTCAAAACGTTCAAAAAGCGCTGTATTTTCATCGTATTTCCGTTAATTTCTTACAATTTATTGATTATTTTATTGAATTTTGCATTATTCCGGAAATATTCATAATTTCACTTGATATTTCGTCTATTTCGGAGTATAATTATAAAAACAAGTGTTATTATCTACCGTTTAGAATAGTAGAGCGACACTTGCTATAAGAAAGGACTGAATATCTGTTATGAAATTTTATGACACTTCTGCTCTGCTTGATCTCGGAACAACTGTGTTTGAAGAACCATTCTTGATTGCAGACATGACGCTGCATGAGTTAGAAGACATTAAAACAAGTGGTAAAAAGAACGAAGAAACTCGTTAGAAGGCACGCACAGCGACTCGGCTCTTAGCTGAGCACCGCGACGATGGTAGCTTTCGAGTAGTAGCTGTTCCCATGTCTTCTCTGTTCTACATCTTGGATGGCAAGCCAATCAGCGACAATAACGACGCGACGATCATGGCAACGGCCTGTTGGTATCTGGATGAGCTGTGCAACAATTTGAATGACGCGATTGAAGCTGGGCTCCCAGACGCACAGCAACAGATCCAAGCTAATATTGATTCTTTTAAATTTGTCACCAGCGACCTAAGTTGCGCCAATATCGCCAGCGGCATTCTTAATTTGCCGATTGAGTTCACTTCCCCTGATGCAACAGCTGTGAAGAACGACTATAAGGGATGGACAGAGGTTGCCCTAGAAGATGGCGGCGAGGAAGCGCTGGCTATGGCTTACTCCAAAGATGTCGAGCAAAAGAACCTGTTTGATACGCCCACGAACGGCTATGTCTTGATTTCAAATGCAGACGCCGATGGTAACACGGCTGGGCTCCGCTGGGATGGCTCGCGCTATGTACCTATTAAGTATAAGAAGATCAGCAACCGCTTCACTGGAGACATCCGTCCTCTCAACAATCAGCAGAAACTCGCCTTTGATATGCTGCAGAACGACAACATCACCGTCAAGATGCTCGCTGGAACATTCGGCAGTGGTAAAACGATGCTCATGGTGTCATCCGCTATTGATATGATTGAGAAACACAAAGTTGACAAACTGATCTGGATTCGCAATAACATCGAAGTCAAGAACACAAAAGAACTAGGAGCACTTCCCGGCACCCTACTGGAGAAACTGGGAGCGGCCTCGTTTGCTGGACCTCTTGCAGACCATTTGGGCGGAGAAAGCGGTTTGGAATATTGGATCAAGAATGGTCAAGTAGAGGTGGCGCATCTTGGTTTTATCCGTGGGCGAGACTATAAGAACTCTATCTTGCTAGTATCAGAAGCTGAGAACTTAACAAAAGAACATATTCAGCTGTTGCTCGGCCGCGTTGGTGAAGGATCTATGCTGTGGCTAGATGGTGATTTGAAGCAGACAGACGAGGCCGTATTTGAAAATAACAGTGGTATGCGAAAGGCGATTTCTGCTTTGACTGGAAATCCGCACTTTGCTTATGTGTACATGCCAAAGACAGAACGAAGCGAAACTGCGCAGCTGGCTGACCTGCTTGATTGAGGAGCTGCACACGCAGTAGGAGAATAAATATAATCGATGGAGGTTCCGCAAGGTATGTATAAAATATTCGCCCCACGCGGCGGTGGCCGCACCTATCAAATATGTAAATACGCTATTGAAAACGACTGCGACATTATTGTACCGACATCTCTTAATGTTGAGCTAGTGACAAAAACAATAATATTTTTATGTGAATCATCTTACGGAAAGTGGACATATAGAGGATATAGAGTTGATTCGCGAGAAGTTTATGTTGATACTGAAGAAAAACGACTGACCATTCGAGTTTTTAACGCTATAGATTTCCAACTTGCCAGTTTCGGACATAATGCGAAACAAGTTGTAATCGACGATGTTGATTTATGTATGCAGCATATCATAGGAGGTCGTAATATCGCCGCCTGCTCTATAGCTACATATGACCCGTCTGATGTCGCGCTTCGTCCTGAAATCGTAGACGCGGATGATCCAGCCATAGGAAGACCGGTGCAGCAACTGACCTGCAGGAGTATGCTATGACAATAGATATTTTTGGAACGAGTAATTTTAAAAAGAACGAAAAAGAAATACTGGACCTGGCTCGACATAAATTATATGCAGAGCTTAGTGAAGAACGAAAACAAAAAGTGGATTCCATTGTAATTCATGTTGATGTAAACCGTAGATACATACATTATGATTCAGAATTACCTTCTATGCTTGATTCATCAATAGAATGTTTCAAAGTCGATATAATGTCTGGACAACATATAGAAACAATCGATGGGGACGCCGCAGAGGCAATCTAGAAAAAATATCTTGAATTGGTCGGCAAGTATACAATGCAATCTAAAAAATCGTTTGTTTGCCACAGCCTATTATAAGCGCAGCATAAGGAGTATAGTCATATGACACGAGAGGAAATAATAAAAAATGCCTTTGAATGGTTACAAGCCGGACGGCTCACATATTACCGCGAAGGGTATTACGATATGCTCTCTGTTTTAAAATGCTTTGTAGACACTGGAGCAGAATATGTAAATTATCAAGATACACGGTGGCATTTGAACGAAAAGACTGGAAAGATATATTACGAGCGTTTCTTTGATCAATGGGAGTCCAAACCAACGCCATGGTATCCAAACTCATTTATTTGTAGGAGTTTGTTATGAGCGACGAAAATTTAATCAAAATGGCCGAAAAATACAACTATGCAGCAGCCTTGTTAGGAACGGAAGCCACATAGGAACATATCTACGGCTACGGTAATGTAATAAAATTCAAAAACGGATCTGAAATTATTCCATTATGTTACAAAGTCGAACCGACTCGTGGCCAAAAAACTTATCAAGTTCTTTATGATGATCCACCATTTATAGATGATGACACCATGAAATTTTTTGAAGATTTCTTCTCTGAATCAAAATCCAAAGTTGAGCATCGTAAGCCATTTACCTGCAGGAGTTTACTATGAGAGTTTTATTTGTAAGACCAGAAAAATACGAACAGGTTTGTTCTTGGTATGAAGGACTTGACGCCGCACAAAAACACCGCAAAGTGATCGTGATATGCAAATCGCCGAATGAATTCCGTGAAAAGTTTGATTATAGTAAAATGAGTGCACAATGTACTATGTTCTACTTTGATGAATATCTTGGATTGGCCAAATCGTTCGAATATTGCAAATTATTCACTAAGTTGTATGGAGAAGCCGATGTTCGATATATCTGTGGAAATAAAATGCGTCAAATAAATATAGATGATTTGATGTATCGCAATACATTTGATTTGTTTAAAGAGTTTTCAGTCGTGCCAGAATGCTTGGAAGATATTATTCGAGCCAATAGACAGCCGATTAGGTGTAGGAGTTTATTGTGATATCAGAAGAACAAAAACGTAAAATCTTCTTAGAGATTCATATGGAAAACTCTTTTATAATTAGTAGAAATCTCGAATTTATGAAGCATGGCTATGTCGATGGAGAATCAGGAAGTCCAAAATTCTTTCTCGATGATTATATCAATTACCTAATTGGCAAATATATTGACGCTGGCTGTTCGTCAGTTGATTCAATAATAGAAAATATTCTATTAGACATTTTGAAATATTATGACGATATCGATAAGCAGTGCGGCAGTGAAATGCTTAAAAAGAAGGTTTCTTTAAAAGTATGGAATGATCTTAGGATAAACCAGTTGAGAATCCCACCCAACATAAGGTCGATTATAAACATTTACAATTTTAATCGATATATTATTACGCCATTTACAAAGGAAGTGAATACATTTGGAGCCCATCAATCTATATAACCTTCCAGATGAATATTTTGCATCAGGAATTAGTGGATATACACTTGATCCACCTGTAATCAGTAGAGCTAAAAGTGTACAAGACGAAATTGAAGAATTACGAAGACAAATTATTGCTGTACAATGTGAATTAGATAAAATGAAGAAGCCCTTCCGTTGTGAATCGCTTCTATAAGGAGGTCATTTATGAAAGAAGATAATTTTTCAAAACAGGATATTTATAATATTGGATTCGCCGTAATTGATGCGGTGCGTGATTATGCAGTTACATATGAAGATATTATTGATGCGATCCAGGTTTACGCTGAGTGGCAGGAACTGATTGGCGGAGCATCACTTTACGACACACTCTGGATGGATGATGGAACCCCCATGTCCCCTTCTCTGACACGATATTTATATCATAAATTATATGGATTGAGCGACTATAACTGCGATAGCGATGAGGAGGACCAGGACGATGAGTGACCGTAAGCGCGACAAGAATTCTAAGAGTACATATATGAGAGCAGCCCGCAAGCAGCGCATGATTGAGAATCAGTTCATGCATGAAGTTGAGAAGAAGCAAGAAGGCGCAGAACAGCAGAAGTACGGCAAGCGACCGCGTAAGCGCACGCCGTGGGATGACGAAGTGTAAGGAAGGAGATGCATCGCGTGGATAAGGAACCTAAGAAGCCGGCCGAGTTGCAGGACGAAGATCAGAATCAGCTGGTTGTAACAAATATCCCACTCACAATTGTTGTGTCGGCGTTAATCAACATGAAGGACTGGTTTGACTGGATCGTGCGTGCAGCGGAAGTGCTGGTGGTGTTTGTGCTTACCTATAATATCATTGGCAAAACACTGTTTGTGGCGCTGGTGATCACCCCGTTGTTGGTATTTTTCATCGAGAGCGCAATCGAATGTTACTGGGCTGTATGCTGCGATGATGACTCCAACGGTGACGATGATGACGATCCGCACTTTGGTGACCATTTTAATAATAATCTGAAGTAAAGGAGATTTAAAACAGGATGTTCTCTCCTCCACTATATTCTGTCTTAAAGCTAAATCTCAGCTATATCATTGCCCACGATTACAACTTAAAGTTGAGTAGCGAAGAAAAGACACAGTTTACGGTTTTGCAAGGCGACAATATGATGTTTCGCCAAATTCGTATGATATCTATGAATGATGATAAATTTCAGAAATTTGTTATCTTTGTAGACGCAACAGGTGGGTATAATAAGCCAAAAGCGCTTGAACGTCTTGTAAAACATGGGTTTAAGATAAACGGGAAGACGTATTTGTTTAGTGAGCGCAGTGCAAGTATGGTACGTCAAAGTATGTTAAGCTTTGTTGAACGTCATATTGCTCCAGAACTTGACAGACGAATTAGTATGGGGCTTGACTTTTCTGAGACTCCAACTGTTTTAAGTAAATATTATGCATATCGTGGTTTGAATTTGTCGTCTGCTTTTTGCTTGCCAGGATGGGAACCAAAAATTTGTATTGTTGACGATTATGAAAATACTATTAAAGACCAAATGGTTGAGTATTTATATGATAAAACAACAGAGTTCATTGATAAGGCCGGAAACAAAAGAAGTTGGACACAAAAAGATGTTGCCGTAAAAAAGACAGATATCATTATCAATTGTTTTGATGGCGCGGGTATTTGTCACCCCGAAATCATGCGTCAGATTGAACGACAAATAAATACGACCGAGCACATTAATAGTTGTATTATTCGTGCCCCATACATAAAAGGTTGCATGCATGAGATTGATTATGAATCGTTTTATGCAGAACGTGGTGTTACAAAAATTAAAGATATCTGGGGCCAAGAATACGATGTGACACCTGGTAGTGAACCCCTTATGATTCTTACTGTCAGCCTTTATAAAGGATATAAATATTTCAAGAAGTATGGCACCTATAAGGACTGGGAAAGATATTGGGAACAGTTTCGCAAAACAAAAAGCTGTTTTGCTATTGCGAAATGGAATTATAGTGCTGAACGAGAAAATTTAGCTACAAAATGCAACTATCAAATTCTGCAGAACCTAGATATGGAATTTGATAATTTTAAACATTTTGCAGATATGTCTGTTGATTTTTATGAAAAGGTCACAAGTAATGATATTTTCTACACCGATTGTTTTCTTGGGTTAATGGCAGACGATGTAAATCCGTTAAATCACTATATTGACTCAATGGCTCGAAATCAAGAAATGATCCATGAACCTTGTGTAAAAGAGTATGTTCATTCCCTGCTTGATAAAACTCGTGATGGATTTAAATGCGGAAAATTATGGATGAATGCTACGTTTAAATTTTGGGTACCAGATCTTGTTGCTTTAATGGAATGGGCTGCTGGGCTTCCGGTGGTCGGCGCTTTAAAAGCAGGTGAAATTTATACATTTGACCGTCGTGGAGTTGCAAAAGGAAAACGCATCTGCGAACGAAATCCACATATATCAAGGTCAGAACATCTGCTTGTCGATGCTGTTGATAATGAATTGACTCAAAAATATTTTCATGGCCTTGTAAATTGTTGTTTTACTTCGATTTATGACATTAACGCACCTAGACTAAATGGTTCAGATTTTGACGGGGACCTCGTTTTGGTTATTGATGAACCTTCTATGATTCCTGGAGTACATACCGATATTCCGATTACACTGGACCTTGAAGATAAGAAGACATCTCTTGCAGAGACGGATACTCTTGACAATAAATTTGCTTGTACTCTTCGCGGTCTTAAAAGTCAAATTGGCGAGATTTCAAATTTAAGCACTGTCTATCAAAACAAAGTTCCTAAGACTGAAAAAACAAAACAAGAGTATTTGAAATATGTTTCTCTTTTGTCTGTTGCAAACGGCAAGGAAATTGATAGGGCTAAAACTGGCTGTGGCTATAAGATTCCCAGAAATATACAGAAATATGGTACTGGTCCTAAGAGCACACCCTATTTTATGAAATATGCAGGCTCATATTACGCACGTCTCCACAATCTCAGCAAGGCGCATAGCAACATGAATCTGCTTTGTATGAGTCTTGAGCGCTGGGAACGTGGTGTCCGCTGGCATAAAGAACCCGCCGGAAACTTTGATTGGCATATCATGTACGACCCAGAAATTGGTTATAGTCAAGAAGTATTTAACGAGATTGAGGCTATCTTTCTTGACTTCAATCGTTACCGTAAGGAGCAGCTCGAGTTTGAAAAGAAGTGTCGTAACTGGCAGCTATATAAAGCGGAGCTCAAAGATAAAATCACCAAGGAAGAAGCTAAGACTTATGAAACAAACTGGCAAGCTATTTACAACGTATATCGCAACAAATGCAAGCTGATCTGTCCTGACGTGCGTGAGCTGGCAAACATTCTAGTCGTGCTGTGCTATGAGAAGTATCCAAACAAGTTTAAAAAGTTCCTATGGCACATGGCCGGCGCAGGAGTGGTTGAAAATATCAAACCTGTTCCTGTGCAGCTACCTGTTCATGATCCAAACGGCGAGTATGAGTACCTTGGCCAGAGATATAGGTTGGCTGATCCGAGGATCTACGAAGCGAGGGTGAAATAATATGGCAAATAAATTATGCGCAGTATGTGCTAAATATAACGAATGCACATGGATGCAAATAAAAGCACTTAATAGTTCAACTACTGATTTAGGAAGCTTTTTTCGCCACGATGATTGGATGGGAACGTATTGCAAACACTTCGTTTATGATGAAAATAAAGGAGATAATTCATGAAATTATTTAATCGCAAAAAGAAAGCACAGCCGAAGCAGATAGAGTGCCCGCTATGTGGTGGAAAAATGACACTGCAGAGCAACCTGTCGTATACGTTCCACTGCCGTAATCAAGAAGTTGAGATGAACGACCTTACTGCTATGAAATGTGCCGATTGTGGCGAGATGATGTTTGATTGGCTCGAAGCTCAGCGTATCGAAAAATATGTGCATGAAGCAGTGGGCTGGGAGGATGCACAGCAGTAAGGAGGATACATGGCCTATACGACATTTTATTGCAACGAAAATATTCTTCTTGATAATTGGCATTATTATCAAGAATCGAATTTGATGTTGCGGAATCTGTTAAAACGAACAAGTCTCTCTCCTATTGAATGTGCTACGATCTATTATGAACGGATGCGAAATCCTGAATCTGTTAGTTATGATCGCAGCCACTTAATTCAAATGTTTAGTCGTGGTCGTAAAAGCAATGCGCCTATTCTTGACGTACACCAAGTAGTTTTATATCAAAAGGATCTGGATTATATAATTATGGCGCGGCAGCGTTATCATATTAACTGGGCGCAGCTTCGGGTGCTGCTTGGAATTATATTCTTCTGCCGGCTGTATGGAACTAACACTATCGCTTTAGACACTGAGTTCAAAATGAAGCGTTTTGGCAAATGCTTTAAAGAGCAGACAGAAATCATGTATTGCAGTGGCGCAGCTTAGGATGATGGCTATAACACAGTGCGCGGCATGTGTGAACTATCAGATAAATATCATCTGCTCAATAGAACTTGCACTGACGATATTGGCTGTTTATATACGTATCCGAATTTTACCCTTGATAAAGATGATGTTATTGCGTACACGTTCAATGTGACGCTTGAAAATAATCGCCTGAATTTGAGTAAAGTGGCATGGGAGCTGTTTGACCCGAAGGAATGCTATTGTACAGTATGTGGTGAAAAATATAAATCTCTAAAACCGAATGCAAGCCTATACTGTAAAGACTGTGCTGCTAAAAAAGAAAAGGCTAGATTGGCAAATATTAGAAAGAAATCCAAGAATTGTACGGAATGAACTTTACTTTCTTAATATATGAAAGGGTGTTGTATATATCACTCTTAATTTAATTTTAAAGGAGAATTATTATTTATGGTTGAAATTACAAAGCGTGAAGCAGAATATCTGCGCAAGATTATGCCTGATGTCCACATTACTCGTACTGTTCATCATTGGTATGCAGAGGAAATCAAGTCCGTTCTGACACAGTTACCCGGTAATCCCGAAGCCGAAGAAGCTCTTCGTGAGTTGAATCGTTATCATCGAAGCAACACCGGATTCGATATTTGAGGTGCCGAATGGATGAATTTAAAAAGAACGAAGAAGAAACATTCGACGAGTACATGATGCGCATTGGCCAAGCATGCAGCGAACGACACTTGACTTAGGATCAAGCAGCCGAGCTGCTAAATCAAGCAACCGGTTCTGATTATGGTGAATGTCGTTATCGCAAGACATATAAAGCATAGAAAGCTGGCTATGACTATGCGCTTGAACATGAATGTGGAGACGCGATTTCCGATGATATCCAGCGCTTGAAGATTGAACAGGTCAAGGCTCGCGATGAACGTGCAGCCGCAAATAAGGTTTACCGAGACATGGCGCGAACAGAATCCATTAAAGATCTGATTGCTGCTGCAGTAGTTCCATATGATAAGAATGATTTTCTGAATGTTGTACAGTACGAATACAGCAATCATGATGTGATCGTATGTTTGTCTGATCTACATACTGGATCTGGTATCGACACTGCATGGAACAAATTTAACAAAGAAGTTCTGAAGTCGCGGCTTGAATCCTATGTTGCACAGATTTATAACATCGTGGCTCGACATGCTGCAGAGAAGATCCATGTGCTATTGCTTGGCGATCTGATTAATGGTCATATTCATGTAAACACACGGGTACAGAACAACGAGAACAGCATTGAACAGGTCATGACGGCTGCGGAGCTGGTAAGTAATTTTGTAGCCGAGCTCTATGAAGTGTGTAGCCATATTGATGTATATGCTGTGAGCGGCAATCATTCACGCGTATTCCCCAATAAAGACGAACAGGTAGCGGGCGATGAACTCGAAGCGTTGATTCCGTTCTATATGAAGGCGCGATTGCAGAATCTGCCTGGAATCGATATTAAAACAGATAAGTTAGATCCTACGCTTGGCGGATTCAAAGCACGGAATAGTCTTGTGATGTATGCTCATGGAGATAAGGACTCCCCTACTAATGTAGTTGAACATATGACTATGATGGTAAAGCAACCCATCGATATGGTCTTCCTTGGTCATCGGCATACGAACGGTTTGACAACGGTACATGGTACAAAAGTTATTGAGAGTGGCTGCATGTGCGGTACGGACAGCTATGCTGTTGGGATTCGTAAAGCCGATGTTCCGCAACAGGCAGTAGCTGTGATTAATGATGATGGTTTAGAGTGCTTGTATGATTGTAAACTGGAGAAGCCGGCAAAGATAGTAATTTAATAGATTTTAGACGCTCTGGGCTTAACCGCTCAGAGCGTTTTTATTGTAGAGGAGAATTATTATGGACGATATTTGTTCTGTTTTGGCAGGCTCTAAACACGATTCTGTTTATGCTAGTTCCGATAAGGACATTGAAAACAGTCTTAAAGAACTAGGGATCGCTATTAGAAACGATGATGGCGAATTGAAAACGGCTTATCAGATCCTAAAAGAATTGTCAGATAAATTCAACAATAGTTAAATAAACGGCTCGTCCGAAAAAGGCGAGCCATATATGTCGCAGGTGACAGCGCCGGTGTGCTGGCCAGCCTCATAAGCTGAGACAAGGAGAAATCCAGATGCGTTCGACTCGCATACCTGTACCCATGAAATTTTATTGTAAAGGAGGTTCCAGACTAAAGAGATGGAAGAAAAATTTCATAAAGATTTAGGAGGCGATTACTTCTATTGTTATTCCCGTCGCTGCGCATTCTTTATTCGCGCGATGGGTATTTTCTATGAAGACATTGGCGAGCATCCTGGCACGGGTGCTGTATATACAAAATTCCATAAGACCAAAAAGCTCAATGAAGTTCTAAAATTGTGGGATCAAGTAAAATATCGCTTCGATACTATGTTGGATGACGGAACGGTGGTGAAGGATTATGGCCAGAACTACCGCTGATAAAAAGCAGCCGCGTGTTAAAGTGCCAGCATCATAGAGTGGTGGTAAATGCATGTGTTGCGGTAGAGTATTTGAGGTTCGAAGAAATAATTTCTCGAAGACTCAAAGTCAATGGTTTATGGGCAACGATGGATATCTTCCATGGTGCAACGAATGTCGTGAAAAGATGTTTGAATTTTATGCCAAAAAATATGGGGATGAAGATGAAGCCATTGAACGTTTAGCTATGATGTTTGATACATATGTAGACAGTAAAGTTCTTGAAGCTGCGGAATATTCGAGCACATCCGCACCAAAAATCAATACTTATATGGGTCGAATCAATATGCGCCAGTTTGCAAACAAATCCTATGACGATGTGATTGATCAAAAGAAAAAGGATGCTTTGGCTGCCGGCAGAACTGGAAATACCAAGGTCACTCAGAAGATGATTAAATTCTGGGGCGCTGGATTGGAAGAGCAAGATTATCTATATCTTGAAGATCAATATCAGAACTTGATTACGCGCCATGAATGTAAAACGGCCGCACAAGAGCTTCTGTTTAAGCGTATTGCAAAGGCATTGTTGAACTGTGAAAAGGCTGATGCCACTGGAGACACCAAAAAAATCAAAGAAGCGAACGATAACCTACAGAACTTGATGGGGTCTGCCCAAATCAAGCCAAATCAGACGAATGATAATGCACTCGCTGAGACAAATACATTCGGTACGCTGATTCAGAAGTGGGAGGAAGAAAAGCCCATTCCAGAGCCTGCATCAGAATGGCAAGACGTCGATGGCATTGGCAAGTATTTCAGAGTATGGGTGTTAGGTTCTCTATTGAAAATGTTCCATTTGAACAATCCTTATCAAGCGGAATTTGATGAAGAGATGGAGAGATATACCGCTCATAAGCCAGAAGCTATAGAAGACGATGCGGCAGATACAAGTTTGCGTGAAACAATCTTTGGTATTGGTGAAGGCGGTGGTTCGCCTTGACAAAAGAGAAACTAACAGACAAAGAAGTAGCAAATACAAAATCAGAAAAGATAATGAATGCAGTTGCTTGGTATTGTGGATATTATAGAAAAAATCCTCAGCGGTTCGCCAAAGAATATTTGAATCTGAATTTAAAATTATTTCAACAGATTCTTTTATATTTGATGGTTCGAAGTACAGGTTTCTGCTTCATTGCCGCTCGCGGTCTAGGCAAATCTTTTCTGACTGCTGTCTTTATTGTTATTAAATGTATCTTGTGGCCTGGTACTAAATGTATTATTGCTTGTAAAGTACGAACGCAATCTATAAATATTTTGGACGAAAAAATAATGAAGGAGCTTGTTCCAAATAGTCCTTTATTGCAAGCCGAAATAAAAAAAGTAGACATCAATAACCAAAAAGCTGAAATCATATTTAGGAATGGCAGTTATGTTAAAGTTGTGACCGCTACCGACTCAGCGCGTGGCGCGAGAGCAAATTTGATACTTGTGGACGAGTACAGAATGATGGACGAAGACATTATCAATATGGTTCTTAAGAAGTTCCTGAATATCGTTCGTCATCCAGGCTATCTCGACAAACCAGAATATAAACATTTAGCAGAGCGAAATCAGGAATTTTATCTTAGTTCTGCATGGTTCCAGAATCATTGGAGCTATGAAAAATGCAAGGATTATTTTGTCAATATGATCGATCGCAGCAAAAAATATTATTGTTGTGCCTTTGATTATCGTATGAGTATTAAAGAAGGTTTACTGCTCAAGGAAGCTGTCGAAGATGAAATGTCCGAATCCAGTTTCTCTGATTTGAAGTTTGCGATGGAAATGTTGACCGAGTAGATTGGCTCAATCGAAGGTGGCTTATTCCAGTTCGATGACATCAACAAAACTCGTGTTATAGAAAAAGCGTTCTATGCACCGAATATCGTCCTCTCTCCTGCTGCTGTGGAAGTTCCGAAGAAGAAGAATGGAGAGATTCGCATTTTAACTGCTGATATTGCATTGATGAGTTCTAAGAAAAACGACAATGATGCTACCAGTATTTTCTTGAACTGTATGACACCGAATAAATCAGGTCGCTATACCAGCAACTTCGTTTATTCAGAAAATGTAGAAGGTATGAGTGTGCAGGATCAGACACTGAAACTGCGCCGTTATTTTGATTACTTCAACTGCGATTATCTCGGCATCGATGCCCGCTCAGTTGGTATTCCTCTGATTGATTTGTTGATGCGTGATATGTATGACCCTGAAACTGGCGAAACATACCCCGCTATCAGTTGTTGTAATAATCCAGAGATTGCTGATCGTTGTTCTGATAAGAATGCCAAGAAAGTCATTTGGGCCATCATGGGCAGTTCTCAGTTCAACAGTGATGTAGCCATTGGACTGCGCAGTGGTTTCCAGCAGGGTCGTATCCACTTGCTTCAGAGTGAGTATAGTTGCGAAGATCAACTGCGGAAACTCTATAAGGGTTATGATAAAATGTCGCCCAGTGAACGAGCCGCGCTACAAATGCCGTATATCAATACTGGTCTTGCCGTGAACGAGCTCGTTAATCTAGGCTATGAAACCGTGAATAACGTGATTAAGGTCAAGGAAAAATCAGGATGTCGTAAAGACCGTTACTCTTCCCTGTCCTACAACTACTATATTGCACAGCAAGTTGAACGCGGCTTGGAAAAACGGCATAATAAACCAAAGTTACTTGATTTCAACTTCCGTGCACCAGTATTAAAGAAGGGAGGTCTGTAATGGCTGAAGATATAATGAAAAAAAAGGTCATGGTCACAAATTCAAAGACTGGCAAGACCTCTTACGTTACATATTCTGATTTATTGAGTGGCGTATACGCCAATCTATCTAAAATTGGTATCCGTAATCTTGAATCAACATCAGAGAAAAATCCAACATACACAAAATATACTAAAGATCAGATCGTCACATATTTAGGTAATCCTGCTAGTTATGAGAAGCAGCTTCGAAATATGAGCAAGTATCTATTTAATATTTCAAACTATTATCGCCGACTGATCCAATATTTTGCGAACATGTCTACAT
>ENA-UOJE01000178-UOJE01000178.1-human-gut-metagenome-genome-assembly--contig:-C23-NODE-178-length-77481-cov-8.652791_pt1 | contig 77481 bp, 52 predicted proteins | sample MGYA00242341_ERZ723888 | MGnify/ENA metagenome assembly ERZ723888 | reverse complement strand
CCGCAGGGTATCGCAGGAAGCCCGGAACTGCTCCAGTTCCTGGTCATTAAGGGAGAGGGTCAGGGTGCGCTGGATACCGTTGCGGCCCACAATACAAGGCGCGCCCACAAACACATTGCTTTGGCCATATTCGCCCCGCAGCATGGCGGAGACGGTGAGGACGCTGCTTTCATTGCCGAAAATGGCCCGGGTGATGCGCACCAGTGCCATACCGATGCCGTAATAGGTGGCTTTTTTGGCGGTGATGATCTTCTGCGCTGCACCTCGGACCTCCTCGGTGATTTTTTCCATATCTTCGGCACAAAAGCGCCCGCCGGATTCTTCACAAATGGTCAGAATAGGTTTTGTTGCCAGCATGGCCTGGGACCAGGGGACGAATTCGCTGTCCCCGTGCTCTCCCATAACATAGGCGTGGATATTCCGGGGATCCACTGAAAAGTACTCTCCCAGCAGATACCGCAGCCGGGCGGTATCCAGGGCGGTGCCGGTGCCCAGCACCCGCCGGGGATTAAAGCCGGACAGGGCACAGGTGACCCGCGTCATGATATCCACCGGATTGGTGGCCACCAGAAAGATACCGTTGAAACCGGATTCGGTGACGGGGTCGATGATGGACTGAAACACCCGGGTGTTGCGCTGCAGCAGGTCCAGCCGGGACTCACCGGGCTTCTGGGCCACGCCCGCACAGATCACTACAATATCCGCATTGGCACAGTCGCTGTAGTCCCCGGCATATATCTTCATGTGAGAGCCGGAAAAGGCCAGACCATGGTTTAAATCCATGGCCTCGCCTTCCGCACGCTGGCGGTCGAGGTCGATAAGAACCAGTTCATCGCAGGCATTTTGATTCAGCAGGGCATAGGCGTAGCTCATGCCCACCATGCCGGTACCGATGAGAATTACCTTGCGGTTGTCATTCATAGGGAAACCCGCTCCTTTCTTGAACCATTATTCTTCCCGGAGAAATAGAAACTATCCCTTTCAGAATCAGCACGAATAAAAAGCTGCTGCAAAAGGAGAAATCTGCAGCAGCCCCATATTACCATGTTTTCCCGAAAAAGTCACGCCATAGCAGCGCCGGCGGCGTATCTCCAGATATCCCGCTCCATGCATACATTCAGGCCGCAGCATCCGGCGGGTTCCAGATGATAGGTTTGATACAATTCAGCAAACAACTCCTTTACCCGGCGATAGTAATCCAAGCCCGGCGCCTGCATGGTTCCCATCACCGGCCGGCCCATGGGCATCCAGATGGAGGCGGTGGGAATGATGCCCCGCTGTGCCAAATAGGAGGCGCCTTCTTTAAGGGTATCGAAGTCCTCCAGCCCGATGATAAAGTTGGAGAAGGCGGAACCCGGTCCAAATTTTTCAGCGGTATATTCCAGCGCCTGCAGATGACGCCCCCGAGTGGTAAAAGCAATCTTTCCCGGCGTAATCACCGCCGCCCTGTCCGGATCCCATACCTCCAGGCTACAGGCGATCCGGCTGGCTCCTAGGGAGAAGTATTCGTCTATCAGATCCAAATCCTCCGGCGGGGTGATATACAGCAGAATTTCTCCATTCAGCTTATTTCGATCCACGGTACGCCGAATTTCCTCCAGATATGCTCGGATATGCCCGGCTTCCTCGGCACCCGCAAAGGTGGAGCCGCCGGTGATTTGTACGCTGCTGCATCCTACCCGTTCCGCGGCGTAACGGACGATTTCCGCCACATCGGCAGGGGACACCGCCGAGGGCAAAGGTTTGTTTTTATTGGCCAGATGCTCAAAATCCGCACCGCTGAAGCAGAATTGGCAGGGCTTGCCTGACGCGGCATATTCACAGGGCCAAAGACACTGAAAAGCCACCCAGTCCAATCCCTGAAGAACGGCATTTCCAGCATAGGGCAGGCCAGAGGCGGTTTTTTGACGGTAAAAATCGGTTTTCGGCGGGAAGGATACCCAATCCACCAATTGACCGTTATACAGCAGAGCAGGCTTGTCTTCCACTACCTCCAGGGTGAAGGGCGTACCCAGCTGCGAGGCGTATTTCAGCAGTTTCAGATTGTCCCAAGACAGCATCCCGCCCAGGTACTGCAAATGAAAGCCCATGTCGGTCAGCTGTACAATGGTGCCGTCGGACAGCAGCAGACAATTGCAGGTCAGCGGACTGATATTCAGCCGGTACAGATCGGAAAACCGTCGGTAGACCTCCCGACCCACCTTCAGCCCTCTGCTGACCACCAGACATTTCAATTCAATGGAATCCACCCGTTCCTTTCCCAGCATATAGGTATTCATAGCGATCCCCCTTTGTTTTCAGAATAGCACAAGGAGCCGCCGGTTTCTTGAAATTCCTTTGCAAAAACAGGAGAATATTCCGCTGTAAAGCGAAAGATGTCGAACCTGGTTCATCCACAGGTGAAAAGCCGATGAAAAGCAGGGGGATTAACAGATTTTTTACAGTTGTTTTTGCTCAAATACCGCCTATCCCCTTGCAAACAGGAAAAATTTATACTAAAATAAGGGACTGGAAGAGTGTCAACCTTTTAACGAAAAATAGAGGAACACGGAAAGGATGTCAAAGAGCTTTATGAACTATCTGAACAAGAAGACCATTGAAGACATCGACGTTAACGGCAAGAAGGTACTGGTGCGCTGTGATTTCAACGTACCGCTGGCCGACGGCGTGATCACGGACGACAAGCGTATCCGGGAATCCATCCCCACCATCCAGTATCTGGCGGATCACGGCGCCGCGGTTATCCTCTGTTCTCATCTCGGCCGTCCCAAGGAGGATGACGAGGAATCCAAGAAAAAGGCTACCCTGGCGCCTGTGGCCAAGCGTTTGGCGGAACTGATGGGCCGGGAAGTGAAGTTCACCACTGATATTGTGGGCGACGAGGCCCATGCCATGGCGAAAGCACTGAAGCCGGGCGAGATCATGGTGATTGAGAATGTGCGCTTCTTCAAGGCGGAAACCAAGAACGATCCGGAATATGCGAAGAAACTGGCGTCTCTGGCGGATATCTATGTCAATGACGCTTTTGGCACCGCTCACCGGGCGCATGCCTCCACCGCCGGCGTGGCGGATTATCTCCCCGCTGTCTGCGGTTACCTGATTCAGAAGGAGATCACCATCATGGGCGGCGCTCTGGCCAATCCCAAGCGTCCCTTTGTGGCGATTCTGGGCGGCGCCAAGGTTTCCGACAAAATCGGTGTTATCACCAACCTGATCGATAAGGTGGATACCCTTATCATCGGCGGCGCCATGGCGTATACCTTCAAAGCCGCCATGGGCGTGAAGATCGGTGATTCCAAGTTTGAGGCGGACAAAGAAGAGCTGGCTAAGGAAATCCTCAAGAAAGCCGAAGCCAAGGGCATCAAGTTCCTGCTGCCGGTGGATAACATCGCGGCGGATGCGTTTGATGTGAATGCCAATACCAAAGTCTTCGAAGGGGATATCGACGACGGCTGGATGGGCCTGGATATCGGACCCAAGAGCCAGCAGCTGTTTGCCGAGGCGGTGAAGGATGCCGGTACCGTGGTATGGAACGGTCCCATGGGCGTGTTCGAAATGGCTCCCTTCGCGGGCGGTACCATTGCGGTGGCGAAGGCTATTGCGGAGAGCAACGCCATCTCCATCATCGGCGGCGGTGATTCCGCGGCAGCGGTGGAGCAGCTGGGCTTTGCCGATAAGATGACCCATATCTCCACCGGCGGCGGCGCTTCCCTGGAGTTTCTGGAAGGACTGGAGCTGCCGGGCATCGCCTGCCTCAACGATAAATAAGCAGTTAAGGCTCAGGGGAACGGTTGCGTTCCCCTGAGGGTTTGTTTCCCCTAAAAACAGGAAAAGGAATGGTTGAAAATGCGTAAATATGTCATCGCCGGCAACTGGAAAATGAATAAAACTCCCGCTGAGGCTACGGCGCTTATCAATGAACTAAAGCCCTTGGTGGCCGATGCCGCTTGCGACGTGATCGTCGGCGTACCCTTTGTGGATCTGCCCGCGGCCCTGGAAGCCACCAAAGGCACCAAAATCGGCGTGGCCGCGCAGAACTGCCACTGGGAAAAATCCGGCGCTTTCACCGGCGAAGTTTCCGCCGAAATGCTCAAGGCTATGGAAGTGGGCTATGTGATCATCGGTCACAGCGAGCGCCGGACCTACTTCGGTGATACCGACGTCACCGTCCAGAAGCGGGTACGGGCGGCGCTGGACGCGGGATTGACCGTCATCCTCTGCGTGGGCGAATATCTGGAGCAGCGGGAACAGGGCGTCACCGGCGAGGTGGTTGCTATGCAGACCAAGATCGCTTTGGGCGGTGTATCCGAAGAGGAGCTGAGCCGGGTGATCATCGCTTATGAGCCGGTTTGGGCCATCGGCACCGGCCGTACCGCCACCGCGCAGCAGGCCAACGAAGTCTGCGCCCTGATCCGCAACACCATCGCAGGCTTGTACCGCTGGGAGGCGGCGGACGATGTGGTGATCCAGTACGGCGGATCAATGAATGCAGGTAACGCTGCCGAGCTGCTGGCGCAGCCGGATGTGGACGGCGGTCTGATTGGCGGCGCGTCTCTGAAACCGGCGGATTTTGCCACCATTGTAAAAGCGGCCAGCAAATAAACCTCACGGCGCGGCCGGGCAGGAGCGCCCGGCCGATGCTTTTTTATCCGGTCCGGAAAAATCGCCGAAGATGGTGACATACTATTGCAGGAAGGGATAGCCGGATAACCGGAAGAGAAGGAGTCTTTATATGAAAAAACCAGTGGTACTCATGATTATGGATGGATTCGGCCTGAATCCGGATGCCTACGGCAACGCCATCAAAGCGGCCAAAACCCCGAATCTCACCCGCCTGTTTGCGGAAAACCCTTTTACGAAAATTGGCGCTTCCGGCATGGATGTAGGTCTGCCGGATGGACAGATGGGCAACAGCGAGGTGGGGCACACCAACATCGGCGCCGGCCGGGTGGTGTATCAGGAGCTGACCCGTATCACCAAGGCGATCCGGGACGGTGAGTTTTTTGAAAATCCCGCCCTGAAAAAAGCCATGGAAAACGCGGCGAAACCGGGAGCCGCTCTGCATCTGGCGGGACTGCTATCCGACGGCGGTGTTCATAGCCACAACGCACATCTTTACGGTCTGCTGGAAATGGCAAAAAAGATGGGAGTTCAGCAGGTATTCGTCCATTGCCTGATGGACGGCCGCGATGTTCCCCCAACCTCCGGCAAAGGCTTTGTGGAGGAACTGCAGGCCAAAATGCAGGAGATCGGCGTTGGGCGCATCGCCACTGTAATGGGCCGCTACTATGCCATGGACAGGGATAACCGCTGGGAGCGGGTAGAGAAGGCTTACGCGGCCATGGTGTACGGCGAAGGGGTGCAGAATCCGAATCCTGCCGCCGCTGTGGAAGCTTCTTATGCGGCGGATGTCACCGATGAATTCGTGGTGCCGGTAGTCTGCGACAAGGATGGTCGGATCAAAGCCGGCGACTCGGTGGTTTTCTTCAACTTCCGCCCCGACCGTGCCCGGGAGATCACCCGCACGCTGGTAGACCCGGATTTCACCGGTTTTACCCGCCGGAATGGCTTCTTCCCCTTGACCTATGTGTGCATGACCCAATACGACGCCACTATGCCGGGGGTGGAAGTGGCTTTCCATCCACAATCCCTCACCAATACCATGGGTGAATACATCAGTGATCAGGGAATGACCCAGCTGCGTATTGCGGAGACGGAGAAATACGCTCATGTGACCTTTTTCTTCAACGGCGGCGTGGAAAAGGAATTTCCGGGTGAGGACCGGGTACTGATCAATTCCCCAAAGGTGGCCACCTATGATCTGCAGCCGGAAATGAGCGCGGTGCCGGTCTGTGATGCAGTGGTGGAGCGAATTCGTTCGGGAAAATACGATATGGTGATTCTGAACTTCGCCAACTGCGATATGGTCGGACACACCGGCGTCTTTGATGCGGCGGTGAAGGCGGTGGAAACCGTGGATACCTGCGTCGGCCGGGTGGCGGAGGCTGTGAGTGAGATGGAGGGTGTGCTGCTGATTACCGCTGATCATGGCAACGCGGACAAGATGTACGAGCCGGACGGCTCTCCCTTCACCGCCCATACCACCAATCTGGTGCCTTTCTGTGTGGTGGGCTATCCCTGCTCCCTGCGAGAAGGCGGAAAGCTGGCGGATATCGCCCCCACCATGCTGCGGATTATGGGACTGCCCCAGCCTAAGGAAATGGACGGCTGCAGCCTGATTCAGTAAAAATGACAAGCTAAGAAAAGAGGGGGAATCATTCGATTCCCCCTCTTTCGATATCTGTAGGCGGGTGATTGAACTGTTTCCCACAGAGAGAAGAGACCTGACGTTTTTCCAGCAAGCCGCAGGCTTGGTGTGCACCACACCTCCCCTCCCTACGATATTCTTTTTTACAATTTTTCTCTTACTTCTTTTCCCTGTTGTTCTTCGCTGTCAGCCCATAAAGAAGCAGGGCGGAGCCTATCATTAAACTGCCGAAAATCCAATAAATGGGGATTAAATCGGATGTGGTCCCGTAGATTTCCAGGATGCCGGAGACGCAGCTGCCCACAGTGAGCGCGGCTAGTCCGGCGTGGTAGAGGCTGACGACACGGCTGTCGGGGAAAAAGCGGCCTTTCCAAGCCAAGAGCAGAAAGGGCACGGTCCCACCTGCCAATGGAAAAAGGAAAAAATATAGCATGTGATAGGAATAAACCCCGTGACTGAAAAGCTCATAGATCATACCGAAAAGCGCGCATAACAGGGCCAGGATCTGATCAAGCAGAGCAGTTTTCAGCGCTTTGGTTTTCTGAGAATCAAATGCCGATGTACACAATGTCGCTCACGCTCCGTTCTTTGATGGTGCCGTTGGTGGTGGGATGGTTGATGACTTCCCCGTTAAAAACCATGGTGGAGGAGCCGCCGCCATCCAGATTATAGGCGATTTGAGCTCCTAGATCCTGCAGAAAGTGCGCTAACTGATACAGGGATAGACCCTGGCTTTGAGAGGTGCGGCCATCCGCCACCACCATCAGATAATGCAGAGAATCAAGGACGGCTATAGCGGTGCGGGGATTGCTGGCCATGGCTTTGTCCACCTCATCTCCGCTGGAAACCGCAACGATGCCGTCCTTAACCAGAGCGGGACCAAAGGAGAGAATCTGCTGCGCCCCTTCCGCTGCCAGATCTGTTGCAGAAACCGTCCCTTCGGTGATGATCTCAAAGGAGCCATCCGCCCATATCACCAGATCTTCTTGGTCGGTCCCCGCAGCGGTTTCCCGGTACAGAATCCCATTCCGCAGGACGTAGCCCTTGGTCTGGGAACCGTAAAAATCACCATTGATGGCAAGAATAGCATCGCAATCCGCGGCGATTTCCGAGGTCTTTGCTTTGATGTTCCGGCCATAGGTACTTTGGGCTAAAGCGGTTTTTAGATATTCCGAACCGGAGAGACGGATATCCGCCACATAAATATCGGTATTGTACCGCCGATAGGCGGAGAGGACGATATGAATATTTTCATCCATATAGGAATTCTCTGTCACCGCAGGAGAGGAAAGGAAATCTGTATCTGAAACTGAATCATCGACACTGCTGCCGGATAAAGAATCTTTCATGTCTGAAGCGGTGTTGTGTTCTCCGTTTCCCGCCGGCAGATAGGCCCGGGGGATGACAAAAGCATCCAGCAACACATAGATGGTAAAAGCTGTCAGCAGAAATCCATATAAGACTTTGAGAATATGCCTGCGTATTGCAGAAACCATAACGATCACCTCTTTTTCAAAAGTGCAACCTATTGATTATAGTAAACCCCCCTTCATTTAAATGAACTTAAATTATTTCCACTCCTTTTAAGGGTTGTATTTTTCAAAAAGATTTGGTACCATAACTATATATGTTGCGTATGTTATTTGGAGGACGCGGACACATGGGGAAGAGACAACGGCAAGACTATAGACCGGAAATAGACCGCCCGTTGCATAAATGGCTTTTGGTGATCCTGGTACTGCTGATTGTACTGGTTTGTATCGCCACCTCTGTCAATGCCAATCAACTGAAGAAAAACATTGACAATCGAACCCATTCCTATATGAAGGCGGTTTCCTTTCAGGTTGCCAGAGAGATCGATTATCGGATTTTCAAGGTATCGCAGGATCTGGAAATGATGGCAGACAGTCTGATTCAGATTGGGGGCTTCGATGCGCAGCAGGAGTTCCTGGAACGGAAGACAAAAATTCTGGGATTCACGCAGCTTGCGGTGGCCGATTTACAGGGCAACGCCTATTATAACGACGGTACGAAGCAGAATATCCGGGATAACAGCGCATTTCAGAAATCCTTATCGGGTGAAGCGGGCGTTTCTTTTCTTGAGAATCAAACCGTCATGTATACCTATCCGATCAGAATTGACGGAACGGTAGATGGCGTAATCGTCGGCATCCGAAACAAAGCGAATATGCAGGCGTTGATGAAAAGCGAAAGCTTTGACGGCAATGGCGTATCGTGTATCATCGATAGTAACGGCGATGTGCTGGTTTCTCCTGAGGATCTGCATTTTTTTCTGGAGCTGGAGAGCATCTATGAGGCGAATCAGGACCCGGATTTGATCGAGAATGTCGAGCAGATGAAAATCGATATGAGTGAAAACCGGGATGGGGATTTGGCCTTTACCACGAAGGACGGTCAAGAGGTGCTGATGGCCTATAATTCGATGAATACCTATGGCTGGGTTCTGCTGACCATGCTGCCCGCAGACATCCTCTCCCGGGATATCGATCATAATATAGGAATCACCATGCTGATTACCGCCGCCACCCTGCTGATTTTGGCCCTGTCGGTTTTTATACTGCTGTATTTCTTCCGCAGCTATCGGCGGCGGGTGGAAAAGGTGCTTTTGGTTGACCCTTTGACCGGGAACATGAACAATTATCATTTTCTTTTGTCCAGTGCGAACCTCATCCAATCGGCACCACCTTTCACCTACTGTATGGTGTCTCTGAATATCAAAGGATTTAAACTCATTAATGAAAATTACGGCCGTGAGGAGGGAGACAATACTCTACGGTATGTATTTCAGATGATCAGGTCGCAGCTGAAGGAAGGTGAGTTGGCGGCCCGGGGAGAAGCGGACAATTTCTATGTGTGTTTGCGGGAAAACCGAACCGAGGATGTGCAGGAGCGGCTGCAGAAAATGACGGAGGCAATCAATTCCTTCAACATCGGCGCTAAGGTGATGAACCAGTTCACTATTCTGCAGGGGGCTTATCTGGTAGGGGATCCTTTCTTTGAATATCAGCGCCATACAGGATCGGGCAAAAATTGCCCGCGGCAGCATAAAACCGGAAAATGAAGGGATATGTGCTTTTTATAATGAGGATCTTATCCGCCGCCTCCAGCAGGAGATGGATCTTTGCAGCTATTTGGAGACTTCCTTGAAAAATGGGGATTTCAAGGTTTATCTTCAGCCTAAAATCCGGCTGTCGGACGGCCAGATTTCCGGGGCTGAGGCGTTGGTCCGCTGGCAGCATCCCCAACTTGGGTTGATACCCCCTGATGAGTTTATCCCGCTTTTTGAAAAGAATGGCACCATCAGCAAGGTGGATCGATTTGTCTTTGAAAAAACCTGTGCGTTCCAGGAGGAACGTATGCAGCAGGGCAAGGAGCTTTTCCCCATTTCCGTCAATCTTTCCCGGTATAACTTCAAGAACAAGCGCCTTTTGGAGGAATATGACGATATTCGTAAACAGCATCACCTTCCTCGTGGTGTGATGGAACTGGAGCTGACGGAGTCCATTATCTTCGATGGCAGCAGTATAGAATATGTTCAGGACATGATTAAACAGATGCACAAGACGGGCTTCGCCTGTTCACTGGATGACTTCGGTTTCGGATATTCTTCTCTAGGCCTGCTCAGTAAACTAGAAGTGGATACCATCAAGCTGGATAAGATTTTTTTTACCGGGGATGTGCGCTCGGAAGCTGTGGTGGAATCGATGGTGGCCTTGTGCCGGAAGCTGAAGATAGAAACGGTAGCAGAGGGTATCGAATCTCCTGCTCAACTGGAATTTCTTCGCCGGATCGGCTGCAGTATGGTGCAGGGATTCGTGTATGCCAGACCCATGCCGATAGCGGAATTTGTTCAGTGGGCGGCGGAAAACCTCAGTCAGAATTCCTGGTAGACAGTATAAATGAGGGACCGGCATATTGGCCGGTCCCTCATTTATGTTTGAAGTCCTGTCTGTGTGTCAAGTATAACGATAATCGATCCGGATTTGTCCAAACTCAGTTTTGGGTATTCAACTGGATATTGGACAGGGAACAGCTGCCGCCATATCGGAAGGCCAGATCTTCCAGCTTCTCTATTCGGACACCGGCATTATAAATATCGTCAAGATAGATGTTGCCGATGGTGCCCCCCTTGGCATTGCTTATCTGAATTCGATAATCGGTATTAAACCGGATATTCTCAAAATAGATGTCGTAGATATTGGTACCGTCGTTCTCACCGTAAATGCTGATAGGCCAGAAATCGGTTCGGTAGATTTCGATATTGTTGAAGTGAATGTCATAGACCTTGGTCGCATCCCAGGAGGTTACCACCAGCGCGCCGAGATTTTCGCTCCAGGAAGCCTGATTGAACAGAACGGCGCAATCTTCAAACCAGACGTTATGAGTATCCCGTACCGTTTCGGCGATAACGCCGATGGCACGGGTTTTATCGGCCCACGCCTGGCAGTTTTTAAAGCGGATATTATTGTTGACAATGGGATAGCTGTCCTCCCGAGATAGGGTGGATTTCACCAGGAACACGTCGTCGCCGGTACGAACAAAACAATTTTCCACGGTGGCATCCTCGCAGTCGATCATGGTGATTCCGTCGCTGTTTTCCCGATAACCGATGAGGACCATATCATAGACACGCACGTTCTTCGTCTGTGCGGTGGGGATCGTCCAATGGGAACTGTTCAACAGGGTCAGCCCGGAAAGCTCCATATTGTCTGCACGGGTGAAGGCGATGGGGCAGTAGGTATGCCAGGCCTGCCCGGAGAAGTCGACTAGGGCATGCCCCTGTATCTTGACATTTGGCGTTCCCCAGCCGTGCAGAAAGCCGCCGCCGTTGTTGAGATTCAGTGCCTTGACATAGGTACCGGTTTCAAAGTACACCATGGAATCCCGCAGAAGGGTGATGTCGTATAGCTCATAGCTGCCCTTGGTAAAATACAGCACGGTGTTGGGGGAAGTGGTCAGTTTATCGTATCGGCCGGGGGACATCTTCAATACCCGGTATCCCTCTGGGCATACAAAGGGCTCCTCCTCCCGGACAATAAAGGTCAATGGATAGGTATGGCTGTCGTCAAAGATCATGGTATAGTAGCCCAGTTCCGTCAAGTGGGCTGTCACCTTTCCTCCCGTCAGATTAGCGGTGATGGCACTGCTTTCCGGCAGGACCGTACAGGAAGCGGGCGACAGCTGCCCCAGTGAGATTTCCAGATCCATAGACAATTTCTCATCCTGTGGATTGCTGACTTCGATATATACAAAGCTGTGGATGCTGGTGGTGGCGCGAGTAGCGTAAACCGGATAGTTTTCCCCGTTGACGGTGACAGTGAAATAAGGACTGGTTACCAGCCCCCGGTCGGTGGGGCCGTTATACCAGTTGCCGTCCGCCTGTTTGACCTGCGCCGCATAGGCGGGGGCATCCTCAAAAGTGAGCGTCTCGGCGGGATAGTCGATGGAGGAATACGTCACCCCTTCCGTAGGCTTGTTGGGATCCGGCTCACCGTCGGAATTTGTTTGGCTGCTGCCGTCATCGGAGGCTGCCGGTGTTCCCGCGCAGGAGGTCAACAGAAAAAGAGTGCCCAGACTGAGAAGCAGCGATAGTATTCTTTTCATCATGATCCATTCCATCTCCTGTCTATTTCTTTTATGACGCATGGTCTCGTTCAATCAACATGTGCCGCTGAGATACAAAATGTTGCAATAAATGCACAATAATCACTATCTAACGATGCCTTTATTATATACTTACACTCGTTTCCTTGGAATACATATTTGTTTCCTGATCCTTCGGCAGATAATCGCTTGATTAAAAGAAAAGAGGGGGAAGATCCTGGAATCTTCCCCCTCTTCGGATGATATGAAAGGATTAAAAGGGCTATTCTGCCGATCTGGTTGCAGTGAAGTAAATGGAGGGAATGCCCTGCGGCAGTTCCACATGAATGCGGATATTTCCCTCTTCATCAGGCATATGAAGCCTCCTGAAGCCATTCAGCTCCACCGACACCGGGCCATCCGCAGTCAGCTCCAGGCTGCCTTGGCCTGGACCGGAAAGGGAGGCGCTGATGGTGCGTCCGTCAAAGGTATAGTTGTTCAACGCCAGGCCCACGGCGGTACGAATCGTCAGTGAAGGCTGGACACTGGTGCGGTATACCTCCACCTGGGTTTGTGCCTTCAGCAGATCCAGCGGCACTTTGTTCGTACTCCGGAGAGAGATACCGTCCACCTCGATGCGATCGACCCAAGGACCGGCGCCGTGCATGACGATATTCAAAACGCGGTCCCCGAAATGCAGCCCCCGCAGCTTTAGTTCTTCCCCGGAATAGGGGTAAACCGTCAGTCCGCCCTCATCAAGTTCCACGCCCACGATGCTGTGTATCGCCGCCGTATACCAGCCGCGAATGGTGTAGCCATGCCAGATGCCGGGCAGGCAGTTCCAGCCGTCAAAGGGCGGTTCTGCGGTGTCTGCATAGCAGCTGATGCCTTCCGGGCACATCAATCGTTTTGTCCAGTATTCCACCCAGCCGACCCACTGCTGCAGAAGAGCAGGCTTATCGTACCGGTTTGCCAGCCGGGTATAGAATGCGGTCATCACCGGCCACCAGCAGCTCAGCTGATTGGAGTCGGCGTCATAGGCATCGCACCATACCGGATAAGGCCGCAGGCCGGCGGGGGAAACCAGTTCCCGCTCATAGAAATCCAGAGAGGTTTTTTGGACGTCCCACACCAGATCGCTGCAATAGCTGTTTTCCCATTTGACAGCGTTGTTGGAGTACATTCTCCGCTTTTCAAAGGTTTCGGAATGGATAGAGGAGTCAAAGAAGCCCACGCTTTCATCATACAGAAGAGAAAAATGCGCTTCCAGCCGCCGGGCAAAGGCCTGCGCTTGTTTTTCAGTTTCAGTATCTTTCATATAGCCCGCCATGGCGGCCATGGAGCGGGCCGCACAATAACCAACGGTGTTGTTGAAACAGCTGATGTCATTCCCATCTTCCCCGATGAGATTGCGGAAATCAGGATACAGCGAAGTACCTCGGCATAAGCCGGTATTCCCCACCTCGGTTGCCAGGATAGATTGCAGCAGCCGCACGGCAAAAGGATAAAATGGTCGGATATCGCCGCCATGAGCCTGATAAAAGTGCAGCAGGGTGATATACATGCCTTGGGCGGTGGGAGGCGCTTCCCCGGCCACGCTCATATCCCGGCCATAGGCATGAGCCGCCCCTTCTTCGGGGGATGCATGAGCCTGGACACACTGCAGCAGGTCGCCTACGAAATTCCGATCACCCCAATACAGGGGGGCCTCCCCGCGGGTCATACTGTCCCAGCCCCACATCCAGTAATGGGTGGATTGCGCCCGGATCACGCCGGGGATCTCCGACACCTTCAGGGATTCGTGATAGAGAGGGGCCAGCGCAAAGAAATCGTTCAGTGCGGAATACGGACTTTCCAGCACCGGCGCACGCTGCGCCACTTCTTCATAGCGCCGGCAGATGGCCGTATACACGGCTTCTTCTTCTGCCAGAGCGGCATCTCCCCGCTCTGCCGCCGCCTCGGCGGAGACGCCGAAAGAAAGTGCCGCGGCCACCCGGCATCCGGTTTCCAGAGGAGTGGTGATCAGGCAGTGTTTTCCATTGCGAGGCATCTGCCGGTGGTGCCATTCCCGGTTACAGGAAAAGCACACTCCGGTCTGTGTTTCTTTTTCCGCAAAGACGGTGAGCAATTTCTGCTCTTCGAATCGCCAGGGTTCCCAGGTACGGGGCGGCCCTTTGTACCGCAGATCGGTTTCCCCAGCGGCGGGAATCATACGGTAATCGTCGTAGAATTCCAGCTTCAGGCTGAGCCCCTGGAGAGTTCCCGTCTCCACCACCGCATACAGTCGGTCCGCCGCCGTATAGAGGAAAAAGCGATAATCCATCCCGCCGGCGGAACAGGAGGCCCGATAGCCAAAGGGGAGAATGTCGCATTCCTTGGGGATGATGGGATAGTTGTGTCGGTCATCACATAGGAAAAAACGCAGTCCACCCCAAAGCTGCCGATGAAAGAGCTTGGTTTGACCACAGCCGTGAGCGCTGAAATAATCGATATCTCCCACACCTTGATCGTCCGCCTGAAAGGCCAGCCGATTGTCGCAGAACCAGCGGGGCGGGTAGGGAATGCCGCTGTCGCTGCGGATTACGCCTTTATCCACAAGATAAGCCATACTCATTCTCCTTTAACAGTTTTCAATTCCACTGGAACGCCGTAGAAAGGAACCACTGGCAGATAGGTGTCCGGGTCATAGGGCATCAGGCATTGCTCGTTCATCCGGCGGCAATCCAGAAAGGTTTCCCCCTCCGGCGCCCGGCCGAATCTCAGGATGATGCGGCGGCCCTCCCGGTTATAATCCACAGGTTCCAGAATTCCTCGGGCATCTCGGGCGGTAAACATCAGATGCTCGGTACGGATGATGTCGGTGTTGAGGTGATCCACAACATGGCCGAATTCCGCCGTAATTTCCTGCTCTCCTGTTTGCTTGGCCCATACAATCTGAGGTGCATCACAGCAGACAGGCATACCGTAGAGATGGCCCAGCGCCACCCGGGCCAGACGTTCACCGATGGCTATGTTGGAGATGGCGGCGTTGTGTATGCCGTCGCAGACTTTCATATCGATAGAGGGAATCATGGTTACCTCTGGAATCTGAAAAGCGGCCTGCCGCTGGGCCTCCCGGATCGTGGCCCAGGCTGTCAGCATGGTTTCCCGGGCTGTGCCGGTGCTGTTCTTGGTACAGGTGGTTTTATTCAGCTGCACTGTCAGGAAGGGCAGTTCGCCGCCCAGGCATTGGCGGAAGTCCTCTACCACACGCTGAAACCGGGAAAGGTAGGTGGGGCTGTCCTGAGGGTTGGCATCGTTGCAGCCGTGGTACCAGAGAACGCCCTTGAGCCCACTGCCGGCCGACTGGACGATTTCCAGCATGGTATCAAAAAGATAGCCGTCTGCGGTTCTGTCCCAGGTGGACAGAGGGACGCCGCCTTTGGCGGCGGGAATCAGGCCGATGGGATAGCCCAGCTGCCGCCGCAGTGTCCTGGCGAAGCTGATCCAGGGAGAATGACCCGTTTGGCATTGCTCTTGTGCAGCGGGGAAAAGGGTATCGGTGGAATCATGGAGCGGGTGGGAAGCCATATCCCACCGGCCGCACAGCCGGAACTGGTGAATGCCGGGTTCCGGGGGATCGGATACCGTGTCCTTGCCCACGCCCACTGCATTACTCTGGCCGGCGATCAGGAATACATCGCCCACGCCAATGTGATGCCGCCGGTCTCCCCGCCTTTCGGCAATTTCCCGAAAACGCAGACAGGTCTCGATTCGGTAAAGTCCGCCGACCGGCACCCTGGGGATGCACAAAGAAAACCGGTCACCCTGCAAAGGACAGATCACCGGCGGCACCACCAGGGCACCGGTGGTTTCCTCCACCACTCGGGCCAGCACCCTTTCACTCCCGTCGGCGGAGGGAGGATCCACTACCCGGCCCGATAGGAGGATATCTGCGTATCCCTCCTTCTGTTGCAGAATCTGCCAATCCTGGGGTGCTTGTTCCAACAGAATACCCGCCATGCTCTTTTCCTCCCAGCTTTTTATAGTTCTTCGCCGTTGCTCTGGATCACCCGGCGGTACCAGCCGAAGGAATCTTTGGGAATCCGCCGCTGGGTTTCGAAGTCCACGTAAATCAGCCCGAAGCGCTGGGTATAGCCCAATGCCCACTCAAAATTGTCCATCAGAGTCCAGTGCATATAACCCAGGATATCCACGCCATCCGCCGCCGCCCGCTTCAGCTCCCGCAGATAACGATGGATAAAATCGATGCGGTTGGGATCGTGGACCTGACCATCCAGGGATACCGCGTCATGGCAGGACATGCCGTTTTCGGTGATCATCACCGGCTTATGATACCGTTCATACAAAAATTTCGGCGCCCAGTAGAACACCCTGGGCGTGACCGGCCAGTTGGCGCCCGTTTTTGGGGTTTCCACCGGATTGGGCACCCATTCGTAGCTTTCCCCGTCCTTATCCGCCGCTTTGTACAGCGCGCCGTTATATAGGTTTTGGCCATAGATATCGATGGGGGTGGAGATCAGCGCCAAATCCTCTTTCCAAGAGGAGGGCAGGTATTCCCGCAGCTGAGCAAAAGCCTCGGTTTCCTCCGGATACCGGCCCAGCAGCACCGGATCGCTCCACCAGGAGACATTCCAGGTCCAGTTGGTCATGTCGATATCAAAATACCGCTGCCGGGCCGCCTCCACATCTGCAGCGGAATCGGTGAAAGGGATGGCGCCGCTGCCGGTGGGAGCGTAACCGATCCGGCCGTCCGGAACCAGTTCCCGGAAAGCTTGTATCGCCAGGCCATGGGCTTTCATCACATGATGGGCCATCAGCACAAGCTCCCGATTCCCATAAATATGACCCGGCGCGTGTTTGCCATGGGCATAGGCCGCGCCGATAAAGCATTGCGGTTCATTGAAGGTGAAGAAGAGCTTGACGCGGTTACCGAAAGCGTGAAACACGGTGCGGGCGTATTCCGCAAACCAATGAGGGCTTTCGCTGTTCAGCCAGCCGCCCTGCTTTTCCAGAGCATAGGGGTAATCCCAGTGGAACAGGGTCAGGCAGGGCTGGATGCCGTTTTCCAGCAGCCGGTCGATGAGCCGGTTGTAAAAGGCAATGCCCTGGAGATTCACCGCGCCGATGCCGCCGGGGAGAATCCGGGTCCAGGAGATAGAGAAACGGTAAGTGTTGACGCCCAACTGCTTCATCAGCTGCACATCCTCATCCAGCCGATGGTAGTGATCACAGGCGATATCGCCGGTTTGGCCGTTGGCAATCTTGCCCGGCTCCCGGCAGAAAACATCCCATACCGACGGGCCACGCCCGTCTTCCTCAACAGCACCCTCTATCTGATAAGCGGCAGTAGCCACACCCCACATAAAATCCTTGCGAAAACTCATGCTTTCTTCCTCCTGTCCGTTTTCTTCGGCAGAACCAGGTCAATAGAGATTTCTTTGCGGCCCTGCAGCCGCTCCCAGGGGATCCAATTTCCCGGCAGCGCTTCTCCATCTGCCGTCAGTTTCATTTCACCGTCTTCACTTCGTTTGACGGTGATACGGCACTGGGTTCCCCGGCAAATCCGCTGGAGGGTGAAGCCCGGCCAGAAATCCGGAATCTGAGGATCGATCCGCAGCCCCTGGTAATCCGGCCGGATGCCCAGAATATACTGGGTGGCCGCCAGATAGGTCCAGGAAGCGGTGCCGGTCAGCCAGGAGTTGACACAGGCGCCGGCCCGAGGATGAGGGGGCGCCAGCATGGTTTGGGAATAGACGTAGGGCTCGGTGAGACAGATTTCCGCCCGGTCGTTTCGCCGGGGAGGCAGACAGCTTTCATAGCAGCGGAAGGCATCCTCCCCCCGGCCCAGCATGGCGTAGGCGATGATGGCCCAGGTGTTGGAGTGGAAGAAGATGCCGCCGTTTTCCCGTGCGCCAGCAGGAAAGAGAAAATAACTCTTATCCGCGGGAGAGAAACCCTCGGAGGCGGGATAATGGGTGATGAGACCGTTTTCCGTATACAGATATTCCATGACCTTGTCCATGGCCAGGTTGGCGCGCTGCGCATCGGCCAAACGGGAGAGAATGCTCCAGGCCTGGGGGATCAGATGGATTTTGTTGCAGGTGTCTTCATGGGTGCAGTATTTCTTCCCCTCCGGCGTGAAGGCGCGGATGAACCATTCTCCGTCCCACAGCAGGTCCAGCTTGCTTTTGCAATGGGCATAGACCTGTTCCATGTAAGGCTCCCGGTCGCTTAGGCCGGCGAAGCGGTACAATTCCAGCAGTTCCCAGGCGGCGTGAGCCAGCTGGAAAAAGACAAAGACACTTTCTGCGCCGCCAGTACCGCCCCGGTTCATGGGCGCCAGGCTGTCGTCCCAATCGGATTTCAGCATATCAGGGATGCCGTGACGGCCCAGATGGGCCATCGTGAACCGGATACCCTGCTCCAGATGCTCCAGCACGGTGGCGTCGCCGCCGTCCGCATAGGGGACGCGCTCCTTCAGAAAATCCAGCCGGCCGGTTTCCCGTATGTAGTTGCAGACCGACAGTACGCTCCACAGATGATCATCGCTGCGCCCGCCGCCTTCGGACTGACCAGTAGCGGGATAATAGACACTGCGGGCGCTTCCGTCGGCGCATTGGATGGACAGCAGCAGACGAATCCTTGCCCGTGCATCTTCCGGACGGGCGTGCATGATGCCAAGCACATCCTGCATGCTGTCCCGAAAGCCGAAACCGCGGTCCACACCCCGTTCATACAGAGAGATGAAACGGGACCAGTCGAAGGTGGTTTTGGCCTGATAAGCGTGCCAGATGTTCAGCATAGTGTTCATATCCCCGCAAGGGGTGTCCACCTGCAGGCAGGCACGGTAATCGTCCCAGGATGCACACAGCTTTTCCAAGGCGTGGTTCCGGATCTCGGCGGAGAAGGCGTCGGCGATCTGCGGGGCGATATCCTGGCGGTCGTCCGTCGCTCCCAGGGTGTAGAAGAACTCCAGAACCTCGCCCGGCTGCAGTTTTACGGTGGAAGAAAGAACGCCCACGCAGTTATCGGAATACATGGCGCTGTTGCGGCATCGTCCTTTCTCCACGGCGATGGGGCAGCTTTCATCCCGATAGGGACCGATAAATTCTGTCAGGCTGCAGTCGTAGCCGTCCACCGGAAGGGTGGTGGCGATGTAATCATACAGCGGTTTGCCAGTGAGCTGCTCCGCCACCGTATCCACCACAATATACCCGTCCTGAAAATCCGCTTTGAAAGCCATGGATGGCCAGTGGCAGAGCATATCGTATTTGGCGTCGTTCCAGCTGAATTCCACATATGAAAACAGCCGCAGTGAGCGGGGACGGGGGCTGTGGTTGGTTAGCCGTACCTGCCACAGCTCATAGCGTTTCTGCGGCGGCACGCTGTAGGTGATTTCCGTTTCCACATCCGCGTATCGGCCGGTGATAACAGTATACCCCAGCCCATGGCGGCATTCGTAAGATTCCAGCGTCTTCATCACCGGCTGCCAGGTGGGGGACCAATACTCACCCTTTTCCTCATCCCGGATATAGAGATATCGCCCTGGGCGGTCAACGGGCTGATTGTTGAATTTATAGCGGGTCACTCGTCGGTTGGATGGATCACCGTCGAAGCTGAGACCTCCGCCGGTATTGGAGATGATGCCGCCAAAACCACCATTGCCAAGATAATTGATCCAGGGAGTGGGGGTATCAGGCCGCGTTATCACATATTCTCTGCGTTGGTTGTCAAAATAGCCGTACCGCATGATAATCGTAAACCTCCTTGATTGCTGATGCGGGAAAACCATACAGCCGAAAAGATTGATTTCCTATTTTTATTCTACCTGACGCATCTCAAACAACAACAACGAAATTCTGATTTTTTTGCAACATTTTGACTTTTCTGTCTTCGGATGCGATCATCCCGCCCATCCATCCGTGCGGACAAACGGAAAGTCATGAAACTGAAAATTTGTAATAATATTGGCGTTGTGCCCTTTAATAGATCAATGTTATTATAAATTTGCAAAGTTAAAGATAATGTTTTGTCTAAGTTTTTTACCTTTATAGACTATCGAAACCGGCTGCCGCCGGTTTTCCGTGATCATGTGAGCGCTCCTTTCAGCTGCCGTTAAAGAGGATGGTTGAGCAAGGGTCGCCTTTTTCGTTGATCACTTGCAGATAACCAACATATTCCAACGAAAAAATTGGACTGTTTACTTAAAATTAAGCGATAAAAGGGCTATAATAAAAATGATATTTTCCTATCGAAATTTCCGATCTGCCTTATCCGGTTCGAGTTGAGAGATCGGGCAGAGACGAGATGGAAGCGGCATAAAAAATCCAGACGGAATATTTCGTGTGATAAGTATTCTCTTTTGGGTATTTTTATTCACATCTTTCGCTTAATTTTCGCGTTTTTTCGGCAAGTCGGGCTTCGGGGCGGCGTTTTGACGCCGAGCATCGATCAATATCAGGCGGAACCAGGAAAGTTATCCGATATGTCCGGGGCATGGGGCAAACAGGAAAGGGATTCATTATGTGGGAAGGTGGAGAGGGATGTATCGCCTGATGATTGTGGAGGATGAGGAACCGGTATCTCGGGCTTTGCGGGAACTGATTCCCTGGAAGGACTTAGGTTTTGAAGTCGCCGCCTGCTTTGAAAACGCCCTGCAGGCGGAAGAATTTTTGAAAGCGGATACCTGTGACGTCATTCTGACAGATATCGTGATGAGCGGCAAAAGCGGATTGGACCTAGCCGCTTTCGCTTATGAAAATTACCCCCATATCCGGGTGATTATTTTAAGCGGCTACAGTGAATTTTCCTATGCGCAGCAGGCAATGAAATACGGCGTTGTTTATTATATGGTCAAACCGGTGGACGAGATCGAACTGATGGATACCTTTTCCAAAATCCGGGCTTCCCTGGATGAGGAGGCCAAGGTAGATCAGGATGAACAGAACGAAAAAATGTCCAATGTTATGCTGAATTTGAAGACGGCGTTCGTCAAGCTGCTGCTGGCGAATCAAGTGGAAACCCGTTCGGAGCTGCTGTCTAATATGCAGCTGTTGAACATTCCCTTGGAGTGTGTGGATAAGCCCATGATGGCATACACCCTGCAGTTCCCGAATCTGACCTGTAATACCTTTGATCTGCAGGATTACATCATGAACATAGAACAGATTTTGGACGAGTTCTCCATCTCCCGCAGCAAACAGTTTCTGTATTTTCTCATTCCCGGAGCCGAGGAAGCGATCACAGTGGTGATCTTCTCCCTGCGTGCATTCACCAATCCTTCGGATATGCGCATCCATACCAACCGCAAAATGGAGTGGCTGCAGTTCAAGGTACGGGAAAAATGCAAGGTGCAGATGAGTTTTAAAGAGCAGTTGTTTTGGGAAAGACTGGAGGAGTGCATCCAGAATCATCTGGATATCGACGAAGAGCGGCTGATCCAGGAAAAGGAGCTGTATAATCTGCTGCTGCAGTATTACCGCTTGCTGGTGGTGACCTTGGATACCCAGGACAAGGAGCAGATCACCGTTGAATTCGACAAGATGGAAGAGGAACTGAAGCGATTTCCAGAGAATGAGGCGCGGTTGTTCCTGAAAAACCTGCTTTATTCTGTGGTGATGCATTACAGTGTCAAACGCAATCTGCAGGTGGAATATTTCACAGAGGAGTTAGCCACCGCCGGCCTGCTGAATAACGCATCTGTTCCCCAGCTGTTGGGACGAATTCGGGAGATCATCCAAAACTTCAGCGAGGTATTGTTTTCCAAGAACGATCTGGAGACGAATCCCATTGTATCAGGAATACAAAAGTACATTATGCAGCATCTGGCGGAAGATCTGCGGGTGGAGGTGCTGGCCGATAAGTACAACATCAACCCCTCCTATATGAGCCGCCTTTTCAAACAAGTAACGGGGGAAACGCTGACGGAATACCTGACGCGGATGAGGATCGAAAAAGCTATTGAAATGATGAAAAAGAAGAAATACAAAATTCAGGATATTATGCTGAACACCGGCTTTCATTCGCCTTCCTATTTTTCCACCGTTTTTAAAAAGTACACCGGCTATACACCGTCGCTTTATGTTCAGTTTCTATCGGAATGAAGAATATGAGGACTCATTATGGAATCAAAAGCCATGGTATGGAAGACCATAAAGGACTTTAAACTGAACAGCGTCTTGTTCCGCAACTGTATGTGGATTTCTCTCCTAATCGTGCTGCCGCTTTTGGTGATCGTGGTGATCGGCTATTCCAATTACACCGAAGAAATTCAGCGACAGATGAGCATCAACAACGCCAATGTATTGGAGAAATGCGGCACCCTGGGAGACAATCTGTTTGAAGAGGCAATCTCTCTGGCGGATGTTTTCGCAGACTTTCAGGAAACCAAATTTTTTGTTGAGAAAGGCGCAGCGGTGGATGAGGAAGGCAGCCATTCCTCGGCGCTGATGACGCAGATTTACCAGTATTGCCAGAGCTATCGCTATGTGAAACAGATTTACATATATGCTCAGAAAGACCGGAGAATCTTATCCCGTTATGGTATAGAACCGGTAGAACGGAACAATGATAAATGGCGCCGTCTGTACGAAGTGCTAGAGTGGGATCAAAATTATGTATTCACCAGTGATGAGGACGGCGTCATGCTGATATGCAAGGCTCTCTACAATGACGCCGGCGGCCGCACAGGCATGGTAGTGCTCAATATTGATATGAGCATCCTGGGAAGAATGCTGGAAGAGGGGCGCAACATCGTCAACCGGACCCTGCTGATGGTGGATTACTGCGGCCAGGTTATTTATGGCCAGAATCAGACAGGCGATGTCATCGACAATAGAACCACCTCCCGGATCGTGGGTATGGAATCGGAGGAGACCACCTTTGTATCCGGAAATGAAAAGGTTTTGTCGGTATATGAATCCGGCACCAAAGCTTATCGTTATGTGCTGATGACCAATCGTTCTTTTTTTACTGAGGAGGAAGGGCGGCTGCAGAACTATCTGACCCTCACCATCATTATGCTGGTGATCTGCAGTCTGGTAGCTACATTTCTGCTGACGATTCTGACTTACCGTCCGGTGAAAAAGATTATCAATGTGATTCAATCGCCGTATGAGCGGGTTCAATCGGAAGGGGTATCGTCCAAACAGGATGAGCTGCTGTATATCACCAGCTATATTCTCAACGATATGGAATCCCGAAACAAGATGTCCGAAGAGCTGCAGCAACGGGTGCGTTCTCTCAATGAGGCGCAGGCCCGGGCGCTGCAGTTTCAGATGAATCCTCATTTCCTCGCCAACATTCTGGAAGTGATCAAATGGTCTTCCGTGGAGGAATTCGGCCTGGGCAACAATACCAGCAGGATGCTCACCAAGCTGGCGGCCCTTTACCGGGAATCCCTGCAGGATGATATCGTTCTGGTTACCCTGAAGGAGGAAATCGAGTATCTGAAAAGGTATATGGAAATTTTGAATTTCCGCTATGCCGACCGGATTCAGTATGTACTGGATATCGAGGAAAACGCGCTGAAATACCATGTGGTGAAGATGACCATTCAGCCCCTGCTGGAAAACGCCATCAAGCATGGGCTGAAGCCTAAGCAGTATTACGGTACCGTCACCATATCCGCGGGTATCGCGGATAACTGTATGAAGATCCGGGTAAAGAACGACGGAGAATCCCTGTCCAGGGGAAAGATGGAGGAAATCAACAGCGATCTGCGGGATAAGATTTCTACCGGCGGCAAGGTGGGGCTCCGCAATGTTAATGCCCGCATCAAGCTTATCTATGGCAAGAACTACGGTGTTCAGCTGCAGCCCAATGAAGGCGGCGAAGGGGTTGTGACCGAACTGACGATGCCGCTGATCTGAACAAACGGTTACGAAAACATATCTTGGAGTGATAATATGTCGCGGTGTGTGAGAGTACACAGTATGAGAGTTTTGGCGTTTCTCCTGAATCTGCTGCTTCTGATGGGGATGCTGTTACCGGTGATGACCGCCGGAGCGGAACCGGAACAGACGGAGGAGGGACAGGAACAAACGGATGCCGACCAGCCTTCCTGGGGCATCGATACCTATGCGGATGTGGACGCGTACTTCTATTATGCTCAGAAATATGCGGAGGCCGGCCATCCTGAGGAAACCGTGACCTTGGATCTGCTGCGTTATGTTATCTCATCCGGATCGGAAAAAGCGGCGGAGCCGTATGCCAACCGGCAGGAATCCGTCTCCGGACTGGTATTGGCGCAGGAGAGCGGCATTGTCTCCTGGCAGGTAGACGTTCCCGCCAGCGGACTGTACTATGTGCAGACCACTTATTACGCGCTGGAGGAATCCGATTATCCCATTGAAATGGGATTGCTGATCGACGGCACCTTCCCTTATGCGGAGGCCCGCAGCTGCACCCTCTCCCGGATTTATGTAAATTCTGAGATTAAACAGGATGAAAAGGGCAATGATATTCGTCCGCAGGCTTCTCAGCGCTGCCAGTGGCAGACCCGGTTTATGCGGGAGAAAACCGGTACAGTAGGAGAAGTATGTGTTTATCTGGAAGAGGGTACCCACCTGTTTTCACTGGAAGTAGATGAAAACATTCCTTTCCTGGTAGACTCCATCGAATTGACACAGAAGCCTTACATACTCACCTACCAGGATTATCTGTCTTATCACAAGCAGAAGGGCGCTTCCTATACCGAAGAGATTCTCAAGGTCTTTCCGGCGGAAACCTACAGCAGCCAGTCTAGTTCCGCGCTCTGGCCCACCTCCGATAAATCCAGCCCTCTGGTGGAGCCATTTGACTATCTGCACGACAAACTGAACACCGGCGGCGGATCCCAGTGGACTTCGCCGGGCGACTGGATTTCCTGGGATTTTGAAGTGCCGGAGGACGGTTTTTATCAGCTGGCGTTCAAATACCGGCAGGGATATCTGGACGGATTGTTTTCCTCACGGGCCATCTACATTGATGGCAAAATGCCCTTTCAGGAGCTGAGCAGCGTTCAGTTCAACTACACCAATGAATGGGAAACCCTGACGCTGGGCGATGGAGACCAGGCCTACAGCATTTATCTGAAGGCTGGTCCTCATACGTTGACGATGGAGAACACCCTGGGCAGTCTTTCCCAGACCATCGCCACCTTGGAGACGGTCAGCAGCCTGCTTAACGACCAGTACCTGGAGGTTGTTATGATCACCGGCGCCGAGCCGGATATTTACCGGGATTATTACTTAGACAAAACCCTGCCGGATCTGGCAAATCAGCTGAAAAAAGCGGTGCAGATTCTGCAGGACGAGGTGGATCGGCTTATTGAGGTGGTTGGCAAGCGGGGGGAAGAGACCTCCTACATGGAAGACGTTATCTACGACTTGACATCCATCGCTGAAAATGTGGATTCCCTCACTTATAATTCACGGCTGTCGGATTTGAAAAATATCATCAGCGGCCTGGCGGAAAAGATGATCGAGCTGGAAGAGCAGGCGCTGGATCTGGACTGCTTTATGGTGTACTCCAAAGGCAGGGAGCTGCCTTCCACCAAGATGAATTTCTGGCAGCAGATCAAATTTCAGGTGATGCTGTTCATCACCTCTTTCACCAAAAGCTATCAAAACGCCGGAGAAACCGGATCAGGGGAGAACAGTATAGACGTGTGGCTCATCAGCGGTGGTTCTGAGCAGTATATGCTGCTCAACACCCTGATACGGGAATCCTTCTATCAGCAGTCGGATACCCATGTGAACCTGCGGCTGGTTACCAACTCCCTGATTCAGGCGGTGGTATCCGGCATCGGACCGGATGTGGTTATCGGCACCGACGCCGACACCATTGTTAATCTGGCGCTGCGGGGGGCGCTGGAACCGCTGAACAGCCGCCCCGGCGTAAAAGAATTGGAAGCAGAATATATTCCCGGCTGCTTTACCCCCTTTACCCTGGAAAATCATCTGTACGGCATTCCCCTGACCAACGATTTCGGCGTGATGTTTGTGCGCACAGATATCTTCCGCTCCCTGGGGCTGGAGATTCCCAAGACCTGGGATGATGTCATCAATATCTCTCAGGTATTGGAGCGGCGGAATATGTCCTTAGGATGCGTACCTGCGTTCGCTTCGCTGGTCTATCAGAACGGTGGGCAGTATTTTGACGACGGCAGAACCAAGGTCCTGTTTGATGATGAAATCGCCATCGACGCGTTGGAAACCATGGGGGAATACTACACCATTTATGGTTTCCCCATCTCTTTCGACTTTGTTTCCCGGTTCCGCACCGGTGAGATGCCCATTGCCATTGCCAATTACAGTTCATATGTAACTTTGGAATATTCCGCGCCGGAAATCAGCGGCCTGTGGGAGATGTATACCACTCCGGGCACAGTACAGGAAGACGGCAGCGTCAACTACTTATGGGCCGATTCCGGCGGCACGGGGATTTCCCTGATGTCCGATTCTTCCGATCAGGAAAAGGATGCCGGATGGGAGTTTATCAAATGGTTCTGCGGCTATGAGGTGCAAGCGCAGTACGGCAACGATCTGGAAGCCTCTCTGGGTGTTTCCGGCCGCTATTCCACGGCCAATAAGCTGGCTCTGGATAAGCTGAACTGGACGGCAGCAGAGAAGAAGACGTTGTTTTCTCAGATTGAGCAAATGGTCTATATTCCAATCGTTCCCGGCAATTACTACGTCACCCGCGGCCTGTCCAATGCAACCCGTGCGGTGATCTATGAAGGTGTTAGCGCACGGGAGACGTTGAGGGAATGGAACGAAAAGATCAATTCGGAGATTACCAGAAAGCGGAATGAGTTTTCCCTCAACAACTGACGGAGGTTTTACCTATGACGAAGGCTTCACCTATTTCCAAAAAATCCAATGAATTCGGGATCGGGAGAAGGCTGCGGGCTTCCAGAACGGCTTATGCGCTGATCGCTCCGTTTATGCTTTTCTTTTTGACCTTTCAGGTTATACCGGTTCTTTTTTCACTGGCGCTGAGCTTTACGGACTTCAACATGCTGCAGACGCCGAATTTTGTTGGGCTGGAAAATTATCGTTCCCTTTTTCTCAACGACGACGTATTTATCACCGCTGTAAAGAACACCCTGCTGATTGCCTTTATCTGCGGTCCGCTGGGATATATCGCCTGCTTTGGCTTCGCATGGCTGATTAACGAACTGCCTCCTACCCTTCGTGCCATCATGGCGCTGATCTTCTATGCCCCCACCATCGCTGGCAGCGCCTATGTGGTATGGACTTATATCCTCAGCGGTGACAGACATGGTGTAATCAACAGTATGCTGCTGAGTCTGAATATCATCGATTCGCCCATCCAGTTTTTGACGGATACCAATTATATGCTGGGAGCGGTGATTGTGGTGCAGCTGTGGCTCAGCCTCGGGACCAGCTTCCTGTCCTTCCTGGCAGGCTTCAAGACGGTGGATCCCACCCTGTATGAGGCTGCGGCTATCGACGGCATCCACAACCGGCTGCAGGAGCTGATCCAGGTAACCTTGCCCCAGATGAAGCCTCAGCTGCTCTTCGGTGCGGTGATGCAGATTTCCAGCGCCTTTACGGTGGGGGCCGTATCCAGTTCTCTGACGGGGATGCCCTCCACGGATTACGCCACCCACACCATTATGCTGCACATCAACGATTACGGCACCACGCGGTATGAAATGGGGTACGCGTGTGCGATATCGACGGTATTGCTCCTGTTTATGCTCCTGATGAACAAGGTGATCAACCGGCTGCTGAGGGAAGACTGAATAATATCAGCGTGTGCAAGAAAGGCGCGGTCATGAAGATGATATTGACACAGAGAAAAAAGAAGGTACCCTATCGGGAAAAGAAAGTGAACCGCTCCCGAGCCGGCAACGTCACTGTTTTTATTTTACTGTTGATTATCGCCGTGTTCATGGGCTTTCCCCTGTACTATAACATTGTGCAGGCATTCAAGCCGCCGGAGGAAATCTTTATTTTCCCTCCGCGTTTCTACGTGGTAAATCCCACGATGAAAAACATCAGCGATCTGTTTGTGTTGGCAACCACGCTGGATGTCCCTTTCATCCGCTATCTTTTCAACAGCATTTTCGTCAGCGTGGTTTCCACCTTTCTCAGCGTGGTGGTGGGCGCTCTGGCCGCCTATCCTTTTGCTAAGATGCAGTTTTGCGGCCGGGAATTTTTCTGGCGGCTGATCATGATGACCCTACTTTTCTCCGGCGGCGCCACCAGCCTGGCGACCTACATCATCGAAGCGAAGCTCCACTTGGTGAATACCTATTGGGTCATGATTCTCCCCTCTATTTCTTCGACACTGTATATGTTCCTGATGCGCCAGTTCATGCTTCAGATCCCCAATTCGCTTCTGGAGGCGGCGCACATTGACGGCGCGGGTGAACTGCGTATCTTTTGGAAAATCGTCATGCCCAATGTGAAGCCCGCCTGGATGACGGTGGCGGTTCTGACCTTTAACGGGTTGTGGAATTCCGGTTCCGGAGCCGCCGTCTTCAATGAGGATCTGAAACTGCTGCCCACGGCGCTGAATCAGATCACCGCTTCCAGCGGTACCGCTCGCAAGGGCGTCGCGGCCGCGGCCACACTGCTGTTGATGATACCGCCCATCATCACCTTCATTTTTTCCCAAAAGAAGATGCTGCAAACCATGGCGCATTCCGGTATCAAGGATTAATGCGGAGGAATGGTATGAAAAGAAAACGATTACTGAGAAGGCTGGCGGCTGCGGCCGTGTGCGCCGCCGTACTGACCTCCGGCTTCACAACATCATCCGAATCTTATATTTACGACTCCGAGGGCAACGCCGTCTACTCGCCGACGATTTATAATCTGCAGCAAGTGATTTACGGCGCGGATCTGCCCTGCGGCGAGTTTTCCGGCGCTGCGGATCTCTTTGTGGACGACAACGATTATGTGTATATCCTGGATCAGGGCAATCAGCGGGTGGTGATTCTGAATGAAAGCTATGGATTCGTGAAGGAACTGAGAGAATTCCATTATCAGGAGGAGATCCTCACTCTTAACGGCGCCAAAGGTCTGTTTTATCATCTGGAACAGAAATTGCTTTACATATCCGATACAGAAAATGACCGGATCCTGGTTTCTGATCTGAACGGACAGGTGGAAAGAATCGTTTACAAACCGGAATCCAGTCTGCTGGATGCCAATCTCTCCTTTAAACCCACCAAACTGATTGTGGATAATCTGGGGATCATCTTCGCTCTTTCGGCCAACGTCAATACCGGCGCCATGATTATCTTCCCGGACGACACCTTTGGCGGCTTTTTCGGCGCCAATTCCATTAAACAAACCGCAGAAGTGATCCAGGAGTTTTTCTGGCGGAAGATTTTCTCCTACTCTCAATACAATGCTTCAGAGAGCTATCAGGCCACGGAGTTCAACAACCTTTTCTGGTCGGATACCGACCGCTGCATCTATACCGTGTCTCCCAGCGCGGGAACCGCCAGTTCCGAGCTGTCCAAGCTCAATGCCGTGGGCAGCAACCTCCTCACCGGCACTACCTTCAGCGAACAGGATGAATCCCTGGAGAAGCCCCCCAACCTGGTGGATGTAACGGTGGACAAGGACGGGTTGTTTTCCGCTCTGGACAGCACCACGGGCCGGATCTATCAATATGACCAGGACTGCAATCTGCTGGGTGTGTTCGGCGGCATCGGATATACCAGCGACACCTTCCAGACACCCAGCGCCATTGAATGCAATTCCCGCAAGGAGATTATGGTGCTGGATTCCCAGAAAAACAGTATCACTGTATTTAAACAGACGGCTTACGGCCAGGTGCTTCAGGAAGCGCTGGAAATGTACAATGACGGGCTGTATGTGGAATCCATTGATCAGTGGAACGAGGTGCTGCGGGAAAACGCCAACCTGCTGAGCGCTCACATCGGCTTGGGCAAGGCCTATATGCAGCTGGGAGATTACCGGGAAGCCATGCAGTATTTCAAGGTGGGCGAAGCCAAGGATGAGTATGCTGTCGCCAAGGGCCGTCTGCTCGGAGAATGGGTAGAGGATCACTTTTCCCTGATCGCCTTGATTGTGGTGGTACTCTTCTTGTTCATATATGCCTATGATTTTCTCCGCAAGCAAGTGAAACGAATCAAGACAAAAATACAGCGGAAAGGCGGCGGACGATAATGAAATATTCCAGCTTTGCCAATATGCGTCCGACGGCCTATTTGTTTTACTCAATGCTTCATCCCTCGGATGGTTTCCAGGAGATGAAGTACAACAAAAAAGGTTCACCGCTGCTGATGTGTGCCATCCTGGTCCTGTGGGCCGCAGAAGAGCTTTTCACCCGCATTTTCACCGACTATGATCTCAACGGCTACAGCGGCGCGGATGAAAGCCTGTTCCGGGTGGCGATTATTACCTTTCTCACTTTTCTCATAGCGGTGGCGGCAAACTGGTGCTTCTGCACCTTGCTGGACGGCAAGGGCCGCATGATCGATATTGCCGTGGTGGGCGCTTATTCCCTGACGCCTTATATTCTGGTCCGTTATCTGATCATCGTGATCAGCCATTTTACCACCAACAGCGTGGAGTCCTTCTTAAACTATGCGGTTATGGCTGCCATCCTCTGGAGTTTTGTGATGATTTTCGCCGGTCTGCAGGTGATTCACGAATACTCCGCCTGGATGACCCTGGCGTCACTGGTGCTCACCGTCGTGGGGATTCTGATCATTATGTTTATCGGCTTGATTGCCGTCCAGCTGTATCAGCAGATTATCACCTTCGTTTCCACCATCATCATGGAACTGCAGTACAGCTGACATCTCAGAGAGAAAGGAACAGGCGTTGTGAACAGAGGATCTGGATTATCCCGTTTTTCAAACTGGATACGGACGCATCGGCTATGGATTCACAGAATCATCTGCGCTGCGGTTATAGCGGCGCTGCTGGTTTGGGTGCTGTGCGCTTCCGCATCCATTATACAGGCGGATAAGGAGCGGGCGGCAACCAGTGAGGTTACCACCAAATCGCCGATTAAAAGCGATAACGACCGGGATTACGGCGAAGCCGGATTCCGCAGGATGGCGGAGAATGATCGGTTCGTGCTGAGTGCGGATACCACCAACGGACAGATATCGTTGGAGGATAAAAGCGCCGGAGAGATTTGGTACAGCAATCCCCAGGGAGTGGACAGCAAGGTTTCCCGCCTGTCCGCTCAGCTGATGGTGACAGTGATCGATGTTGCCACCGGCGGCACCAGTGTGGTAGACAATTATGCTGCCAGCATCAATCGGGGCTGCATGGATTGGGAGAAGGTGGACAACGGCATTCGTTTCGTTTTCTCCTTTCCCAAGCAGGGATTGCGGATCCCAGTGGTGTACACCATAACCGACGGCGGTCTGCAGGCCAGTGTACAGGCGGATCAGATTGAGGAGCTATGGTCGGAGGTCTATCTGCTGCAGGGCATTGATCTACTGCCCTTCTTTGGCGCAGGCGGCCTGGATGACGAAGGCTATTTGTTTGTGCCGGATGGTTCCGGAGCCATTGTGAATTTCAACAACGGAAAAGAACGCTTCTCCATCTATAACCAGATGGTTTATGGTTCGGACAACATGGTGGTGCGGCAGACGGGTTCCGAGCCTATCCAGCAGATTTCTATGCCGGTCTTCGGCATACGGAAAAACCGCAGCGGATTTCTCGCCGTGATCACCGACGGAGCCGCGGAGGCGGGCATTAAAGCCACCGTCAGTAAAAAAAGCTCGGATTACAATCAGGTATATTCCTATATGCTGTATCGGAATACCGCTTTTCACGAGGTTTCGGGCAGCAGTGCCCTATTGGACGAAGGGCGTCCGTTGTTTGAGGACAACGCGTATACCGTTGCGTTCTTTTTTCTGGAGGAGAAAGACGCCGACTATACGGGGATGGCGAACCGCTATCGGCAGTATCTGGAAGACAGCGGCCAGCTGCGTCAAAACCAGGGCGGCAGCGGTGCGCTGGCCCTGGATGTATACGGAGCGGTATCCCTGGAGCAGTATGTTATGGGTGTCAAGAAGAATGTCATCACCCCTCTGACCACCTACGAAGAGCTATCCCTGATTCTGCAGGAATGTGCTGATCAGGGACTGAACGATTTGGTGGTTCAGTACATCGGGGCGCTGAAAGGCGGCCTGCAGAGCGAGATTGTCACCAGCTTTGAGCGTGAAGGCAAGCTGGGGTCCCAGAAATCGATGAACACGTTGATCCAGAATGCTCAAAACGCAGGAACGTCATTGTTCTTTCAATGGGATCCGATCAACCTGTATAAAAGCGGCAACGGCTTTCAAGTGAACCGGGATTCGGTGCGAACACATTTTGAGGCTTTTGCCTATCAGTACAATTTCAAACGGAACACCTTAACCATCGATCAATCCATCCGCTGGTATCTCATGAAGCCGGCCAAACTGCCGAATCTGATCAAGGACTACAGCATGTCCTGCGCCGCCAAGTCCATTGGAAATATCGGCATCACGGAGATCGGCGGCATGATTTATTCGGATTACGATACGGATAAAGGACTGCTTTCCCGTAATTTTACGCTGAAAGAGTGGAAAAAGACCCTGCAGACCGCCCGGGATCAGTTTGATCAGGTGTTGCTGGACGGCAGCAACGCGTATGGTTATCCTTACGCAGACATTCTGGTGGATGTTCCGATGTCTGGTACAGACTTCGATATGATGGATGCCAGCGTGCCTTTCCTGCAAATTGCCCTGCGGGGTTCTATCCGGATTTACGGCGGTTCGCTGAATTTTTCTTCCGATTACCAGCAGGAATTCCTGCGTGCCGTGGAAACCGGCTGCGGTATCAAGTATTCTGTGATCTATGGCGATATCACGCCGCTGATCAATACTTCCTTCAGCAATCTGGTAGCCTGCAATTATGACAAGTGGAAGGAAACCATTTTCCGGCAGGCGAAGGAGTTAGAGGATGTTTTCCGGCAGATCGAGGGACAGAATATCGTCGCCCATGATCAGCTGGCGTCCGGTGTGACGAAAACCACTTATGGAAACGGTGTCCAGATCGTGGTGAATTATAATGATGCGGAATATACCGATGGCAGTCTGAAGGTTCCGGGACAGAGCTATCACATGGCATCATGAGCAGAGAGGAGAAATCAGGATGAACAAAACCCTTCTCCGGAACAAAAAAGGCTGGCATCAGTTTCGGTCGCAGTTTACGGGTATTGTATTTATGGTACCCTTTATCATCGGCTTTGTTTTTTTGTTTGCTAAACCGATGGTTGTATCCATCATCTATTCCTTCAGCAGTATGACCATCAACGCCGGCAGCGTGGATCTGCAATGGGTGGGGCTGGAGAATTACGTCCAGCTTATCAACGATATTTCCTTCCTGAAAATCGTATGGGCGGAGGCTCAGAGTTTCTTGTGGAAGATCCCAATGATCCTGGTATTCAGCATGTTTGTGGCTTTGCTGCTGAAAGATAAGTTTCCAGGCCGGCTGCTGTTCCGCTGTATCGTTTTTATGCCGGTGATATTTGCTTCGGATCTGATCATGGGACTGCTGAAACGGAATTCCACCATTTCCCTTTCTACCAGTGACAATATTTACATGCTTGCCAATGGAGAGGCTGCAGGCTTTATGCAGGATCTGCTGTCAGCCTTCGGCTTTGGCGAATCCTTTTCAGAATCCCTGAGCTATTATATCGGCCAGATATTCACCTTATCCTGGGCCTCGGGTATCCAGATCGTACTGTTCATCATCGGCCTGAGCGCAGTGCCGGCGGAGCTTTACGAGGTTTGCGATATGGAGGGGGCGACAAAATGGGAAACCTTCTGGAAGATCACCTTTCCGCTTCTTTCACCCACCATTCTGCTTTGTGTGGTATATACCATCATCGCAACCTTCAACTCCAATTCCAACAGCATTATGACGAGAATCGCGGAGACGATGCAGTATAAAATTCCTTATGCCTGCGTACAGACCTGGGCCTATTCGCTGATGATTATGCTCATCATCGGCGTGGTGTATTGGGCCATATCCCGCTGGACCGTCTATCTGGATTAAGGGAGGGACGAAATTGGAACTTATAATAAGCGGCGCGCAGAGAGCCGTGCAAAAGGTCAAGGCCTATGCGCGCTATGGGAAATTTCACATTTTTTTCGTGATCTTCCGCTATTTTGTCCTGATCGGCATCGCCTATCTGATGCTGTTCCCGCTGTTTCAGATGCTGGCCAATGCACTGAGCAATTGGACGGATATTAAAGAAGGCACCACCGTTTATATCCCTAAAAATCCGACGTTTATGAATTTCAAGGAAGCGCTGGTGGTATTCCGATATAAAGATTCGGCACTCTACACCGCCCAGTTCACCATCCTGGCCACGGTTTGCCAGCTGTTTTCCACCAGCTTGGCGGGATATGCCCTTGCCCGCTATAAGTTTAAGGGCAGCGGCCTGCTGTTTGCCTGTGTGATTCTCACCATTATTGTCCCTCTGCAGACCGCGCAGATCCCCATGTTCCTGGAATATCAGCACTTCGATTTTTTCGGTATCGGCCGTCTTATCGGCTTGTTTACCGGAGAACCGGTGACGGTGAATCTGCTCAATAGTATCTGGGTATATGTTCTGCCGGCCGCTTTGGGTGTGGGGCTGAGTTCGGGGCTGTATATCTTCCTCTTCCGCCAGATGTTCCGCACCATTCCCAAATCTTTAGACGAGGCGGCCAAGGTGGACGGCTGCGGTAAATGGGGCATCCTGTTCCGAATCATGCTGCCCAACGCGGTGCCGGTTTATGTCACCGTGACACTGATCTCCTTTATCAATTACTGGAATGATACCATCATCGGCACCATGTTTAACAGCCAGACAGCGCTTAAGCCGCTGATGGTGTATATCAAGCAGAACATCCTCACCGCGTTTTCCTCAGTGGATGAGGCTATGCAGAAGGTGCAGACCTGTGCCGTCTATTTCCTGGCGGTGGCGCCGCTGCTGCTGCTGTTCATTGTTTGTCAGAAGTTCTTTGTAGACTGCATGGATCGTTCCGGTGTCAAGGGCTGATTGGCACCTTGACGTGAAAGGCGGTGAAACGATGATTTATCGGTTTATGTATAGAGGATATGCGGACGGCGACTGCATGCTCCGGCAGCAGCCGGAGTACCGAAACGCCGCACTTTTCTCTCATGGAAAACAGCTGTTTCTATACTATGAATCGGACCGGGAAGACGCTCCTCCGGAGGGTATTGCTGATGTTGGAGTGAAAGCTTATCCAGATGGCCGGAAGTGGGAACGCATGATGGATATCTTTCACTATGCTAAGCCCTTGAGTCAGGAACAGTGGAAGCGCCGTCACAGCCAGCGCAAGCCATGTTTGAGCATCGCGTATCTGCGCCCGGAGATGGTGGCCAGTTATGTGTACTATCACTATCAGTTTCAGGAAGAGTACCCGCGAAAAATGAACAATAAGTTCTCCATGATTTTTCTGCTGGAGAATCAGATCGTAATGTACGGGGAGGATCCAGGAGATGCGGATAAAGATTTTTATCCCGGCGTGCTCACCACCTCTCAGCACCCCAAGGAAGGGTGGCCGGAACTGATGAATCCTCATTTCCTTCCCTGGCCGGATTTTCAATGTTTCTTCCTTCCAGTACAAACGGAGCAGTACTATCTGTCCGATTGATTTCCAGATGGGTAGCCGGATGTGATGAAGAGCAAAAACACCGATTTAATATTTCTACGAATAACTTTGGTGTTTATTTTGTTCAATAAGAAGTCACGAGAACGAAAATAAGTCAGAATATTGATGTTGTACAAGAATTACAAATAACTTAAAATCGAAGTAGTGGTTTTATTGATAGCGCGACAATATATTTCGAAAGGTTGGGTATCATGAGAAAAGTAGTAAGCGTTTTTCTGGCGGTTTTCCTACTGATTGGTTTATGCTGTTCCTCTGGCGCTCTGATGGCGTCTGCCGAGGAAGCAACCGTGTTTTCAGGCGGTACCGGTACGGCGGCGGATCCATATAAGATCAGCACCGCAGATGACCTGAAGGCTTTGGGCGAATACACCAACAATAGTGAAACAGCTGAAAAGTATCTGAGCAGCCATTATATCCTGACCGCTACTGTTTCCCTGAATGCGGATGACGCGAAATTCGCGGATTGGGCGGATCCGGAGAAGGCGCCGGCATATACCTGGAACCCCATCGGCGTCAATGTGAACAAGCCCTTTATCGGCACCTTCGATGGACAGGGCTTTTACATCAAGGGCCTGTATACCGGCAGCAATGGAAATGCGGGCGGGCGTTCCTTCATCTACACCGTGGGGAATGACGAAGGTGCGGGTGTTGTTAAAAACCTGAACATTAAAAACGCCTATATCTACGGCAAAAACAACATTGGCAGCATCGCTGGTATGCTGCGCGGCACCATTGAGAATTGTTCCTTTGAAGGCATCATCGCTCCCACCAACGCGACTGTCGGCGGCATTGCTGGCAATGTGTGGCCCACCGGCAAGATCATCGGCTGCGTGAACAAGGGCAGCGTCAAGGGTGCCAACAACGTCGGCGGCGTTGCCGGACTGCTGAGCGGTTCCGTGACAACCTCTTATAATTTGGGCACCGTGGAAGCCTTTAACGCCAACTCCGCTGCGGGCGGTATCGCCGGTACTGTTGGCGGCAACAACAACGGCGGCACTATTGCCAATTGCTACAACCTGGGCGAAGTAAAGGGCGTGGGCATTATCGGCGGCCTGGTGGGCAACTTCGGCGCAGTCAGCGGCAGCACCATGACCGATTCCTTCACGGCGGGTAAAGTCACTGCGCTGGAAGGCGCCACCAAGGTGGGCGCGGTTGCCGGACAGGTGAAAGAGGGCAGCATCATCGCTCCCATTGAACTGAAGAACTGCTATTTTGATTCCACCATTGCCGGTGAACTTTCCGCTATCGGCAACGATGAGGGGGAGCAGACGACCAATGTCAAGGGTCTGACCACAGCGGATATGACCGGCAAGGGGGCCGCGGAGCGGATGAAGCTGGACGCCGCCACCTGGCTCTCCACCGATTCCTATCCCTCCTTCGGCTCTCTGAATTTTGCCGGAGGGACTGGCACGGCGGCCGACCCTTATCAGATCAGCAATGCCGATCAGCTGAAATGCCTCATGAGCATCACCAACGACGCCAATTCAGCGGGCCTGTATCTGTCCAGCCATTATGTGCTGACGGCAGACATCTCTCTGAATGCGGATGATGCGAAATTTGCGGATTGGGCGGATCCTGAAAAAGCGCCAGCTTTTACCTGGAATCCCATCGGCGTCAATGTGAACAAGCCCTTTATCGGCACCTTCGATGGTAAGGGACACTCTATTTCCGGTCTGTATACTGGCAGCAACAAGAATGCAGGCGGACGCTCCTTCATCTATACCGTGGGCAACAGCGACGGCGAAGGCGTTGTCAAAAACCTGAATATCAAAAACGCCTATATCTACGGCAAAAACAACATCGGCAGCATCGCTGGTATGCTGTATGGCACCATTGAGAACTGTTCCTTTGAAGGTATCATCGATGCTACCAACGCTACTGTGGGCGGCATCGCCGGCAATATATGGCCCACCGGTAAGATCATTGGCTGCGTAAACAAAGGCAGCGTCAAGGGCGCCAACAACGTCGGCGGCGTTGCCGGACTGCTGAGCGGTTCCGTGACAACCTCTTATAATTTGGGCACCGTGGAAGCCTTTAACGCCAACTCCGCTGCGGGCGGTATCGCCGGTACTGTTGGCGGCAACAACAACGGCGGCACTATTGCCAATTGCTACAACCTGGGCGAAGTAAAGGGCGTGGGCATTATCGGCGGCCTGGTGGGCAACTTCGGCGCAGTCAGCGGCAGCACCATGACCGATTCCTTCACGGCGGGTAAAGTCACCGCACTGGAAGGTGCCACCAAGGTGGGCGCGGTTGCCGGACAGGTGAAAGAGGGTACCATTATCGCCCCCATCGAACTGAAGAATTGCTATTTTGATTCCACCATTGCCGGTGAACTTCCCGCTATCGGCAGCGATGAGGGTGAGCAGGCGGCCAATGTCAAAGGTCTGGCCACAGCGGATATGACCGGTAAGGGCGCGGTGGAGAAGATGAAGCTGGATAAAGAAATCTGGTCCGCTTCGGAGTCCTATCCGGTGCTGGGCAAGACGGTGGAGCCTGATCCGGATCCCAGCGATCCCACTGATCCTACTGATCCGACAGAGCCGACCGATCCCACCGATCCGGACGATAAGCCCACTCCCGATACCGGCGCTGGCTTTGAAGGAACCATGGCGATTACGCTGTCCGCTTTAGCGGCCGCGGCCATTGTGCTGGTTCTGTACACTAAAAAAAGAAAAACAACCGTCGAAAAGTAAGATAGGCGGGTAAAGACTTGCGCACCCGAAATAGTTAATATGGAGGGTGCGCAAGCTTTATCCGACGTTTTTCAGAGGGTGTATTCCCTTTACATATCCGCAAATATTATCGCAGGAGGATTCTCTATCATGAAAAAAGTCCTTTCGCTTTTTTTGACAGCCGTTTTCATGATGACCTGTTTGTCATCGTTTGCGTTTTCGGCGTCGGCTGCTCCTGAGATTTGGGATGGCAAACGGGCTTTTGCTTTTGCCGGCGGCTCCGGTACCAAGGATGACCCATGGCAGATCAGCAACGGTGCTGAATTATCGTATATGTTCTATATTTTTAACAACGGCGTTTTGAAGGAGCCCTTTGAAGAAACCTATGGGCATGACTTTTTTGTTCTGACAAAGGATATCTATCTCAATGATGTTTCCAACTACGACAAATGGGATATTAAAAACCGGCCTGCCAATGTATGGCCTTATGCCCCCTTGGGTCTGGGCGGTTATGCTTTCTATGAGACCATCGACGGACAGGGGCATACCATTTACGGTTTGTATCAGATTTGCGGCGGAAAAGGCGGCGGTTTGGTATACGGCGGTATGGAAGGCTCAACGCTGCAAAATCTGAATTTGGATAAGGCCATGATTTACGCGGAGTCCAACGCAGGCGCGCTGGCTGCTGGCAATAGTGGCACGATTAGAAATTGCCATGTTTCCGCTAAGGTTTTTGGCGTTAAAGGGAACTTCTTCGGTGGGATCTGCGGCTATAATCAGGGTCTGATCGAAAACTGTGTATTTGAAGGCAGCGTAGAATCCGTTGGGATTTATACAGGCGGTATATCTGGCAACATGGGAACCGAGGACGAAAAGGCCGCCGGTGCGGTGATTTCCAATTGTATCAATTACGGTACCGTCACCGGTACCCCCGACAAAGATAACGGCAGCGCAGTGGGCGGCATCACAGGAAATATGGGAAATCTCACCACAAAATCCACGATTACCAACTGCTTCAATGCCGGAACCATCACCGGTACGGGAAGCGTGGGCGGCATCGTCGGTCTGGTGGGCTATAAGGACGACGGCACCGGTTCCAACATACAGAATTGCTTTAATTTCGGCACAGTAAAGGCCAACAAAGAAGGCGTGGAATCTGTTGGTGGTGTATTCGGCTATTTCAGCAAAGGCGCCAAGGCCAGCAACTGCTATTATGATTCGGACAAGATCAAACTGAATGGAATTGGATTGGATCTGGCCTCTGCGGCCTCTGCGGTGAAGGGCTTGGCGACCTCCAAGATGCAGGGCAACAGCGCGGTTGCCAATATGAAACTGGATGCCGGTGTGTGGCAGAATATCAGCAATTACTATCCGGTGATCAAGGATCTGCATGCCAAGGGCTGGACAAAGATTGAAGCGGGGAACACCAATCCCAGCGGAAATGGAGATTCCAGCACCACGCCGACAAAACCGGATCCCGGTTCCAATACCAATAGCACTCCTTCCTCTCAGGGCGGCACCGTATCCGGCAATGACAATCCCAGCAGCGGGGACAGTTCTCAGGATGCCAGCGATGTCAGTGGGAGCACGGAGTCCCAACCGGATGTATCTTCGGATGAGAGCAGCAGGGATCCCTCGGTAAGCGGAGACAGCAGCAAATCCAACAATGCTTCCTCCGATACGGATGTGAATAGCGGCTCTCAGGATAAGCCGGTAATCTGGCCCTGGATTTTGGTCGGTGTGATTATCGTCTTAGGTGGCGCCGGCTTCTGCATCTATTTCTTCGTTATCAAAAAAAAGATTTTTGAAAAGAAATAAAATTTGGTATGAAAAAAGGAATAGAGCCTTTCTTTAAATTATTTCCGTCTTTTGAGTCGGAAGATGAAGAGGAGAAGTTCGGCAATGAAGAAGGTGCTTTCATTAGGCTCGGTAATGCTGCTGTTAGTGCTGATCTTTGCATCTCTGATGCCCACAGCTTCTGCTGCTCCTGAGATTTGGGATGGCAAACGGGCTTTTGCCTTTGCCGGCGGTTCCGGTACCAAGGATGATCCCTGGCAGATTAGTAATGGTGCAGAGTTAGCCTATATGGCTCATGTTTTCAACACCACTGTTTTAAAAGATACTGGGGAAACCTATGGGCACGATTACTTTGTCCTCACGAACGATATTTATCTTAATGATGTATCCAACTATGATAACTGGGGGCTGGGAAAAGACGCCCCCGCCAATAAATGGGCAAATCCCATTGGCTTGGGTGGCTACAATTTTTATGAAGTTATTGACGGGCAGGGTCATACAATTTACGGTTTTTATCAAGTCATTGGCGGTTTTGGAGGCGGCTTGTTTTATGGCGGTATGGAAGGCGCTACGCTTAAAAACTTGAACATGGAAAAAAGTATGATTTATGCAGAGGCCCGTGCGGGGGCATTGGTTTCCGAGTGCTGGGCAACCGTGTCAAATTGTCGGGTTTCCGCTAAGGTTATCGGCGTTTCTGGTGATTTTATCGGTGGGATCTGCGGCAGGAACGGCGGCACCATTGAAAACTGTGTTTTTGATGGGAGCGTCTCGTCTATTGGCGTCTATACTGGCGGTATCGTCGGCGGTATGTGGAAGGGCGGCACAATTTCCAATTGTGTTAACTACGGAAGTGTTACAGGTTCCGGCGAGAGAAGTAAGGGCAGTGAAACAGGCGGGATTGTAGGCGCAACCGGAGAGGAAGGAACAGAATCCACGATAATAAATTGTTTGAATGCCGGAAGCGTCAGCGGAACGAAAAATATAGGCGGTATCGCTGGCCGTGTAGGACCCGAGGACGACGGCACTGGTTCCAACATACAGAATTGCTTTAATTTCGGCACAGTAAAGGCTGACAAAGAAGGCGTGGAATCTGTTGGCGGTGTATTCGGCTATTTCAGCAAAGGCGCCAAGACCAGCAACTGCTATTATGATTCGGACAAGATCAAACTGAATGGAATTGGATTGGATCTGGCCTCTGCGGCCTCTGCGGTGAAGGGCTTGGCGACCTCCAAGATGCAGGGCAACAGCGCGGTTGCCAATATGAAACTGGATGCCGGTGTGTGGCAGAATATCAGCAATTACTATCCGGTGATCAAGGATCTGCATGCCAAGGGCTGGACAAAGATTGAAGCGGGGAACACCAATCCCAGCGGAAATGGAGATTCCAGCACCACGCCGACAAAACCGGATCCCGGTTCCAATACCAATAGCACTCCTTCCTCTCAGGGCGGCACCGTATCCGGCAATGACAATCCCAGCAGCGGGGACAGTTCTCAGGATGCCAGCGATGTCAGTGGGAGCACGGAGTCCCAACCGGATGTATCTTCGGATGAGAGCAGCAGGGATCCCTCGGTAAGCGGAGACAGCAGCAAATCCAACAATGCTTCCTCCGATACGGATGTGAATAGCGGCTCTCAGGATAAGCCGGTAATCTGGCCCTGGATTTTGGTCGGTGTGATTATCGTCTTAGGTGGCGCCGGCTTCTGCATCTATTTCTTCGTTATCAAAAAGAAGATTTTTGAAAAGAAGTAAGCCGGAAAAGGAACGAGGCGGAAACAGCCTCCTTACGGGATAACAACGGACTGTTGAACAGCTGGACAGAGCGGAGGCGGATGACAGAAGGAAACAATCATGGTTATTTGTGCCCATCGGTTTTCCGTTCATAGGCAGCAAGAGAGGGGCAAATTTTGAGAATTTGCCCCTCTCTTTTTAGTCCGGTAGGGGAAACCTGGTGCCACAGGATCTTTGTCTATTTTTAGCATTTCCAATGAAAGATATGGAGGGGCGATTTTCAACGATGAAAAGGATAGTTTCCATGGGCTTGATGATGATCCTGCTGATTGTTTTCATGGGATCATTCGTTTTCACGGGCGCCGCAGCGCCGGAGAGCCGGGAGAAAACCACGGCTATACAAAAAACAGACATGCCGCCAGCTATGAAACTGACGGGTTCCCAGGGAATGGAAAAGGTCAAGAATGAGGATTCAGCGCCTGCTACGGAAGAAGAGGAGCAGAAGATTCCAGTAGCGGCGGATACCAGCGTACATTACGGCGGTGGCGGAATCTGGATGTGGTGGCTGCTGTTGATTCCGGCGGCGGTGGGCGGCGCTGTGGTGCTGTTCTGCCGTATCCGGAGCAAAAAAACACCCTTCTCAGTTCGCGGCGCCATGGCCAAGGGATTGGGCGGTTTTATGATTGCAGCTGCCGGGTGCCTGGTTGTGGTAATCGTTTTTGCCGTGATGGATGCAGTGCGATATAAAAAGGTGGTGCTGCTTCCCATTGAGCAGGCACCCATCAATTCCAATAATCAGCCGGAGGACGTGATCCCGGACATCAAGCTGCAGCGAGTGCTGCTGAACCGTACCTTCGAAACCGCCGAGGACAATTTTGCTGTAGGAGAGCAAATTGCCCTTAACGGCACGGATCCCGAAAATCTCTTTGGTTGGAAGATTACCAAGGCCATGGATGAAACCTTTTTTGGTGACAAGTCTTGGACGGATTACAGTGTGCAGATGGATATCTGCTTTACTGAGGATTGCTCACCCTCCGACAGCAATACGGTGAAGCTGATGGCCCGGGTGATCAACAATGTGTTCTATGGCGACCGCCATTACAGCGCCATGCTGGAAAACGGCAATACCCTGACCCTTTATTATCAGGATACGAAATCCACCTCCAGCGCCAATCCGCGCCTGAATACGGTGAAAATCGGAAACTATCTGGACGGCGAATTCCATAATCTGCGGATGGATGTCCTGGACAATCATATTCTGGTTTATTGGGATGGAGAAATGGTGATTCATTATACCCACACCGCCGGCAACTCTCCACTGCGGGGCAGGGTGGGGCTGTACACAGCCAACACTCATGTGATTGTGGACAATTTTACGGTTACCAAGCTATTGGATGCCGTGGGCGGAGATGATGACAACACCATCGGCAGCAACTTTGACTGATATCCGGGAGGTGTGACAACATGAAATTTTCTCGTTTTAAGCGGTTGGGCGCCTGCATGACGGCGTTCGGGCTTCTTCTCAGCCTGTCTGGGGGAATATACAGCGCCGGAGCAGCGGAAGAGACATTGGGGGAAACGGAGCCGTATATCTTGTACACGGGGAATACCTGGCATCAGCCGGGAGACGTGGCACTGGTGCGCGGAGATCATCTGAACCTGGTTGAACGGGTAGAGATCCAGCGGCTCAGTGATAACGGAAGGAATGCAAAACCCGGCTATATACACAAAACCTATTTCAATCGCCTGGAAACGGCGGAAGAAGCCGACAGGGCGTCGGAAGTCCAGTGGTCCTCCGGCCGGGGGGAATATGTGCAGATACTACAGCAGACGGAGAAGTCGCTGAAGTTTGTGGTGCCGCTGACGATGAAGGAAGGGGTATACGCAGTGAAGCTGCATTACAGCGCGGCATCATCCCGGAAGGAATCATATTATTATCTGAACGCACCGGCGGTGGAATGGGTACAGGGAGACGAAGGCAGTCTGGCAAGCCCGGGAGGCTGGCTGCGGATTCAGGGCTCTAACCTATCGGTGGAAGGCCGAGAGGACCGTGTCAAGGTGGTTCTGGAGAACACGGAGACAGGCAAGCGGAAAACGGTGAAGGTGAGCAAAATATACGACGCGTACTCGGTGGAGGCGGCTGTGCCGGAGGATATGGAAGCGGGCCGGTACCGCGTGTATCTGTACAATGGATACGGGACGTCCACCAGCTGGAGCGTGCCGTATGAGATGGATATCGGAGCGTCGCCGCGGAAAAGCTGGCCGGAGACGGTGTTCAACGTGAAGGATTATGGCGCGGTGGGAGACGGAACGCAGCGGGATGATGCGGCGTTTCAGGCGGCTCTGGACGCGGCGAAAGAGAACGGTGGAGGGGTAGTGTACTTCCCGGCAGGGAGATATATGCTGGTGAACAGCTTTGTCCTGCCGGAGAAGACGGTGATCTGCGGAGACAAGGCGGAAGAAACACTGATTTTCTGGACGCCTTTTGACTGGGACTATGACGAGCTGCCGGAGTATATGCTGACGGGAGCGCGAGATTTCATGCTGCGGGACATCACCTTCAGCGGTGCCAGGATCGGCAATGTGGTGGTGGGCGGAGAGATTTCTCCTGTTGTAAAGGTGCAGCAGCTGATGGGCAAGGAAGTGGAGGACTGCGAAAATATCTATATCGATAACTGCCGCTTCCATTTTGATTCCTACGGCGGCGGTCCTTCTCTGAGCGCTCAGAATATGACCACGGTTTCCAATAAAATCGAGACGGAACTGGCGGGCTTTAAATCCAAGGTTCTGGAGATCACAGCCGATAATGTACAGATCACCAACTGCGAGATCCTGTCCAGCGACCGGCCGGTGGTTTGCTTTACAGACAATCTGCTGTTCCGGAATATCTCTATCCCCACTCAGGGCTGGAGCGGCTGCTATGGGGAAAACATCATCTTCGAGGATATCACCAGCAGTCAAACCTGGGGCTTCGCCGGCAGCCGGATCTACAGCGCCCGGGTATCGGTGGAAAACCGGATCGGCAACAACCGGGAGACCATGACCTTTGACGGCGGCTATGTGGGGTATACCAGCGGCGCCGGTATCCTGCAGGAGGACGGCGTCACCGTAAAGCTGGAAGGCGCTGATTTCAAAGAAAACCAGATGGCAGGATATCAGCTGTATATCATCGGCGGCGCAGGTGAGGGACAGATGCGCACCATTGTTTCCAACACCGCGGATTCAGTAACCGTGGCGGAGCCTTTTATGGGTGCCCTGGACGATACCACCATGGTGACCATCAGCGAATCCCGGGATGCCATCTATTTTACCGATTGGGACTCCTATAATTCCGGTCCATTCCAGCTGTACGGCTTCGGTACCAATGTGGTGATCGACGGTCTGGATCTGCAGCGGATGGAGAACCTGATCTCCCGGGCGGGAAAAATCTACAATGTTTATCAAGTGAACTGGTATGTGTCTATTGTCAATAATGTGATTTCGGACAGCAATTATTTCAAGTTTTACGGTTATGATCTATGCAACAACTATACCCGCCTGCAGGTGATCGGCAGCGGCGATTACAGCGGCCTGAATATCGGCACCCTGCTGCGGAACAACACCTTGAAGGATGGGGCATACATTCAGCTGCAGGCCAACGGCAAGGAAGCGCTGCAGGATCTGATTATACAGGAAAACACCATTGAGAACGCTCCCTATGGGATTTACTGGAATGCAGTAGGACGGACGGTTCGGGGCGTGCTGATGGCGGACAATATTTTCAAGGATGTGGATGCGGAAATTTATGGCGTATCCGATTCCTTCTTCGACCAGGTGGATAATACCAACACGCCCCGGGTGATGTCCCTCCGACTGGAGAGCGATGGTCTGGCAGGAGTGTTTTCCAGTATGTCCGTTCTGATTCTGGCGGGGGTGCTGGCGGCATTGTGCCTAGCGGCGGTATTGCTTCGCCGCTCCCTGCGCCAAAAAGAGGCTGTGCCGAAAGCCTGAAGCCACAATATAGAAGAAACAGAAAACCATTCACAATGGATGACGGGCGGCTTGAAAACAGGCTGCCTGTTTTCCTTTTGGCCGACTTTGGACAAAAGCGGGATCCGTGAAAAAAAGTAAGAATATTGATGTTGGCAACCCTTCTCAGCGTGTCTTATAATCATGTTGAAGATCAATAAATTGTTGAGTGATGGAATACTTTTCGGAGGGGAAAATAGTGAAAATCTACAACGCCGCACGGTATATTCAAACGGAACTCTCCTATGACGAGGACAAGAAGGAGTATCATTTTCAGACCAATGCCCATGACAACTGGGGCAGTCGGGATGAGGTGGCCTTCGCCTATGAAAAATATGATTTTTCTTATGGAGAAAGAAGCACTCTCATTATGGAAACCGCGATCACCAGCTTCGTGGAATCGGAAAATCACGCCTCCGTGGGTCTGATGATCCGCGGTGACGATGTGCCGGAGGCAGCCAATGCATTTTTGCTGATCCGGCGCAATACGGTGTTTCTGACCTTTCGCACCACTGATGGAACCTCCACCCACAGCTATCGCAGCGTTATAGCCGGAGGACTGCGCTATCCGCTGTATCTGAAACTGGAGCTGACCGGCAGCATGGCGACCGGCAGCTACCGCCTGTCCGAAACGGAGGCCTGGCAGAAGGTGGGGGCGGTACAGATCGGATTTGGAACACAGGTGCTGGCGGGAATCGCCGGGTATTCCTATGTGCCGGATTACCCCATCACCGCCACCTTGCGGGATTACTGCGTAACACATGTTAACCGCAAGCCGGTGGAAGTATCCGCATCGGACAGCAAACGGGAACTGCCCCCGGATACCCTTTATTTTGAAGATTTTGAAAAAGGCGTGGTGAATACCAATCCCCGCAACGGCTTTTGCTGGACGGAAGTGACCTGCGCCAATATTGTGGAGACGGAGGCGGCGGACGGTGGACATACCTGCGCCTGGTTCAAGGATCATATGGACGGCATCCATTTTGTGGGCAGTCGGAAGTGGGCGGACTATGCCTTTAGTATGGATGTAAAATTTCCGGCGAATATTGCGACTGAGGACAGCAATACCCTGGTGCTGTTTGTTCGGCATCGGGAAATGGATTTTTACGGCCGCTTCCATTATGGCGTATTCTTCACCGGCGGCAACCGGCTGGAAATCCGCAAGGCTTATGCTTCGGCTCAGCATGTTTCCGGCGACCAGAGGGTGGTGGCCCAGACCAGCTTTTCCTATTTGGAGGGGCTGGGAAAATGGCATCATCTGCGGCTGGATGTCTTCGATAATACCATCACCGTGTTTTGGGATGAAAAAGAAATTCTCCGATATGTGGACAGCGATCCCTTTATCTGTCCGGTGGGCAAGGTAGGCTTTATGACGGAGAACGCCGCCGTTTATCTGGACAATATTTCGGTGCGGGAATTGGAAGATCCGCTGGGCGGCGCTTATGACAATCTGGTGGGAGGCTTATGGGATCAGCCCACGCCGGCCAATTTTGTATATTCCTACGATGAAGCGGAACACCAGTCTTCCTATATATCGGATACCAAGGGAAACTGTACGACTTATTGAGGAGGAAAACAGGGATGAGTACGCAGACGGTGAATCCAGTGGTGTATTATACGGGCAACATTTGGTATAAGCCCGGCGAAATTGTGACTTTTTCCGGCCATCAGCTGGGGGAAGCGGTGGAAAAGGTGGAACTGTATCGGCTGCCGGATCAGCCGGCAGGTGCGTCGGCTTCCTATTTTTCGGTAGTGAAATATGACCGCAATCCCCAGTCGGCTGAATATTTTGCCGCTGCCAGGACCGATTGGCCTACGGCTGAGGCTGTAGAGGTGGCAGTTCTGCAGAGAACGGAAACATCTGTTAAATTTCGACTTCCGGCGGGAGCCAAAGAGGGTGTTTGGGCGGCCAGGCTCAGCGGCCGGGGCTTTGCCCCTATCATCCGGATGATCAACGTCCCTTGCGTGAATTTTGCGCTGGGTGATGAGGGGGCCCTGGTGACGCCGGGGGGCTGGATTTTTACCGCCGGTAGCAATCTCTATCCTCAGAATCCCCCTGCCGCCGTTCAGCTGCTGCTGAAAAACGGAGAAGGGGAATACCGGCTGACGGCGGCGGAAGGAGACCCGGAATATGCTGCTAAATTCCTGATACCGGAAACCGTTCGGCCGGGAGAATATGAGATTTCCCTGCATAACGGCTACGGAGACGATACCTGCTGGTCGGCGCCTTTGAAAATCAAGGTGGGCGCATCCCCGCGGGATGCCTGGCCCCAGGAGGTATTCAACGTACGAGACTACGGCGCGGTGGGCGACGGCCTGGCCCATAACGATACACCGGATATCATCATGGCGCTGCGGGCAGCGGAGAAGAACGGCGGCGGCGTGGTATATTTCCCCCGGGGCACCTATATGCTGACTCATCCTCTGAGCATCCCGGAAAACGTCCTCCTGAAGGGGGACGGCATTATCAAAACCAAATTCATCTGGCTACCCTATAACTGGGATACGGATGAACTGCCGGACGCCATGCTGATAATGACGAAGAACGTGGAAATCACCGGCATTGACTTTTCCGGCACACGGCTGGGCCCCTTGTTTGTGGCCAGCGGCAGGGGAAGCGCCAATATCTATATCCATCATTGCCGGGTGTTTCTGACACCCCATAACGGCGGCCCTACCGATGCACATCCCATCGGCAACAACTGGGATACCTATCAGCTGAGGGGGCTGGTTACCAAAGAGCTGAATTCCTTCACCAATGCCAATGGCCATGTGACCTTCAAAATGTACGGCGTGGATAATCTGCAGATTCACGATATCGATTCCTTTACCCAGGGCGGCATTTACAGTGTGCTGGACTGCCGGAATGTTCACATCGCCCACAACAAGTGCGTGGGCACCGGCACGGCGGCGCTGGGAGGCGTGGTGAACGCTCTGGTGGAGCATACGCATCACAGCGGTTTTGTCTCCATGCTGTCCGGCGATAACATATATCACGCCCATAACGTTCTGTCCAACAATATCGGTAACAACCGGGAGATCATGACCTCTGATGGACCGGGACTGTATGGCTGTGCCGACGGTAAGCTGTATATGGAGACCATAGGCGAAAAGACCTATCGTCTGCGGTATACCTATCCCGATGGGGATCTGGTGGGCAAGCAGCTGCTGATTCTGGCCGGACCCGGCGAGGGGCAGATGCGGCGGATTACCGCCAATACCGGTGATATCATCGAACTGGAGTCCCCCTTTGCTGTGGCGCCGGAGGACAATGTCAGCAATGTCAGCGTTCTTTCCGCCCGTTCCAATATCATCAGCGCCTACAACCATATGTACAACGCAGGGGATTTCCAGTATTACGGCACCCAGCTGAACACCGTAGCGGCGCACAATGAGCTGGAGAAGGTCCGGGGATTTGTGGCCTGGGGCAAAAATATTTACAATTATATCCAGCCCAACTGGTACATATCTCTGACAGATAACCTGCTGTGGGACGCCAACTTCCTGCACCATGTGGGTTATGCGCCGGGATATCTGAAGCCTTTGAGCAAGATCGATATCGTGGGTGCCAGCCCTCTGCCCAACAATCAGCTCTGCATGAACGTCTGCCGCAATGAGCTGCGGGACGGCTTTTTCATCATGATTGCCACCGGCAAGGAGGACAACAGCCCGATCACGGATATGGTGGTGCAGGAAAACTGCATCAAGGAATCCAAATTCGGCCTGTATCTCGCCTCCCTGAACAATGGCTGCGAAGGAATGGTTTTTGCAAACAATCACTTTGAAGAGGTGGAAAAGCCCTATATAGTGCGCAGGCAATGCCTGCAGGGGAAGATCTGTTATTCCACATCTCAGATTCAGTTCCTGGATGAGGAAATCGACCGGGCGGAGCTGGTGGATTAACCACCCTGCGGAGCGCTCCGGTCACGGCATAAACCGGAACAGCTCATTTGCTCCATCCTATCAGCGGTTGACAGTGGCTGCCGTTTGTGGTGATGACAGTGAATGGGCTGTTTCTCAAACCAAGGCCGCCGGAAGTACGGCCGGATAAGGAGGAACAGACCCCATGCCTCGAATAAAAGATCCCCGTGATCTGTTGTCCGTATCCTATGATCTGGTGGTAGTGGGCGGCGGTATGGCTGGACTATGCGCCGCCATAGCCGCGGCGCGTCACGGCGCCAAGACCGCCTTGCTCCAGGACAGACCGGTGCTGGGCGGCAACGCATCCAGTGAAATCCGTATGCATATCTGCGGCGCCACCCGCCATGGCCAGCGTCCCAATGCCCGGGAAACCGGCATTATCGAGGAGATTCTGCTGGAAAACAAATACCGCAACCCTACCCATTCTTATGGCATGTTTGATGTTTTGCTGTGGGAAAAGGCGGCTTATCAGGAAGGGCTGGATCTCTATCTGAATACCAGCGCCCTGCAGGTGCACACCGAACAGGGACGTATCAAGGAAATCATCGCCCGGCAGATCACCACGGAAAAGACCTTTGTTTTCCGCGCCGCTCAGTATATGGACTGCTCCGGCGATGGGATGATCTCCGCACTGGCCGGCGCTTCCTATATGTTCGGCCGGGAGGCGGCAGCGGCATTTGAGGAACCGGGAGCGGTGGAAACCGCCGACACTGTCACCATGGGCAACAGCATCCAGTTCCGCGCTTTGGATGAGGGCCGGGAGGTGGTTTTCCACCGGCCGGACTGGGCCTATGATTATCATGATGCCGATTGGATCGGGAGGGTGAAGTTTGCGGAGATCACCTCCGGCTATTGGTGGCTGGAAATCGGCGGCACCCAATGGAATGTGGTGAATGACAGCGAAACCACCCGGGATGAAATGCTGCGGATTCTTTTCGGGCTGTGGGATTATATCAAGAACTATAGCAATGTCCGGGAGCAGGCCGCCAATCTGGCGTTGGACTGGGTAGCCTTTATTCCGGGTAAGCGGGAGAGCCGGCGAATTGTGGGAGACTATGTGCTGCGGGAGCAGGATCTCCTGGAAGGCCGGGTGTTCGAGGATGCGGTGGCTTATGGCGGCTGGCATATCGACACCCACCGGCCGGAGGGATTCTACGCCTTCATTCATAAGGAACCCCAGCCAGTGGATGCCAATGTGGTGCTGGATGATCTTTACACCATCCCCTACCGCAGTCTATATGCCAGGGATGTGAACAATCTTTTTCTGGGCGGACGGATCATCAGCGCCACTCACCGCGCCTTTGCTTCCACCCGTGTCATGGCCACCTGTGCGGTGGCGGCCCAGGCAGCGGGAACCGCGGCGGCTATGGCCGTAGAAAAAGGCTGCGGTCCCCGGGATATCCTTTCCTCCATCCAGGAACTGCAGCAGACACTGCTGCGGGACGGCTGTTATATTCCCGGAACCGCCAATGCGGATCCCGATGATCTGGCCAGGACGGCGGCGGTGTCCTGTTCTTCGGAAACGGCCGAGGGCGGCTGCACGCTGGCAGTCAACGGCTGGAACCGGCCGATAGGGGAACAAAGTAATATGTGGATATCCGGTTCCCTGGAAGAAACGCCCCAATGGCTGCAGCTCTCCTGGCAACAGCCGATGAAACCCAGAGAACTCCGGCTGACCTTTGATTCAGATCTTTCCGCGGAGATTATGATCTCCCTGTCGAAATGGCACCATGTCCGCCAGCAGGAGGGGGTGCCGGACACCCTGGTCCGGGATTATCGGATTGTGCTGCTGAAGGAAGGCCGGGAGATCTATAGCGAGAGGGTGGAGGAGAACCGGCAGCGGCTCCGCATCCATCCCCTGCCCGGAAAGGATTGCGATCAGGTGCGCGTCGAAGTCCTGCGCACTTGGGGCTGTGAACAGGCCCGCCTGTGTGAAATCCGGGTATATGCGCAGACAGCTGAGGATGACAGAGCATGAAAATTGACGTACACGCCCATATCGGCAGGCTGGTGAACGGAGAGGATATGTCCCTTGAAAAGCAGCTGCGGGGGATGGATGCCTATGGCGTCGATTACGCCCTGATCTCGCACATTGAGTGCGGCGAAAGGCTGCTGGAGGACAATCCCCTTGCCGACCGGCAGCGGATAAAGAACCTGGCAGCGATTGAGGCGGCGGCAGAGCATCCCCGGCGGCTGGGAGTGCTGCTGTGGTGCTGCCCGGACGATCCGGGATATTCGGCGGATTTTGAGCGGCTGTATCAGGATAACCGGAAGCTGATCAAGGGGCTGAAGGTGCATCCGGACATGTCCCGGACCGATGCCAATGATAAGCGGCTGTGGCCTTACTACGAAATGGCAGCCCGGTGGCGGCTGCCGGTGCTGGTCCATACCAGGGAAAACCGTCATTCCAAGGTTTCCTATGTGGTGGAAATGGCCCGGCGGTTTCCGGAGGTACCCTTTATCCTAGGCCATATGTCCCTGTCCGATGATAAGGAAGAATCCCTCCGGGCACTGGAGACTTATGAGAATATGTATGGAGATACGGCCTGGGTATACAGCGCCGTGCTGGCAGAGGCGGAGAAAAGGGGCATAATCCATAAGATTCTTTTCCGAACAGACAGTCCCATTAAGGGCTGGGATACCTATGGGGATCCGGAATTTTATCAGGCGTACGATCATTTGGATGAGAACCTGACACAGGAAAGCTGCCGCCGGGTATTTTTTAAAAATGCGGTTCAGCTTTTTCGACTGGAGGATTAGGATGATGGTTTACCAGACTTTTCCCGAAGGACGAAGGAAAGCGGTGACATTTGGCTTTGACGATGGTGAAATTCACGACCGGAGACTGGCGGAAATATTGCGGCAATATGGGTTGAAAGCCACCTTTTTTCTGGTTTCCGGTCAGATGGGGCTGACGGTGGATCCCTTCTTCCGCTATGGAAGGAACACCCGGGTAGAACGGGTGAATGGAGGGGAGCTTCCCCTTACCTATGCCGGAATGGAGATCGCCTCTCATACCCGTTTTCACCGGCTTTCCGCAGACAGTCTGGCGGAGGCGGTGGGAGAATCCATGCGGGAACTGAAAGAACTCAGCGGCCAGCCGGTGACCGGTCTGGCGTATCCCGGCGGGCAGGTTGATCCGGATGTGGTTAAGGGGCTGCGGGAAATGGGTGTTCTCTATGCTCGAACCACGGGTTATACCCATGGTTTTTCTCTTCCAGAGGATCTCTTGATTTGGAATCCCACTTGCAAATACGACGACAGTCGGATAGAGGAGCTGCTGACAAGGTTCCTGGAGGAGGAAGCGGAGGAGCCGCAGCTGCTCTACATCATGGGGCATTCCTATGAAATGACCCAGGAATCTCCGGCGGCGGACTGGAATGCCTTTGAGTCCATCTGCCGGCGGCTTCATGGCCGTCAGGATATCTGGTATGCCGCCAACGGTGATCTGGCGCGCTGGATCCATACACAGCAAGCGAAGTGAAGGGTATCAACCAAAGCGAAAAGGGAGGATTTTGTATGCAGTTGTTGCAGATGTGCCCCAGTGAATTGGAACAGGCGCGGCAGAACAAAGCTATTCTGATGTTCGGAGTGGGTTCTATTGAATATCACGGCAGCCAGCTGCCTCTGGGAACGGATTTCTTTTTGGTGGACGGCGTGATTCAGGCTGTGGAGAAGCGGCTGCCGAATAAGGTGGTGGCCGCCCCGTCGCTGGCCGTTTCTCCCACCGGCTTTGCGGTGTCCGGACCGCAGGCGGGAACGGTGGATATCGGTGTGGACGCCTTTATGCATCACTGTGCCGACCTGCTGGACAGCTATGAACGGATGGGTTTTCATAAGATTGTAATTTTGGTGCATCATCAGGGGGGAAATATCATCCCCATGCTAAAAACCGTTTTAACCAAACATACGATGTACGAGAAAAAAGCGGAGTTGGGGGAGGGCTGGTGGACGGACAAGAGACCCGGCGCCGTCCGCCGCGCCCCTGTGGAGCTGCTTCCCGCTATGCTGGATACCCATTATTTCGGCGGCCACGGCGGCAAGGGAGAAACGGAAGGCGTTCTGGCCATCCGTCCTGACCTGGTTCATCTGGAGAAAGTGACCAACGCGGAAGAAGAGCCTTTCTGGAACAAAAGCGTAACCGAAGTGGATGAAGCGGCGGCCAAGGAGCAGTTTGCGGATTTGATCAGGCTCTGGATAGAAAAGATTGAATCCATGTAGGCGGAAACGCGATTACTGAAAATGGCGATGGGAGCGAAGAAAAATGGCGACGAAAATGCAGATGGCGGATTTACAGTTGGTGGATTATGACGGCGCGGATACCCAGCGGGTAGCCGTGCTGGACAAACCCTATACTCTAACGGTACGCAGTGCCAAAATTCCCTTGCCGCAGGACAATGAGGTGCGGGTTAAGATCAAATGGGTAGGAATCTGCGGTTCCGACCTGGAGGCCTATCGAGGAACCCGGGCGCCGGAGTTCATTTCCACTCCGGCTCGTCTGGGGCATGAGGTGTCCGGTGTGATCGATATGGTAGGCGACAAGGTTGTGGGCGTGAAGGTGGGCGATAAGGTTACCTGCCGGTATGTCTGGGGCGCATATGCGGAGTACATCGTGTGCAAGCCTTTTAACGTGAAGGTGCTGCCTCCGGATTTCCCCATGCTGGAGATCAGCCCCATTGAGGTGCTGCCCGGCATTATTCACGCGGCGGAGCTGGGGAAAATCGACCAGAGCAAAAATGTGCTGATTATGGGCCAGGGGGTCAGCGGGCTGATTATGACGCAGGTGGTGGCGCAGTTCAGCCCCCGCGCCCTGGCGGTGACCGATCTCAGCCCCCGCAAGCTGGAGTTAGCAAAAAAATACGGTGCCACCCATACTTATCAGCTGCCGGACGCGCACGCCAAGACCATGGATTTTGCGGGACAGGATTTTCCGGAGGGCTTTGACGTTGTGATCCCTTGCCTGCTGGAAGGAGACGGCATGGTGGATGCCATTGAATGCTGCAATATCTGCGCCCGGCTGGTGATGTACGGCTGTATCGGCGTCTGCCGCCAGCCTATCGACTTTTTCCGGGTCCACCGCAAACGGCTGGAAATCTACGCCACCGAGCCCCGGCGGGACATCGATATGCGGCGTTTCTTCCAGGAGGGTATCCAAATGGTCATGGACGGTATGGTGAACACTTCGGAGATGATCACCGACGTGTTCCCCCTGGAGGAGATCAGCCAGGCATTCGCCCTGCGGAACGACAGCCCGGAGGGAACGATTCATGTGGTGATTGATTGTGAGCGTCAAAACGGCCGAAAGGCTTGACGGCAGGAAGGGTTGCGAGGAACAGGATGAAGCAGATTGAACTGAACGGCATCTGGCAGGCGAAAATTGATCCCGAAGACTGTGGTCTGGCCGAAGGGTGGGCGGCGGCGCCGCTGACGGATACGATGGCGCTGCAGGTGCCTGGCTGTATCCAGCAGTTGGATTGTCTGGCGGAGGCGTATCCTCCGCAAAAGGATATGCGAAACGACTATCTGGGGACCTTTTTCCTGGAAAAAAAGGTGGTGCTGCCGCAGCTGGCGGAGAGGGAACGATGCCGGCTGGTGCTGGGCGGCGTGCTTCCCTGTGGAGATATTTGGGTGAACGGCCGGTATGTGGCGCGGCATTTTTACTGTGTGTGCGCCGCACGGGTGGATATCACCGCGTATGTGCAGCCGGGCGAGGAAAACCGCATCACGGTGGCGGTGACGGAAAACCATGCCGGGCTGAGCACCGGCATGCGTTTCGCCGGAAGAAACTGGTCCGGTATTTACAGCCGCGCCTGCATCGAAATCGGCGCGGCCGTGTATATGGAGGACGTCTATATTTCCAACCCGGAACAGGATCGCGCCGTTATTCGAGGGACGTTGGTAAACGATGACTGCCAGCCATTCGAGGGAAGGGTTTCAGCGGAAATTAGCGGCAGGCAGACGGAAAAGGCCGCCGCTGTCCCGGCTTATTCCAGAGCGGAACTGGCGTGGGAGATCGATGTGAAGGGATTGGAACGATGGGCCCCCCGGCATCCCCGGCTTCATGAGCTCTCCCTGGCGATTTTCCAGGACGACGGAGAGCTTGACCGAACCGTTGTCTCCGTGGGACTGCGCCGGCTTACCGCTGAAGGGCGCAACGTCTGTCTGGATGGCAGGCCGGTTTATCTCGCCGGCTGCGGCGCGGAATATTACTCACCTTCCATTTCACCGCTGGTAGATGAAAAGCTTATCCGACAGCGTTTTCAGGCTATGTTGGATCATGGCTTCCGTTTTTATCGTTATCATACCCACGTTCCCACGGAAGAGGAGATGGCTGTGGCGGATGAGATGGGCATGCTGCTGGATGTGGAATTCGGTCTGATCTCCAATTTCAACAAAACCACCCCTTTTGAGGAGGGCGTGGGGATGCTGGAATGCTATGTCCGCCAGACACGGAGACATCCGTCGGTGATCCTATACTGTTTGGGCAACGAGGGTTCCCAGCTGATGGTGGACAGCCAGGCGGAATGCCAGCGCGCCCGAATCGGCTATGATGCCATCAAGCGGAATACCACCGAGCAACTGGCCCTGATAGCCTTCGGCATGCAGGGAGAATTGCCGGAGCTGCCCAACGATCTGGAGACGCCTCATTTGTGGAGCGACAATTTCCTGTGGGGATATGATGGGCTCACCGATATCCCTTGGGAGACGGTGGAGGAAACCACCCACGGTAAACCCTGTGTCATTCATGAATATGGAAAATTCGGCGTTTGGCCGGACATTCGGGAGGAAGCTGCCTATCCGGATAAGGGCAGCCGGCCGGATTTCGGACGTCAGGCTCGTCAGGCTTTGGAAGAATTGGGCATGACCGAAATGGAAGCGCAGCTGATCCGCACTTCCCGGGAACTGAGCGGCGTGTGCAACCGGGTCATTTTGGAGGAGGCCAGGCGGCAACCCTATGTCTGCGGCTATGCCCTGTGGCTCTTCTTCCGCCGGGCCGATGCCAACGGCGGTCTTTGCGGGGACACGGGATCCTATTACGATCAGGATCCGGCCCTCTTTCGCAGGGGTTGCAACGCGGACGTGGCTCTGCTGATGGATCGGGGCTTCCGCGGCCGCAGTTTGACCTGCGGGTTGGCGGAACAGCTGGAATTGACTGTTTCCAATTACGGCGATAAGGACATTCGGAAAGCAGTGCTGGAGTGGCGGTTGGAAACCGGAGAAGAGCTGATAGACGCCGGTGTGCTGAAGAACATCCACCGGAACCAGGGAACAACGGATGCGGTGGGCCGTATCTGCCTGCAGGTGCCGCGGGCACAGGACGGTCAAAAACTGCAGTTGTCGGCGGTACTGCGGGATCAAACGGGAATTCTGTCCGAAAATGCCTGGGACTTCTGGGCGTTTGATCCCACGCCGGATCAGGAGATCCGGGCGTACCTGCACGTGGAGGATCTCACCGCCAGAAGGGCGATTCAGCAGGCTCTGCCGAAAGCCCGGATTCTGTCCTCGGTGGATTCTGTTATCCGCGGCTGCCGCAGCTGGCGGGGTTCTGCGGAAGCGCAGACCGCCATCCAGGACGGCAAAACGGTGGTGATTGCCGACCGCTTCGACGATACGGTGAAACGCTGCTTTGAAAACGGCGTGCGGGTATTGCTGCTGGACAGCGGCAGTCTGCCGGAGGAATGGCTGACTACCCCGCTTTGTGATGATTTGGGCGAGAGGGATACCTCCCGTTTCTACAGCAGCTTCCGGGCGGGATGGGACAAGGGCAATCTGCTCACCTTCATTCAGAAGGATCCGCTGCTGGAGGGCTTCCCTCATGGAGACTTTTGCGATTTGCAGTTTTATGAACTGGTTCAGGGCGCCCGGCCGCTTTGTCCGGCGGCGTTGGAAAAAGAATTTGCGGCGCATCCTGTTAGGGTGATCGGCGGAGTGACGAAAATCCAGTCTGCCGCCAAGGCAGACACTCTTGTGCAGGACCCCAATGCCATCAAGGAGCTGCTGGCTTTGCAGCGGCGGAGCTTTTTTGCGCGGGAACAGGGTTATCTGATGAATATACGGAAAAACGGCAATCAACTGGTGGTTTGTACTCTGAGGCTGACGGATAATCTTGCGGGTATAAGCGCGATGAAAACAATTGTTAAAAATTTGCAGAGATCTTAGGAGGGAAGGCATTGCCATACACAGAAGAAGATCGTCTATGGTATGAGCAGCCGGCGTCCAATTGGAATGAGGCGCTGCCGCTGGGAAACGGCCGTCTGGGAGCTATGCTGTACGGCGGTGCCCATCGGGAAACCATCAGCTTGAACGAGGATACCCTTTGGAGCGGTTATCCCCGCACCTCCCAGCGGGAGGGCATGCCAGTCTGTTTTCAGCGTATCCGAAAATTGGTGATGCAGGGGAAGATGAAGCAGGCCCAGACTTTGGCCGAGGAGGAATTTGGCGATTTTCTGGTTCAGATGTATCTCCCCTTTGGGGATATCACCATCGATATGAATCAGCAGGGAGAAATTGCGGGATATCGAAGGGAACTGCAATTGGACAGAGCCAGGCATATCGTGACTTATCGCTGTGGTGATGTGAACTACACCAGAACGGCTTTTATCGCGGAGAATCCATCCGTTCTGGTCGTGGAGATGACCGCTGATCGGCGGGGTGCTCTGGATTTTTCCGTTGGTATGGAGGGAAAACTGCGCTGCCGGCGGCAGATCAAAAAGGATGAGATTCAGATAGAGGGAAACTGTCCGGTATGCACCGCCCCTTTCGGTCAGACTCATGCCAAAGAAGAGCGGAAGTTCTACAGTGATCGGCCGGAAGAACAGGGCGTCGGTTACCGGGGCATCCTGCATCTGGAAGCAGAGGAGGGAAGCATTCATCCCGAAGGAGAGCGTCTTCAGGTACGCGGCGCTTCACGGGCGCGGATTTTGTTGTCCATCTGTACCAGCTTCAATGGCTATAACCGGCATCCAGTGCTGGAAGGTCGGGAATACCGGCAGCGCTGCCGGCAGCAGATTCAAGCGGCTGTGGAAATGAACGTGGACAGGCTGGCAGAGGAGAGCGAGGCGGCTCACCGGAAGTATTACGACCGTGTTCGGCTGCGGCTGGACGGCGGCCGGGACGGGCTGCCCACCGACCGCCGCCTGGAAGCACTGCAGCAGGGAGAGAAGGATAACGGCTTATACGTTCTGCTGTTCAACTATGGACGCTATTTGATGATCGCCGGCTCCCGCCCCGGGACTCAGCCGATGAATCTGCAGGGCATCTGGAATAAGGAAACCATTCCGCCCTGGTCCTCCAATTATACCCTGAACATCAACACGGAGATGAATTATTGGCCCGCGCTGTCCTGCCATCTGGAGGAGTGCCTGGACCCTCTGCTGCGGATGACCGGAGAATTATGTGAAAACGGCAAGCAGACCGCTCGGCAATATTACGACATGGGCGGTTCGGTTGTCCATCATGCCACGGATTTGTGGCGGCTTGCCCATCCCTCCACCAATCTGCTTCCCGGCAGCTGCCAATGGGGTTTCTGGAATTTTTCCGGCGGCTGGCTGTGCCGTCATTTGATCCAGTATTATCGTTATACAGGAGACAGGAAGTTTCTGAAACAGGAGGCGCTGCCGGTTCTGCGGGAGTTCGCCCGGTTTTACAGCGAATATCTGGTGGAGAAGGAGGGCCGATTGATTGCCTGCCCCTCTACTTCCCCGGAGAATCGTTATGCCTGGGAGGATGACTGGACCTCTATCGATCAGACCGCTGCTATGTCCATGGCCATCATTCGGGAACTGTTCCAAAGTTATCGTGATGCCTGCATGGAGTTGGGAGAGTTTGATGATCTATATGAAACAATTGTTAAACAAATCCCGCTGCTGAAAAGGGATTCCATCGGATCCGACGGACGGTTGGTGGAATGGTATGCTGAGCATCGGGACGTGGAGAAGCAGCATCGGCATCTCTCCCACCTGTATCCTCTGTATCCCGGCGATGAGATCGCGTTGGATACGGCGCCGGAGTGGGCCGAGGCCTGCCGCCGGGTACTGGAAAAGCGTGGAGATGAAGGTACCGGCTGGAGCCTGGCCTGGAAGATCAACTGCTGGGCGCGGCTGGGAGAGGGCGACCATGCGCTGCTGATGCTGAAAAAGCAGCTGCGGCCGGTGGACAGCGAGAATCGAGGGGCGTTGGGCGGAAGCTATCCCAATCTCTTGTGCGCTCATCCGCCTTTCCAGATTGACGGAAATTTCGGCGCCTGTTCCGGGGTGGTGGAGATGCTGCTGCAGTGCCGTGAAGATAAGGTTCATCTCCTTCCGGCGCTGCCTGCCGAATGGCCGGCGGGAGAGGTGAAAGGTTTCTGTCTGCCGGGAGGCGCTACCATTGATTTCGCCTGGAAGGAGGGGCGGATTACCCGTTACGCCATCCGCAACGCTTCCCGCCTCTATACGGTGGAAGTGCATCACTAGGCATCAATTGAAAGGGGAGTGACCGGTTATGTTGCCGGACATCTTCAAAGAAAACTGCCGGATCTGTTTCTTTGGCGACAGTATCACGGCAGCGGGACTATGGATACGGGAATTCACCGATTATCTGCTGACTTATCATCGTGATAAGCGGATTCTGCCCTTCAACTGCGGCGTGCCGGGGGATTCGGCCAGCAACGCCGTGCGGCGGCTGCATGTGGATTGCCTGCAGTATTTTCCGCGGTATGTGGTGATCATGTTTGGTATGAACGATATCGGTCGGGCCCTGTATAGCAGCGAAAAGCCCGATAAAAGAACGGAGAAGCTGCGGCAGGAACGGCTGGTTCTTTTTCGGAACAGTCTTCGCCGCATTCTGGACGGCGTGCGGGAAGTGGGAGCGGAAGCGATCTTATGCACGCCCACCCCTTATGACAATTGGTCGGAAAAAGAGGAGCCTAATCTGATCTGCAGCAATCAGGGCCTAGAGGAATGCCGCCGGATTGTGTATGCTCTCGGAGAAGAGGATGGCGTGCCGGTGGTGGATTTTTTCACCGCTTTTATGAGTTATCGGGAAAAGCACCCGGAAGTTGATTTGATTCAAGACGACCGGGTGCACCCCAATACGGCCGGGCACCAGCTGATGACCCGGGTGTTCCTGCGGGAACTGGGCTGTCTGCTGCAGGAGGAAGAAGAGCTGAACTTGATTTTACATCCGGTCAATGCCGAGCGGTTTCGCACGGAACAGCTGCTGCGGGACATTTCCTTTTTGGAATGGTGCCTGTTTTATGATGTGCAGGGAAGTTGGGAAGAGGGGCACACTCAGCAGCAGGAACGGATCCAAAAAGCGCTGAATTGGAAAAATGCCTACGCCGATCATGCGGTGGAGGTATTCCTTCAGCATAGGACGGAGCAGGATGAACTGAGAGAGCGGCTGCTGTGCCAGACCTTATCCATGTATAAGCCATGATAAGAATGGACCAGTCAACAACAGCAGCGAAAAGGAGGGGCAATACAAATGTTTCAATGTATCAATATGCGTTTCCCCGGTGGCCTGGGGAAAGCGGTCACTCTCAGCTGCGACGACGGACGGGTGGAGGATGCCCGGCTGCTGTCCCTGATGCGGGATTATGGGATCAGGGGGACCTTTAACCTGAATCCCGGTATGTTCCGCACGGAGGAAAATGCCGCTGAGCTGCAGGGGCGAATGTCGCGGGAGGAATGCTTGGCGTTATACGGCGATTATCCGGAAATGGAGATCGCCTGCCATGGTTCCACCCATCCTTTCCTGGTGAATCTGCCCTTGTCGGCAGCCACAGCGGAAACAGTGGAAAACCGGAAACTGCTGGAGGAGATGTTCGGCCGGATTGTCCGCGGCATGGCGTATCCCTATGGCAGCAATACCGAAGCCGTGCGGGACATCATGCGGATATGCGGCATTGCCTACGGAAGAACAATATGCAAAACCCTTTCTTTCTCCCTGCCGGATGACTGGCTGAAATGGGATCCCACCTGTTCCTTTTGTTCCGCAGATACCATTGATGCGGGGGAACGATTCGCACAGCATCAGCCGGAGCGGGCTCCCGCCCTGTTCGCCATATGGGGACACAGCTCCGATATGACCTGCTTTACCGGCGGATGGGAGAAGCTGGAGGCTTGCTTCCGCCATATCGGCAAACGGGAAGATACATGGTACGCCACCAATATAGAGGTCTGCGATTATGCTGCGGCCTTTAAACGGCTGCAGTATTCCGCAGACGGCGGCCGGGTTTTTAATCCCAACGGCCTATCGATCTGGTGCAGCTATAAACATCGCTGGTATGATGAGACGCGGATCCTGGAGATTCCGCCCATGACCTGCAGAGAATTGGTCTGAACGCTTTAGAAAAAAGGACGGCTGACCGGCCGTCTTTTTTGTGATCATGAGACTCAGCTGTTGGGAGAAGAAACAAGAAGCCGGGAAGACCAATGGTCTTCCCGGCTTCTTGTTTATGAGATGGAACGATTGCCTATGCGTTAGAAAACATACTGCTCATTGTATTCATCCACCAGCAGCTGCAGGGCGGCGGATACGGAAGCAATGGAGGAGGCTGGTGGTAGTTCCCACAGAGCTTTGTAGAGATCATTTTCCGTCACACGGGTGCTCAGATTGTTGATATAGTTGCGGGCGGCGGTGATTTTGCTGCCGGTGACGAAATCGATTACCTTCTGATTGTACTCTGCGCTGTAATATTCATTCTCGGCGATTTCTTCTTTTTCCTTCTCAACGCGGCTGGCAACCTGCTCCAAATAGGCCTTGCTTTCCGGCGTTAGGCCCTGGAGGCCAGTGTAATCGAATTCATAGCCGCTGGTCATCTTCATTTCGCAGACAACGCCAGCTTCCAGGATATAATCCATCAGGGCCACGGAAAGCTCGGCGTCCGCACCCTTGGGAACGGCAAACTGGAAGAAGTTCTGGCTGGTGAAGTATTCGGAATCGCCCTCTTTCCAGACGGGAACCGGAACAACCTCAATGTAGTTGTTGAATTTGTTATAAGCGTTCATGCCCTGGCGGGAGGAACCGCTGATTTCATAGATATCGAAGGTGTTGATGGCCATAATCAGTTCTTGATTTTCCACCTTAGCGCCGACAGACTGGTTGGCGGACATAATAGCGCCGTAGCTGTACAGCTCATTGAGCATCTGAGCGTTGGCACGATTGCGCTCGGTATCCAGGGTGACGGAAACGGAACCGTCGGTGTTTTCGGTCAGCGCAGTCATGAAGATTTTGGCCCACTGATGTTTGCACAGCGCGGCCGTATCCAGCGTACCGTCGCCGTCCATATCAAGGGTAACATCCTTGCAGACCTGAGTGAAATTGGCCCAGTTCCAGGCGCCTTCTTCAAAATAGGAACGGGGGGTTTTGATATCGTTTTCCTCGAAGAAGTCGCGGTTATAGCCGATCATGGCATATTCGTTCCAGGGAAGAGAAACGGCGTAGTAGCCGCCTTTGTATGTATTGATATCCAGAACGTCCTTGCCGTATTTGGTGCTGATCTGCTCATAATAAGGAGTGAGATCCTGCACCAGGCCCAAAGCGGCGATATTCGGATATTGTCCGTAGCCAAAATACAGATCCGGAGATTCACCGGCGGAGATGGCTGAGGCCAGGACGGTGGTATCCCGGGTGTTCAGCTGCGACCAGGTACAGTTATTGATCTGACAAAATTCATCCAGCGCTTGATGGATCAGCGAACGATAATAAAAGGAATCGGAGGTTTGAGGTTCGCCCTCCGCAAAGGTCAGATCCATGAAGCTGGTAACCACCAATTCCTTGCCCGCCCATTCGGAATTGTTCGTGCCGGACTGTGTGGTACCGGAAGGATTGGCTTTGCTGTCCGTGTCGCCTGTACCACTGCATCCGGCCGCGGAAGCGACGAGTGCCAGTGCCAGCATACAGGCGAGAATACGCGCTTTTCTTTTCATTCGTGCTCCTCCTAATTCAATTATATTTTACATATAGCACAATAACCACTGTATTTATAGTAACATTTGTGTGATGGTAGGACAATGTAAATATCCTTACTTTTTATCAGTATCATGACTTTACTGCAAAACAAAAGCCCGCCTGTTAAGGTGAGCCTTCGTTTATTACGAATCAGCGGCAGAGTTTGTTCTTCAGCAGATCATACACTCTTTTAGCATCTTCCAGGTTATCGGCTTTGGCCTGAATAACGATGTTCCTTTTCTGGGGAATCTCTCCCCGCATGATCTTATCGAACCAGCCGCTGTTGCCGGGATCATTGGACCAGTCGCAGAAGATCAAAGGAAGTTCTGTTGGCGACATTTCTGATATTTCCATGATGTCGTGATACTGACAGTCCAACTCCAGATTTGTCATGTGCTTCAGCTCCAGCAGATAAGGAATAACCTCCTTCATGCTGCCGCAGTAGTGAACCCGTCCGCCGCCGACAGCACCGAGAAAACGGTCGTCCTCCTGCTGAATGAACTCCTTATAAATGGCCGGGGATATCAGCTGAAGCGTGCAGTTGCACAGACGGGCACGGCCTTTCCACACGCCGCCCCTATCAAATACCCATTGATCGTCTTCCGCCACGCCGTCTGTAACCGTATCCAGCCACTGGATCATGCAGTCGGTGACCTTTTTCAGCAGCAGCTGGGTTTCCTCAGGATAATCGTAAAAATCATACAGGATATCGTTGCCGCGGATCAAGTGGGCGGTGTTGATGGGCCCCTGAATATCGGGATGCTGGATGGGGATATCCACAGGCTTGTTTTTGAGAAAGTAATCCTGAAATTCCTTCAGTTTGGGCATCCAGCCCCCCTCCATTGAGGGTTCTGGCAGTGAAGCGACCCCTTCCATGCTGTCGATTGCCGCTGCGCCGCAGCAGGGCTCATTAATCTCGGAAACCTGAATCGGACAGCCGAAAAGCGCCGCAATCTGTGCGGTGCCGAAATCCACCCGCAGAGCGGGGACAAAATCATCTCCCGCTTTTCGGCGGGCTTCGATGGTTTCCAGCTGATTCGCCAGCATTTTTGCGGGATCCTGCAGGGTTTCCATCAGGCTGTAGCGATGGGATACGTGGAAATACACCTGAACCAGAGGTTCGCAGCTTTCCGGGGACAGAATCAGATCTTTATATTTTTGCCTCAGTGCGGTTGACACATCCGCCGCCTCCGTTCGTCGAAACCATTTTTAGGACAATTCCATCATAGCATCCGGTTTGAAAGGCGGCAATTTTAATATCCTTACAAATTGTCACTCTGATGACTTTCCATTGAAAGCGTCGTGTGTATGCGAAAAAGGAACCAGCTATGTTTGCGGCTGATTCCTTTTCTTTCTATCCTTTATGCTATCGTGTAGGGCAAATTCAGTGATTCTTTCTCCACAGTAGGGCCTCCTGCGGCCGGAGCACAGTGACCGATCCGGCTTCCTTCTCCTGAATAAGTCCGAATTTATGCAGGCAATTCAGCAGGCGCTCCTCTGCCACCTCATCCATATCACACAGTGGTAACCGGCAGCTCCCTACGGGAAAGCCCATGGCATTGAGGGCGCGTTTCACCGGTATGGGGTTAACATCGCTGAACAGATTTTCGATCAGTTCCAGATAACGCAGCTGAAGGGTATCGCTCTGGTCGGAATGACCATCGAAATAGCTTTGGCAGATGGCATGCGTCTCCCGGGGAATGATGTTTGCCAGAACAGAGATGACGCCTTTTGCGCCCAAGGCCAACGCAGAGGTGATCTGGTCGTCGTTGCCGGAATAAACGTCCAGGCGTCCGCCGCACAAAGAGCGGATTTTGGCAATCTGAGAGAAATTGCCGCTGGCCTCTTTTACAGCGACGATGTTGGATATCTGACTGAGACGAGCATAGGTGGCGGGAAGAATATTGACGCCGGTTCGGCTGGGAACATTGTACAGGATTATGGGCAGGGAAACGGATTGCGCGATTGCCTGGAAATGAAAATAGAGTCCCTGCTGAGAGCATTTATTATAATAAGGTGTGACCAGAAGCAGGGCGTCTGCCCCCAACGCCTCCGCCTGCTGGGATAATTCGATTGCATGGGCGGTGTTGTTGCTGCCGGTACCGGCGACCACCGGGATGCGTCCATGGACCTGCCGTACCGTGTGCCCGATGACCTGCAGATGTTCCTGATCGGTGAGGGTGGAGGCTTCACCTGTGGTCCCGGTGATGATAATCGCGTCAGTCTGATTGGCTATTTGAAATTCGATCAGCTCACCCAGCATCTCATAATTGACGGTCAAGTCGGCATGCATCGGTGTAACCAATGCCACGCCGGAACCGGTAAATATGGTGCCCATACGATTCTCTCCGTTTCTGAATAGATTGGAATGAAAATTTTTTGCCATTCTTTATGGCCGACTATTTGCAGAGGGAAGTTACGGGAATCAATAGTTGAGGGGAAAAAGAATTTTCAGCAGCACCCAAGCGGCAGCCCGGTGATCGTCCGCGCCGAAATAGAGGCGTCCACCGGTTCCGCTGAAAACCTCAAAAGATTTCTCCTGATTGATGATACGGAAATGCAGCTGGTCCATCGTTTCCCTTAGAGATAGCTACCACGCCATCCGATTCACCAGAATATCTTCTGAGATTTAGTGCGCCAGCCATTCAAATTCCAGCGGTTCCAGCCCTTCTTTCAAAAAAATCGTCCAGAGAGAAACCTGTCGAGAGAAATCCAGGGAACGCAGACAATCGTTGTAAGTGGCATCGTGATCGATCCCCGCATAGCAAAAGAGACCGCGGGATTCTGGATCCAGAATCAGCCCCTGACTTCGCAAAAAATCCGCGTCCTTCCAGCTCATAGCGGCTACATTGGTAGTCCAGTTCATGGTTGTAAGCAGCTGGGAGAGAAGATCCGCCGTTTCTCTGTCCGCGCATTCGAGTTGCAGACAGAGGGAGCTTAAAGAATCGGTGCTTTCTCCGGAAATGCTCTGCTGCACAAATTGAATAGAAGATTCTGTTTGTGTAGCCGACAGTCGTACCGTTTCCTGGTTCTGGGCGGTACCGAATACACAAATCGGCCAGGTGCCATCGATATCGGCCATAAGAGGACCGAACTGGTCCCATAGCTCCTCGATGAGGAAAGCCGTTTCTCTGTAGATGATATACAATGTTTTTCCCTGCTGAGAGCGCTGGATGGAGGGAAAGATCTCCAGCCAGCGATTGAACCCGCACAACAGGGAGAGCAGTTTCTGACCGGGCGCACTCTCCGCTGCCGTTTGGGAGAGAGGAAGCTGAATTCTGGATGCTTCTTGATAAGGATGCAGCAGCATGTGATCACCTCATTTTCCGGTTTATTCCGCATCGGCTTCGATCAGTCCCATCGCTTGGGCGATGGCAATGTTGACCTCCACCACATTGACGGTTTCTTCGCCGAAAATCCCCAGCAGTTTGCCCTTGGTATGGCTATCCACAATATTACGGACTTGATCCTCCGTCAAACCGGATGCTTTAACGATACGGGGAATTTGAATTTCAGCAGATGCGGGCGAAATATGAGGATCCAGGCCGGAACCGGAGGCGGTCAGCAAATCGGTGGGGATATCTTCGCGTTTTACACCCGGATTCTTCTCTAGGAATTCCTTAATATCCGCCTCCACCCGTTCCAGTAGATCCGGATTGGAGGGAGCATAGTTGTTGGAGCCGGAGCCGAGACCGGCAAATTCCGATCCGTCGTTGTAATATTGCTTACCATCTTCCCCTTCCACATACACGTTGTAGTGATAGGCGGAGGGACGGCTCCACATGTAATAGTCCTGCAGGAACTCCTGGCCCACATTCTGAGCGCCCACCGCTTTGCCGCCGATCTCAATCAGACTGCCTCCCGCCTGGTGCGGGAAGAACAAGGCGGACAGTCCGCTGAGCAGGGCAGGAAAAAGCAGCCCGCAGACCAGCATCAGAACGATGGAGACGACGACCGCTTGTCTGGCGCCGTGGAGAAGGCTTTTAGCAGATTCTTTCATAGTGTGTAGTCCTCCTTACAAGCCGATAAGAGAAAGCAGCGGGTGAATGAGCAGGTCGATGATTTTGATGCCGACAAAGGGGGTGATGATGCCGCCGACACCGAAGAACAGCATGTTCCGAGCCAAAATTTTGCCGGAAGACATGGGACGGTATTTGACGCCTTTCATTGCCAGCGGAATCAAGCAAGGGATGATGATGGCGTTGAAGATCAGCGCCGACAGAATGGCGCTGTAGGGAGTGGCAAGATCCATGATATTCAGCACGCCGAGCTGAGGAATTGCCTTCATGAACATGGCCGGGATAATGGCGAAATATTTGGCGATGTCGTTGGCGATGGAAAAGGTGGTCAGGCTGCCGCGGGTGATCAGAAGCTGTTTGCCGATTTCCACCACTTCCAGGATTTTGGTGGGATCGGAATCCAGATCCACCATGTTGGCGGCTTCCTTGGCAGCGGTGGTGCCGCTGTTCATCGCCAGTCCCACATTGGCTTGAGCCAGAGCGGGAGCGTCGTTTGTGCCGTCGCCGGTCATGGCGACCACCTTGCCCTCCGCCTGCTCTTTTTTAATCACGTCGATTTTATCTTCTGGCTTGCATTCGGCAATGAATCCGTCTACACCGGCTTCCTTGGCAATGGTGGCGGCGGTCAGGGGATTGTCACCGGTGCACATAATGGTTTTGATGCCGATGGTCCGCAGTCGTTGGAAGCGTTCCACCATGCCGGGTTTCACGGTGTCTTTTAAGTAAATCACCCCGAGAATGCGGCCGTTTTCGCATACGGTCAAGGGGGTGCCGCCCAGGCTGGAGATACTGTTCACCTGTTCGTGGAGATCCGCCGGAATCTTGCCGCCCAATCCTTTGATATACTGCTCGATGGCATCGGCGGCGCCTTTGCGTATTTTGGTCCCGTCCGGCAGATCCACACCGCTCATTCGGGTCTGGGCAGTGAATTCAATAAAACTGGAACCCTCCGCCTCCTGGTTGTTGTCGCCCAAGCGGCGGGCCAGCTCCAGGGTGGATTTTCCTTCCGGGGTTTCGTCATGCAGACTGGTGAGGGCCGCGCAGCGTATCAAATCGCTGCGGCTGGCACCGCCCACCGGAAAGAAATCCGCCGCCAGACGGTTGCCGTAGGTGATGGTACCCGTTTTATCCAGAATCATGGTATCCACGTCGCCGCAGGCTTCCACTGCTTTGCCGGACATGGCGATGACGTTGAACCTGGTTACCCGGTCCATGCCGGCGATGCCGATGGCGGACAGCAATCCGCCGATGGTGGTGGGGATCAGGCAGACGGCCAGCGCGATCAGGGTAGAGGTCTGCAGCTGTACGCCGGAGTAGATGCCGATGGGATACAGGGTGACAATAACAATCATAAAGATGATGGTCAAGGACACCAGCAGGGTGTTCAGGGCGATTTCGTTGGGGGTCTTTTTGCGGGAAGCCCCTTCCACAAGAGCGATCATCCGATCCAGAAAGCTGTTGCCCGGGTCGGAGGTGATGCGGATCTTCAGCCAGTCGGAAACAATGGTGGTACCGCCGGTGACCGAACAGAAGTCGCCGCCGGATTCCCGTACCACCGGAGCGGATTCACCGGTGATGGCGGATTCATCCACCGAAGCGATGCCTTCGATGACCTCGCCGTCGCCGGGGATAATCTCGCCGGCGGAGACCATGACGATATCGCCCTTTCTCAATTCGCTGGAGAGTACAATTTCCTCGGTTCCGCTATCCTTCAAGCGACGGGCCTTGGTGTCCTTCTGCGTTTTTTTCAGGCTGGCCGCCTGGGCCTTGCCCCGGCCCTCCGCCACCGATTCGGCGAAGTTGGCGAACAGCACGGTGATAAAGAGGATCACTGCCACAATAATATTGTAGGCCCGGAGGTTGCTGGCGGCTGCATCACCGAACAGGGTGGGAAAGATGGATAGAATCAGGCTGATGAAAAATCCGACCTCCACCACGAACATCACCGGATTCTTCATCATATATCGGGGGTTCAGCTTTACAAAGGAGCCGACAACCGCTTGCCGGAATATCTCCGGCGTCATCAGCTTTTGGTTGCGTTTTTTGCTCATTTCTATGGTTCCTCCTTAAGACCAGAGGGTGAGATGTTCAGCGATGGGGCCCAGGGCCAGCACCGGGAAGAAGGTCAGCGCCGCAAAAATGTACACCACAAAGACGAGAATAACGGCAAAGGCCGCCGTGTCGGTGTGGAGGGTGCCGGCGGAATCATTGACAAAGCGTTTTTTCATCAGAGACCCGGCAATAGCGAGCTGAATCACAATGGAGAGATAACGGCCGAAGAACATAGCCAAACCGGTGGTGATGTTCCAGAACATGGTGTTATCAGCCAGACCTTCAAAACCGGAGCCGTTGTTTGCCGCAGAGGACGAATATTCATACAGCACCTGAGACAGCCCGTGGAACCCGGGATTGGTAATGCCTTCCAGACCGGCTGATGTCCCCACAGCCAAGGCGGAGAAGGATAGGATGAGGAAAGGATGGATGATGATGCACAAGGCGGTGAGCTTCATCTCCCGGCCCTCAATCTTTTTGCCCAGATATTCCGGTGTTCGGCCGATCATCAGCCCGCAGATGAATACCGCCAGAATGGCGTACATAATCATGTTCATCAAGCCGACACCCTTGCCGCCGAACACCACGTTGAGCATCATGTGCAGCAGCGGAATCATGCCGCCCAAAGGCGTGAGTGTGTCATGCATGTTGTTGACGGTACCGGTGGTGAAGGAGGTAGTAGTGGTGGTGAACATGGCCGATTGAGCGATACCGAATCGGACCTCCTTGCCCTCCATACTGCCCATGGATTGACTGAGTCCCGCGTTTTCCAGCGCCGGGTTGCCTTGGGTTTCCGCCCAGTAACACACGCCCAGGCCGATGAGAAAGATGATCCCCATGGCGGCGAAAATCGTCCGGCCCTCCCGTCCGTACATCCAAACGGTCAGATTTCTGCGGATTTTGCCTTTTGTTTGCAGAGCCTCTTCCTCACTGGTCTTGGCCATATCCCGTTTCCGATCCCGTACCATCTTACCAAAGGTGATAACACAGGCACCGGGCAGCAGCATCATGGAGTACAGTTCGATCAGGTTGGAAAGAATAGTGGGGTTTTCCAGCGGGGTGGAGGAATTAGCTCCCAGGAAGCCGCCGCCGTTGGTGCCCAGATGCTTAATGATTTCCAGAGCGGCAATGGGCCCCATGGCGATCACCTGTTTGGCGCCTTCGATGGTATCCACTACCACGTTGCCGGTGAAATTTTGAGGAACCCCCTGCCATACCAGCAGCAGGCCGCCAATAATGGAAAAGGGGAGCAGCACACGGGTGGTGATCCGCACCAGGTCCGCAAAAAAGTTGCCCACATCATCCTTGGATTTTCCCGCCAGTCCGCGAATAAAGGCAATGCAGGCGGCATAGCCGCTGGCAGCGGATACGAACATCATGAAAATGATAACCAGCATTTGGGAAAGATAAGAAAGGCCGGATTCACCGGAATAATGCTGGAGATTGGTGTTGGTCATGAAGCTGATGATGGTATTAAAGGAGAGAGAAGGCTCCATGCCCTCGATACCGTTGGGATTGAAAAGCGGAATGCTTTGAATCCGCAGGATGATGTAACCCAGCAGAATCATGGCTGCGTTGGTCCCCAATAGGGAAACAGCGTATCTTTTCCAGTTCATTCCCTTTTCGGGATGAATGCCGCTTATCTTGTAGATGACCTTGTCCACCCGGTCAAATACAGGATCAGCGAAGGTATGTTTTCCGGCCGCAATGTGATATACATAGATACCCACCGGAATGACCATCATCAAGTAGAGGATAACGGTCAGAATAAGCTGCAGCATTATTTTATCCTCCTGTATGCCTTAGAATTTCTCCGGGTGTACCAGCGCATAAACCAGATAAACACCCATCAGCAAAACAATGCCTCCCAGGATCAGCACGGCGCATATCTCCTTTCATTCCTGTGCCTCGACCTGCTTGCTGCACCAATGCACCAGCAGACCGACCAGTGCGAAGCTGACTCCCAGAACAGCCAGCATAATAAAATCCAACATTCATAACAGCCTCCTTTTTCTTCATTACGGAATCATTATAGCAAGGGCATCATGAATGTGCGCTTAGCGTTTTCCGGTTGACATTAATGTTGCATTAAGAAGCAGAAATGAAACGAAGGGTTCTGCAGACAATTCTGCAGAACCCTTCGTTATTAGAACGCTATTGCCGGATCATCCGGTAGCCCACTCCGATATGAGTTTGGATATATTGGGGAGAAGAGGGGCCTTTCTCGATCTTTTTGCGCAGGGTGGCCATGAACACCCGCAGGGAGGGAATATCCGACGCTTGGGCGCTGCCCCACACCTCTTTGAGAATATAATTATGAGTCAGCACCTTGCCCGTATTTTGGGCCAGCAGGCAGAGTAGCTTATACTCAATGGGGGTGAGATGGATTTCCTCGCCCTTAACATAAGCGCAGCCGGCGGCGTAATCAACTTTCAGTCCGCCGTTGGTATACACGCTGCTTTCTTCACCGGCTTTGGCTTCCGTATGGCTCCGACGGAGCGCGGCGCGGATACGGGCGAGAAATTCGTCGATGCTGAAAGGCTTGGTGAGATAATCATCCGCACCAGCGTCCAGCGCATCCACCTTATCCTGATCCTCCGTGCGGGCGCTGACTACGATAATGGGCACATTGCTCCAGCCCCGGATCTTTTTGATGATCTCCACCCCGTCCATATCCGGCAGGCCCAAATCCAGAATAACAACATCCGGATTATAAGATACTGCCTCCATTAAGGCGCCGGAGCCGTTTTGAGCGGTATGAAACTGGTATTCCTGGGTCTCCAGGGTGGTGCGGATGAGATTGCTGATGGCCGGATCGTCTTCCACCACCAGAATTCTGGATTTATACATGGGGAATTTCCACCTCTTCCAAGGGTAATGTAAAGGTAAATACAGAACCATGGGGGACGTTATCCGTCACGGCGATTTCTCCTCCATGGGTTGTCACAATGGATCGGCAGAGGTTCAGGCCCAATCCCAGCCCCCGCCGGTTATCGGGTTTTCCCTGACTGGCGGTATAAAACATATCGAACAGATGGGTCTTCGCTTCGTCGGATATGCCCGGTCCGTCGTCGGATATGCTCACAGCCACCATGGACTGCCGCTTTTCCGCCCGCAAAACGATGTGGGAACCAGAAGGGGTATACTTGATGGCATTGTTCACAATGTTGATGATCACCTGGATGATCAGCCGGGCATCCATTTTAGCCATCAGGAGATCGTCGGGCAGTTCCACGGAAATCTCATGATCCTTGGCCTGCCGGTCCAGATGGGAAAGCGCCTCCTGAAAAACATCGTCCAGCAGTTCGGCATTCATCTGCAGATGCATGGTGCCGTTTTCGATGCGGGTGATGGAAAGCAGATTTTCCGTAAGGTTCACCAGCCACATGGAATCGTCATAGATGGAACGGTACAGCTCCTGCTTTTTCTCTTCATCCAACACGATGCTTTTCTCCATCAGCACTCCAGCGTTGCCGCTGATACTGGTAAGAGGGGTGCGCAGGTCATGGGAGATGGCGCGCAGCAGATTGGAACGCAGACGCTCCCGCTGAGTTTCCATTTCAATGCGCTGTTTTTCCTGCTGTAAGCGTCTCCTTTCCAAAATCAGGCCGCATTCATTGAGAATGGCGATCATAAGATTTTTTTCAAACACCTCTAAAGGCGGATAGTATTTGGCGGGGATTCCCACCACGCCCATCACCCCTTGGATTCCTCGAACCGCCAGGTATAGATTCTGCGCATGGGACAGGGTTGTGGTGGTAGCGCCGGCGCGCTTGTTGTTTTTGACTACCCAGTCCGCAACGCCCTGTTCCTCCGTTGAAAGGGATGAGGCCATATCCTTTGCCTGCTCAGCCGGCACAGCGTCAAAACGCAGTTTTTCTTTGCTTTTCGCCAATGCAAACAGGATGGGTCGTTCCAGCAGCAAACTGAGCTGTTGGGCGGCAAGCTTGAGAATCTCCTGTTCGTCCTTGCCCTGCTGCAGCTTTTGGCTGCTGCTCATCAGCAATTCCGTATAGTAAGCCTTTTGCGCGGATTGCCGCGCCTGCTTTTTCACCCGGGTGGCTAACGTGCTGGAAATAACGCTGGCCGTCAGCATGATGAGGAAGGTCACCGGATAGTCGGGATCCGTCGCCTGGAGAGTAAAGCGTGGGATAGTAAAGAAGAAATTAAAGGCCACCACGCTGAGAAGAGAAGCAACTGCACCGTATAAATGCCCAGGGGTCCAAATGGTGGTAATTAGTACACCGAGAATATAAATGGTGATAATGTTGGCATCTCGCAGACCTGCGGCGAAGAAGGCGAAGCCGATCAGGGTGGAGATCAGAATAACCAGCAGGGTTTTCCCTAGATCCTTCCAGTGGAACCAAGGTTCTTCCCCGCGGGATAAGGAGGGTTTCTTTTTATAGAGAGGCTGTGTATCAGGAATGATGTAGATATCCATATTCCCGGCTAGATTGGTGAGCTTATCGGCCAGACTTTTTCCCTTCATCAGCGGGTTCTGACGATGGTTGGTGCGACCCAACACAATTTTTGTCACGCCGCTGACCTTGGCATATTCCGCGATCTGCACCGCCGGATCGTCGCCGTAAACAGTGGAAATTTGAGCGCCCAGCTGTTCCGCCAGCCGCAGATTATCCCGCAGCCGTTTTAAGTTGTCTCCCTTGAGTTCCCTTGTGGCCGGTGTTTCCACAAACAGGGCGGTGAATCCGCTGTGAAAGGCTTCCGCCATACGGGCCGCCGTCCGAATCACTTTGGCGTTGGACGGTGCGCTGGAGAGGCAGATCAGAATATGTTCTCCTGCTCTGGCTGCCGCTTCGTTGCCGGATTTCTGCGCCGTGCGGTTCAGCCGGTCCGCGGTGCGGCGCAGTGCGATTTCCCGCAGTGCGGCCAAATTTTCCTGAGAGAAGAAGTTTCCCAGCGCTCGCTGCGCCTGTTTGCCTTGGTAAACTTTTCCAGATTGCAGCCGGACGATCAGATCCGCCGGTTCAATATCCACTAGCTCCACCTGATCCGCCGAATCGAATACGTGGTCGGGAATCCGTTCGTTGACAGCGATTCCCGTGATGGAAGCAACCAGGTCGTTCAAAGATTCCAGATGCTGGACATTGACGGTGGTATAAACGTCGATTCCAGCTCGAAGCAGTTCTTCGACATCCTGATATCGCTTGGCGTGCCGGCAACCCGCCGCATTGCTGTGAGCCAGTTCATCCACCAGAATCAGCTGGGGTTTGCGGGAAAGAGCCGCATCCAAATCGAATTCATGCAGAACAACGCCTTTGTATACCACTTCTTTGCAGGGGAGCTGTTCCAGTCCTTCCAAAAGCGCCATCGTATCCGGACGGAGATGCGGCTCCACATAGCCTACCACCACATCTCTGCCGTTTCGCTTCGCCTGTTGGGCGGCTTCCAGCATGGTATAGGTTTTGCCTACGCCGGCGGCGTAACCGAAAAAGATTTTCAGTTTCCCATGGGTGATACGGTCCTGTTCATTTTGTATAGAACGCAGCAGCTGCTGGGGATTCGGCCTGTGCTCCTCCATTGTATTCTCACCTTGTTTCTCGCCCGTATATTTATCTGGATCGTTTCCTATGTTATATATCATAACACAAATTGCCTATCCATGACATAAAGAAGCGCTTCTTGGTATTAAGATTGTATAAAGATATCTTTCCTAAAATTCTGTCCACGAAATCTTAATATGATACTAACGGGGAAAAAGAATTCCTAACACCCTTTTTGCCTGGATTCTGCTATGCTGAAAGCAGATCAAGGCAGCAAAGGAAGATGGTCTTTATGAGAAATCTGAATGTTCTGAATCAGCATGTATATGCTTATGCTATAGTGTTGAATCGGCATCCGTTTGGAGAAACCTTTAAAAGAAGATATAGGATATTCAAAGGGAAAATGGAGGGGTTTTTACAGAAGCATACCGCCGCAGCCTACCTGCTGGCTCTTGTCGGAGCACCCCTGGCGGCTTTGGGCGCCGTATATTTCTTGGGGGCTGCCGCGGGTTCACTGATCATGATTTGTATGGCCGTGGGCTGACAAAAGCGACTTGCTTCGGAAATCCCGACGACTCATCGAAAGCAGAAAGGCTCCGGGAGCAATTGCTCCCGGAGCCTTCTATTCATATTCTAATTTTATGCTGCTTGCGCCGTGTTATTTCACTTCGGAAACCGCAACAGCGCAGGCGACGGTCATGCCGACCATAGGATTGTTGCCGGCACCGATCAGACCCATCATCTCCACATGAGCGGGAACGGAGGAGGAACCGGCAAACTGAGCGTCGCCGTGCATGCGGCCCATAGAGTCGGTCAGGCCATAGGAAGCCGGACCGGCAGCCATGTTGTCGGGATGCAGGGTACGGCCGGTGCCGCCGCCGGAAGCGACGGAGAAGTATTTCTTGCCGTTCTCATTGGCCCACTTCTTATAGGTTCCGGCCACCAGATGCTGGAACCGGGTGGGGTTGGTGGAGTTCCCGGTGATGGAAACATCCACTTTTTCGTGCTGCATGATGGCCACGCCTTCCAGCACATCGTTGGCGCCGTAGCATTTTACCTTGGCGCGCTCGCCGTCGGAATAGGCCTTCTCCCGCACAATTTTCAGATCGCCGGTATAGAAATCGTATTCGGTTTCCACATAGGTGAAGCCGTTGATCCGGCTGATGATGAACGCAGCATCCTTGCCCAAGCCATTGAGGATAACACGCAGGGGCTTTTTGCGCACCTTGTTGGCGGTGCGGGCGATACCGATAGCGCCTTCAGCGGCAGCGAAGGACTCGTGGCCGGCCAGGAAGGCGAAGCAGTCGGTTTCCTCGGACAGCAGCATTTTGCCCAGATTGCCGTGACCCAGACCAACCTTGCGCTGCTCGGCCACCGAACCGGGTACGCAGAAAGCCTGCAGGCCTTCGCCGATAACGGCGGAAGCCTCAGCGGCATCGGTAATGCCGCGCTTCAGCGCCAAGGCGACCCCCAGAGTATACGCCCAAACGGCGTTCTCAAAAGCGATGGGCTGCACGCCCTTGACGATGGCGTCCACATCGACGCCTTTGGACAGGCACAGGTCCCGGGCCGCCTCCAGGGTGCCCAGATCGTTCTCCGCCAAAAACTTTTCGATTTTGGCCATGCGCCTCTCTTTACCTTCAAACATCACATCGTTAGCCATAAATTCATGACCTTTCCTTTCTCGTAGAGATGAGCCGAAGCCATTTCCGGCCGGGGACTGCTGAATGCCGGCCGACGTCCTTTTTATTCTTCGCGGGGATCGATATATTTGGCAGCGCCGTCGAAACGGCCGTACTGTCCGATGTTCTTCTTGTAAGCTTCACCTGGCTCCATGCCGTGGCGGATATCCTCCAGCATCTTGCCCAGCCGTACGAACTGATAGCCGATAACCTCATTATCCTCATCCAGAGCCAGCTTCAGCACATAGCCCTCCGCCATTTCCAGATACCGAACGCCTTTCTTGCCGGTGGAATACATGGTGCCAACCTGAGAGCGCAGACCCTTACCCAGATCCTCCAGGCCGGCGCCGATGGGAAGACCATCTTCAGAGAATGCAGATTGGGTGCGGCCGTAAGCCAGCTGTTTGAAGATTTCCCGCATAGCCACGTTGATGGCGTCGCACACCAAGTCGGTGTTCAGGCACTCCAGCAGGGTTTTGCCCGGCAGGATTTCCGCGGCCATGGCGGCGGAATGGGTCATGCCGGAGCAGCCGATGGTTTCCACCAGCGCTTCCTCCACAATGCCGTTCTTCACATTCAGGGTCAGCTTGCAGGTGCCCTGCTGGGGAGCGCACCAGCCCACA
>ENA-UOJE01000163-UOJE01000163.1-human-gut-metagenome-genome-assembly--contig:-C23-NODE-163-length-82097-cov-13.064650_pt1 | contig 82097 bp, 56 predicted proteins | sample MGYA00242341_ERZ723888 | MGnify/ENA metagenome assembly ERZ723888 | reverse complement strand
TTGGAGGCGCAGGGCGCTCTTTCGGCGCATTGGCTTTTTCTGCGCTTATTTTCGATTCCGAAACAGACGATTCTTGCTGTTTTGCATTTTCAGAATCCCCGCCCTCAGCCGGATCTTCCTCTATTTCCTCGATAATTTCCTCTTCGATTACATACCCGCCAAAAGGTGGCGGCGCAAATCCGCCCATAGGGGGGATTCGGCCTCCTTTCGGTGGAAACGGTTCCCCGACCACTTCCTCGTATATTATCTCTTCATTTTGGGAGTCGTCAGAACCGTCGGTTGGCGGAAAGTTTTTCATTTATATAAAAATATCGGAATATTTTTTTAGACGATTGGCGCAATGTCAACATATTCCTATACTTTCCGCTTTTTATTTTTCCGCCTTCGGCGCCTCCTTCTTTTTTAGATGCATAATGTATCCGGTATTTATGATGTATGAGGCGGTCGGCGATATTGTCGAATTTTCTATTTTCATTGTCCGGCCGTCTTGCAGGGTTTTTCTATAAGCCGTATTTGGATTTTTGTACAGCGGCCTTACCTCTTTAAACAATTCGTTTGTAAGATAAACAGGGCCGGGTTCGTACCCTTCAGGTATTTTCACTTTGCCGTCCATTGACAAAAATACGAAGAACAGCTTGTCGGTCTTTGGCTGAAGCCCCGAGTAGGCGTCGGGCGATATTTGCGCCGTGGGGCTCTCGTACCTCTCTCCGTCCCACTTTCTCTGTTCGAGGGGAATGTTCAGCAGGTTTTCCCACACTGGGATTGCCTTTACAAGTTTCAAACGCGCGGGAATCTGAGTTATTATCTTTAACCCCGGAGTGTGCCCGTTGCCGTCAGCCATGCCGAAAAACGCCGTCCACGCTCCGTTCTTTGCCGCGAGCGCCGCTATCTTGCGCGATATCGGCTCCTCGTAGGCATTGGGGGTGGTGGAGCACATTTGCGAAGGCTTTACGATGCCTTTTGCAAAAAGGCGCTCGTCCGTCACGAATCCCGTTGTCGCACCCTCCACTGCGATGAGGTCGGCCTCATACTTTTTCCTCTCTTCGGGCGCCATTTTATCGTACGGCGGGCACTCAAAATATTGCACCCACTGCTTGTAGGGGGCGCTCGGTTCCACTATAAATTTTGCGTCTTTATTGATTTTTTCGCGGACTTGCTCAAAGAGGTATCTGTAAAATTCCATATGCCCCTGAGAATACGTCGGGTAGTCGTGCACAACGTCCGGGTGCTTGACCCCAGAATCCTTGCCTGTCCACCTGCTTAAAGTCACTTGGGAACCGTTGGCGAACCAATCGTCCTTGCGGCCGTCCCAGAAATCTCCCGGAGGCTGTGGAACGTCCCAGGCGAATCCGGCAAATTTGAAGTCAGGGTTTTTCGCCTCTATCCGCTTTACCCTGTCCACTATTTTTGCGACAATATCCTTTATTACAGACTTCTGCTGAAGATCCAAAGTGGCCGTAAATTTCTTTCCGATTCTCCACCCCGGGGCTATATTCCACGGGAAGGGTTTTTCGAGGCTGATTAACGAGCAGTGGGTCTCCCACCATTTTATCTGCTGCGGAGAATATGTCTTTTCAGTGTCGATTAGGCGGGGATACACGGAATATTCGGGCGATTCTATAAAAAATTTTAAGCCTTTTGACTTTGGATTTTTCTCCATGCCGGCCTGGTAGAATACGTGGGTATAGCCCATTTGGCAGGCGTATTCGAGATTTTGGCTGGGTGTTCCAGTCCATACTATTCCGTATAAATTCCTGAAATCGTCAGGCTTTATAGTTTCGGCGGCGGCGATTTCGGCCGCAATAAGCGACGCAACTAGCGGCAGGCTTTTAAAAAAAACATTCATATTTTACGAAAAAAAAGATATACAATTCTGGAGAAACAAAGCAAGTTTTTTGTATATATACAGTTAAGTTGAACTCGGAAAAAGGCGTAAAAAAACGCAATTCAGCCAGTTTTAGCAGGCGGAAAATCTAAAATTTGGAGTACACACAAATAGCGCGCCAGACATCAAAAAAATTTCCCCGGCAAACCATTGCCCGAAACTCTTATGCGGCGCGGCGCAAATACAGCGGAGGCTGTTTTTCCCGCCGCAAAATACTGCCCAATATGGATAAACTTACGCTACTTTACTATCTCGGCTTCAAGCGCGGTTGTTGTAGCCGCGTTTATCTTTACGTCCACAAGTTTCCCGACCATATCCGGCGAGCCTTTAAATACGGCCTTCCTGTGCGTGCGCGTGCGCCCCATGAGCATATTTTCCCCCCTGCGGGCGGCACCCTCCACGAGAACTTCCTCCACTCTGCCCACAAAAGAGTCGTTATACGCGCGCGAAGTTTTTTCCAACTCGAAAAGCAGTTCGGAATTTCTGCGCTCCTTTTCGCCCTCGGGAACATCGTCTTGCATCAGCGCGCTTTTAGTTCCGGCCCTCGGGCTGTATTTAAATATGAACGCCATGTCAAACGCCGCCTCCTTAAATACTTTTCGGGTAAGCTCGAAATCCTCGACTGTCTCGGTCGGGTAGCCGACTATTATGTCGGTGGATATTGAAATATTCCCCGCCCTCTGGCGGAGCCTGTCCACTATTTTCAAAAAGCCGTCGACTCTGTAGGGCCTGTTCATTTTTTTCAAAATTTCGTCGCTGCCCGATTGCAGCGGCAGATGGACGTATTCGCAAAGCTTTTCGAGAGAACCGTACGAGTCCGTCAGCGCCTCTGAAAAATACGCCGGGTGCGGAGACGTAAACCTTATGCGCTCAATTCCGTCGATGTCGTTTATATCCCTCAAAAGCCGCACGAAATTCGGAACGCCTCCCGTCTGGGGGAACTCCCGCCCGTAGGCGTTCACCACCTGTCCGAGCAGCGTTATCTCTTTTGTACCCCTCTCCGCGAGCGCCTTGATTTCCCTTATAATATCCGCCGCCGGTCGCGAGCGCTGAGCGCCCCTTACCTTCGGGACTATGCAGTAGGAACAATTCATTTGGCAGCCCTGCATTACAGATACAAATTCGCTCGCAGGTGCTTCAAGATGCTTGTCGATTCTCTTAAAGTCCTCCATATCCACGGACGTATCCACGGCCGCCGCCGAATATTTTGCAGTGCGCCTGCCCATAGTTTCCGGCATCGGGGGGTGGGACTGCCCCGCAAGCCTTTTCTTGGCGATTTCCTCGACAATGTCGGGGACGGAGGCCGTCTTGTAAGTTCCGGCGACAAAATCTATTTCCGGGAATTTGGAGACTATTTTTTTGCCGAGATTCTGCGCCATGCAGCCTGTCACGCCGATAATCGGGAAACCTCCGCGCGGGTTTGCCAAGCGGTTTGATATTAGCCTGCCGATAAGCCCTATCGCCTTTAATTCGGCCTGTTCGCGCACGGAGCATGTATTGACTACTATCGCGTCGGCGGAATCGGGGGAATCTGCCAGTTCCCAGCCGCGCTCCGCAAAATCGGCCGCAATATGGTCGGAATCGCGCTCGTTCATCTGGCAGCCGTACGTTCTAAGATAGACTCTCATTTACAAAAATTTTCTTGAAATTGCGGACAAATTCAATCCTACTTTACACAATATAAATTTATCCGATACAACCGATGGTAGTTTTTTAAACTTTTGCAAGCTTTGTCATGCGGGCGGGACTTTAAAAAATTACGTCGCAACCTCCATGCGGGGTGTCGGAGGAATAGAAGGACAAAGAAATATGGCAAAAATAAAACCCGTAGTTTTCAACAATACAGTACTGCGCGACGGGCACCAGTCGCTCGCCGCAACGCGCATGCCCACTTCAATGATGCTTCCGGCGTGCCCGATACTCGACAGCATAGGCTTCAACGCCCTCGAAACATGGGGCGGCGCCACGATAGACGCCGGCCTGCGCTTTTTGGGCGAATTCCCCTTCGACAGGCTCGACGCTCTGAAAAAAGCCTGCCCGAAAACCAAGCATATGATGCTTTTTAGAGGTCAGAACATAGTGGCCTACTCGCATTTTCCGGACGACGTCGTAGAGGCGTTTGTCCGCGCCTCCGCCAAGCACGGAATGGACATATTTAGGATTTTCGACGCCCTCAACGACACCCGCAATATGGAGTGTTCCATAAACGCCGCAAAGAAAGCCGGCAAAGAGGCCCACGGCACAATATGCTATACGCGAAGCCCCGTGCATACGGTAGAAAGCTTTGTTCGCATGGGCTGCGAGCTTGAAGAAATGGGCTGCTCAGCCGTAGTTTTAAAAGACATGGCGGGGCTTATCGCCCCGTACGTTGCGGCGGAAATTGTCAAGGGCTTGAAGGCCAACATAAAGATCCCGGTAATATTGCACACGCACGAGACCGCGGGCATGGGCGCGCCGACTTACTGCATGGCAATAGACGCGGGCGTGGACTGCGTCGATACGTCAATCTCGCCTTTCGCCAACGGCACCGGCCAGCCCGACACCGCGAGAATGCTCGCCATGCTCGAAAACAATCCGCGCAAGCCCGACTACGACCTTGAAAAACTTGCCGAATTAAGAAAATACTTCCAGGGCGTATACGAAAAACTCGGCTTCTATACCGCACTTAAAAATGAGGTTATCGATACCGACGCCCTCATATATCAGGTTCCCGGCGGCATGCTCTCCAACTTCCGCGTGCAGCTAAAAGAGCAGAATATGGAGGATAAATTCGACGAAGTTTTTGCGGAAGTGCCGTATGTGCGCGAAAAGCTCGGCTGGATACCGCTCGTCACTCCCACCTCACAGATTGTGGGAACGCAGGCGATGATGAACGTAAAATTCGGCAGGTGGAAGATGTTTACGCCGCAGGCTATGGACATCGCCCTAGGCTACTATGGGCGCACTCCAGCGCCGGTCGATCCGGAAGTTCGCAAGCTCGCGCAGGAAAAGTCAAAGAAAGATCCTATCGACTGCCGCCCCGCAGACCTCAAAAAGCCCGGAATGGAAGATCTCCGCAAGGCTCTGCGCGAAAAGGGAATAAAGGACGACGACGAACATTGCGTAATCTACGCCATGTTCCCGCAACAGCTTGAAGACCTCTACAAAAAGCCGCGCTCGGCTTTTGAGCTTAAAAAGCCGGAGGACAAGATAAAGGCGGAAGCTCAAAAGGGCAAAATTTCCCCGGAAAAGCTGCGCATTACAATCGACGGCGAATCAAAAGACGTCACAGTTCAGCCTCTTTAATAGTCTTACTTTAAAGGAAAAAAATCCCGGAGTCGACTCTCTGGGATTTTTTTTGCGCGGAAAAAATTGGAGACTCAGTATTTCGGGTTTTGCGCGTAGGAATATTTAATAACGCCAAATTTAGGGGTTTGCACCAGAATATTTAATAAAACCGCATTTCGGTTTTTGTGCTCGGAAATGCTTAGCGGCACTGAATTTAGGGTTTTGCGCTCGGGAATATTTGCTGCAACAAATTTCTGGAAGTTTTTCTATAAGCTTTAAGAAGGTAAAATTAAATCGGTTTTATAAACTAAAAACACGGGCTCCGTAAAACCCGAAAAAAAAATTCCACTGCCGCAAAATATTTTTATGAAAAATACTTCGATTCAATCTGCATATATTTTTACAATACGCTTTTTAAACGATTGCAAAGCGAACTATAAAATTGCCGTTTTCCAGCGTGCCGCGCTCGAAGAATTTTTGGCTTGGGATGGAGAAACAAAGTAGGCGCCGCGCGTTATTTTCGCGCGCGCGGATGGGCGTTTCGATAGACCTCCGCCATTTTTCTAATATTCAAATGCGTATATATCTGGGTGGTCGAAAGGCTCGAATGCCCGAGCATTTCCTGGACGCTCCGCAAGTCGGCGTCGGCGTTTACGAGGTGCGTCGCAAAACCATGGCGCAACTTGTGGGGCGTTATCGACATTGGAAGCCCCGCAAATTGCAGATATATTTTAAGCTCCCGCTGTATTAGCCTCGGGTAAATAGGCTCTCCCTTAGCCGTCCTCAAAATCTGGGCGTCGGGCTCATGCGGGGAGTTCCCGCTTTCCCTCCATGCGGCAAGCAGCCTGCCGGCCGACTCTCCATACGGGCAAAATCGTGTCTTACCACCCTTACCCAATACAGTTGCCACGTTTCTGCGAGTGTCGATATCCTTCCACCTAAGCGCACAAAGTTCGCTTATACGCATTCCTGCGCCGTACAGGAGTTCGAGGGCGAGGGAATCCCTCAGCGCCCTGAACTTGTCTATCTTCCCTGACCGCTCGAGCGTCCACGGCATTTGAAGCAGCGACGCCGTCTGCCCCTCGTTCAGGCAGACCGGAAGCTCCTTTTTCATTTTCGGGAGCTTTACGAGTTCAAACGGGTCGCGTTCGGCGCTGTGGGTGCGAATTAAAAATTTGTAAAATGAGCGGAGCGCGGAAATTTTGTTTCGCACAGTCGCGGGCTCCAACTTCGACGACAACTCCGCCACATACATTCTCGCCAGGCGCTTGTCCGCCGAAAGATAGTCGCCGTCGGAAAATTCGCAGTTCCCGAGCCAGCCTATCCACTCTTTTAGCGATTCGCCATAATTGCGTATAGTATATTTGGAGTATCGGCGCTGTTCGCCGATTGCCACCATAAACGCCTCTATGTTTTCGTCCGCCATTATCCGAAAAGCATATTTGCAACCGCCGCAAAATATTCGTCCACTCCCCGCGAGAAAAACAAATAGTAGAGCCCCCCGCCGAGCGCGAGCCACGGCCCGTACGGTATCTCTCCGCAGCCGGCTTCGCCGCCGTTTTCGGGGCTATCCTTAGAATCCGCTTTTCCGGATTTTTTTCCGGCGTCTTTCGACTTTTCCCAAATCGCCCTAAACGCGAACAACGGAAGCATAACAATAGCTCCAATTAGCGAACCTGCAAATATCGCGAACACCGCGCCCTGCCAGCCGCAAAACGCGCCAATCATTCCTACGAGAATAACGTCGCCTTCGCCCATCGCCTCGCGCCCGAAAGCAACCTCTCCCGCGAGCCTTAGCCAATAAAGTATTCCAGACCCCACCGCAATTCCGCAAACCGACGCCACGCACGACGCCACCGCCGACGCGAGAAACGGCGCGCCTTCAATCCGCGCGGAATGCACGTCTGGAAGCACCGCCGAAATTGCCAACCCGAGCGCCGCCCCGCCGATAGTCGCAAAATCCGGAAGCATCATTGTGTCTATGTCCACGAACGAGCAAAATATGAGTATCGAAAGAAACACCATTCCGACAAGCGCCTGTACCGGAGAAAGGCAGACCCACGCCGCGCAAAACACGGCCGCAGTCAGCGTTTCGACAAGCGGATAGCGGAAAGATATTCTGCGCCCGCAGCATCTCGCCCTTCCCCTCAGGAGGATCCACCCGAGAATCGGAATGTTGTCGTGCCAGGCAATCGGCTTTCCGCATGCGCAATGCGAAGGCGGCCTAACTATCGACTTGCCCGCGGGTATTCTGAAAATGCATACGTTCAGAAAGCTGCCCACACACGCTCCGAATAGGAAGAAAACCGTCGGGAAGAAGAACGGGAATTGTGAATTTATTTGAAGTACGCTGTTCATTTTTGTGCGGCGAGCGTTTCGAGCATAATGTCGCCAAGAAGCGGCTTGCCCGTCCATATAGAGAGAGACTTCGCCCCCTGCCAAGCGAGCATCGTTATCCCCCCGCACGCGGCAATTCCGCATTTTTTAGCGGCGGCGACCGACGAAGTCTCGCGGCCTTTCGCATATGGCATATCGAAGAACACGGATCCCCTCGGATAGGCGGAGAAATCGGCGCACGGCGGATCGCCCTCTTTAAGCCCGAGAGAAGTTGCGTTTATTATTATAGGCGAATCCGGTATATCAAGATTTTCCGACGCAAGACGCGCTTGGCAGTCAAACCCTGCGGCGCGGATATCGGAAGAGAGCTTATCGAGCCTCTGCGGGCTTCTGTTCACTAACGAAAGGCTCTTGCAACCCGCGAAAAGCGCGTGGAAAGCCGCCGCGCGCGCTGCTCCCCCCGCTCCGATTACAACTACATTCGAGCCTTTCATATCCCGTCCGAACGCTTTTTTTATTGCGGTCTCCAAGCCGAACCCGTCGGTGTTGTACCCTTTCCAGCCGCGCGGAGTTTTCAAAAGCGTATTGCACGCGCCGACCTTCGCCGCGTACGGGTCGAACTCGCCGACTATCGACATCGCAATTTCCTTGTGCGGAATAGTGAGGTTCACGCCGGCAAAATTTTTGCCGTACAAGACATCGAGGGCCTCTTTGAGGTTCTCGGGCGCAACTTCAAAAGCAAAATACTTCGCCCCCTTGTAAGATAGGTCGGACTTCGCAATCTCTGAAAGAGCCGCATTTTGCATAACCGGGCTGAGTGAATGGCCTACCGGCTTCCCCAACACGGCAAAAAACGGCGGCTTTGAATCAACTGTCCTGCCGGCGAATCTTCCCGTATCGGCATCTTCTATTCTATAAATCATTTCTCCCTCTCCCCGAAAAGAAATGTCCCGACCCTTATCATAGTGGAGCCCGCCTCCACCGCGAGTTCTAGGTCGTCGCTCATTCCCATTGAAAGCTCGGGAAGCGGGTGCGAGAATTTCCCCTGCAATGACTCGCGCAAATTGTACAGATTGTCGAAGCAGATTTTGGCGGATTTCAATGTTGGGTCGAGCGGCGCGATTGCCATTAGTCCCTCCACCAAAATGTTTTTAAGCCCAAGGGCGCGCTCCATTAGGCGCGGAGCCTCCTCCATATCCGCCCCGAACTTGGCAGGGTCGGCTCCGGAATTAACTTGCAACAGCACCCTCTGAACCTTTCCGATAAGGGCGGCGCGCGCGTCAATTTTATCGAGTATCTCGATAGTATCCACGCTCTGTATTCTGTCGAAAATCTTTACGGCAACCCCCGCCTTGTTGGACTGCAAATGCCCTATCAGCTCCCATGACATCTCGAAGTTTGCCGCGGCAATTTTTTCCGCCGCCTCTTGGACGCGGTTTTCGCCGACAGCAACGAATCCGTATTTGCATGCAAACTCGACCGCCTGCAAAGGATGGAATTTAGTCACGGGCAGTATTTTTATTTCCGACGCCTTTCTCCCGCACGACTCCGCAGCCTTTGCGACCCGCTCTTGCAGGCGCGCGCAATTGTCGGCAAATTTTTCGTACGGTATCATTTTGAGGACTTGTCGGATATGCTCGCGGCGATTAGGCGCTTGCCGAATTTCCAAAGCGCGCCCGTGGGATTTGCGGCCTCGGACAAAACTTTGTCAAAGGCGTCGATGAACCTGTCGATTTCGGCGTCGGTGATTATGAAAGGAGGAAGAATTTTAACGGCGTGGACTTCGTGGCAAGTGACTTGGGTTATAATCCTGTGGTTGTCCATGAGTGCGGTGACAATCATCTGGGTGAACAGGGATTTGTTTGCCGCGTTGAGCGCACGCCATGCAGCCTTCTGCAAAATCCCCTTCGGCTCCTGAAATTCTATCGCAATCATAAGTCCAAGCCCCCTGACTTCCTTTATGTAGGAGTGCTTTTCTTTAAGGGCGTTGAGGCGTTCGAGAAGCTTCGCGCCCATTTTCGCGCAATTTTCGACCATTCCCTCCTTCTCTATTACGTCGATGGAGGCGAGCCCGCAGACCATGGCGAGGTTGTTTCTCCCAAAAGTGGTAGAGTGCACTACGCACCTTTCGAGCGACGAGAAAGTGCTCTGGTGGATTTCGCGCGTGGTGACAAACGCCGCGCACGGGACGTATCCGCCGCTCAGCGCCTTCGCCACCGTGACTATGTCAGGGTCGAGATTCCAGTGTTGGAATGCGAACCACTTGCCTGTGCGGCCGAGGCCCGTCTGGACTTCGTCCATTATAAAAAGCGCACCGTACTTTCTGCAAAGCTCCTGCGCCTTCGGGAAAAATTCGGCGGACGGAATGTACACGCCGTGTCCTTCGACAGGCTCGGCGATGAACGCGGCGACGTCGCCCTGCTTCAATTTATTTTCAAGGTCTTCGAGATCGTTGAAATTTACGACCTCCGCCCCCGGCAAAAACGGTCCATACCCGTCGTGGAAATGGGCGGTCGCGGTTATGGAGAGCGATCCGTAAGTAAGCCCGTGGTATCCGCCGCTCATCGACAGTATCCTCGATTTTTTTGTGTGGGCTCGGGCAAACTTTATCGCGCCTTCGTTTGCCTCAGTTCCCGAGTTGCAGAAAAAGCACGCCGTTAGCCTGTTGTTCAGAAGCTTTACGAGGCGCTCCGCAAGCAGCCCGCTAAGCAGAGCGCAGTCGAGCTGAACCATATTGGGCAAGTCCATGTCTATGGCGTCCTTTATCGCCTTTGCGATTACCGGGTGGTTTCTGCCCATGCCATACACGCCGTATCCGGTTATAAAATCGAGATATTCGTTGCCGTCGGCGTCGTATAAATACGCGCCTTTCGCGCGGGTGTAGCATTTGTCGAAACCTATAGTTTTTAGAACCGTGGACAGGGTTCTATTCATATATAGGTCGTGCAGCTTGTAATTTTCGCCCCTGCGGGACTCGACGAGTTCCTTAATGTCGAATTCTTTCATTGCCATATAAAAATTTCGTTTCTAAATTTAGAGGCAAAAAAAAATACTTCAACTTAATTTTGGGAAGCAATTGAATACACAGGGACACTACATAGTCGATTTCGATCCGTTCGCGGTAAGATTTCCTGAGTCGTTTTTCGTGGAGGGGATACGATGGTACGGGCTCGCATATCTTGCGGGCTTTGTGATAGCGTATCTGCTCCTCAACCTCTATACGTCGCGCGGAAGAAGCCCGCTGAGCAAAGACGACAATTCCACATTCATAACATACCTGTTGTTCGGGGTGATAATCGGCGGCAGGCTCGGATATATGCTTTTTTACGATTTCTCCGGATTCTGCGAGAATCCTCTTACCGTATTTTACATATGGAAGGGCGGCATGGCAAGCCACGGCGGATTCATAGGGGTAGTTGCCGCAATAATGGCGTACTGCTTTGCCCGCAAAGTGGGCTTCTGGACGCTCTCCGACATGATAGTGACAATATGCACACCCGGGATTTTTCTCGGTAGGATTGCAAACTTTATAAACGGCGAATTGTGGGGAAAGATTTCAGACGTAAAATGGGCAATGATATTCCCGCATTCGGCGCCGTCCGGAACGCCGCTCGAACAGATAGCGCCACGGCACCCGTCGCAGCTCTACGAAGCGTTTGGAGAGGGCTTGTTTCTTTTCCTATTTTTGCAGTACAGATTCTGGCGCGGGAATCTCCCGCGGGGGCAGCTGTCCGGAGAATTTCTTCTGCTATACGGCATAATAAGGATAGTGTGCGAAATTTTCCGCGAGCCCGACGTAGGCGTGGAGCCGATATTGGGGCTAAGCCGCGGGACGTTCTACTCTTGCATATGCGTTATTTGCGGGATTGCCATAATCGCCTGGGCAAGATTATCCAATAAGCATTCCGGCAAGAGCGCCCGCGGGTAGCCGACTCATTTTTTGCGAAGGTTAAAAGCGCTCTAAAAATTTTAATTCAACTTTTTGTTGTATTACCGAATTTGAAAGCCGATACTTAAAATAATGGATTTTGACGTAGAAAAAATCAGGCGTGATTTTCCGGCGCTGTCGCAAACGCTCGACTCCGGAAGAAAACTCGTATACTTCGACAATGCGGCGACCGCTCAGAAGCCGCAGTGCGTAATAGACGCCGTATGCAGATTTTACTCGCGCGACAACGCCAATATCCACCGCTCAGCCCACGAACTCGCAGGCAGAGCCACGCGCGGGTACGAAGGAGCCCGCGAAAAAATCGAAAAATTTTTTAACGCCCCGAAAGACTATTGCGCAGTGTTCACACGCGGGGCGACAGAATCCCTAAACCTTGTTGCGAGCTCATGGGGGCGCGCCAATCTTAAAAGCGGCGACGAAATACTCGTCACAAAAATGGAGCACCACGCCAATATAGTTCCATGGCAGATAACGGCTGAAATCACCGGCGCAAAGCTCGTCGCGGCAGATATTCTTGAAGACGGCTCGCTCGATATGCGCGATTTTCAAAATAAGCTCAACCCCAAGACAAAAATTGTATCCGTCGCCCACGCTTCAAATGTGTTAGGAACAGTAAACGATATCGCCGCGATTGGAGAGCTTGCGCGCAAAAACGGCTCGGTATTTTCCGTCGACGCAGCCCAGTCCGCGCCGCATATGCTCGACGACCTTTCCGCAGTCAAGTGCGATTTCATATCCCTGTCCGGGCACAAATGCTTCGGCCCGACCGGCATCGGAACGCTCATAGGCCGCCGCGAGCTTTTGGACTCCATGCCGCCCTATCAGGGGGGCGGAGACATGATAGAAAATGTATCATGGGAGCGCACGACCTTTCGGCCCGCTCCCGAGAGATTCGAGGCGGGAACTCCAAATATTGCGGGGGCAATCGGCTTTGGCACGGCTATAGACTACATGTCGAAAATAGACAAGCAAGCAGCCCACGCCCACGAGTCGGAACTTCTCGAAAGGCTTACCCGCGGGCTTGAAGAAATAAAGGGATTAAAAATATTCGGAAATGCCAAGGGGAAAGTCGCGGTAGTTTCATTCGCCATAGACGGAGTCCACCCGAACGACATAGCTTCGCTGCTCGACGCCGACGGCATAGCCGTGCGCACAGGGCACCACTGCGCCGAGCCGCTACTTACAATGCTCGACAAATTTTCGCTCACGCGCGCGTCGCTTGCATTTTACAATACAGCGGAAGAAGTCGACTACTTTGTGGAAAGCCTAAACCGCGCCGTAAGGCTTTTGAAGTGAGAGTTTTTTATAACCTCCCAACTTTCCGCACAAAGCCGCGTTTATCGGTTTATCAAAAAGCATATATTTCACGCCTATATTTATTTTAATTGGCGCGGCGGGAAGTAGTTTGCGGAATTGGAATCTGGCATTGTCGCGCTGTCTATCCCAAATTCAGACACTATTTCAACAACCTGCCCCTATTAGGGCTTTCTCCGTTATTTAGATGTCTCGTAGGATATGGGCCTTTGTATATTCCCGCGCTTATCCGCGGCTGTATTATTATATAAGAATTTGCCCGAAATTAAACCGGCGGAGAATCTACATTGCCGCCATTTACACAATAAAAGTTTTTAATGAAATAAAAAAAGCCTCCGCAAAAACGGAGGCTTTTTATTTTTCCCCATAAAAGAGAAATCCTTTACGCTAAATGGCTAAACATTACCTTGCGAAATTTGAATAGACAATAATCTCAATGCTATTTTTAGAAATTTAGCGCAATCGGAGCAAGTGGGGAAAATACGCAATACAAACCATGTTAAATAGTAAAATTTATAAGGCTTGATTGTATTATTTTTATAAGTTTAAAGCACACTTTTACAATAATAGTAAAACAAGCAATTATTGCAATAAATCAACAAATGCGCTTTATATTCGCGAGCGAAATCGCATTACAGTTATTGCAACCTGCTCTGCACTATATGTTGTAAGCCTACAATTTCACGCGTATACATCTATATGAAAGCAATGGCGCCAGAAATTTCCACGACTTCGCAACAATAAAAATCCCCCTGTCTTAATCCAGTTTTAATAGGGTAATGTATTATTGACCAGCAAAAGCATCATAGGCGCACATTGTTGCGTAAATTACGCGCATAAGATTTGCTTTCTTATAAAAATTATTTGCGCCTGCGGCAAGCTGCAATTCCCAGGGCAATTGCTCCAAGTACAGCAGCGCAAACTGAAGGCTCAGGAATCGCCGCGCCGACGCTTATGGAACCGTCTCCGGCAAGAGACGCGTTAAATTCTTCACCATGCGAGTTGGTGACAAGAAGCGACGTTTCAGAAGATTCAATGGCGCTTAAGACTATGGTGGACGACTCCCCAAAAACACCTGTCATATAGAATGTCAATGTATCGCCAGCCGCAAAATCTTCAGAGAATATTATATTGAGTTCGCCAAACTTGGAACCTTCCGCAATTGCCACTGAACTTCCAGAAGCAACTTCAAGGAGAGAGACGTCTATTGGAGCCCCAAATTTCACTGCAGACCCAGAAGAAACTTTTACGTTGTCGAAATTTGAAATTATGATCGCGTTGCTCCCAATATAATTTTCTGTGTCTGTTCCAAAGTTTACGGTCTTAGTTCCAGAGACATTGTTTCCGCCGTCTATTGTTCCCGATACTTGCGCATTTCCAATGGAGACTAATACGCTTCCGCCAACTGTAGTTCCCGCTGTCCAATCAGCCCCGTCAGATTCTCCAGCGCTAATATTCCCGCTAATTGCGGCTCCATTTGTAGCAGATATATATACGTCGCCTTTTATATTGCCTATCGCGCCATATACATCGCCTTTTACGCTCCCGCCATCGATTGCAACGTTTACGTTTCCGCCAACAAGCCCCAGCCTTTTTTAGTTTTTATAAACTTGCCAATTTTACGAATATTCTCCTCCCCGCAAATTATCCATAAGAAAACCCTTTATTCGCGCATATTATACTAAATGCTCTGACTATTTTCTACAAGACAATCGCATTGGAAAAACAGTGGCGTCAAATTCCCTAATCCGCAAGGCGCGCATATAAGATGCGGATATTATTTTCCAAAAAACGCGACGCAAAAAAAATAAGAAATGCGCGCGGCGGAAAATATCAAAGTCTGCTGCAAAAAAAACGAATCCGGTAAAATGACGGACCCGTTTTTTTATAAAGCGCCGCCCGCTATTTTAGCGAATGACGCGCGCGCCCGCCGAGGTTTCCGCAAGCCGCTTGACTTCCTCCAAACGCGCCGTAGATGTGTCTCCGGGGGTTGTCATCGCAAGCGCTCCGTGCGCCGCTCCGTAGTCGACAGCAAGCTGAGGGTCGCCAAGCTCCATCATTCCGTATATGAAGCCCGACGCAAAACTATCGCCGCCTCCAACGCGGTCGAATATCTCGAGATTTTCGCGTTTTTTGGACTCGTAGAAATTTCCGCCGCACCAGCATATCGCGCTCCAGTCGTTTAGCGTTGCACTTTTCACTTTGCGGAGGGTGGTTGCTGTCGCCTTAAAGTTCGGGTATTTTTTTACGGCGTTTTTTATCATTTCCTTAAAGGCTTCGACGTCTATCTTTGATATATTTTCGTCAAGCCCCTCCACTTTCATTCCAAGACAAGCCGTAAAATCTTCCTCGTTGCCTATCATCACGTCAACGTATTTTGCGATTTCGGAATTTATCTCGACCGCGCGAGCCTGCCCGCCGATGTCCGCCCAAAGCGACGGGCGGTAGTTCAAGTCGTACGAAACAATCGTCCCGTGCTTTTTCGCGGCTTTTGCGGCTTCGAGAACTACCTCGCCTGTTGTTTCGGACAATGCTGCAAAGATGCCGCCTGTGTGGAACCAACGGACGCCCCTATCTCCGAAGAGAGACTCCCAATCTATATCGCCGGGCTTTAGCTGCGACGCCGCCGAGTTTCCCCTGTCAGAGCAGCCGAGCGCACCGCGTATGCCGTATCCGCGCTCGGTAAAGTTTAGGCCGTTGCGGACTTTTCTTCCGGCGCCGTCGGCCTTCACCCATTTCACGAAGTCCATATTTACCCCGCCCTGCATTATGAAGTCTTCAATCAAATATCCGACTTCGTTTTTTGCGAACGCGCTTACGAGGCCTGCGCGCAATCCAAAGCACTTTTTCAACCCGCGCGCGACATTGTATTCGCCGCCGCCTTCCCATACGCGGAAATTTCGAGCCGTGCGAATCCTGTCCTCGCCGGGATCTAAACGCAACATTACCTCGCCAAGCGAAACTATGTCAAATTCTGCGGAAGATTTGTCTTTTATGCAATTTTTCATAATAATTTGTATTTTGAAATTTTCAGAAAAAATCATTACTGCGAGAGCCATGCATCAGCGCATGGTGCTCTTGCGGACTATAAGTTCGCCTTCTACCAAAATAGTCTTATTGTCAGATTTATCTATTACAGCATTGAAGCATTCTTGTACGAAACGTTTTGTTGGCTGGCGAAAAGACGTTATCGAAGGAATGTAGTTGGCTGCCGAGGGAATGTCGTCAAAGCCAACAACCGCCACATCTTCCGGCACGCGCACTCCCGATTCGTAGAAGCGCTTTATTATGCCCATCGCGATATTATCAGTGGCGCAAACTATAGCCTGCGGCAAATTTTCCCTCCCGCGTTCGAGCATTTTTATGGCTATTTCCATTCCCGCCTTAAAATCGGAATCTTTTTCGGAAGGCTTCAAAACCTCCACAGAAATCCCGCATAATTTCGACGATTCCTCCACCGCCTTGAGCCTCATTTCATGGGCGGCCATGGAACGCGACGCATAGGCGATATTGCTCAAATTTAAGTCACATTTGAGGTGCGTAAAAATTTTTCTCATGGCGTCTGCCTCGTCGACACCCGCTGAAAGAGTCAAATTGGGGTGTTCGCCGTGCCCTATTCTCGCGATTGGAATATCTTTAAAAGAATCCGTCCAAGAGAGGTCGCCGCCCGTCCCGAGTATTATTATTCCGTCGACAGAATGCTTGTAGAGCGGCATTAGGTCGGAGTCTTTCGGCTTGCGGTTTAGAAAGCCCACAAGTAGCGTGGAATAGTTGTGCATATGGGCGGTTTCTTGCACATCTCCTATGAGCATTGCGAAGTATGGATCGTAGAAATCGTATACTACAAGCCCTATTGTGCGGGTCTTTTTCCCTTTAAGCATGAGAGCTGCCGGGCTCGGCACATAATTCAACTCCTTCGCAACCCTGAAAATCTCTTCTACTTTTTTCGGATTTACGCCTATTTTATGCGCCTGCCCGGAGAGGACTCTCGATACCAAAGACGTTGAAGATCCGACCCTTTTTGCGATATCTTTTTGTGTGACTTTCATAAGAAAAATGCTTGACCATAACTCAAACGTTTGAGTATCTTCTCGTCAATGGAAAAATTTATAAACGAAGATTTTCTTCTTGAAAACGACTACTCGCGAGAGCTCTACCACGACTACGCAGAGAAATTGCCTTTGATAGACTTCCACTGCCACCTCGACCCAAAAGAAATCTACGAGGACAAGCATTGGGACAATATCGCTCAAGCTTGGCTTGGAGCCGACCATTACAAATGGCGCGCAATGCGTTCCGACGGTGTCGAGGAGCGCTACTGCACGGGAGACGCCCCCGAACGCGAAAAATTTCAGAAATTTGCCGAGGCCATGCCGCGAATGTTGGGCAATCCCATGTACCATTGGTGCCATTTGGAACTTGCAAGGTTTTTCGGCATTGACGACGTCCTGCTTTCGGGAGACACCGCGCAGGAGGTTTGGGACAGGGCAAACGAAGTTCTATCTTCCGGCCTCAGCGCGAGAAAATGCATGCTTAAAAGCAGAGTTGAAACCGTCTGCACGACTGACGACCCCACAAGCGAGCTCGAATACCACAAAAAGATTGCCGAAGAACCTTTCGGCGTAAAAGTTCTGCCTACGTTCCGCCCCGACAAAGCGTTCGCAATCGACGGCTACGAAAAATACATCGAATATTTAAACAGCCTCGAGCAGGCGACGAACATGGAGATAAAATCCTACGACGACCTGCTCAACGCCCTAAAACGCCGCCACGACTACTTCCACAGCATAGGCTGCCGCGTGTCGGACTACGGCATCGACACCGTATGGTATAAGGACGCATTCTACTACGAAGTAGAGGACACATTTAAAAAGGCAATTTCAAGCCCGGAAGAAATTGCGCCCGAAGAAGCCTTGGCGTTCAAGTCGGCGATTCTGTTGGAGTGCGCCGCTATGGACTACGACAGCGGCTGGGTCCGCCAGCTGCACATCGGCCCAATAAGAAACAACAATTCGTCAATGTTCAAAAAGCTCGGCGCCGACGCCGGATTCGACTCTATGGGCGAATCCAATTTTGCGTGGTCGCTGTCGCGCCATCTGGACAGCCTGAATTCCGCCGACAACCTAGGCAAGACCATTTTCTACAACATAAATCCGAAAGACAACGAGGTGATTGCCTCGATGCTCGGCAACTTCCAAGACTCCTCCGTACCTGGAAAATTGCAGCTTGGAAGCGCATGGTGGTTCATGGACTCCATCGAGGGAATAATCCGCCAGCTTGAAGCAGTATCGACAATGTCGCTTTTGGGGCGATTTGTTGGAATGCTTACGGACTCGCGCTCGTTCATGTCGTACACACGCCACGAATATTTCAGGCGCATTTTGTGCCAATTCCTCGGGGAGCGCATGCGCCGCGGTTTAATCCCGCGCGATATTAAGCTCGTCGGAACTCTCGTAAGCGACGTCTGCTACAACAACGCAAAAAAATATTTTTCCTTTTAACCGGCCGCGCCGACTCTTGATAATGGAATCGGCGCTTTTTTAAAAGAAGAGGTCAAACGATTGATTAAACAATAAGGCAGTTATGATTAAGATAGGCATTGTCGGACTCGGGCCCATAGGCTCCATGCACGCTGAAAATCTCAAATCCGGAAAAATTCCCAACGCTGTGCTGCATTGCGCATGCGAGCAGAAGCCGGTGGACGAATCTAAATACCCGGGAGTCAAAATTTTTAAGGACACTTCCGACATGTTCGCGAACGGCGGAATGGACGCCGTAATAATCTCGACTCCGTCCTTTACGCACTATCCACTTGGAATCGCCGCGTTAAACGCAGGTTTGCACACGCTCGTCGAAAAGCCTGTCGCCCTATGCACGGCCGACGCCGACGAGCTCTCCGCAGCCGCGCGCAAAGCGGGCAAACTGTGCGCAGTCATGCTAAATCAACGCACGACGCCCCTTTATGCGAGAATCAAGCAGCTCGTTCAAAGCGGAGAACTCGGCGAGATAAACCGCGTTGATTGGACAATGACAAACTGGTACCGCCCAGACATCTACTTCACTTCAAGCCCGTGGCGCGGCACTTGGAAAGGTGAGGCAGGCGGCGCTCTCCTCAACCAGTCAATCCACAATATCGACATATTCGCGTGGGTTTTTGGAATGCCAAAACTCGTGCGCGCATGGTGCAAGTTCGGCAAATACCACAGCATTGAAGTCGAGGACGAAGTCTGTTGCAGAATGGAGCTTTCCAACGGCTCGAACGCTACATTCACAACCTCGACAGGGGAATATCCCGGCCTAAACCGCCTCACGATAGCCGCCGACAAAGGATTTGTCGTCGCCGAAAACGACACCCTAAAAATCACCCGCTACAAGAACGGCTCTTTGAAGCAATACACGCAAACTACAAAATACATGTTCGGCTCCCCGGAAACGGAGGACACTGTCGAAACCTTTGAGGGCAAAGGCGAACAGCATGTGGGAGTGCTTAAAAATTTTGTCGGCGCAATCGAAGGCAGAGAAAAGCTTGACTACGCCGCAGAGGAAGGGAAAAAATCCCTTGAAATAGCAAACCTAATGCTGCTTTCGGCATGGAAAAATTCGGAAGTATCGTCGCCAATAGACTCCGCCGAATACAAAAAGATTCTCGAAGAAAAGTCCGCGGCTTCAAAGTTGCGCGAAAATCCAAAGACAGACTTTATAGTAGAATTCCAAAAATCGTTCAAATAATGGCGCGCCACTCGACAGGATACGACTACGTCCCGGACGGCGGAAAGGACGCCGTAATCGGGGAAGGCGAACTTAAATTCGCGGCCGCGGGGCTCGACCACGGGCACATTTACGCCATGGCGGCCGGGCTTGAAAACGCCGGGGCGCAATGCGAGTTTGTCTGGGACCCGGATCCCGCAAAGGTTGCCGCATTCGTTGCGAGATTTCCCAATGCAAAGCCCGTAAAAGAGCTTGGAGAAATTCTCGATTCCCCCGATATAAAGCTGTTGGCAAACGCCGGCATTCCGGCGCGCAGGTTCGACATGGGGAAAGCCGCTCTGGAAGCCGGGAAGCACTTCTTTGTGGACAAGCCGCCATTCACCACACTCGGACAGCTCGAAGAGGCCCGGAAGCTCGCCGCGCGCACGGGGCTTAAATACATGCCCTACTATGCTGAAAGAATCCACAACGAAGCGGCTGAAAGAGCGGGAGAGCTTGTAAAGCAGGGGCGCATAGGAAAAGTTGTGCAGGTGCTAATAACGGCGCCGCACAGACTCTCAAAAGCTGCCCGCCCGAAATGGTTTTTCGAGCGAAATCAGTACGGCGGAATACTCTGCGACATCGGTTCCCACCAGTTTGAACAATTCCTGTATTTTTCTGGTTGCGACAATGCCGAGATAAAATACGCGCGCGTGGCCAACCTAAACAATCCCGACACTCCCCAGCTCCAAGACTTCGGAGAAGCGTGCGTCGAGATGAAAAACGGAGTATCGGGATACTGCCGCGTAGACTGGTTCACCCCCGATGGGCTCCCGGTATGGGGCGACGGCAGAACTGTAATTCTCGGCACGGACGGCTATATCGAAATCCGCAAATACATAGATTTTTCGCAGGAGGGCAATCCGCCCCAGACGCTATACGTCGTGGACGGCAAAAGCGTGGAAAAGATCCAGTGCCTCGGCACAGGGTTTCCATTCTTCGGCAGATTTGCACTCGATATTTTAAACGGCACGGAGAACGCAATGAGCCAGTCGCATGCGTTCGCCGCGGCGGAACTTTCTTTAAACGCGCAAAAATGCGCCGAACTCAACTCGGACAAACAATGGGAAAAATAATCGGCAATCCTAAGCTCGAAGCCCAGCGCCAGCAGCTCGTGCAGGCGCGCGAACAGGGAACTTGGGCGACTTTAAAAACTTTCGCTAAATTTTCAGGGCCCGGGTGGCTCCAAAGCGCGACTACCCTCGGAGGGGGGTCGCTCGCGTCGGCGCTGTACCTCGGCGTTTTGGGCGGAGTCGGCTTTATGTGGCTGCAGCCGCTTGCTATGATTTTCGGCATAGTGATGCTCGCGGCGATATCGTACGTCACACTATCGGTGAAAGAGCGCCCGATGGACGAAATAAACGCGCGCATTTCACCGATACTCGGATACGGCTGGGCGCTTTGCTCCATGATTGCGTGCTTCGTATTCGCAATGCCGCAATTCGCGCTCGGAGTGGCGGGAATTACCCAGAATCTCGCGCAAATGCCGATTTCCGAAGTGGGAATCGGATTGGAGGCGCTCATAACAGTATGCTTCTACGGACTTGCAATGTTTATGGTTTGCATGTACGCGCTGGGCGGGAAAGGCTTAAAATTCTTTGAAAGAATTATAAAGCTGTCGGTCGCTGCGATTGTAATATGTTTCTTCGGGGTTGTGGCAAGCCTTACATTCTCGGGGAAAATTGACTGGTCGGCTGTAATGGCCGGGTTTATACCCAATTTTTCCGTGCTTTCGGAGCCGTCTTCCGACTTCATGGAATACATAGCAAAGCTCGCGCCAGACGGAGCAAAGTTCTGGTCTGAGATGATAGTCTCACAGCAGCGCGATGTCGTAATCTCCGCGGCGGCAATGGCGGTGGGCATAAACATGACATTCCTATTTCCCTACTCAATGCTGAAAAAAGGCTGGAACAACGACTTCCGCGAACTCGCGATATTCGACCTCGCCACGGGGCTCTTCATTCCGTTTCTACTAGCTACATCTTGCATAGTAATAGCCTCGGCGTCCCAGTTCCACGCGACTCCCGCGCAGGGGCTTGCGGAATCGCAAATAGTTGGCGGCAAGCTCGTCCCCTCCGGAGCAAAGCCTGCGGAAAATCTCGTAGCCGGCTATATCGACTTGCTCGACAAGCGCATATCCTTTGACATCGGCGCGCAAAAGTTTGCCGCAATGACGCCCGCGCAAAAAGACACCGCGCGCAACGCTCTTAGCCGATCAGAACGCGACATGGCGGCAATGCTCGTAAAGCGCGACGCCTCCAACCTTTCTGAAACGCTCGCCCCGCTTGTCGGCGAAGACATTGCAAGGTACGTATTCGGATTCGGAGTAATCGGAATGGCAATAAACGCAATGCTAATGAACATGCTAATATGCGGATTGTGCTTCTCGGAAATTCTTGGAAAGCGCGGAGCCGCAAAATGGCAGATAACGGGTTCCGCCCTTATTGCACTCAGCGCGATAGCCTCGGTTTTCTTCAAAGGGGCAAAGATGTGGCTCGTAATCCATGCGGGAGTTATTGCAATGGTATTTCTGCCCGTTGCGTACTGCGCGTTTATGCTGATTATGAACAGCCGACAAATTTTGGGTTCGGAAGTTCCCCGCGGCGGGAAGAGGATCGCATGGAATATCCTCATGTTCTGCTCAGTTGCGGCAAGCCTTGTGGCGAGCATTTGGGTGCTTTGGAACAAACTAGGAGTTTGGGGGCCTTCGATTCTCGCGGTATTTGCGATAGCAGTAGCCGTATCAAACAGGCTCTTAAAGAAATCCTCCAACTAATTTCATTAAACACATTTTATGAAAGACTTGTTTGACATAGGTAAAAAAGTAATTGTCGTCACCGGCGCAACCGGCGTTCTTGCCGGAGCGACAGCGCGCTACCTCGCCTCCTGCGGGGCGCGCGTGGCATTCCTCGGCAGAAACGAGGGAAAGCTCGAAGAAGCCCGCGCATATTGCACAGAAAACGGATTTGAAGGGCTCGCAATAAAATGCGACGTCCTCGACAAAAACTCCTGCGACGCCGCAAGGGACGAAATCATTTCAAAATGGGGAAGCATCGACGCGCTCGTAAACGGCGCCGGCGGCAACCTCCCCGGAGCGGTAGTTCCCCCAGACAAGACTGTATTCGATATCGACGTTAAGCAGTGGTCGGATGTGTTGAATCTAAACCTCGCGGGGACTCTCCTGCCAACTCTCTCATTCGGAGAATGCTTTAAAAAATCAAAATCGGGGGCAATTGTAAACTTTTCGTCGATGACTGCGCAGTCCGCCGTGACGAGGGTGCTAGGGTACTCGAACGCAAAGGCAGGCATAGACAATCTCACAAAATGGCTGGCAGTCGAGTTCGCCAAGAAAATCGGCGAGGGTGTAAGGGTGAATGCGGTCGCGCCCGGATTCTTTATAAGTTCGCAAAATAGAGCTCTCCTCACAAACCCCGACGGCAGTCTCACGGAAAGGGGCAAGGACATCGTCCGCAAAACCCCGTTCGGGAGGTTCGGAGAGCCGGAAGAAGTTTTTGGGGCAGTCCGCTTCCTGTGCTCCGACGCGTCGAAATTCATCACAGGAACAGTGCTTGCAATAGACGGCGGGTTCTCGTGCTTCTCTGGCGTTTAGCAGCTGGAAAGAGGGGAAAATTATGCAGCCTTTGAAAGCAGGGTTTAGATGGTACGGCGACAACGACGAAGTCCCGCTGGAATTCATAGCCCAAAGCGGCGCGAAAAGCGTGTTTACGTCGCTGCACCAGATACCGTACGGGGAAGTTTGGAGCGTCGAAGACATCGCCGCCCGCCAAGAAAAAGTTGCCTCTTATGGGCTTGAATGGGACACGGTAGAATCAGTGCCCGTCTCGGAGGACATAAAACTGCGCTCCGGCGATTTTGAGCGCCATATTGAAAACTACAAGCAGACCATACGCAATTTGGCGGCATGCGGCATAAAGAACATAATATACAATTTTATGCCCGTGCTCGACTGGATACGCACCGACTTGCACTATCGGTTGCCGGACGGCTCGCGCTGCCTGCGCTTCGACCCCGTGCAATTTGCCGCGTTTGAGATATACCTGCTAAAACGCGAGGGCGCCGAAAAAAACTATACGCAAGCCCAATTAGAAGCCGCTGAAAAATTCTTTGAATCTCTCGACGGCGATAAGAGAAAAGCTTTTGAGAGATCGATAATCGACGTGTTCCCCGGCTGCAAAATGGGGCTTGAAATAGGCGATGTCCGCAAAATGCTCGCCAAGTACGACGGCATAGACGCCGCAAAGCTCAAAACGCACTTGAAGCTGTTTTTGGACGAAGTTCTGCCCGTGGCGGAGGAATTTGGAAGCATAATGGCAATCCACCCCGACGACCCGCCTTTTGACGTTCTGGGGCTTCCGCGCATAGCCTCGCGGTTGTCGGATTTTCAGGAAATGTTCGCGGCGAATCCGAGCCGCTCAAACACAATATGCTTCTGCACGGGCTCCCTAAGCGCAGGCTTGCACAACGACATTCCGCAAATGCTCGACGCCCTCAGGGACAGAATATACATCGCGCACCTTCGCAGCACGCAGGTAAACCCCGACGGCAGCTTTTACGAAGCAGGGCACTTGGAGGGGCGGGTGCCTATGGTAAAGGTAGTGCGAAAGCTTATGGAGCTTCAAGACGAGCGCCTTAAAAGCGGCGGAAACAAAATAGTCTTCCGCCCCGACCACGGCCGCGACATGGCGGACGACCTTCTCAAACCTCCGACGGCAAACCCCGGATACTCGTACATAGGGCGAATGAAGGGTCTTGCGGAAATCCGCGGTGTTGAGGCGGCCCTCTGCGATTGACGCCGAATAAAAATACTTTTTTAAGCGCCGGCTGACGTTTAGCCTGCGCTTTTTTTATCCGTCCAAAAAATTTCAGTCATTCGGCAGTAATGTAATTATAAAAAATCGGCGGGCGGAATTTTTTTTGGGGAATTGCCAGTATGCGCCACCCCGATTAGATATTTTTGCTAAGACAATTTTTTTACATTCGGGAAATGCCATGCGGCATTTGGCTTAAAAATGCGGAGCCTTCCGCACATTGAAAAACAACAATCAGAAGACAAAAAATTTTCAGCGCGCGGATAGAAATCCGAGAAAAGCGCGCAATTAAAAGCGCCGATAAATTTTCTATAGAAGCCGATTATCAAATAAAAAGATATGCCTCGGGCGCAGACAACAAATCTTGCGTTGCTAAATTTAGCGTTGCGATAAAATTGCTTATTAGCGCCGCTTTTTGAGGGAGCGGCGAGATTTTAACGATGCGGATTGGCAGTCGGAATTTAGAATAGAAAACCAGCCTTTGCTTGTCTTCCCCAACGCAAAAAAATTTCCATTTACACAGGCAAAGATATTTTTTACGCGCGACGAATTGCCCAAATCCCTTTTCATCGCAAGGTAAAAAAAACATAAAATATTTGAGATTCCAATAAGCATGCCCCGCCCCGCGGGAAAATGAAAAAACTCCGCCCCAGTTTTTTTATGGCGGCTATGGCGAAAAATAAAGCTAACGGATAAAAGCAAAGCAATGCGCTTTTACCCGTTAGGGTTAGAAAATTGGGAATCAAAAGCCGTTTTCAGCCACAGACAATACATACATTCCGGCGTCCGGAGATTTGCGGGAAGTCTGCAAGTGAAGGTATGAAATCCCTATCGGAGCTTTGCGGGAGATTTTGCAATCGGCAATTTTTTTGCCGCCGCAGGAAAGTTCCGCCTTGCCGCTGTCGGCGTCGAATGTAAAAACAAGCTCGCGGGTGGAACCGTCGCCGAGAAACTCGGGTATGTCCGCGGAAAAAAGCGCGTAATTTTCGGCAACTTCGTCGGACGGATTTATCCAGCGGTCGTGCAGCATAACCTTAGCTCCCTTAAATCCCGACGGAATTTTCACTTTGAGCTTTATTTCGCCTTTGCGCGCCATTGGAAAATTCCACACCGCCCCGCGGAGATCGCTTACGAGGGAATCGTCGGGAACATATTTTAACAGCAGACATTTTTTGTCTGGGGAATCCGGATTGTCGGCAAGCCCGCAACCCTCGATTCTATCGTATGCGCAGTGCCCCTTTATTCCCTTCTTGTAGTTGAACACACTCCAATCCTGCAAGCCGTTTGAAAAATCGCATTCGCGCGACTTTTCAAGAAGCCACCCGACATCGAAAAGCACGAGCCTCCTGTTCAGCTTGCTTTGCCCGATTGAAGCCAAAATTTTTCCGGGCGCAACCTCGATAAATTGCGACTGGTGGACGCTCTTGTCCCTTCCGGGGGCAGAAGAAAAATCGGAAGCATTGCGGCGCGGATCGAGAAGTACCTCGCGGAATCCGCGCCACGTTTTGCCGTCATCGTCGGAAATTGCCGCATGAATTGCGCTGCGATTCGTAAATACGTCCTCCCAGACGCCGTCCGCGCCTTCAACTTCAGGAAGGGCCGTTCCGTTCGACCACATCAGCAAAAGGCGCCCGTCGGAAAGGCGTTTTATTTTTGGCATAACGCACGTTCCGTAAAAATTTGTCGGCACGGGCTTGCTCCAAGTCAAGCCGCCGTTGGAAGAATACGACTGCCAAAGGTTGTCGAGCGACGTGCGCAGGATAACCCACAACCTTCCGTCTTTGAGGCGCACGGCAGAGGGTTCCATTGCGTCGTGATTCCAGCGCGTGCCTTTGTGCAAGCCTCCCGCCTTGTGGTGCGGCACGTTTAGGCGGCTCGACTTCTTCCATGTTTTGCCAAAATCGTCGCTAATTAAAAAAATCGCGCCGAATACAAAATCAATGTTTTGCGAGCTTGAAGTCCGCAATGTAATGGGCATCAGAATGCGCCCGTCAACCATCAGCGGCTCTGCGTTTATCTCCAGCTTCCACGGGCATATCTGCGTTTTTCCGACGCATTCCCCGTCTGTTCCGCAATCCAAGAACCAAGCGCTTCCATCGATATTTATAATGTTAAAATATTTGCCGCGCGACTTGTCGAAAAACGGCCCGAATTCCTTTCCTGCCGGAGCCTGGGTTTCGGTCCAAGTCAGCCCCATATCGGAACTTTCGACATACATTCTGTTGGAGACCTCGCCGTGCGTGCCGCTCTTTAAATTTTCGGGCTGCCCCCCGTAGTTGTAATGGCGTATTTTCCCGTCGGGCATCGTGCAAAGCCCCGAGACTGCGTCGGCCGGCGGAACTCCAACAACCTTAGGCGAATATATTTTATCCAAACCGTTTTCGCCGCCGATACAAAATTGGCCGGCAATCGACAATAATCCCGCAAGACAATAAACGCCAAACTGTTTCATACGCCACTAATATTAGCGCCGCATTTTACCGTCAAGCATATTGGGTAAATCGCCCCATCGGAGAAATAAAAATTTCAGCGAAAAATAATTTTGTGGACACCCGGACGCCGCAGGAATATAAAAACACGCGAATTAAAAAATAAATCCTCCGATAATATAAACCATGGCAAAACAGAAAATTCCCACACAACAAATCGCGAAGGACGACAAAGCCCTTGAAGCCGCCCTCAGCATGGTCAATAAACAATTCGGCGAAGGCTCGCTGGTGCGGCTTGGAGACGCGACAAAAATGAATGTCGAAACGATTAGCACAGGTTCGGTCGCAATAGACCTCGCACTCGGCGTCGGCGGTCTTCCGCGCGGAAGAATTGTTGAAATTTACGGCCCTGAATCCTCCGGCAAGACAACTTTGTGCCTTTCTCTTATCGCCGAAGCCCAGCGCAAGGGCGGCAACGCAGTGTTCATAGACGTGGAACATGCGCTCGACCCCCACTACGCAAAAGTCGTCGGGGTTGACCTCGAAAACTTGATGGTCGCCCAGCCCGAATGCGGCGAGGACGCCCTAAATATAGCGGAGACCCTCATACGCTCCGGCGCGATTGACGTCGTTGTTATAGACTCGGTTGCGGCTCTCGTATCGAGGCAGGAACTCGACGGGCAGATGGGCGACACCACAGTCGGGCTTCAAGCCAGAATGATGAGCCAGGCAATGCGCCGCCTCACGGCCGCAATCAGCAAGACGCGCTGCATATGCGTATTCACCAACCAAATACGCGAGAAGATCGGCGTGATGTTCGGCAATCCCGAAACGACTCCCGGCGGCAGGGCGCTAAAATTCTTCGCTTCTGTGCGCATTGACATACGGAGAATCGGCCAGATTAAAGACGCCTCCGGCAAAGTCATCGGGAACCGCACAAAGATAAAAGTCGTAAAGAACAAGGTTGCGCCGCCGTTTACGGAATGCGAATTCGACATCATGTACAACGAGGGCATTTCTCTTACGGGCAGCCTAATCGACTTGGGCATAGAGCAAAAGATACTCGAAAAGAAAGGCGCTTGGATTTCCTATAACGGCGAGCTTATCGGACAGGGGCGCGAGGCTGCAAAAGCCTATCTTGCCGACCACCCGGACGTCGCCGACAAAATCCGCGAGGCTATAACCTCGTCAACGACAGTCGTTGGCGGCACTGCACTTGGCGAGAACGTTTAACCGTATATCGTCTCGGAAAATTTATAAGACCTACAAACTCTTTTTGAGCAAGGCTTGACGCCGTAAGTTGCGGAATTTTTAACATCGCGCAACAAATGCAAGATATTCTTCCCTCCTGAAATAGGGTGGGAAGAATTTTTTTACGTTTTTTAATTTTTATATCTAATATGCCATTCAAAATTTTTAATCACCCTCGTTGACTATTTCCTTTTAAAGAAAAAATCTAAAAAGTCTTTGCGCGCATAATAAAAGACATTCTCCGCGCGGGGCCTGCCGCCAATCAATAGCTTTACAAAAATCTGCCCGCCGCGCGGTAAAGCAAAGCATATCCATACCGCACAAAAAAACGCTCTATTTACTTTCTACGGCACAACTCATTAAGAAAAATTCGCCCATACAAAGAAATAATTATGGTAAAACTGCACTTGGCGAAAAAATATTTTTTAAAAGCCAAGATTTCAACCCGCGCACAGCCACGTTACGGAAGCAAAAGCACTTGTTAGCAACAAAGACTGTTTTAAGCACACCTAAAATTTGGTAGAGATTCGAGAAGAAAAACAAAATATTTTGGCAAAAATTGCTGAACGCGCGCCTAAAATTTAGTCGCTATACAAAAAGCAAAATATTGATGAAAAAATTCCGGCAATTTAGAATAAAAGACGCAATTTAAGAATAGAGCAAATCATGCACAAAAAAATTTTGCGGGCGGAAAATAATTTCCGCCCCGCCCTATTTGAAAAGCCGCGCATAAAAAAACCCCGCGATTGCGGGGTTTCCCATTCAAGAGATTTTTTTAAAGCTGTTTAAAGAAGTCGTTGCCCTTGTCGTCAACAAGGATAAACGCCGGGAAGTTTTCAACTTCAATCTTCCAAACAGCTTCCATTCCAAGCTCCGGATATTCCACAAGCTCGACTTTCTTGATGTTGTCCTGCGCGAGAATCGCCGCGGGGCCGCCGATTGAGCCGAGATAGAATCCGCCGTGCTTCTTGCAAGAGTCGGTGACGACTTGCGAGCGGTTGCCCTTGGCAATCATAACCATGCTTCCGCCGTTGGATTGGAACAGATCGACGTACGGATCCATGCGCCCTGCGGTCGTCGGCCCGAAAGAGCCGGACGGCATTCCTGCGGGAGTCTTTGCGGGGCCCGCGTAATATACGGGGTGGTCCTTAAAATACTGCGGAAGGGGCTCGCCCGCTTTCAACCTCGCGGCGAGCTTGGCGTGGGCTATGTCGCGCGCTACAATAATTGTTCCGCGCAGCTTCAACCTCGTCTTCACGGGATATTTTGACAGCTCCGCGAGAATCTCGGGCATCGGACGGTTTAGGTCTATATCCACAGCGCCGTCGCCGGTATCTACATTTTTATATTTTTCGGGAATAAATCTTCCGGGATTGGGTTCAAGCTGTTCGAGCCAAATTCCGTTTTCGTCGATTTTGGCCTTCATGTTTCTGTCGGCGGAGCATGAAACGCCAAGGCCTATCGGGCAGCTCGCGCCATGGCGCGGCATGCGGATTACGCGCACGTCGAGCGCGAAATTCGCGCCCCCGAATTGCGCTCCTATTCCCAATTTGCGGGTTTCCTCCAAAAGTTTCTTTTCAAGCTCCACGTCGCGGAAGGCGTGTCCAAGCTTGTTGCCCTCGGTCGGGAGAGAGTCGAGGTACTTGACCGACGCAAGCTTTACGGTTTTGAGGCACGCTTCGGCGCTCGTTCCGCCCACGACCCATGCAATGTGGTATGGCGGGCATGCAGCCGTCCCGAGACCCTTCATTTTTTCAACCATAAAGGGAATGAGCTTTTCCGGCGTTATTATCGCCTTCGTTTCCTGATATAGGTACGTTTTGTTGGCGGAGCCGCCTCCCTTTGCTATGAACAAAAATTCGTATTTGTCGGAGTCCGTCGCGTAGAGGTCGATTTGAGCGGGGAGGTTGCATCCGGTGTTTACTTCGTCCCACATATTAAGCGGGGCGTTTTGCGAGTAGCGCAAATTTTCCTGCGTGTAGCAGTCGTAAACGCCCTTGGAGAGGTATTCCTCGTCGCAGGCGTTTGTCCATACAGACTGACCCTTTTTGCCGATGATTGTCGCCGTGCCGGTATCCTGGCAGAACGGAAGCTTTCCCTTGGCGGCAACTTCCGCGTTGCGGAGCATTGTAAGAGCCACGCTTTTATCGTTGTCGGAAGCCTGCGGATCTTCGAGTATTGCCGCAACAAGCTTTAAATGCGCAGGCCTCAGCATGAACGACACGTCGCGCATGGCGTTTCTGGCGAGAACCGCGAGCCCCTCGGGATCGACTTTGAGAATCTTGCGCCCCTCGAATTCGGCGGTTGAAACATAGTCTTTGGTCAGCAGGCGATACTGGGTGTCGTCCGCGCCCATCGGAAACATTTTTTGGTATTTAAACGGTGGAACTGCCATAATATTTTAGTCTGTTAAAATTTTTTTGACCGGCGCATTAGTCGGCGTATTTTCGCATAATCTGCCAATTCCGCCCCTTAGACAAGCAATTTTTTACCTGCGCGGGCTTATCTCAGGGAAAAAACGGCAAATAGCGTCTTGACGCGCGCTAATAATTTCTGAACATAGAAGAAAGGAGTTTTGTCAGATAAAAACTCCGCGATTTTTATTAGGCGGGAATATGAAAATTATCGATTCCAAAATTGTAGACAGCGGCTTCGAAAAATTTAACGGGCAAAAAATACTTAAACTCAACCTTGGCTATGCCGCAATGCGGACGCTCTGCGCGAACACGCGGCGCGAATACGTAATAGACTGCTCGCTCAATAAAATAGCCGACAGGGGAACTGTCCTCGCCCTCGCGCTCGCCCTCAAAGAATACATACAAAAGAAATTCCCAGAATACGAAAGAATCGGCATAGCGCTGCCGTCCTGCCTGCCCGGAATCGCGGTAAATCTGGCAGTGCAGCTCGCGGGAAAAGTAAGCGTAAACCTCAACTTCACCATGGGGGCGGAAGCCGAAAGATCCTGCCTCGAGCGCGCAAACGTAAAAATGATAATCGGCTCAAAGAAAGTTCGCGACAAGGTCGACTCCCACTCGCCGGACTATCCATGGACCGACAATTTCTTCGACATCGGCGATATTTTGAAGGAAATCGGCAAAAAGCGCATAGCCGCAAAACTCGTAGCCGTACGCCTGCTTCCGTTCTGGGTATTGTCGCGCATATACGGGATTCCGCGCGATGGCGGCGACAGGGAGGCATCGATAATATTCACAAGCGGCTCCGAAGGCATGCCGAAAGCGGCAGTGCTCACCCACCGCAACATAATGGCAAATTGCGTGCAAATGTGGAATATTGGCCTTATAAATTCCGACACCCGCCTGCATGCAAACCTGCCGTTATTCCACAGTTTCGGGCAAACAATACAGGTTTGGATGACTGCAATATACGGAATGCAGTCGGTGACAGTCCAAAGCCCGCTTGAAGTGCAGGCAAACTTGGAGGCCTCCCGCAAATACAAATCTACAATTATGATTAGCACCCCAACCTTCCTGCGCTCCTATTACAAAAAGGGAAAGCCGGAAGACTTCCCCGCAATGCACGGGGTAATCGGCGGCGCAGAAAAAACTCCCGAAGGATTTATAGAAAAGTGGAATGAAAAGTTCCCGAACGTCTATTATTGGGAGGGATACGGATTGACGGAAGCCTCGCCGGTAGTGGCCGTAAACCTTCCGCCGAACCTAAAACGCGGGGAATTCTGCCCGCAGCCGAGCCAAACAAAGGCGGAATCCGTAGGCGAAATTTTTCCAGGAATGCTTGCGGCAGTCGCGAACCCCGACACAGGGGAATTTCTGCCGGTCGGCAGCATCGGCTTATTGCATCTCAAAGGCGCGAGCATTTTCGGCGGATACCTAAACCAGCCCGAAGAAAACAAGAAAAAACTCCGCGACGGCTGGCTAAATACCGGCGACCTCGCCGCCCTCGACGAAGACGGATTCATATTTATAAAAGGAAGAATTTCCCGCTTCTCAAAAATCGGCGGGGAAATGGTTCCACACATGAGCGTAGAGGAATCGATAGTCAAAGCGCTTGGAATACAGGATTCGGAAGTTCCGCTGATTGCGATAGGCTCGCGCATAGATGAAGCCAAGGGCGAGTCGCTCGTGCTGATCTCCTCCTTCGACATTGAGATGGCAAAATTGCGCCGCCTGCTTACGGAAGCAGGACTTCCAAACCTCTGGATACCCAAACACCTTGTGAGAGTGGACGCAATTCCGCTGCTTAGTTCCGGAAAACTCGACCTCGGCAAGATCAGAAAACTATGCGCCGAGGGGGAAACACCTTCCGCCTAATAGCCGCAATACTTTACAAAATTGGAGCAATATGGACTTATCTGAAAAATCCGCATTTTTAAAAATCGCCTCGTCCGTCGCAAAGGCCGCGGGCGAGCGCCTGTCGGCGATAGCGGAGCGCCGCGTAAATTCAGACGCCGGCAATGACGTCAAATTGCAGGAGGACGTCGAGAGCGAAATGTTTATCCGCGGCAAGCTCGAAACGACCGGCATACCCGTCATCGGAGAGGAAAACGGCGGGGACACGTCGCTTGCATTCAACGATTCCTACTATTGGATAGTAGACCCAATAGATGGCACTTACAATTTTCTCAGGGGCATTCCGGGGGTATGCGTGAGCGTTGCGCTGATGAAGGGGCGCACGCCGGTTGTAGGCGCGATAAACGACTTCACCCGCGGCGAGCTCTACGCAGGCGGCAAAGGCCTTCCCCTTACGCTAAACGGCGCGGAAATAAAGCCCGCCTGGGCGCGCGAGCAATCGCAAGCAGTGCTAATGACGGGCTTCCCGAGCGCGACTGACTATTCCGACGAAAACCTTAAACATTTTGTGACAGCCGTGCAAAAATTCAAGAAGGTCAGAATGTGCGGAAGCGCGGCGCTCGCAATGGCGTGGGTAGCCGCCGGAAGGGCAGACGCCTACAAGGAAAACAGGCTGTATCTATGGGACGTCGCCGCGGGGCTTTCATTGATGGAGTCCGCCGGCGGGGCATACGAGTTTGAATTTTTGGGCGTAGAAGGAAAGCCGCTTTGCATTTCCATACAGGCGGCCGCCCGCAAAGAATTTTTTACCGAGTGACAATGAAAGACTCAACCTACCTTTCGCATCTCGTGCGCCGCCTTAAATGGAGCGACATCGACGAAAAATACGTCGCCGAGCTTGTCAAGACTGCACGCGCCGAAGACATAGAAGGCGCGGGGCTTGCAGTGCTTCCGAAAGTCGCGGCCGACATAACTACGCGCTCGCTGACCCCCTCCATAAAAACGGTTGCCGCCCTATGCGCGCGCCGCGACATGGTTGTTTGCGGCATGGAGCTTGTGCGGATTGTCCTAAAAGTCTATGAAGAAGCCTCCGACGACTTTGAGTGCAAGTTTACCCCTCTCGCAAAAGACGGCGACAAAGTTTCAAAGGGGGCAAAACTCGGGGTAATAGAAGGCTCCGCGCGTGTTATATTGCAAGCGGAACGCATAATGTTGAACTTTCTGCAAAGGCTGTCGGGAGTTGCGACCGAGACCGCAAAATACGTCGAGGCGCTCGGCGATTCGCCAACAAAATTGCTGGATACCCGCAAGACGACGCCGGGGTTGCGCGTGCTTGAAAAATACGCCTTTGCGTGCGGCGGCGGATACAACCACAGAATAGGGCTTTTTGACCGCGTAATGCTGAAAGACAACCACCTTGCCGCTGCCGGCGCCTCAAAGGGCGAAAGGCTGGCGGCTGCCGTGCGCACCGCGCGCGAAAAAAATGCGGGATTCGCGATAGAAGTGGAAGTCGACGCGCTCGAGCAAATTCCGCCTGTGCTCGAAGCGGGCGCTGACGTCATAATGCTCGACAACTTTACCCCCGCCGACATAAAAACCGCCGTGAATATGATTGGGGATAAGTCGTGGACTGAAATTTCCGGGGGAGTCACGCTCGACAGCATTGGCGAGCTTGGAAAACTCGGCGCGGATTTCATATCGACAGCCGCTCCCGTCCATTCGAGCAAATGGATAGACATCGGGCTTGACTCATAGCCGCAGAATATCCTGCATTTAAAAAATTTGCCGCGCCTGCAATTTCAGGGCTTTCGCGGCAATTTTTTTGCCCTCAAATTTTTAATTTTATAGATTGCCGAAATATTTTTTCTGTATGGGCGCAATAAAATTCCGAATATTATTTCGCGCTTTACCGCGCAGCAGAACCCGAAACCGCCGCCGCTGAACAGGCGGAATTTAGGCGGCGGGCAAAGGCGGACTGAACCCCAAGTATTACAGCCGCCGCAAAGGCGCGCACCGTAATTTTTAGCATATTTTTCATAAAATTTTCCTATTAGTTCTTTAGCAATTTTTATAAAGAAAACGCCGCCTGCCGCGAGCTTTTTATTGCATTTTATCTTTGCTTTTTTGCTCCGCATATTTTATGATTTATTTTGTAAAGAAATAATTTACGGAATCGAAAGCGGAAAGCGAGAATGAAAGCTTTGTCACCGATAGAGTGTTTTTGATTTCAAAGGCAAAAAGAAAATATTATGAAAAATCTCATTCTACTTGCGTTGATTTGCTTCTCGGTAAACGCGGCTTGCGCGGAGGGAGAGCGCATTTTCTCGGTAGTCGCTAACGAGACTACTACGGCGGAAGGCGCAAAAAGCACGCTTTATTTCAACCACGAGCCCGGAGCTATAAATTTGCCGGATAGAACGCGCGGAGAGCGCATACAAAATAAACATTGCGTTTTAATAAACGATAGAGGCGCGCTTTCAAAACAAATAAAACGACTGCGGAATTTTTCGCTGTACAATCCTGTGAAATATCACGCCGAGATTGACGGCGCAAATGCCAAAGCAATTATATCGCCTTTAGAGGGGAGTATAGGGGAATTTTCGTCTTTTAACGCGAGGCTTTATATCGCGCTTTATCCCGACGCATTCATCGAAGCTCTGCGCTGCAAATTTGCCGACGGGAAAAACGGCCTCAAAATCTCGGACGACTCAATAAAATATTCCGATTTGTCGACGGACCATTTCATACAGTTGAACAAAAGAAAAATCGTATCGGTTGAGATGCGCAACAAACATTCCGGAGAAAAGCTTTCGGACCTGCTTTTCCACTACACCGCCGACGGGACTCCGATAAAATCGGAATTTAAGATTTACGCAAAAGGCAAAGTCCTATTATCTATACAAGACACCTACCGCGAACTAAAAAACATCGCCGACTCCGCCAGCGACTCACTATTTGATACGCGCGACTTAGGCCCTATGAAATTTTACGACAGCCGCGTTCGCCCCCAAAAGACATACATTTACGCCAAAGGCATTCCTTCCGTATCCTCCGTAAAAGATATTCCTGAAGCGGACAATAGCGGGAAAAAATCAAAAGCTATGGAAGATTCTTTAACCGCGCCCGCTAAATCCAAATACTTGGACAGGGCGGAAGATTTTTTTGCAAAGTTTTATACCCAATTAGACCGCAATTCTTAGACTATTTTTAGCTTCCATACTGTAAAAAAATTAAAGCCGCGCCGCCACCGCGCGCAAAAAATTAAAGCGTCTGCCGCTCTCCGCGCCGACGCGCCAATTCGCAAATGGGCTAAAAGGCAGACCTTTGCGCAGAATTGCAAAAACAATCAGAAACGAGTATTAAACAAAGAGAGCGCGCTCCTACATGCGGCGCATGAGAGACGACATCATTCGCCTTCCCTTTTCGCCCTTCATCATTTTCATCATTTTTCTCATCTGCTCGAACTGTTTTAGCAGAGTGTTGACGTCCCTTACCTGAGTTCCGGAACCGCCCGCAATCCTCATTCTTCTGCGCGCGTTTATTATTGACGGATTGCGCCTTTCGGCGGGTGTCATTGACAAAATTATCGCCTCCATTCGGCGCATGCGGCTCTCCTCTTTTTCTCCTATTTCAATTCCCATGCCTCCAAGCCCCGGCAGCATTTTCATTATGCCCCCAAGCGGGCCGAGCTTTTTCATCTGGCGCATCTGGGCAAGGAAATCTTCGAGGTTGAACTCCGCCTTGCGGAGCTTTTCGGCCATTTTGGCGGCCTCCTGCATGTCGATATTTTCCTGGGCCTTTTCAACGAGGCTTACGATGTCGCCCATGCCGAGTATGCGTTGCGCCATTCTGTCGGCGTGAAATACTTCTATGTCGGAAATTTTTTCGCCCGTGCCGGCGAACTTAATTGGCGCTCCTGAAACTGCTTTGATGGAGAGCGCCGCCCCGCCCCGCGCGTCGCCGTCGAGCTTTGTCATCACAACGCCCGTCATGCCTACCGCCTCGTTGAAGGCCTTTGCGACGTTCACAGCCTCCTGCCCCAACGCGGCGTCGGCGACGAGCAAAACCTCCTTCGGGGAGACGTTTTCCCTCAGCTTTTTTATTTCTTCAATAAGCTCGGCGTCTATCTGAAGCCTGCCGGCGGTATCGAGTATTACAACATTTGCCCCGTTTTTTATGGCTTCGTCGCAAAGAGTTTTTCCGAGCCGCGGAACATCTTTTGAATTTCTGTCGGAATATACCGGAACTCCAATTTGCTTTCCGAGTATTTCGAGCTGGTCGATTGCCGCGGGCCTGTAAACGTCGCACGCTACAAGCGCGGGATTCATTCCCTGTTTTCTAAGCAGCGCCGCGAGTTTTGCAGAAGTGGTAGTTTTCCCAGAGCCATGCAAGCCTACCATCATAATTTTAAGCGGCCTTATCGGAGAAAGCTCAGTCTCGCCAGCGCCAAGAAGCTTTTCGAGCTCGTCGCTTATAATTTTTACAATCTGCTGCCCGGGCGTCACAGACTTTACCACTTCGAGACCCACGCATTCCGCCTTAACCCTGTCTGTAAAGTCTCTGGCAACCTTGAAATGGACGTCTGCCGATAGAAGCGCCTTGCGCACTTCGCCGAGGGCTTCCGCCATATTTTCTTCCGTTAGCTTTCCGAGCCCCCGCAAATTGCGGAGGGCTTTGGATAGATTTTCCGTTATTGCTTCAAACATTTTTGTGGAGTATCGGTAGTCTGCGAATATTTCTTGGCAGGATTTTTGTCTTTTACGGTTGCGGCACGATGCGCGAATGCACCGCTGCGTTATTATTTTGGCAGGCAGGCGAACCTGGAATTAAAATTGTACCGGCTTCGCGCCGCAACCCATAAAAAACAAGGAACAAAACGGCGTATCCCGGAAATTTTGCGTAAAGGCAGCCGAGGTGTGAAGCAACGGCAACCCTATGGCGAATTTGCCCCGGCGCGCCGCAACACGGCGCGCGGCAAAGCGCGCTATTTTCCGAGAGTGTCGGAGCCGTACCAGTGGGAAAGAACTTCTGGAATTGCTATCGAGCCGTCGTCGCGCACATTGTTTTCGAGAAGGGCCGCCAAAACGCGCGGTATCGCGAGCCCCGAGCCGTTCAGTGTGTGGACGAAAGCGGGCTTTCCGCCGGCGGACTTAAACCTTATGTTTGCCCTGCGGGCCTGGAAATCTGTGAAGCAAGAGCAGCTCGACACTTCGAGCCATCTCTGCTGCCCCGCCGCCCAGACTTCGAGGTCGAACTGCTTGGCATGCGGGAAGCCAATGTCGCCCGTGCATATCGAGAGCACGCGGTAGGGCAAGTTCAGCTTTTGCAGGATTCCCTCGGCGTCTTTGCGAAGCTTTTCAAGCTCCTCAAAGCTGTGGTCGGGGTGAACCCATTTCACAAGTTCCACTTTGTCGAACTGGTGGAGGCGGTTGAGCCCGCGCACGTCTTTGCCCCAGCTGCCCGCCTCGCGGCGGAAACACGGAGTGTACGCGCAGGCGTACACAGGCAATTCGGACTCGTCAAAAGTTTCGTCGCGGTAGAAGTTGGTGACGGGAACTTCGGCGGTGGGAATCATATAGTAATCGTCAGTGGCGTCGTGGTACATTTGCCCCTCTTTGTCGGGGAGCTGCCCAGTGGCGGTGGCGCTTGCCGCATTCACCATAATCGGGCACATAAGCTCGCGGTAGCCGTTCTTGCGCGCTTCGTCTAGGAAGAATGCCAAGAGGGCCCTGACGAGCCTAGCCATGTCGCCGACATAGAAAGGGAAGCCCGCGCCGGTCACTTTTGCGCCGCGGCGGAAGTCGAGCATCTTTTCAAAATAGGGCAAATCCCAGTGCGGGACGGCATTTTTTATCTTGGTGACGTCCCCCCAAGTGTAAACGGTGACATTGTCCTCGGCGGATTTTCCGACCGGAACACTGTCGTCGGGCATATTCGGGATTGTGAGGAGGATTTGCTTCCAGCGCTTGTCAATCTCGGCAGCGGCGGCTTCGAGGTCCTTTACGCGCTTTGAGACTTCCTTCATTTCCGCGAGTTTTTCCTTAAATTCTGGGGAACCTTTGGGCAATTCCGCCATAGCTTTGCTTGCGGCGTTTTGCGCGGCGCGCGCGTCTTCAAAATCGGCAACGGCCTTGCGCCTCTGGGCGTCGAGGGCGAGCACGGCGTCGATATCGCACTCAAAATGTTTGAGGGCAACTTTCGCCTTCACCAATTCGGGGTTTTCCCTTAAAAATTTTACGTCTATCATAATAGGTGTCTATAATTGACTTCCAGCGTTTGCATTTCAACAAAATAGTTCATTAGATAAAACAAATACATTTATTTAAATAATTATAAAAATAAAAGCGCAGAGGATAATCCTCTGCAACTTTAAGTAATTTTATAATAATAAATAAGGAATATTATTTCATTTTTCTGCGCATTGCGATAGCCAGTATTACTGCACTAAATATCACAGCTACTGACTCCGGTTCCGGAACTTGAGCAAAACCTACCTGCAACGAATATCCATTTCCCAACGATTCCACCCACTTGAATACCGCAATGCCATTCGCTATTCCTTCGGCGACAAAGTCGGCATTCGCATCATACACGCCGTCACTTAGCCGTTTTTCGAGGTTGAAGCCAGAAAGCTCACTAGCTGTAAGTATCTCCGTCCATATTTCGATAGTTTCATCACTATCAGCCAAAATATAGTTATAATTTGCTAAATCCATAGCATTTCCACTTGCATCAGAAAAATCTACAGATATCTTTCCGCTCCCTTCCGTCTTTGTAAATACTTCGGTTATTATTATCTTGTCATTTGAACTCGTTTCAAATGTGTTATGGTTCACAAAATTTTCGTACGCGAAACCGCCGCTCTTAAAATTCGCCGTCTTAAAATATGCAGTACCGGTCTGCGACGAATCGTAGTGTCCAGCCCCAAATTTGCCCCCTTCCATTGACAACTTCGCCTGTCTATAATCAGCAGCTATCCGCGAATTGTCCATAATAAGACGGCCATTCTTCACAGTGTAAGTTCCACTTTGACGGCCTAAGATATCCGTTGCGTCATCCTTTGCATTGAAAATTCTCTGCACGCCCTCTCCGTCCATAGTCACATTCATGACAGCTTTTACTTCCGAAATATTGGGCCTGTTATTTCCGTCATCTGCTATTACACCTATAAACTGATAATCACTCCCAGCAGCATTTTTTAATACTATTGTAGAATTGAGACTGGATCCCTGGGAATTATGTAACGTAAAATTTGAAGCTATATTTGTAGCATCTATACCTCCAACTTCAAACGTTGCAGACCTGGAAAAAAACATGTTTGAATAACTTGAACCGTTGCGGTCAAACCGCAATACACCATTTACCGATAATTTATCCACATAGAGGTTCAAAACACAACCAGCATACTCATATAATCCCCCACCAATTCTAATATCGCGATCTACTAACAAGTTCCAATCTGTTATTCTATTATCAGGAGTTCCAATCTTAAATTCCATTCCTCCGTAATAAGAAAAAGTTTTATTTCTATAAATCTCTGTCCCGACATTAATTTCGCCAACATGCATTTCGACCGCGACCTCCCCATCTTTACCAAAAGATGCTCCTATTTCAGGCGAAGAAAATACTCCGATTATCGGAGAAGACAGTTCACCGGTTATATCAATATATACTTTACCTTTATCAAGAACATCATCGCCAAAGTTCATGTGGTGATTCCCTGTGATAACTACATTGTATAAATATGTGTCAGTTTGAGATAGGTACACCCCGCGCCAATCGGTTTTTTCACTATACATAATAGCAGTGTCCTGACCACCCGAAGTAGGCGCGCTATCTGCCTGAATAGTTCTTTCTTCGTCAAGATACCAATTTGTCGGATCGGTAATTTGAGAATTTCTATCATCACCAAACCATTTATCAGCAGAATATGACATCGCTGCTGAGCAAATTGCGAAAAGGAATAATGTTGTTTTTTTCATAGTGAAATTTTTTGTATCGCATTCATTAACTATGTCAATACTTTTTTAATACTACTTTTCCGCAATTCGATAAAAGAATACTCTGACCTCACCTTACACGTCTTTTCATTTTTCCAACTCTTATATTTACCAACAGTCATTTATACATCAGTCTAGATTATAGATATTAAAGGATATTTATTTAAGTCAGGAGAATAAAGTTATAGAAAATAGAAGATAAATATTTAAATACAATTTGTCGTACCTACCCCTAAACCTTTAAATGTCTTGTATAAACTTGAAGATTCAGAATTAACCTCATCTGAAAAAAATTTATTTTTTTGAGAAATATTGCCTCAATTTTTTAGTTTTTTATTATTAATGTCCCATATTGATGCTCAAAATATAAATTTAACGTTCCCATTATACTTTATACATTACAAAATTTTCCCTTTATATAATAAGGCTTTATATTATGAAATACAAAGTCCACTTCGCTTTTTTCCTATAAAATATAAAATGGCGAGTAATATAGCCATACAGACTTACGCCCTATCTGTATTTTTCGCGCTATTGGCAGTTATCTGTGTAAAGAATTTAGCAGTCGAGAGATCAAGCCTCTGCACTAATAAATATCTATAATTTATTTCCCACATTCGCATTTCAACAAAATAGTTGCGCCTATTGCCGAAACGCCCCTAAAATTGCTTGTCTTCCGCGACGGCGGCGGCTAACATTGCAATAGATTTTTACCCGTATGGTTAGCACTTTGAAAAGAAACACCCTATCCGCCCTCATTTGCGCGGCCTTGGCAAACCTTTCCCCGTTTGCAAGCCAAGCTGTGGAAGCCAGCTCATATCCGCCGCCACCAGGACGCGAGCAATGGAAATTTGTAGGCGACCTCGCAAAACGCGAGCCGCAAAGATTTTTTTGGAGCCGCAAAGCCCTGCCCTCAGAGCTCGACTTGTCGGGCGGCATAACAGTCGCCGACGAATACGCCGCAGGTGATAACCTAAAAACCGCCCTGTCCGACCTCGGCTTATTTTTAGCCGATGCTAAACTCCCTAAAAACGGCCCCGCAACACTTACACTAAAACGCGGAAAAGTCTCGGGATACGAAAGCTATCGCGTTGATGTCGAAAAGTCCGGAATAACAATCACCGCCGATGACGACGAAGGTCTTAGAAGAGGCATATATTTTCTTCAAGACTTAATTCAATCGCAAGAAGGCGCCTTTTTGCCCGTCGGAAAAATCGAACGCAAGCCGTGGATAAAAAACAGAATATCGAGATGTTTTTTCGGGCCTATAAAACGGCCTCCGTTCAACCGCGACGAACTGCTTGACGATATCGACTATTATCCGGACGAATATCTGTCAAAACTCGCGCGCGAGGGCATAAACGGGCTATGGCTTACAATCGAGTTTAGGGAGCTTGCCAAAACCTCTTTTACAGAACGCGACCCAAACGCTGAAAAGAGGCTCGAAAAGCTCCGAAATACAGTCGAGAAATGCGGCAGGTACGGCATTAAAGTTTGGCTGTTTGCAATAGAGCCAAAATCTCTTTCGGCCGACGACCCGCTATTGGCGGCACATCCCGAATGGAAAGGCGCGCGCGGCTGGGGGAACGACTACGCTTTCTGCACCGCAAGCGAATCGGCGCGGCAATACTTGCGGGAGTCTCTCGCCGACATATTTGCTAACGTCCCAAATCTGGGAGGTCTTATAAATATCAGCCACGGCGAAAGAATCACCAACTGCCTAAGCGCACTTCCGGCCGTCTCGGACGCTGAAATAAAATGCCCGAGATGCTCTAAAATCCCCAAGTGGAAGGTATATGAAGACGCGGCGCGGGCTATGGTTGAAGGCATTCGGAAGTCCGCCCCAAAAGCCCAGCTAATCACATGGCTCTACCAGCCCCAGCAGACGCCCGAACGCGCGCAGTGGGTATTTGAAATCGCGCGGCACGTTCCCGAAGGCGCAATATTGCAGTATAATTTTGAGAGCGGAACCCTCGCAAGGCAGCTCGGGCGCTGGAGATGCGGCGGAGACTATTGGCTCTCGCGCACGGATCCGTCACACATATTTAGGCGGGTAGCGGATACCGCGGCTTCGTCGCGGGCGGAATTGTCGGCAAAAATCCAAGTCGGCTGCTCGCACGAATTGGCGACAGTTCCATTTATCCCGACGCCGGGGCTGCTGTATGAAAAATACTCCCACATGAAAACTCTTGGCTGCTCGAGCGTTATGCAGTGTTGGTACTTCGGCAACTATCCGGGCATTATGAACGAAGCCGCCGGGAAGCTCGCGTTTGAAGATTTCAAGAGCGGCGCGGACGAATTTTTAATGAAACTCGCCAAGCCGCATTGGGGCGCAAACGCAGGCAAAATCATAAAAATATGGAAGGCTTACGCCGAAGGATACAAAAATTATCCGCTTTCAAACAATATGCAATACTATGGGCCAATGCACTCGGGAACCGTTTGGCCGCTGTATCTCGACATACAAATGCGCCCGCTAAACCCGACGTGGATTCCCGACACTTGCCCCAATGGGGAAACAATCGGTGAGGCGCTCGAAAACCATACGCTCGAAGAAGCGTTGATGCTATCGCGGCTAATTTGCGAAAAGATTGAGTCGGTCGCGCCGGAGATTAAAGATATTGAAAAGTCTCTTTCCAAAGACGACACCGCTGCAAAGCTTGACCTCGGATTATTGAAAGCCCTTAGAATACAGTTTGAGAGCGCGAGAAACATATTTGAGTTTTACCTGCTAAGGCGCGGCGCCTATTGCGCCTCGCGGGTTGAAGGCGACACAAAAAAAGCTCTGAAAAACCTCGAGCGCATGGGCGAAATAGTGCTGTCTGAAATAGATGCCTCAAAAAGGCTAGCGGAACTGTGTTCAGAGGATTCGCGTTTGGGCTTCCACTCCGAAGCCGAAACTCACATGTATTCAAAAGAGAGGCTCCAATGGCGCGCCGACATCTTAAAGGATACGCTCAATCAAATCGCAGCCGCTAAAAATATTTTGCGAGAAGGCGGCAAACTTCCCGAAAGTTCCTTTGAAGAAAACGCGCCGAAAGTGCAGACCGGCGCGCAGTGGAACGAAGCCCCTTCTACGCGCTGGAAAATTTCCGAATGCGACGGCGGAATAAAATTTGAAGCCCAACTGCGCGGCGACTACGGATACGACGAATTTTGTGTTGCAATGCTCGACGCCGCCGGAACAATTTTCCCGCTTGCCGTAAAAATAAACGGGAATTCCGTTTCCGACGAATCCGGGCTGTTTGAGACAAAAATAGAACGCTCGGGAGATTTAAAGAAAGTGTCAATATTTCTGCCAAATCTCGCCTATGCTGAAAAGGAAATAAAACCGTCGTGGATATTTGTCCGTCGCGACGCGGCTGGAAGCCCGACAAAATTGCCCGCCGTAAAATACAGGTGGCCCGCGTGCGAAACCCTCCCTAAATGGCGGCTCAACATCGGGCCAATCCGCCCCGACATGTTTGGGAAGATTATTTATTGATTTAAAAATTTTTTTGCAAATTTTCTATTATCAGGCGCGCGGGGAAGGCAGAGCAATGAACCGAACCATCGCCAAAATATAGAGGAAAAGGAGAGATACATTAAAGCCTCGCCCTATTGATTTTCGCCGCATTTCTTCCGGCGCACTAAAAATTCAATATTATGCGCAACGTAAAATTCAGCGACACATTTTGCTGGAAATGACCTGAACGCAAAAGTTTTTGCGTCGGCAAATGGCAAGCCGAACGCGCAAAATCCCACTATGCACAACACAAATAAAAAGCATTGTGAATCGCAGAGTATTTGCAAAGCACACCCGCTTCAACGGAAAATCTATCCTATAAATTGCGGTACAGGCTATTTTTATTTTTTACAATGCGCCATGTAAAATAAAAATGGCGGCACAAATACGTCCGCCACTTCTTAGGATTTTTCCGCGCGCCGAAAAATCTCAGGCTTTTTATGATAGCTCCCACGCCAGGAAATCTGCACTATTCGCGCGGGGAAATGAAATTTTTTGAGCTTAGAGGAACTAAGGCTTCACGACTCTCAATATCGAAACTACGGGCTTGTATCCGTCGAGCCCCACAATTTCCAAATCGTGCTTCAATTTCATATTTTTGAGGAAGTCTGCCGTTATGAAAAATGTCGCAGTCCTAACTTTCCCGGTGTCGCCGCATTCCACCTTTCTGCTTTCTACTTCGCCGTCGAGATTGTATCTCAGCTCAAACGCTCCCTTGCCAATGTCGAAGTACGATATTTTAACGGCGACTTTCTTGTTCCTGCCGCGCAAAAATTTGTCGTCGACTTTAAATCCGATTTTTTCGCCTGTCCGCGCCACATAGTCGTATCTTTTGTCGTCGCGCACCATCCACATTTTTATGGCGTGGTTTATCTTAACGGCAGGCTGCGTTTCGTAGCCTTCGCTATCGCGCTGATAGACCCACCTCTCAAAATTCTTAACTCCGGTATTTAAATTCGGAACCCCAGCGCGCTTAAAATATGACTTCCACAGATAGCTCTCGCGCAAAAAGCACCATGCATCCGGCGCGGTTTTCGCCGTCTTGCCAAGCTCCAGCCCGACCCACACAAACATCTCGGGATTTATTGTAAACTCGTTCCATATAACATCGTTCGTGCGCATTTGAAGCAGGCGCAAATTCGATGTAAAGTAGCGGTATCCGAAAGACGCCGTGCTCTTTCCAAAGCGGTACCTGCCCTCCGGAGTTGTCCACCAAACTTCGTACTCCTCGTTTTCCTCGCCGTTGCGAACGCCGCTTTTTACTATTTTATTTTCTTCGTCGACATACAAGTATCCGTCCTTGTCGATTTTCTGACCGATTAAATCGTCGGGTATGTGGTATAGATACATCTCTACAAACCCGCGGCGGATTCCAAAGCCTTTTGATATTCCATAGTCGCTCCACCCTCCCATGAATACTTTGTGCTCCACTCCTTTGGCAGCGTTTGCCCAAGCGTCGAGCCGCTCCCTTACATGAGGGAAAGCGTCGGGGTTTTTATCCTCCGCGACGGGGCCGACGCCCTCATCGCCGTTTGAGTACGAAGCGTACCCCACAAACATTCCCTTTACCTCCTCCATTTGCGGAATCCCCGACTTTCCGAACGCATCGACCAATTTCAGATAGCGCTTGTGGAACTCTGGGTGGGCGGGGTCGAGAGGCTTCATTCCGTCGCCCTTGCGCTCCGGATTTTCGTCTATGGGAATTCCGTACTTAAACAGCCACTCTGGTGCGAACCGCGTAGAGGCCGTGTGGATTCTTATCACGCTTCCGTAGCCTTTTTGGGCGGCGACCTCTATCATATTTTTAAGCGTCTGGAAGTCGTACACGCCCTCGGTTTTTTCAATATCCTTCCAGTCGAGCCAAAAGCCCACGACAGGTATTGACGGAAAGTTCACAGGCTTTAACTTTGAAACTTTCCACATACCGTTCATATTCGTGCGGTAGAGAGTGACGTATGACTTCGGGTCAGGCTTTACACGCGGCGGCAGCGACCAATCCCAGCCGTCTTTCACGGAATCTTCCGCAACCCATTCCGCGGGTCGGACGTCCTCAAATTTAGTCTGTTTATATTCCCCCCAATACGGATATTCGCTCTCAGGCAAAACGTGACTTGCCGCGTCCTCTGCGCCGAAAGAAGATAACCCCGCCATAGTGCATGCAATGCAGCCTGCCAATACTTCAATTTTTTTCATAGTAGATTTAAATTTAGTTCTTTTCAAAATCTCATCATTGCGCGGATAAACTTATCCTACGCACTGTTTTTTCGCCGCGTTTTCCCGCAAATCATTTAAATACCGACAAATCCCAGCTGTCATACCACTTTATTACAGGCATATCGCCCTCCCATTCAACGGGAAGAACGATATAGCGCCCGTCCATGGCATCTTCGGGGATCCATCTGTCTCCAAAATATATGAATGCGTCTTTCTTGCCTTGCACCGGAATCACCGCGCTGCTTTGCGAGCGGAATGTCGTGTCCGCCTTGGCTTCGAGCGGGGCAGTCTTCCATTTTTTCTGGCCTTCGCCGCGGCAAGGATTGCCGAGCTCGCGCCAATCGCCAAGCATTTTGTCAGCGGAGGAGACCCTGCCCGGATTCGGCGCCCAGCCGGTGCAGTGCGAAGAAAACATATAATATTTCCCGCCTTTTTTAAAGAAAGCGGGCGCCTCGTGGTAGCCGCCCGGGAATACACGGACAAATCTTCCGGAAAAACCTGTGTAGTCGGAGTCGAGCTCGTGAATATGGAAGGTCGAGTTGTCTTCGCTCGCGCAGCCGAGATACGCTTTTGAGTCGTCATCGACAAACAGAGTCATGTCGCGCGACATTTGCCCCTTGTCAAAATCGCGCAGAAACGCGAAGCCCTTTATCATGACCTCATTGTATTCGTCCTTTTTTAATTTTTTCGATCTCCAATTGGGGTCTTTTTCAAGTTCAGCCTTGTATGCTTTGAGTTCCTCGGCGCAGTTTAAAGGATATTTCCCGGCGTTCGGGCGGAAGGAGCCAATGTATTTGTACGGCCCGGTAATTTTGTCGGCAACTGCAACTCCCGCGCGGGCTGTGGAATAGTCTGGCTTTTCATTGAGGATGTCCGCAATGTCGGTCGATTTTGCCGTCGGGCCTTTGCGAAATTCGAGATGCATCCACATTACATATTTTTTCGTCTTTGGGTTGTATATGACTTTCGGGCGTTCCAGTATGGTTCCAAGTACAATTTCCGAATTCGGATCGGATTGCATTTTGAGGGCGATCCCTTCGTCCGTCCAGTTATACAAGTCTTTTGAGGAGTAGCAGTGTACGCCGACAACCGCCTTGTTGCCGAGAGTTCCCCCCATTTTATGTTCACCGAAAATATAATATTTCCCTCCGTCGAAAATCGCCCCTGCCCCGTGCGCGTTGATGTGCCTGCCGTTGTTGTCGAGCCATACTTTGCCGGGATTGAATGCGCCATACTTCAAAATATCCGCCGAATTGACGCCTTTGTCGCATGCGCAGCCCGCCGCGAAAAGCGCGCAAACCGCGAATAAAATTGCCGTAAATTGTCCTTCTCTCATGCAAAAATGTTTATCTGAAAAAGACAATCCGGTCAACGCATTTGTAAAAGTTTTTTCAGGCGCGATTTAAGGGGCGCATATCGGCAATAATTTCACTTTTGCCGCAGGCGGTTTATAAAAAATCTCCGTATATTAAAACCGCCATGCTTTAAATAGTTTGCGGAAGGCATAACGAAAAGACATTCTAATTTTATTGTCTGCAATAGTCTTTTTTTTAAGCGTGCGCCGAAAAATATTTGCGTACAAATTATCAATTCCCACCGTAAAGCGCGGAATATTGCATTACAGAATAAAAAAGGGCGGAAAACTCCGCCCTCAATTTAAATAAAAGCCTTAGCGGCGCATTCTGCGGCGCGCTAAAACCGCGAAAAGGGCGAGAACGCCTATCAAAGCGGCGGTTTCATGTGGCTCTGGAACCGTAAATGTCGCAACAAGGCTGTTTCCCAAAATAGAGAGTTCGACGTTTACGCCGTTGTCCGACAAAATTTGTATATCGCCGAGATAATCGCCGAGGTTGGACGATGTTTCCCATGTCATTATCGTGCTTTCGTACGATTCAAGGCCTTCGTCAAAGAGGAATTGCTGCAAATCCTCCGCGCTGAGGTTGAAAGTCATTTTAAGGTCAGAAGCCCCGTCCGCAACTGTGATTGTTCCGGAATTTTCTATGCCGTCCACAACTACTGCATTTATAACGTCGCCGCTTGCGATATTGGGGATAATGTCAAAAATAAATCCTCCGCGGCTCCAATTTACCGACGCGAAAGATATTGTTCCGTCTTCGTACGCCGATGATATTCCGGTCGCGCCGAAAGCGGCGTCCCGGCCGATAACAGATAGCGTGCCGCATACGTTGCCTGACGTGTTCATTTCGAGGATTCCGTTTTCCACTGTGACGGAATCGGGCGTGTGGCGCGTAGAATTTTTAAGGGGATCGCCACTTGCCAAATCCTCGGAACCCGCGCCGAACCTCAGGGTCTGCTTCGCGTTGGAAACGTTGGCATACATTGTAATATTTAGCCTGCCTGTATCAATCATTGAAAGCGTTCCCGCCCATTCGTAATTTTGGCTGTTTCTAAACTCCATATTTACGGTAGAGTTTTCCTTTGACAATTTTAGCGCGCCGTCGCCGCGCAAACCGCCGATTTGAATATTCCCGATGTCTCCGAGACCCGAATCGCCGCTTCCTTTAAGATCCCAAATAAGGTTATTTTCGCTGCCCCTTACTATCGGCTGTGTGAGGTCGACATATCCGTTAACTGAAAAATTCGTGACTTTCGTAATAAACTCTATGCGCTCCGTTGGCCAATTTGTGCCCTTTATTACAGAGCGGAACAATAGATTTCCGCCTATATATACTGTGCCATTTGTGTGGTCGGTTGAATGGTGCTTAAATGCAAACTTAAAGCCTGCATTATTGGCGTCGGCAATATTATTATTTTCTATTATGAAATCTCCGGTAACGCTGAAATTTGAGTTTGTCAGAACTTTTACACCGCTCTCGATTTGGCTCCATTCAGCGGCACTCCTCGCGGAAAAAAGGAAATCGCCCGTAATTGAAGCCGTGTTGTTTTCTGTGAGCAAAAACCATGCGCCGCTCGAGCCTGTTCCGGCATCGCCGACTTTAAATGTCACGTTGTGCGCATTGAAGTTATGGTAGTTTGTATTGGCTGTGTATCCGTCGGCATCGGCTGAAATAAACACGTTTGTATTGCGCCCCGGAATTTCCGATGCGACTTCCCCGTCCGGACTGCCGACAGCGTAGTTTTCGGCTAAATTAAGCCTCGCGTCCCCTCCGGTTGTTGGAATAAAATAATAATCCGTGTATGTCTGGGAATATGAGTACGATGAAATTAGCAAAAAGGCGATACTTGAAAACGCCTTTGAGAAACTTGAATATCTTTGGATATTGTTAGGATTGTTCATTATATTGCTTTTTTTGGATTTATGTAATTTTTTATAGGGTATGTTTTTACACAGTCAATTCAAAACAATTACGAATATTCCCAAATAAACACTCTATAGATTTCTAAACACAATCCTTTTTATCAATATTTTTGAAATTTACAAAAAAGAACTCATGTATTTGTACAATAAATAATTGTAAAATAAGTTCCGCAACGTTAATTACTATTTATACAAATTTAGTTAAAACCAAGATTCTACGAATATTGGATTTATCAGTTTATTTTTTTACTAAATTACAGAAAAAAAAAGAATCATTCCAAAATAAATATTGCGTCAATTTTGCGCTAATTCAAAAAAATTAAGCAAAAAAATTTATAAAGGCAAATTTTCCCATGCCATTTGTGAAGACACCTCAAATTTTCCGCAAATGCAACTTGGATTAAGATGCAGATTCCCTATCGTCCTCTGCCCATTTTTTTGCTATGATTGATACAATTATGAGCTGGTATGCGTGATAAAGCATTGTAGGCAAAAGCACCACTCCGATTATCGCCGGGTTTGAGAACAAAACCTTACTCATTACAGACCCGTGGACGAGAGACTTCTTGGAGCCGCAAAATAGAGCTGTTATAGTGTCTTCGCGGTTGAATTTCATCGCGCGGCAGAAACACCAAATAATGCCGTACGCTGTAAAAAACAAGGCTATCATGGCAACTGACAGCTCAATAATTTCCGCGATGCTAAACCCCTTAAACATCTCTTTGTAAAAGGAATCGCAGAAGGACGTATACACAATCAGAAGTATTACGCTTTCGTCGAACTTTCTGAGAATTTTTTTGTGTTTTTCCGCAAACCACCCGAATTTTGGATTGAGCAATCCCCCGGCTACCACCGGCAGTATTACTTGCAAAACAAGCTTAAAAATCACGTCTCCAAGATTGTGCGCCCCGTCTATGTTGTCGAGGAACAACCCCATCCAAAGCGGAGTTATGAAAACACCGAGAAGGCTCGATACGCTCGCATTGAAAATCGCCGCAGGCATATTTCCGCGCGCTATCGATACCATCACCACAGACGACGACACCGTAGACGGCAGCGTTGCGAGGAAAAACGCTCCAATCCACAAGTAATACCTGTTGCCCTCCGAATCGAAAGCCCCGCCCGCCCACATTGCGGCAAGCATTATTAGCGGGAACAGCACAAACGTCGACATGTGCACGAGAATATGCAAACGCACATTCACAAGCCCCGCTTTCAGCTTATCGCGGTTTAGCCGCATTCCGTAAAAAAAGAATATGAACGAAACTCCCCAGTTCGCAATTTCCCCGAGCGACACCCCGCCCTCGCGCTCTATTCCTATCGGCGGATAAATATACGCCAACAGTATCGAGCCAAAAAGCATTATTATAAAGGGTTCAAGCCCTATTTTCTTTAAAAAGTCCATATGCAAAAAAAAATTTAGGCAGAAATCGCTGCCTATGCACTCATTTTGAGGTTATTTTTACAAGCGCAATATTTGCCGAATTTTACAATACAAACGCAAGCATTTTTCCACTCTTGACCGAGGTATTAAGGCTTTTTTGAAGGGGCGGTCGCCGTTGCGGCTGCCGCATTCTGTTTGGCGGATGCGGCGGGGAGCGCTGTTGCCGCGCCCTCCGCGCCGGAAACGCTTTTAACCGCCCCGTATTTTTTGTACGCAAGTGCCGCCGCCACTGAAAGAATCGCCAAGATAATTGCTGCAAACAATATCTTTAAATCGCGCGATTTTCTCAGGCTCCTGCGCACGGTAAGCGGTACGCTCGCAACCTTTGTAAGCTTTCCTCCAAACAACACGCTGATTGCCGCCTTGCCGTTTACCGCCCAGCCGTTTGCGTCCAAGAGCGGCGCCAAAGATCTTATCCTCAATTTTAACGCCGCCACAATCATCGACGGAAGCGATATCGCCATAACCACCCCAACTACTCCCAATGGTATCCAATAGCCGAGATGCAAAAATGAGTCCAAAATAATTCCGAAGGCCGTGGTGATGCCGCCTACTGCAACGCCGAGAGCCGCCACTGTGCCGACGTCGATTTTCTTAATTTCCACTTTCGGGGAGGCTTTTGGCGGCAAGACACTTTCTGTGAGATTTTCAACTACCTTTGTGTCGGCCGTTGACGTGTATTTTGCGACCTGTTCGCTAAACCACTTTATGGCGCGCTTGTATGGCGACCAGAACGCCTGCATGAGCCCAACCGGATTGTGTATTATTTTGACGACCGACGCGTCCCAATCGCGGCCCGCCCTATCGTAGAATACGCCGTTGCGCCCCACTACGAGGTTGTCGGAATCGCCCGCAGTGACGACCGCCACTATATTTATATCCGCCTCACCCATTCTGCGGCATGTGCAATATATGAGATACCCGTAGCTTGCCGCCGCCAAAGACGCGTGTTTTGATACGTCGTCCACCCTTATGCACAACCCGCAGTCGCGGCTGTCGATAAACAGCCTCCCATACTGGAATATAGCGGGGGCGTCGGAATAAAATTCCTCGAAGTTTACAAAATTGCGCAGTAGTTCGAGCAGATTTTTATTGTACCTTACAAGCTTTTCCAATTCGTCCACATTATCGACATGCTCGCGGATTGAGACGTCCTTCTCCACAAGCTCCAAAAGCTTTTCGCGCGAGCCTTCCGGAACGCTCCTGAGAACGCATTCGTCGATTTCCGACACATCGGTTTTCGGGCGCGCCGCGAACCAGTTTGCGCGCGGCTCAAAGACTTTTTTTATCTCGGCCCAGCCCTTTGAATCGAGCGATTCTTTGGTTTTTAAGATCGGCTTCACGCAAAGTTCAAAGAATTCGAGAAGCTCGCTCTCATAGGCGGGATTGACTCCGCAATGGAAATCCAGCACGCCCCCGCCAATCTTTGCAAGAGGCAGGGCTTTTAGGCTTTCGCGCACCTGCGAGTTGTCGCCGTATTTAGCGAATATTGACTCTATCTGCGATATTTGCGCATTCACTGCGGCTTCCGCCTCGGGGCCAAACGACGCCACGGCAGTCCGCGTAAAATAATCGTCTATTTTTTCGGCGAGAGCCGCATACGCCGCGTACGCCTTAGGAGTTTCATCTCCGAACGGAAGAACGGACCCGTCAGTGCGCGGAATATCGAGCCATTTTAGAAATTCCGCCCGCTGGGAAAAGAAGTCCTCTATCGTCTGGGCGTCTGCGCCTTCGAGCCCTGAGCGGTCGATTTTTGCCCCGCAAGTTTTTATCGCGAGCTTCAAAACATCAATCAGCCCGGAATCCCCTTCGCACGATAGCTCGGTTATTATGCCGTCGGCGTTGAAGGGCGTCTTTGCAAAAATCTTGGACTTATCGTCGAAGTCCGACACCGCAATGGAATCCGCGCCCGCCTTTCCGATATTTTTTAGCACCTCCGCCGCGCACCCGAGCAGCCTTTTACCGGAAACGGAGGTTTCGTCTATATCCGATAGTTTCAAGCTGTCGGCGCCTTCGGTGAGAGTGTCCGGATTTTTCAGGGCGGCGCACGCGAACTCGCACGCGGCGACTACATCGCCGCGCCTTATTCTGCCGTCTTTGTCGGCGTCCATAAAATCGAGCGTCTTTTCGTCGAAGTACAGCCCGCGCGTAGGGCAGCTCAGGGCGGCCCAAAGCTTCATGTCGAGCTCCCCGACGGCAGCTATGTCGCTTCCCCTTTCAATCAGGGGTTGGTATACCCCCCCCGCCTTGAAAAATCTCCAATTATATCCCTTTGTTTTTTTAAGACGCATATTTTTCTATTTGAATTTTAGCGGCGCCGCGGATTTCCACAACGCGCCTAATCTTCGACAGTCACTCCGCGCACAAAGTTCGACTGCGGAATGTCCTCAAATTTTAGAGGTTTGGAATTTATCGTAAAATTTTTAAATACTATGTTTTCTACAACGCTGTTTTCGTCAAAGCCGCCAAGCTTTATTTTTAATGGTTTTGAAGACTCCGCCCTTATGTTTTCAAACCTGACTCCCGACACGCTCCCGCGCTTCTTGTCTTTCGAATATTTGGAGTTTAAAACGAGTATGTTTACGATATGCCCCTCGGCCTCCTCAACGCGAATGTCTTTGTAAAGGACGTTTGATACTTTCGCGCGGTCGCCGTTATGTATAGTCAGGACTCCCTCGTTCCCCCATGTGCCGAGAACGTTTATTACGTCTATATTTTCGTACACGATGTTTTTTATTTCGTCGCCGCGCGTCTCGAATCCTATTTCAAGCGCGTTGCCCCAGATGTCGTTCCATAAAACGCAATTTTTTATGGATACGTTATCCACTGAATTGTCCGCGCGCTTTTCAAAATACGCAACCCCTCCGTATGTCACGCCAGCCTTTATTGCTATGCAGTCGTCCTTTGTTCTAAAAAAGGAGTTTTCCACCGATACGTTTTTGCATGACACAATGTCCATTCCATCGTCGCACGAATTTTGGCTGACCACTTTTACATTGTCCACCTTTACGCCCTCGCACGCGAACAGCGCAAAAGTCCAGTTGGGCGATTGAACGACCGATATTCCAGACAAATCGAGCCCGCGCGTCTTATTGAAAAAAAGCTCCCTTCCCGACGGCGCGCCTTTGTTTTCGACAGCGACCGGAATTTTCTCTCCTGATATTATCCCGTTTCCGGAAATGGATATGTTGCGGGTTTGCTCCAAGCTTTTGATGTCGCCCGCCTGGAAAGTTCCATAGACAATCGCGCCGCCCTCGACAACAACGGACGTGTCGGAACCTATCTTTTTCATGAGCCCCACATCGTAAATTTCCCCCGCCTTAAAAATCATCTGCGATTTCTTTTTGTCCGGATTTTTCGCCGGAGGATTTGCAAATATGAAAAGCGGGTGCTTGCGCCCGTTTATTTCAAGGCTTATATTGCAAGGTTCATCAAGTGAAAGCTCAACGGTTCTGCTCCCCGTCTTTTTCGCTTCGATTTTTTTAGAAAGGGGCCGAACTACCGCTTCTTTGACGTCCTCAAAATAATCAATGCGCAATGTCGCCTTTCCCAATATGTCAAACGGGGCTATGTCGCCCGCGGAGGTCGGGTAAACTAGGCAGTCTTTGCCGTCCACCGCAAGAGTAAATTTTTCCGAGCGCGGAGCGTTAGTCGAATATTCGTAAACCCGCGACTGTCCAAACAACGCAGCTCCCATCGCCGCCGCTGCAAAAATTGCAAGAAACGTTTTCATTTCTTATATTTATAATATTTTACGGCTGGGAATCAACAAGCATTTACGTCAGTTTCCGCGCCTATCTACATAGCGTTTTTGCTCAGGCGGCGGAACCGGCCGCGCAGACGGCTTAAAAGCCAAAACGGCGGGCTCACCCATGAGCTTTCGGAATACCGCCGGAGAATACGCCGTCTGCGCAATTCCGGAATCCGACATCTCAATAAATTCGTCGTCGCCCACGCGGACGCGTATTTTGTGCCTTACTTGCGACCCCTGCGCGTCGCGGTGCACGTAGTTTGAGAGGAGCTTTATGAACCTGTCGGCTCGCGCATATGGATCGATAAGCCATTCGACATAGCGGCAATGCCCGGCAATAGCCTCCTCCATATGCTCTATCGAAGCGCATGTGAAACGTATTTCGCCCCCGTTGTCCGCGCGGCAATCACCAACTACACATACGCAATCGCCCTCCCTGAATTTGTCCGCATAAATCTCGTATGCGGCAGGAAAAACATTTATCTGCCAGACTTTCGACGACGACCTCCCCGACAGTGTAAAGTAGCACCACGGTTTGTTGTCTTTTTTAGTAAGCCTTTTTACAATGTTTGACACCACCCCGCACGCCCTAAACGGAAGCTTTTTTACGCGCCGCACAGCGTCCGGATTAGGCAGATCGTCGAGGGCGTCATCGAAGCCGGCATACTCCGCCATTGGATGCCCCGACACATAGAAGCTCAGCAGCTCCTTTTCGTGGCGCAGCTTTTCGCCAACAGACATTGGCGCCTTTGTTGTGTCGATTATATTTCCGCCGGAACCGCTGTCATTTTGCGATGGCCCCAAGTCAAGCAAGTCGAACATATTGGTTTGCCCGGCAAGCATGTCTTTCTCCATCTCCTGAGCGTGGTTTAGGATTGCGTCGAGAGACCCCAAAAGATGGCCGCGGTCTATCCCGAAAGAGTCGAACCCGCCCGCGAGTATCAGGTTCTCGACGACGCGCCTATTTATGTTTTTCATTCCAACGCGCTTTAAAAAGTCGAAGATGTCCGAGAAATTCCCGTTTTTATCGCGCTCGGCGACTATCGCGTTTGCGGCGGCGTCGCCGATGCCCTTGATGGCAGCAAGGCCGAAGCGTATCGAGCCCGCGCTCCGCTCGAAAGGCGTGTCGGAGTCTGTTGACGGACTCCAATCCGGGTCGATTATGGGGGTGAACATCTGGCGGGATATGTTTACGTCGGGGCCGAGAACTTTTATGTTTATGCCTTCGCACGCCTCGATGAATTTGGAAATTTTATCCATATTGCCGAGCTCGCTGGAAAGCAGAGCCGCCATAAACTCGACAGGATAATTCGCCTTCAAGTACGCTGTACGGTAGCTTAGCATTGCGTATGCGGCGGAGTGCGACTTGTTGAACCCGTATTGCGCAAATTTTTCGAGAACTGCAAATATCGACTCGGCCTCGGGAGCGTCGATATTGTTAAACTCTTTGGCTTTTCTTACGAACACCGCCTTTTGCTTCGCCATTACCTCCGGCTTTTTCTTGCCCATTGCGCGGCGCAGAATATCCGCCTCGCCGAGAGTGTAGCCCGCAATTATGCGGGCGGCCATCATAACCTGCTCCTGGTACACAAGCACCCCGTACGTCTCCTGCACCAAGTCTTTGAGAAGCGGATGCGGAACGTGCATTTTAGACGGGTCTTTTTTCGCCTCTATAAACTGGTCGATAAACTGCATCGGCCCCGGGCGGTATAGCGCGATGAGAGCTATAATTTCCTCGAACGAACTAAGCCCTATGCGGCGGCAGAGGTTTTGCATGCCTTCGCTTTCAAGCTGAAAAACGCCCACCGTGACGCCGCTATTTAGGAGTTTGAAAGTTGGCGGGTCTTCAAGAGCGATTTCTTCAATGTCAAAATTGCTGTGCCTCGTCCTTCGGACGTTGTCTTGGGCGTCGGAAATTATGGTGAGGGTTTTCAGCCCGAGAAAGTCGGCTTTAAGCAGGCCGAGCTCCTCGACAGGCGTTTTTGCGAACTGCGTCGTGAGGGTGTGCTCTTGAATCATCATCGGGACGATGTTGTCGAGTTTTTGGTCTCCGATGATTATACCGCATGCGTGCTTGCCGAGTTGGCGAATCATTCCCTCGATTACTTCGCCCTCCTCGAATATGTGCTTTACCTCAGGATCGTGCGCGATTTCCTGACGAAGCTCGGCGGACATTTCGACCGCCTTTTTAAGAGTCATTTTAAGCTCGTCTGGAACCATTTTTGCGATTGCAGTGGCGCGGTCGAACGGAATGCCGTTTACGCGCGCCAAGTCGCGCACGACAGCCTTTGCGCCAAGCTTGCCGTATGTCACAATGTTTGCGACCCTGTCGACTCCGTACTTGCCGCGGACATATTCAATGACGTCCTGCCTTCTGCGCTCGCAGAAGTCAACGTCGAAGTCCGGCGGGGAAACTCTTTCAAGAGAGAGCATTCTCTCGAAAAGCAGGTTGAACCTGATTGGCTCGATATCGGTAATTTTAATGAGATACGCAATCATGCAGCCCGCGCCGCTTCCGCGCCCGGGGCCCACCGGAATGCCGTGAGTGCGCGCCCAGTTTATAAAATCGTACACAATTAGGAAGTAGTCCACAAAGCCCGCGCCGACAATTATAGAAAGCTCATAGTCGAGCTTGTCGCGCAGCATCTGCGCCCTGTCGGGCGACTCGTTCGGCTTCGGGACGTACAGTTCGGGGTGGTCGTAATCAACGCCGTAGCGCTTCACCATGCCCTTTTTTGCGAGGTCGAAGAGAAGGAGGCCGTTTTTCATCAAAGCCTTGCGCTTCTCGTCCGACAATGTAAAGTCGGCGGGCTTTCCGTTTTGCTTCAGAACCTCATTTTTCTTCGATACGTACAGGTCGAGAATGCGGTTAAAGTTTACCTCGTCGCGGTCGTATTTGATTTCGGCGGGCTGCTCGTATTTAGGATAGTGGTTTTCGCCGATGGGAATTTTTATGTCGATTTTTTCCGCGAGCTCGACTGTGTTGTCGAGCGCCTCCGGTAGCTCGGGGAATAGAGCCTCCATTTCCTCGCGGCTTTTAATATAAAACTCGTTGTTAGGGTACCGCATGCGATTCGCGTCGGATACGAGTGCGCCGGTATTTATGCAAAGCATGGCGTCGTGGGCGGTGGCGTCTTTTTTATAAACGTAATGGCTGTCGTTTGTTGCGACCATTTTAAGGTTGAGCTCCCGCGCGATGCGCACAAGCCCGGGGATAACCTTTTTATCCGCCGCGAGAAAATGGTTTTGAAGCTCAATGTAATAATTTTCACGGCCGAATATGTCGACAAACTTCGCGGTGGTTTCGAGGGCTTTTTCGTAGTCGGAATAAAGAAGATATTGCGATGCAACGCCGTTTATGCAGCCGCTGAGAGCGATTATGCCCTTTGAATATTCCGCGAGAGTGTCGAAATCTATGCGTGGCTTGCGGTAGTAGCCCTTCTCATACGAGAGGCTCGTAAGCTTTGCAAGATTTAAGAATCCCTCATAATTTTTTGCAAGAAGCGTCTTGTGGTGTATTTGGTACTTGGGGAAATTTTCGGGTTTAAGCATCGATGGGTCGCTCTCGATTCCGTCGATGTCGTCCGACTTTTCCTTTTCGCGGAGGGACTTTATGAGCTCCTTAATGTCATCTTTAAGGGTATGGTCATTGATATAGTAGGCCTCCATGCCGATAATCGGCTTTACTCCTGCTTTTTGGGCAGCCTGGTAGAAGTCGATAGCCCCGCACATATTTCCGTGGTCTGTCATTGCGATTGCCGGCATGCCGAGCTCTTTAACCCTATCGATTAAGACCGGCACTTTAGCGCAGCCGTCGAGAACGGAGTAGTCGGTATGGACATGCAGATGTACGAAGTTTGACATATTTTTGGATTTTAATCCACACCCCGGGCCGGGCGTCAAATATAAAGAGAATATTCCAGAGAATTTTATATTCCGAGGCAAGTTACCTGCAATATGAAAAATCTTGACAATAAATGTTTATATTGCCTATCCTTATTGAATATGTGGGATTTTACATATCGCACAGCCTAAACCAATATGTAAATAAATAACGATAATAATCATTTGTTATAATGAAGAATAACACTAAACTAGTTGAAAATAGCAGTGATTCTTCATTGGATAGCGGCAAGATTTTATCAAGACTTGTAAATTTCAGATACTACGATACAGTAGTTCAAATATTTAAGTATTTTTGGGTATCCCTTTTAGCGGCGATAGCAGACTTTACCCTGTTTATGGTGCTGTTTGAATGGGTTGGTGTATGGTATATAGCGGCCAATACAGCGGGATTTGCGCTCGGAGTATATATAAATTACACATTGTCGACAATATTTGTTTTCAGGGGGCAGTCGACAAAGACATGGACCGAATTTATAATATTTACAATAATAGGGCTTGTAGGACTTGCCGTATCAAATATAACTCTCTATTTGACAATAGATATAATGGGGTTAGGCGGTGGAATTTCAAAGATAATAGCGATATGTTCCGCATTTTTTTGGAATTTTTTCGCGCGAAAATTTTTATTATTTAATGGAAAGAAATGAAAGAAACATCGGGAAAAAAAGTGGTGATTGCCGGTGCCGGCCCTGCCGGACTGACTGCAGCATACGAATTGGCTAAAAGCACGGATTTCGATATAACCGTAATAGAACGAGACATACAAGTCGGTGGAATTTCAAAGACAGTAAACTACAAGAACAACCGCATAGACATAGGCGGACATAGATTTTTCTCTAAGAGCGACACGGTAATGAATTGGTGGACGCAAGTATTGCCAATGCAAGACGCCAAAACCAATCCTGACAAAACCGACGAAGTAATGCTCATTCGATCAAGGAAATCAAGAATTCTATGGATGCGCAAGCTGTTTGACTACCCGCTCAAATTATCATTAAACACAATCTTCAAACTCGGCTTATGGAGGGTATTTTTAATAGGGATAAGTTATATGGCGGCATTAATCCACCCTATACGCCCAGAGGAAAATTTAGAGCAATTTTTTATAAACAGATTTGGCAAACGTTTGTATAAGCAGTTTTTTAAAGATTATACAGAGAAAGTATGGGGTGTTCCATGTTCGCAAATCAGTTCTTCATGGGGGGCACAGCGCATAAAAGGAATATCAATAACCAAAGCTATAACCCATGCGTTAAAATCAGCGCTGCTTCCGAAGAAAAAAAATGATATATCGCAAAAAAGTGTAGAGACATCGCTAATAGAAAGTTTCTTATATCCGAAGTACGGCCCCGGGCAGCTATGGGAATGCGTCGCCAAGGAATGCATAACCCGCGGCGTTAAAATACGCCTATGCACAGAACTCGACGGAATTCAATGCGGCAACGGCGGGATAACCTCAGTTACAGTACACGACGCACAAAAACAAGCTGACAGACTCGATTGCGACTTTTTTATTTCGAGCATGCCAATCAAAGAATTAGTTGGCAAACTTAATGGAATAGAAATTCCCAAAGAGATATTGGAAATATCAGAAGGATTGGCCTATCGTGATTTCATAACGGTTGGATTATTGTGCGAATCTATAAACCTTAAAGAAAGAGATGGGAACACGGTAAAGGATAACTGGATATACATACAAGAATCAGACGTAAAAGTTGGCAGGCTTCAGATATTCAATAATTGGAGCCCATATATGGTTTCCGACAAGAGAAAAACATGGATAGGATTGGAATATTTCTGCCAGGAAGGAGACCATCTATGGAGCATGCCCGATAAAGACTTTATCAGTCTTGCCAAACATGAAATGCAATCATGCGGAATCATTGGCGATGGAAGCGTATCAGACGCGACAGTAATAAGAGTAAAAAAAGCATATCCGGCATATTTTGGGACATACAACAGATTCGGAGAAGTAAGATTATTTTTAGATAAAATAAAGAATTTGTACTGTGTTGGCAGAAATGGCCAGCATAGATATAACAATATGGACCATTCTATGCTGTCTTCAATAGAAGCTGTAAAAAACATTATTGCCGGCAATATGGACAAGGCAAATATTTGGGCTGTAAATACAGAAGAAGAATACCATGAAGCCAAGTAAAATATTAAATAATCCATTTATTGCTTTTCTGCCTTTTTTCTTTATATACGTAGCCGTGGCAATGCTTGAGGTATCGTATATAAATTACGGAGATTCTCTAAGATACCAGTTTTATGCAAAGAATTTATTGTCAGGATATTTTTCATCGGCGGAAATTGTGGATATATGGAACGGGCCGATGTATCCGATTGCTCTAATACCAATATTTCTTTTTAAATTGCCAATATGGGTTGGTTTAATTTTTAACGCATTTTTTCTATATATTTCGGGAGTTTTTCTATATAAATCGGTAAATATATTCGCTTCCAGGAAGATGGCATTTGCGGCGGCTGTAATATTCATGTGCATTCCCAATTTTCATATTTTAATAAGATCGTTAATATCTGAAATGCTTGCATGCGCATTTGTATCGCTTTCACTTTATTTTTCCATTGTTGCATTCTCCAAGAGGAAGCCGATAAACATTATCGTTGCGGGACTTATGTGCGCAGGGCTGATTTTAACAAAAGTCATATTTTCCTATGCGTTTGTAGTTGTAGGAATACTGTTTTTGTTATTCTCGCTATGGAAGAAAGAGGCTCTGACTGGAGCCTGCATAGTGTTTGCTACTTTCATATTCTGTTCCCCGTGGCTCATATATACCCATGCAAAAACCGGCAAATATTTCTATTGGGCTTCGAGCGGCGGAGAGAATCTATATTTATTAGCTCTCCCCTATGACGACTTCAAAGTCGATTTCATGCGTTGTAAAAATAGGATAGATTTTAACTGGGACTGGGCAGTGCGCCAATATATAAAAAATCCAAAGTACGAAACATATTATCCAGACGATGTAAAAAACGATGCAATGATTGCAGACAAACTTTCTATGGTTGGTTCATGCGATTATTTAGTTAAACGTTCGCGTGAGTTTATATTTGAGAACCCGCTAACATATTGCAAAAATATACTATTAAATATTAGGCATTTATTTTACGCGCCTCCGTTTGCGCGGCCAAGCGCAATTATTTGTTTTCTTTGCCTATTCCCAATAGCGGTATTATCAATACTCGCAGCCATGCTTGCGCTTTTGAATAAAGTAAAAATAGATGCCGGAGTAATATTCTGTATATCGTTTACTGTGGTATATCTGGCGGGAAGCATATTGCTTATTGCGCTTTGGAGACAATTTTATATTATAGTCCCTATTTTAATTTTCTGGATATTTTATATATGGAACGCTATGCACAAACGCAATAGAGGTATAAACGTGCATAGTTAGACTTTATTAGGGGAGATATAGATACTCTGTCAACTAGTACGGACACTTACACATAAGCCTCAGCATTGATATCCCGCAAAGATTCTTTGATATATTTATAGAGTCCATTCCGTATTAACAATCAAACTAATCGTGTATCCCACTTTCATAGAGATATAAATCTTTGTCAAGTATGGCACATTTTGTTAATCTAATTAAAAGGTTAATACAAAATGCTGAAAAAAATATTGCAAAACGCTTGACAATATGGCGTATTGTTGAGCTATGAAGCATACCGAGGACATTATTTTGAGGCTCTTGCGCATAAGAGAGGCGCGGAGACTATCCGAGTCGCCTCTGGCGTCTCAGGACGATGTCCAAATTCTCAGGGACTTCATTATCGAAAATCGCCGCCAGATTCCTTCGTTTGCGCTTTCGCATTTTGACAGGCTTGAAGCTTGCGGAATGCGCGGTTTGGCGGCTGTAAAAGACGGCAAATGCTCGGCTTGCGGCGCAACGGTTCCTCCCGACGAAATTGAGTATCTCGAAAAAAATAAAAATATAGGAGTCTGCGACGGCTGTTTTTGCTTCCTATATCTCGACGACGAAAAATTCCACGACGAGGATTTTTTCGCGCGCCTTCTCAATAAAAAATGAACTACCAAAATCTGCCCTTTAAACCTAAAATTCTTTCCTGCATGAAGAGCTACAACCGCTCTTCTTTTTTTGCGGATCTCTGCGCCGGCGTAAGCGTTGGAATACTCGCCCTGCCGCTGGCAATGGCATTTGGTATCGCAAGCTCCGTAACACCCGAGCAGGGGCTTTATACGGCAATAATCGCTGGTTTTATAATATCCGTATTTGGAGGCTCGAAAGTTCAAATCGGAGGGCCAACCGGAGCTTTTATAGTGATTGTTGCATCGATAGTAGCCCAATACGGATACGGAGCATTGGCGGTCGCAACTATCATGGCGGGAATTTTTCTCATCGCAATGGGGCTATCCAAGATGGGAAATGCCATACGCTACATTCCGCGGCCTGTCGTAGTCGGCTTTACAAACGGAATCGCGGTCTTGATAATGTCCACGCAGATAAAGGATTTCCTCGGGCTAAAAATCGAGTCCGTCCCCGAGGACTTCATTCCAAAACTTGTTGTAATCTGGGAAAATATCCATACCACAGACTGGCGCACGCTACTTGTGGGTGTTGTTTCCATACTAATAATCGCATACTGGCCCAAGGCGTGGCGAAGGCGCGTGCCAGGCATGCTTGGCGCGATTTTTATAACTACAATTCTTGTATCTATCTCAGGCTTCAATACGCCAACAGTCTTTGCGAGGTTTGGGGAGATACCAAACTCGTTGCCCGCCTTCACTATTCCAGAATTTGAGTTTTCTGAAATAAAGCAGTTGCTCATGCCGGCAGTCACGATAGCGATTCTCGCTGCGATTGAGTCGCTGCTGTCGGCTGTTGTCGCTGACGGAATGATAGACGACAAGCACGACTCAAACCAGGAACTAATTGCGCAGGGCATGGCAAATATAGTTTCTCCATTTTTTCTCGGCATTCCTGCAACCGGCGCTATTGCGCGCACGGCTACAAACGTAAAAAACGGAGCGCGGACGCCTGTTGCGGGCATTATACATTGCGCAGTACTTCTTGCAATTCTTGTCTTCGCGGCGCCCTATGCCCAATACATACCGCTTTCCACACTTTCGGCAGTGCTGTTTGTTGTGGCATACAACATGGGAGATTGGTCGGCATTTTGGCAGATGCGCCGCCTCCCGCGCTCTGACGACGCGGTCTTTATGGCGACTTTCCTGATAACCGTAGTATTTGGACTGACGCTTGCGATAGAAGTAGGCATGGTGCTTGCGGCAATGTTGTTTATAAGGCGAGTTTCGCAGACAACCGAAGTTATGCTTGTGGATAAAAAGCTCGAAACTGATCTTTCAAAATATTCGCTTGAGGGCAAAGATGTTCCGGAAGGGGTAATGGTTTTTAGGATATTCGGCGTTCTTATGTTTGGCGCGGCGGACAAACTTGAAAGCATACTTTCTGAAATGGGGGAAGCTCCGAAAATTGCGATTCTTAGAATGCGCACGGTGCTTGCGATGGACTCCACCGCCCTGTCGATTCTGGAAAAATTGTACGACAAGCTGCGCGCCAGAGGGGTCGTGATGATGATTACGGGAGCGCATTCGCAGCCGCTGCACATGATGGAAAAGTCCGGATTTTTGGATAAAATCGGCGAGGAATATGTCGTAGAAAATATAGACATCGCCCTTGAAAAGTCGCGCAAAATTCTCGCCGCTGAAAAGCAGTAGTATTCATAAAAAAATCCTACATTTTAGCCTCATATTAGACAGTTTCTTGGTATCCGATAGACTTGCAGGTAGAAAAATTTAAAATAAAAACCAACTGATTTTTAGTTTTATTATCGCTGTTAAACAGGCGCGAAATCAGAGTATTTAAGCGCCTATTTGCCCGGCGCAATTTGTTGCCGGCTTGCCTTAGAGAACACCGATAATATGTCCTCCGCGCTAATTCAATCGTGCAATATAAAAATATTTTTCAGATCTCAAAAAATCCTTCATTGAATTTATAAGAAGCAGTCCTGTACTTGAAGACATATTGCAAGTACGGTTTGCGGATTTCTATCGGCAACCCGTCATGTGCGATTTATATACGCAAGAAACCATCAGTGAACCCAAGCACTTTGCACCGACATTTTTAGGTATTAAACATCTTATTTTGAGCGTTGCCGTAAGCCGCAACGCGAAATCTTTGTGCATTATTTGGGAATTTTAAACGCATAGAGATTTTTATTTCTGCAAAAAATCCTTTTGCGCCGTAAAAAAAAGGCCGTACTCGCCTATAAAAGTTTTGCACGATTGGCTTTTACTTGCGGAATCTGTCCATACCGCCAATCTCCGACAAATTTAAGCAGACAAAAACTTTTGTATTGGCAATTTAAAGCGCTGTTTGAAGAAACTAAAAAGTTATTTATTGCTAAATATGTAGCCAGTATATCTCCTAAAAACGGCGACTCTGTTATCTCGGAGCTTCAACTCCTTTTTTGCACTTTAAAAGGCATCTCGCGCCCAACCTGCATATATGGGCGCCTATCCCCCGCAATAAAAAAATAAAAAAGCCGCCGAATAAAATCGGCGGCCGCAAAACATTAAAAATTCTTTTGTGTTCAACTGTAAGACTATCCCTATGCCGCGAGCGGAATCGCATTTGGCCTGAATAGTGCAAAACTGTGAATTAATCGTATTCTGAAACAGGCTTCAAACCTTTCAACACTCGGCTTCTTCCGCCGTTGTTGGAAGATGTGAATTGTTTTATTACCCTATTTTCTGCGGGAGTTAGGGTTTCATTTTTACCGCGGAAAACAATCATATTGAGAGTCGGGGGCTTCATTTGCTTGTCGCGGTAAACCTCTTTAAAAAGTTTTTCGTAGTACTTTAATATCCCGCTTCTGCCGTAGCTGTCGAACTTGATTTCAGGAGCCTTTACGCCGCCTGTTGACGGAGGATACGGCTGCGGACGTTCATAAAATTTGTTGTCCCACATCGCCTGGGTGACATTTGCCGTATACAAAGGCTGACCTTTTTTAGCGCGACGTTCATTTTCATTCTTTATCCATTCGCGCGCCTTCTTAATTCCCGTGCGCATTGCAATCATATCCTTGCGCTCGAACTCTATTTGTTTTTGGTCATTCCAACCGGCAGAACGGCGTTGGCGCTCAATGTTTTCAGAGTACCTTGCCATATCTCTTACGTAGCGCTGCGTCTGGGCGTTAGTCCAAGGCTTTTTAATCCTTTCTGGGTCTGTCCATGAAGTCGTAAGCATATATATAGTATCAGCTCCCTGCTCGAGCGCAGCCTGATATATGCGGTATATGTTTGAAACTCCCTGGTGGTAGTGGTTGGAATCCGGAGGTTGGGGAAGGAACGGATATTTTAATTTGTAATTGTTCCCGCCGGGGCCGAGACGGCTGAGGCTAGCATTCAAAGGCTCTACCCAGTCGCACGCCATTTTCTTGTTTGCGGAAGTAGCCGCAACAAGTGTCGGCTGGAACATATTTATTGCCGTTCCATATTCGGTAGTGAAAGCCATCAAGTTAAAGAGAACTGTCGGAGGCAGATTATTCACTAGCTTCTTAATATCTTCGCGAATAGCCTTGTATGTATCGAGACCGCCTCGTTCGTCTGTCATCAAATACTTGCCGGTGTCTATGCAAATGAGCACTTTTTCCGTTTTCGATTTGATGCCGCCAATATCAACTGTTGTGGTTACGATATTAAACTTTGAAGTCATATCGATGTTTGATATCGTGTTTATAGCGGCCCCCATAGACATTGTGGGAGGCAGCGTTATGTTTACCTGCGGCAGATTCGTATTTTGAGGATTTGTGATGCTTATGCGCCGCGTAAGCTTTTGGGTTTTTTTCTGCTGTTGCTGCACGCGAACGCGCGTCTCCTTTTTTACTTGGTCGACTTTCTCAATCGTAGGCGGAGCATCAAACTTGTTCTCGTCCACTATTATGGATTGCGTGACTATCACGCTGCCGAAAGTAATCAGCAGCACAATCTGAATAATCGCAACTACTATAAACACCTGATATAGGAGTCCGCGTTTCTCTTTCTTTGGCCTAAAATGATGAAGTTTCATAATAAATCGCTATGGGGTGATTGAAAGGCTATTCTTCGTCGTCTTTGTCGGAATCGTCTTTTGGCTCCTCCTTCTTTATCTCGACTATCTCTTTTTTGCCTAGATTTGTAAAGGGATTTTCAGGATACAGCGTTTGGAGCTGCGCAAATATTTCATTCGAAGCCACAAAATTTTTTATATTTTTGTATGCCATTGCCGTTCTATAAAGCAATTCGGGCATCCAAGAGTCGGTCAGAGAGCCGAACACCACACCTTCCGAGTAAAGCTCGAGGGCGGCCTTATGGTCGGGGGTCTTGCCCGATTCCTTGAACATTCCCTTTAGCATTTGAAGCAACGAAAATTCCGGAACTGCCCTATCCATTTTGATAGACGACAACCTTCCCTGCGCCGAAAGTTGATTGCCCATTGCCATGTCGCAGAATACGCCCCAAAGAGCAGCCTGATTCTTCATTGGGTTTCCGTCAACCGCCGCAAGTTTTGCGTAAAGCAGAACGCACCTCTTGTAGTCTCCGGCATTTCTCATCTGGTCTAGAACATCCATTACTTGGGCCAGTATTTCGGCAGACGCCGAATTCAGCTTTATTCTGTCCACTATTTTTTCGGCCGATTCCGTATCTTTATTTTCAGCGAGGGCTCTCGCCACACTTAAGGCAGAAGATTTTATCGATTCAGACGCATCTTGTACGGGAATCATCGCAACATACGCCGCCGCCTCTTTGAGCCTTCCGCAATTCAACAATCCCGACAGGAAAAATTCTATCATTGCATTGCCGTCCGGGAATGATTCGTCGGATAGAACAGCGAGGGGAGCGAGCGGATAGACTATCGGGCGCATATAGTTTACTGCGGAGTCCCAGTTGCCGTCGTTGGCGGCGTCGCGCGCGGCAGACAGCACTTTATTGTCAGCCTTTACTCGGAAAGCGTATACTTTTGAGTCTTTCGCAACAGTCATCTCTCCACCGGTTGCGTCGGAAAACACAAAATTTTTGCCCTCGGCGCTTTTGAGCGTCATTGAAGACTCGTTTTTATTGGTTTTGTCAACGAGAAACAGATTGGCTTTCCTATCTGCGTAATCCGCCGAGTATGAACGGTCGGGCTTATCCGCCGGAGAAACCTCTGCCGCCGCGGGCGCAGCTGCCGGTGCCGGTGCGGCCGCGGGAGCGGCCTGCTGCGCCGGCGCGTATGACGCCGCCGCTACAGCCAAAAGTATAAGTGCGCTTCTCTCAAAATGTTTCATATCAATCCTTGGGGAAAATGGGTTTTATATTGTAAGCTCGAGCTGTTTGACTTCTTCGTAGTCGGGAGATTTCTTGTTTTCCTCGTTCCCCACAAACTCTTTGCAAATAGCCCTTCCTTCGTCCCGCTTGCCCTCTGCGGCCAGAACCTTGGCGGCCTGAATTACCGCTTTGCCGGTCCAATTGTAGCAGTTGGCATAGCCGAGGAAACATCTTTCATAATACATTATCGCCTTATTGGGATCTTTTGCGTCGCGGGCGATATTGCCAAGCTTGAACAACGCCTCTGCGTACGATTCGCCGCGCCAGCTTGGCGATTTAAGTATTTCCTCGTATTTTTCAGACGCCTCTTGGCGCTTGCCGAGAGCCATAAGCGTATCGGCCTTTTTGAGAGCCGCCTCCGCCGCACGGGGATCCGACGGGAAATCCTCCTCTATTTGAGTGTAAATTGCCAAGACCTTGTCCCAGTTAGTCTGGCGCGTTTCAAAAGCCGCCTCCGCAAACAATACGTCTATCAAATAGTCGTATTCATCGCGCGCTTTTGCCTCGTCAAATGCCTTGCGCGCCTGCTCAGGACCGAACTTCTCGTTTATTTTGCCTATCCATGCGAGAGTTCTAACAGAAGACTTTTTTATGTCTTTTTCGTCGAACATCTTCGCAACCTGAATCGGCTTGCCAATGGAGTCGAGCCCCATCATTAGCCTAAATGCGAGCGTGTCACGCTTTTCAGACTCGGCCTTTTTGAGGAGGTCCTTAAAGAAGTCCTCCGCCTTCTTGGGGTATTTCGCAAGCTGCCCCTTGTATTTTTCAAGAAGCGCCTTTATATTGGACTTGTCGTTGTAAAGATTCGGACCGAAAGAAGTGTCGTGCTTGAAACTGTTGTATATGCGCTTGTCTATCTTCGGGTTGGCCATGAAGTACCTGTACCTTTGCGCGGGCACCTCAACCATATTATATAAGAGCTCTCTGTCGCTCATCAATTTTTCGATAAACGCAACTGTGGCATTTAGCATGTCGTAGTTCGCATTGCGAAGACGGTCGTAGTCGAGTATCATTTTGTCGACGCCATCGTCTCTGGGGTTGTCGCCATATTTGTCGATTGCGCTGCGGTATATTTCAAGCGCGTCGGCGGGCAACCCAAGCTTTTCGAGCGCCAGAGCCTTGTGCGAATTTATCGTCGAGGGAATTCCATCTTTCTTAAATGTAGACAGATATTTATCCATTAGTTTCACGACATCCTCGTATTTTTCGTCCGCCATGAGCAGCTTTGCCGCCTGCGTGTAGGCGTTGTCTATAATACTTTGGTTTTTCGTGTACTTCTCAACATTCATGTAGTGCTCGATAGCTTCCTTGACCGCCATCGAATTTGCAAATATGTCGCCGAGGAAGTATTCCACTTCGCCGCGCAAAGCACTTTCGGGATATGATTCTATGAAGTTTGTAAGAACCTCGCGCGCTTTCGGGAAGTCGCCTATCCCGAAGAGAGCCACGCCGCTGCGGTATCCGGCGTCCTCCGCATAGGGGCTTATCGGATAATTTTCGGTAATCTCGCCGAATACCCTTCCTGCATTTTTGAAGTCGCCGCCGGCCATATAGCCCATGCCGAGCCAATATAGCAAGCCGTCGGATATGCTCGAATCCTCAAAGTCTTCAACATATTGCGAGTATGTTTCTATCAGTTCCTTGTATTCGCTGTTTTCGAGCCATGTGCGCCCCATCAGGAATACGAGGTCGTTTGAATACGGGGATTCGTCCGGATATTCTTCCACAAAAGCCTTTGCAACCTTGAAAAATTCCGGATAGTTTTTCTTGCCAAGCCAATATTGCGCTATGCGAAGCTGGGCGTCATTATAATACTGCCCGTCCGGAAAATCCTTCAAATATTCAAGGCAGAGTTTGTACATTTCCTCGTTTTTGCCTATTTTGTAGGCGCCGATTATCGCAGCGTAAAAGAAGTCTTCGCGCGCGGGATGCTCCCTAAACTTGGGATCGAGCAGCTGCATGTACGACCAGAAGCTCTCGTAGTCGCGGTTTGTGAGCATATAGTTGCGGGACGCTCTCAGCATCAAATCCGCCGTGTAGTCCATGACATCGTCGTTTATCTTGTTAATTGCGTATTCTATGGACTTAACTTTGTTGTCAAGCCCCGTTATTTGCGGGTTTGTCGGGTTTATGCGCTTTAGGATTTCTACGCGCTTTTTTGTCTTATCTACATAGGAAGTCAGATTTTTTAGGATTTTATCGCGGCCGAAAACCATAGAATAAAGCGCGGAAGCCTCGCTGTAACGCTTTTGCTCCACGAGCTTGTCGCCAGCGTTTAGCAGAGCCATGTTCAGCCCGAGATCGCTGCGCGAAACAGTGTCTATCGACATGTATTTAAGATACTGTTTGAGGTCGTCGAACTTTTTCAGATTCGTTGCGGTCTGGATTAAGGCTGAAGCCGCAGAGACTTTATCTTCGGGATCTTTCGCACCCTCGAGCTTCAACTTGAACCATTTTTCACCCTCCCGCCACTTTTGCGCAGTAAACAACGAATCCGCTATCTTCTTTATAATTTCATAGCGCTTGGCGTTGCTCAAACCATTGGAATAGGGCGGTTCAAGCAGGCGCTCGCGGCAGGTCGCCGCCTTTACGAGATCCCCGCGCGCCGCGTAGCAGCTCGCCTCGACTTCTATCGCGTTGTTGGCCATTTTACCGCCGGGGAATTCCTTTATGACTTTGTCGAAAAAGCTTATCGCCTTGTCCAGAAGCTTATCGTCCTTCGTTGCGTCGTACTCTTGCACGTAGCTGTACGCCATGAAGAAATACAGGTCTTCAAGCTGCTTTTTCAGGTTGGCGTCGTCGGAATCGGAAATTCTCGTCACGAGCTCTACCATGTACGGACGCGCTTCAAGATACCTCTTGGCGTTTACTAGCTCCATCGCCTGGTCCTTCAAGACGGTCGTTCCCATCTGTTTTACTTCCGCCGCGTCTTGGGCGAGGGCCGCGGCCGGCAATACCGCCGCCGCGCAGGCCGCCGTTATTATTTTTATAAGTCGGGTTCTAAATCTCATCTTATACAGGAATTGCAAATCTTTACCGAAAAACGTATTTTTCGGAATGGTTTGATTGGGATATTCTTCTTGTTGATGTTTAAATCAAATAAGATATCGGCGGCATTTTCCAGCTTTTTTTTAATTTTTTCAAAAAAACGCCGCAAAAAAATGGTTGAAGAAATGCGCAACGCTTGTAAAGTAAACTAATTTTAATGGGGTTGAACGCCTTCTTGAAGACGCCGCCCATACCTAAAACAAACAAAGCCTATATATGAAAGTTAAGACAAAGACATCAAAAAAAACTGTTAACCCCGCCGCGATGAAGGGCGCCGACGTCGTAGTGCGCTGCCTCGAAAACGAAGGGGTAGACATTGTCTTTGCATATCCGGGCGGTTCTTCAATCGATCTCCACAACGCCTTTACGCGCTCAAAGAAAATCCGCGTGATTCTCCCCAGGCACGAACAGGGCGGCGGTTTTATGGCCCACGGATACGCTCGCTCCACCGGCAAGGTCGGCGTATGCATGGCAACAAGCGGCCCCGGCGCAATGAACCTTCTCACCACAATTTCCGACGCGTTCATGGACAGCATTCCCATGGTCGCAATCACCGGACAGGTTTTCCAGTCGCTCATCGGCAAAAGCGCATTTCAGGAAACTGACGTATTCGGAATGACACTGCCCGTCGTAAAGCACAGCTATCTCGTCCTCAATGCGGAAGATTTGCCGCGTATTATTAAAGAGGCGTTTTTAATTGCGAAAAGCGGCAGGCCCGGCCCGGTTGTCATCGACATTCCCAAGGACGTCCAACAAAAGGTGTTCGTCCCGGACTTCGACGCCAAGCCGGACCTCCCAGGTATTAAGCCGGTTTCCGTCGCCTCCGACGCCGAAATCTCCAAAATTATTTCCATGATTTCCGCATCAAAAAAGCCCGTAATCTACGCCGGCGGCGGAATCATATCTTCCGGCTCTTCCAAAAAGCTCGACGAATTTTCAAAATTATTCGGAATACCCGTCGCAACGACCCTTATGGGAATCGGCTGCGTCGATCCGATGGAAAAGAAAAACCTCTACTGGTTTGGAATGCACGGAACGTATGTCGGCAACAGGGCAGTGCTTGAATCCGACCTGCTCATTGCCCTTGGCACGCGCTTCGACGACAGAATAACCGGCGTTGTTTCCAAGTTTGCGCCGAATGCAAAGATTATACATCTGGATATCGATATTTCAGAGCAAAATAAAAACGTAAAGGTTGACCTGAGCGTGTGCTCCGAAGTTGGCGCAGCCCTCGACAAGCTTTTGACCGCCTCGAAAAAGTTGCCCAAAAAGCCTGACTTCTCTGAATGGGTTGGGCAAATATCCCAGTGGAAAAAAGTCCACCCCTACCCATTCGGGCGTCATAACCGCAAAAATATAACCTCGCAAGAGGCAATAGCGGAACTTTACAAGGTATCCAAAGGCGACGTAATTGTCACCACCGGCGTGGGCCAGCATCAGATGTGGACCCCGCAAAATTTCATATTCTCCAAGCCGCGCCAATTTATCAGTTCTCTCGGCGCGGGCACAATGGGCTTCGGTCTGCCGGCGGCAATAGGCGTAAAAGTCGCCAACCCGAAGGCGAAAGTTGTCGATATCGACGGCGACGGCTCATTCCAGATGAACATTCAGGAAATGGCCACGGCGGTAATGGAAAACATTCCCGTGAAGGCGATGATTCTAAACAACCAATTCCTCGGAATGGTCATGCAGTGGGAGGATATGCTCTACGGCGGAACGCGCGGAAATACTGTTTTGTCGCGCGACCCCAACAATATGGGCGGCCCCGAAAATATCGAAGCAATATACCCCGACTACTGCAAAATAGCCGAGGGATACGATTGGGCCTGCGAAAGGGTATGGAAAAAATCCGAGCTTCCCGCCGCGATTGACAGAATGTTAAAGTCCGACAAGCCGTATCTTTTGGAAGTGATTGTAGAGCACGACGAACACGTTCTGCCGTTTATTCCCCCGGGCAAGTCGGCCGACGAAATAATCGTCGAATGCTCCAGCTGCCCGAACGCTCCAACCTGCGACATAAAGAAATAGCCATGCCAGAAAATAAAAATATAGTGACCCTTCACACGAACTGCGGAGACATAAAAATAAAATTGTTTCCCGAAGTAGCGCCCAAAGCGTGCGAAAACTTCAAAAAGCTCGCAAGCAGCGGGTATTATGACGGCATAACTTTCCACCGCGTAATAAAGGACTTTATGATTCAGGGCGGCGACCCGACAGGTTCTGGTTGCGGCGGACAGTCCGTATGGGGCAAGCCGTTTGAGGACGAGTGCTCTCCGGACGTGGCGTTCGACCGCCCTGGGCTTTTGGCAATGGCAAACGCAGGTCCTGGAACAAACGGCAGCCAGTTCTTCATAACAACCGTCCCCACCCCGTGGCTTCACATGCACCACACTATATTCGGCGAAGTCATCGAGGGAATGGACGTTGTCAGAAAGATAGAAAACACCCCCACAGGATTCATGGACAAGCCCGTCAAGCCCCAAAAAATAGAGTCGGCAACGGTCGAATAAATTTCTGCTTCGGAGAATCTCCGGCTACATATTTTCCCAAACAGCCGGCTTTGTATTTGCAAAATTCGACTCCATTATTCCCCGCCTAAAAATTTTCGGCGGGGATTTTTTATGGCATTTTGCGCGCAAGTTCTTCGCGCGGTTGTTTTTCTTTTACGCTAAAAAAATGCCTCCGCGCTTAGTTAAAAATACTGCCCATTGGCGCAGCGATTGCCGTACGGCGCAAAGTGTTTAACCGGGCAAAAGCCGCGACTCCTCCTCCCAAACCAATGCAGCCCGCCGCAAAATGAAATACACTCGGATTATTAAACTCAAAAAAATACTAATTTTTAGGCTAAGCGCGCAGCTTTCAAATATCTTTTGCGCATAAGGAGGGATTGCCGGCGGAAAATCCGGCGCATATGTCCCCTTCGGCTCGGCGCATAGTTTTCGGCTCATACTTGCCGCTACCTGCGAGCCTTTTCGGGGAAAAAATAAAATTTATCTGCCTGCAAACTCACATGGGAAAAAGCCGATATCATAGTATTATATAAAATAAGGGTTGCATTCAGCCCGCGTAAAAAAATATATTCGACGCAATGACGGACATATCACATTTATCGGGCGCCCTGCAAGAGGAGAAAGCGAAAGCGCGCGTTCTGCTTGTCGACGACCAAAAAATCATAGCGGAAGCAATGAAGCGCCTGCTCGCCGACCAGCCCGACATAAGCTTGTATTATTGCCCCAATCCGTCAAAGGCCATAGACGCCGCAAAGGAAGTCAAGCCAACTGTAATTTTGCAGGATTTGATTATGCCGGAAGTCGACGGGCTTACCCTCGTAAAATTTTTCCGAGCCTGCCCCGACACGCGCGACATTCCCCTCGTCGTGCTATCCTCAAAGGAGGAGCCCGACGTAAAATACCGCGCATTTGAAAATGGCGCAAACGACTATATGGTCAAATTTCCGGACAAGCTTGAAGTCCTCGCGCGCATACGCTACCACTCCCGCGCATACACAACGCTGTGCGAGAGAAACGACGCCATGAACAAGCTCCAGCAAAGCCAGATTGCGCTAAAAAAGGAACTGGACGAAGCCGAGAATTATGTGACAAGCCTCCTCCCCGAAAAAATAGAAACCTCAGACCTCTCGTCGGACTGGATTTTCAAGAGTTCAACGGAGCTCGGCGGCGACTGCTTCGGGTACGGGTGGATAGACTCCGACAGGTTTGCCGTCTATTTGCTCGACGTGTGCGGGCACGGGGTAGGAGCCGCGCTGCTGTCAGTTTCGGCGATGAATGCGCTAAGGTCGCGCACGCTGTCGGACGTGGATTTCGGCAAGCCCGACCAAGTTTTGTCCGCGCTGAACAACGCCTTCGAGATGGAGCGGCAAAACGGAATGTATTTTACACTGTGGTACGGCGTCTACGACAAGTCCTCGCGCGAGCTCTCATACGCCTCGGGTGGGCACCCTCCGGCGATTCTCGTTTCAGGCGGAAATGTTCGGCGGCTTACGACAAACGGATTTATAATCGGGGGAATGACTCCGATGAATTTCCGCAGCGACAAAGTAAAAGTGGAGCGCGGCTCCAAGCTGTACGTATTCAGCGACGGCGTGTACGAAGTTGAAAAGCCGGACGGCCACACGATGTCTTTGGACGAATTTGTCGCTGAAATACCAAAGCCCGCCCGCGCAGGGTTATCGAAAGTGGAAAGCATGATGGCATTTTCCAAGGATATCCAGAGGAGCGACTCCTTTGAGGACGATTTTTCCCTATGCGAAATAATTTTTAAGTGAGATGAGAAAAGCCTATCCAGCAGTGCTCGATTCGCTCGACGCCTTGCGCACCGACGCCGACGCCTTTTGCGCCGAAAACCGCATAGACGCCGATTCTATTTTTGCGCTGAATCTATGTCTTGAAGAAGTCTTTTCCAACAGCGCAATATACGGGTGCGGGCTTTCCCCCGACAAAAAAATAGAAGTTTCACTCTCAGCGGCAGGGGGCAAAATTGTTGCCGAAGTATCCGACAGCGCGCCGCCGTTCAACCCGCTAAAACAGGTCCCGCCGCCCGACTTAAAAGCCGACGTATATTCGCGCTCCGTGGGAGGTTTGGGAATTTTCCTTGTCAAAGAGTATATGGACGACGTCTCATACCGCCGCGAAAACGGCAAAAACATACTTTCCATGAAGCGCAAAATTGCCGGCGGAGGCGGCGCGCAATGAGCCTGCTGGAAGTTGAAAATCTCAAAATAAGCTTCGACTCGCGGCGCGGGCACACGGACGCCGTAAAGGGAATCAGCTTTAAAATAGACGACGGCGAGAGCGTCGCGATAGTAGGCGAAAGCGGCTCAGGCAAGAGCGTGACAGCCATGAGCTTGATGCGGCTTCTCCCTCCGCCGCCCATATGTTCCGTATCCGGCAAAATCTTGTGCGGCGGCAAAAACGTGGGCGAGATGACTGGCGCCGAGCTCAGAAAAGCGCGCGGCGGAGAAATAGCCTACATATTTCAGGAACCATCAACATCGTTCAACCCGCTTTTTACAGTGGGCTCGCAAATTGCGGAAGCGGTCAGGCTCCACTCGCCAAAAGGCACGGACGTTGAGAAGACGGTAGCGGACTCCCTCGCGGAAGTCGGAATCCGCGACGCCGCGTTGCGCGCGCGCTCCTATCCGTACGAAATGTCCGGCGGAATGCTGCAGCGCGCAATGATTGCGATGGCGCTCGCATGCAGGCCGAAATTGCTCGTTGCGGACGAGCCCACCACCGCGCTCGACGTCACCATTCAAAAGCAGGTAATAGACCTTCTTGTGCAGATACGCAAAAATCGCAAGATGGCGATTCTGCTAATTACCCACAACTTTGGGATAATCTCCGAGCTTTGCGAGCGGGTAATCGTAATGTTTAGGGGAGAGATAGTCGAGACAGGCAAGTGCAGCGACGTATTGCACAATCCGCAGCACCCATACACCAAGGCTCTGATAAACTGCATTCCCAGATTGGGGCACAAAGGCGAAAGGCTCCGCCCAATAGATTATGCAAAACTCTGAAAACACGCCGCCTTTGCTTGATGTGCGCGACTTGCGCGTCTCTTACGGAATAGGCGGGGGAGTGTTCTCCCGCGCGAAAAAATTTTTCAATGCTGTCGACGGCGTAAGCTTTAGCATAGGCAGGGGGGAGATTGTCGGGCTAGTCGGCGAGAGCGGTTCGGGCAAAACGACTACCGGGCGCTCAATCATAAGGCTCGCCCCGATATCGGGCGGCGAAATTTTTTACGAGGGCAAGAAAATCTCGGATTTGCCGAACGCCGACTTCATGCCATACCGAAAAAAAATACAGATGATATTTCAAGACCCGTTCAACTCGCTAAACCCGCGTATGAACATCTTGCAGATAATATCCGAGCCACTCGGCATACATTTTAGGCAAATGACGCGCTCCCAGAGGCGCGACCGCGTAGCCGAGCTTCTCGAAACCGTCGGGCTTTCCCCCGACCACATGCAAAGGTACCCCCACGAGTTTTCCGGCGGACAAAGGCAGCGCATTGGCATAGCCCGGGCGCTCGCTGTCGAGCCCGAATTCGTAATATGCGACGAGCCTGTAAGCGCGCTCGACGTGTCCGTACAGGCGCAGATAGTAAACCTGCTGGAAGACTTGCGGGCTAAGTTTGGCATAGCAATGCTCTTTATTGCGCACGACATAGCGGTGGTTGAATATTTGAGCGACAGAATAATGGTAATGACGCGCGGCAAAATAGTCGAAACGGGCGATGCCGAAGAAGTATGCAAAAATCCGAAGCACCCGTACACAAAGGAACTGATCGCCTCCGTCCCAAGATTTTAAAATGCCGCGCGCCTTTACATACATATTCCGCCTTCTATCTGCGGCAGCGGCCTCGTGCGCGCTGTGTGCCTGCTGGCAAAGCCGCCCCGCCGCGGAAATCGCCGCGGAAAAGGGCATTTTGCTCGTCGGCAACGGCGCGGATCCGGCGACGCTCGACCCGTCGCTTGCGACGGGCTTCGGGGAGTTCAAGATTCTCTCAGGCCTCTTTGAGGGTCTCGTATGCGCAGACACAAAAACGCTCGAACCAAAGCCCGCCGCGGCGAAGTCCTGGGAAATTTCCGACGGCGGGAAAACATACACTTTTAAGCTCGACGAAAACGCAAAGTGGTCGGACGGCTCGAAAGTCACCGCCAATGACTTTGTATTCGCATGGCGCAGGGCGCTGCTTCCGCAAATCGGCAGCGAATATTCTTCGCTTTTCGCGCCCATAAAAAACGCCGAAAAAATCCGCGCGGGCATTGAGAAGGATACGGCAAAGCTCGGGGCGCGCGCAGAAGGCGACGAAACTCTCGTCGTAGAGCTCGAAAGGCCGACGCCGCATTTTCTCTCGATGCTCTGCCACAATGCGTTCTTTCCGCTCCCGCAAAAAACGCTCGAAAAATTCGGGGCTTGCGACAGGCGGAACTCGGTCTGGACGCGCCCCGGGAATATGGTCTCAAACGGCCCGTTCATTCTCGCGGAATGGAAAATCAACGACAGGGTATCCCTGCGGCGCAATCCGCATTTCCGCGCGGCTAAAATGCTAAAATTAAACGGCGTGGATTTCTTCCCGATATCGAACATAAATACGGAAGACCGCGCCTTCCGCTCCGGGCAGCTCCATATTACAGAGTCTGTATCGCCCGCGCGCATAGAGCATACGAAGAAAAATTTTCCGAAGTGCCTGCGCGCCGATCCGTGGCTTGGCGTTTACTACTACATGCTAAATTCAAGCCGCCCACCGCTCGACAACCCACTTGTAAGAAAAGCTCTCTCCATGGCGATTGACCGCAAGGCAATTATCGACGGCATACTGAAAGGCGGCCAAACCCCCGCATTCTCGTTCGTGCCGCCGAACTGCGGAACATACTCTACCCCTCCGGAATTTATGGTGCGCGAAGATGTAGCCTCCGCGCGCAAACTGCTCGCAGACGCCGGATACCCAGGCGGAAGGGGACTCGGAAAAATAACGATAACCTACAATACGTCGGAGCAACACAAGCCGATAGCCGAGGCAATCGCGAATATGTGGAAAAAAAATCTCGGCGTCGACGCCGAGCTTTACAATCTTTCATGGCCCGCGTATCTTGCGGCAAGGCGCAGCGGAGACTTCTGCGTGGCGCGCTCAAGCTGGGTTGCGGATTTCGCCGATCCGGAAAGCTTCCTTTCAAACTTCCTATCAGACAGCGGGCTAAACCATAGCCGCTACTCGAACGCGCGCTTCGACAAGCTTTGCGACGACGCATCAAACGCCGCCGATAAGTCGGCGCGCAACAGGAAGCTTGCCGAGGCCGAAGGCGTCCTCCTTGCCGACGCCGCCCTTATCCCTGTATATTTCTACTCGCGCTCCTACCTGATATCTCCGCAAGTGCGCGGATGGGATTCAAACCCTCTCGACTACCACAATTTTCTCGGCGTCAGCCTCGACGCCTCCGCCAAATGACAAAATACATTTTAAAGAGAATATGCGAAGCTGTCCCCGTTTTCCTGATAATCGTGACGGCCGTGTTTTTTATGGTAAGGTTCGTGCCGGGCGGGCCGTTCGACCGCGAAAGGCCAGTATCGGAGGAGACGATTAAGGCGCTAAACGCGTACTACGGATTGGACGAGCCTATCGCAAAGCAGTACTTTAAATTTCTCGGCAATCTCGCCCGCGGAGAACTGGGACCAAGCTATAAGTACGACGGCTGGAAGGTGTCGGAAATACTAAGGGAAAAGGCGGCGGTTTCGCTCGAATTGGGGGCATACGCGCTTTTATTGGCAACGGTATTCGGCGTTTGCCTCGGACTCGCCGCGGCGGCCCGCGGGGGAGCCGCGGCATTCATATACGGCGCGGGGCTTTTGGGAATATGCCTTCCGGCGTTTGTACTTGGCCCCATACTCATATTGATATTTTCAACAAACCTTAAAATGTTCAACTCAATGGGTTGGGAGTCCTTTTCGGACGCCGTATTGCCGTCAGTTACGCTCGCGTTTTTCTACGCCGCATGGATAGCGCGCCTTACAGGCAACTCCGTCCGCCGCCAAATGAAGCTTCCGTATGTGCGGACCGCGCGCGCAAAAGGCGCGGGGGAAGCGAGAATCCTTTTTGCCCACGTTCTCCGCAACGCGATTGCCCCCGCAATAGCATACCTAGGCCCGGCCGCCGCAGGGCTTATGACGGGCTCATTTGTGGTGGAGACAATCTTCCAGATACCGGGGCTTGGGCGCTTCTTTATTTCGAGCGCCCTCGACAACGACTACACTATGATTATGGGCTGCGTAATGCTTTACGCAGTATTCATACTTTTATTCAACCTGCTGTCCGACATTGCGCTCGCAGCGGTAAATCCGCGAATAGCCGGAGAAATGAAAAAATGAGCGGAGACGGGAAAAAATCAGGGGCAATCAAAGCCTCAAAAAGCGCCGCATCTTGGCGGGCGAAAGCGGCGGGCGCGGCGGAACTTTTGCTGGGCGACAAACTTTCGCTCGCATGCGCGCTGTTTGTAATTCTCGCGGCGGCGGCGTGCGTAGCGGCCCCAATTCTCGCCCCGTACGGGTACGACGCACAAGACCTCGCGCTTGGAGCGTCCGCGCCGTCGCTCGAACACCCGTTCGGAACGGATATGCTCGGGCGCGACTTGCTTTCGCGCATATTGTACGGGGGGAGGGTTTCGTTCGCAGTCGGAGCTCTTGCAACTTTCGTTGCGGCGGTAATCGGCGTATCATACGGGGTTGTCTCGGCGATGTGCGGCGGAAGGACGGATTCGGTAATGATGAGGATTGTAGATATTGCATACTCCCTGCCCTTCACAATATTTGTAATTTTGCTAACGGTTGTCTTTGGAAGGTCTGTATGGCTCATATTCGCGGCAATCGGCGCTGTTGAATGGCTCACTATGGCGAGAATAGTCAGGGCATGCGCTCTCGACGTAAAATCGAGGGCGTATGTTGAGGCGGCAACAGCCCTTGGCGAGAGCAGGTTTGGGATAGTAATGCGGCACATATTGCCGAACATATCTGCGCCGATACTCGTTTGCGCGGCGCTTACAGTTCCGAGCGTAATGCTTTTGGAATCGTTTTTAAGTTTTCTCGGGCTCGGAGTCCAAGCGCCGCTTCCGTCGTGGGGAGCGCTTATAAAGGACGGGGCAGAATATATGGAAGACGCCCCGTGGATGCTTATATTTCCCGCCCTGTTTTTCAGTCTGACCTTGTTTGCGCTCAACAGGATAGGCGAGGCTCTTTCGAGAGGTTCCGACGAATGAAGACGGTAGCGATAATTGGCGCGGGAGCCGCTGGTATGTTCTGCGCGGCGAACCTTCGCGGCGTAGAAGGCGTCGAAGCCGTAATTTTGGAACGGACTAATTCCCCGTTAAAGAAAGTCGTACTGTCGGGCGGCGGCAGGTGCAATTTTACAAACACGGCAATCGACGGCGGCAACCCAAAGGCTTTTTATCCGCGCGGGGCGGGATTTTTGAGGAAGCCGCTTATGGGATACGGCTGCGCAAAGACCCGCGAATTTTTTAAAACGCTTGGAGTAGAATCCAAAGTGGAAGATTGCGGAAGGGTATTTCCCATATCAGACGACTCCCGCACGATTGCAGGCGCGCTTGAGCGGGCGGCAGGAAAAGCGCGGCTTATTTGCAGGGCGCGCGTGGAATCTGTCGAGAAAACTCCCGACGGGCGGTGGAAAATTGCATATATAGACGAATTGGGAATGAGTCCGCGCAGAAGCGCGCCGCGTCACGGCGCGGGCATTGCGGATTTTTCGGACTGCGGGTGCGACACAGCACCGATGGAAGCGATCTGCGCGAAACCGAATAAATCGTGCGGAGAGCAATCGGGTGAAGGCGCGCGCAATATCGTTGCCGCAGATTTCGTTTTATTCGCAATCGGCGGAACTTGGGGCAAAAAGCTCAAAGAAAGCGTAGAAAAACTCGGCGGGGAATTTTCGCCGCCAGCGCCGTCTCTCTTTGCTTTAAAAACAGACCGCGCGTCCGACGCTAAGTGGCGCGGCATGTCCGGAGCGTCTGTTCCCGACGCGGAAATAAGGACGCAGATGCCTTCCGGAGAGTTTTCAGCGCGCGGAGCGCTGCTCCTGACAATGTTTGGGCTTGGGGGGCCGGCAATCCTAAAATTATCCGCTTTCGGCGCGCGGGCTTTTGCGGAATGCGCATACAAATTTCCAATAACGGTAAATTGGATTGCGCCGGTCGGCGACGAATCCTTTAAATCTGCAATTTTATCCGCGCGCAAGAATAACCCGAAAAAGTTTGCGGGCAACACGCCGCTATTTGACATTCCGCGCGGGCTGTGGGAATACTTGTGCGCGAAGGCGGGAGTGCACGGCAGGGTGTGGTCAAACTTTTCAAAAGGCGACGAAGCCACACTAAAAAACACGCTTAAAAACGACAAAATGGAGGCTGTTGGGAAATCCTCGCATAAGGGCGAATTTACCACATGCGGAGGGTTAAAATGCGGGTGCGTGGACTCAAAAACATTCTCTTTAAAGGGAGAACCTACATTGTTTTTCGCGGGAGAATGTATGGACATAGACGGAATCACCGGAGGGTTCAACTTGCAAGCGGCATGGACTACGGCAAAAATTTGCGCCGATTCGATAAAAAAAATCGCACAAAAAAACATCTAAAATCACAACTCATTGATAATGATATTAAAAAAAATTAAAATTTTTCTTGCATAAAAAATAAAAACATATGAATATACGTACATAAAAAATTTCCTCCCCCATCATATGTATAATATGCACCGCCTTTGAAGGATACTTCAAGGCGGTGTCCTTTTTTA
>ENA-UOJE01000158-UOJE01000158.1-human-gut-metagenome-genome-assembly--contig:-C23-NODE-158-length-83373-cov-109.718596_pt1 | contig 83373 bp, 69 predicted proteins | sample MGYA00242341_ERZ723888 | MGnify/ENA metagenome assembly ERZ723888 | reverse complement strand
TTTCACTTACCTATGTGTTGAGCTTCTCCACTTACCGATGTGCTGAACCCGCACCTCATCATCGGCGGCATTATTGCTGTATATGTCCTGGTTTTAATTCTTGCAACTGTCTTTACCTTTTCGCCCAACCAATCCGGCACAACAGACAGCTCACAGTCTATTGAGTCAATCGTGGAAAAAGAATGAGAATCGGACAATTTCATCTCTGCGGTGCGGGAATATCCCGTACCGCAACTGCTTCCCCCAAACTTTTCAGTAGAAAAATTCACAAAGATATGATATAATTGCATTGATTCAGAACAATAAAGGGAGCTTTTCGGAAGATAATGAATTTGAAAAGCAGAGCAAAGGAGTGTGTTCAGTGTCAAAGTTTGATTTCAAAAGGAAGTATCTTATCATTTATTTGTGCCTGATTGTTTTCGACACCTTTCTTATGCTGTGCCGCTGGCTGGAACATATTGTCCCGAATGTGCGTCTGCTGCCCGACTTTTTGCTTGACCATATTAACAATTTTGCACTTTGTATGCTGCTCATGCTGATTTTCGGAATTACCGTTCTGTCCTTTGGCGGAAAGTTTAGAGGCATTACGGCAGCGGCATTGGTAATGAGCGTATTAAACATTGGATATGAGTGTTTTATTCCGATATGGAATACCCCCGACATTTTGGACGCCGTGTTCGGCGTTATCGGCGTTGCAATCGCATACGTTTTTCTGATACTGCTCAGAAAAAACGGGCTGATTGCCAAATAATTCTCCTGACATTTTTGAAATCGTAACCCCACATATTCTCATCTGCGGAGGTCTGTTATGAATAATAAAACAAAACAAGGCGGGCTTGGCATCGTATCCGTTCTGACGATTATCTTTGTTGTGCTGAAGCTGTTGGGAGTTATCAAGTGGAGTTGGATATGGGTGCTTTCGCCCATATGGATTTCCGCTGTGATTGTGGTCGCTGTGTTTTCTGTTATCCTGATTGGCGGTAGGATTAAAAAGGGGAAATGGTAACTTCCCGCTTCCAAAGCCGAACAACTCTCCAAGCACCTGTTTTCGATACTGAAAGCAGGTGCTTTTTTGTTTCCCGAACGGCGACATTTTCAGAAAATGAGCAAGGCAGTATAAATTCCTTAACTCACTTTTGAAAGTCGCTCACAGCAAAGACAATCGGCGATTTTCACCCCGAAAAACCGAATAATTACGCCATATTCTCCAACTGTCGAAAAATGGGACGGCGTGGGGCTGTTGCATTAGTCCCCAAAACAAAACCGGGCAACTCAGGAAGGGTTGTCCGGTTTGCTGCTTTCGTGTATAATTTAATTGCTCAAAAACCAACGGAAAACGAGCTGATTATACAATGAAAACGAGCAAAAATCAAGCAGTCATGCCGATAAATGTTGCAACAATGATTGACGAAAACGATTCGGTATTTAAAATGGTCGAGATTCTGTAAAAATAGATTGCAGAAAACTGCATTCAAGTTATCGCAGGCGGTGGAGAAAGATCGACCCTGAGGTTATGTTTTCGATTGTTGTATATGCAAACATGCGAGGAATTTTCTCGAGCAGAGCTATAGAAGAAGCGTGCAAAACCGACATCAGGTTTATGTAGCCGCTGCAATACAAACCGGCACCGGATCATACCACGACAGCAAGATCTCTTGAAAAAAACATGAACGGATGTGCAGAAGAGCTTTTTTACCAACTTGTTCAAAAGCTTTCGGAAATCGGCGAGATTGAATTCGAATCAATGTTCGTTGACGGAACAAAAACTGAAGCAAATACAAACAAGTACCGATAAAGGCATTCTTCTCCGAATGAACCGTTCGATCCAAGTTGAAGGTGCTTTCGGCGTTTTAAAACAGGATTACGGGTTCGGAAGATTCCTCACCCGAGGGAAGACCAACAACGAAACCCGCCTTTTTATCCTCGCAACAGCATTCAATATCCGAAAACTGTGCAGTCGGCTTGCTGACGGACGATTCGGGAAAGCACTGTTTGAACCGAAAACAGCCTGAAATAACCTTCCGAGAACAACAAAACTTGAGCAGGTCTGTTTGCCGTACACAAAAATCACGCTTTCTGCATGAGCCGGCTTCGCTTGAACCGAAAAATGTAATGTTCGGCACTCTCCGGGTTGCCCTCCTTAAAAAAGAAAGGTGCTGCTGCAAATATGACTTGATTTTGCAACAGCCCCTTTCGCAAAGCCGGATTGCTTATTTCCAGCTCATTCTTGAATTATATACATTGCTGACCGCTTCGATATAACAAATAAAGGACGGATGATTATAGTCGTTGCTCGTAAGATATTTGTTTTTGAGCCGCAAATACTGTTCTCGGACTAAATTCCATTTCCCTTTGCGTTTAATGAAGTCAACCTTTTCCCGTATTCCCGAAGAATGCGGCGCTTGATTCCAATAGTATCTGTCGTCATAGATGAACCCCCTTTTTTCGTGGATCAGTCGATACATTCGGTCTTGTGCATCCGTAACCACAATGCAGACATCTATTGAAAATAAAGTCTGATTGCCTTGGGTAAAGTGGCGACGCTTTGTTGTGAGCGACGATGTGGAATCCTCGCAATAGCCCCAACCGTTCATAGATAGGGCTTTATTAAAGGCTTTCCTCGCACATTCTTTGAGTTTGCGGCAATCATAAAAATCTTCACAGCGGACAATTTCAAGGTTATAGTCCAAGTCTATCGGCTGCGAAGCATTTTGCACGATGAGGTTTTTAGCGCCGCTGCCCACAAGATAAAAGGTTGAACCTATGTCATAGTCCTCTTTCAAGGTATGGCAAAAGTCTTGCATAATTTCTCCGCACACGCTGCGTACACGGCTTAGGTATTCCTTATCTTCTACATATTCAAACATAAAAGCTCCTTTCACCCCCAAACCGTCCATTCAGCTCTTGGTGAGCTAAATCGTATTATTATACTTATGGCGACAGGTTGTGTCAAGTGCTTCATTAAAATAGTTGCAGTTTTCCCGTCGCAGTCCTTTATAATCCCATCATCTCACGGATAATACGGTCGCTCATCTTGACCGATCCAACGAGAAGGAGCATATTAAAGAACAGTTCGCCTACATAATTCCATATCTGCGTGACCGCCGCCGCATCAGGGCTTACCGCGGGCGGTGAGGACGCAAAAAGCGAGAAGATGATGCAGAACAGCACGATCACCGCTCCCTCCAAGCAAACGGCGCAGTAGCTTTTGATGAAGGACTTGCCCACATTCTGACTCGGTTCACCGGCGAAGGTGGAAAGCGGAATGGGCGCAAGTGCCGTATACATATAGAGCTTGAAGGACGATATTAAACAGGTCAAGCATAAGCTCCATAGCTCCGCTGCGCCCGACGCTCATGACGGTGCTGCTCTGCTACCCCCGTATCCCGGGTGATCACATCGCTGATGTTTGCATTATACCGTGTATTTTATGAAAAAGCGCCGCATGTTCCTTCGTCCGGGAGTTGTGAAAGGCCTTTGCCGAAAAATGATCCGCAAAATTTCTGTTAACCCCCCTTTACCCTCTTGACAGGGAAGATGGCTTGATCTATACTAAGCGTGAAGAATAATTCTTGTTCTTGCAGGGGAGCAACTATGTCTAAATATACAGAAGTTATACTTGCCGCCGTAACAAAGCTTCGACGGCATCCGACGGCGGAGCAGGTGTTTCTGGAGATGAAGAAGGAATATCCCAGCATCGCTTTGGGCACCGTGTATAAGCATTTGAATGCTTTGGCGGACGAGGGTCTGTTGCTCCGCATCACGGAGCCGGGTTCGCCGGACAGATATGACCGCACCGAGCGGCACGATCATCTGATTTGCAGTCGGTGCGGGAAGATAACGGACGTCTGTTTGAGAGATCTCACAGAACCCATCGAAACCGGGCTCGGGCAGAGGATTCTCTCCTATGATCTTAAAATCCGGTATATCTGTCCCGATTGCAGGGAACAGGAAGAAAACAACACTGAAGGAGGAGCCCGATGAACGCTAACGTATCTAAGCTGCTCAACGAGCAGATCAACAGGGAGTTCTACTCCGCCTATCTTTATCTGGATTTTGCCAATTATTATGCGTCCGTCGGGCTGGACGGCTTTGAGAACTGGTATAAAGTGCAGGCGCAGGAGGAACGGGATCACGCCATGCTGTTCTATCAGTATTTGCAGAATAACGGCGAAGGCGTCACCTTTGAGGCCATTGCAAAGCCGGAGTGGGAACGGGGCGACCACATGACCCCGCTGAAAAAGGCACTGGAGCATGAGAGGCTTGTCACCGCCAGCATCGACGCCATCTACGCCGCCGCATACGAGTCCAAGGACTTCCGCGCCATGCAGATGCTGGATTGGTTCATCAAGGAGCAGGGAGAGGAGGAAAAGAACGCCGCTGACCTCATCACCAGGATGGAGCTGTTCGGCGGAGACAGCAAGGGACTGTATATGCTCAACAGCGAGCTGAAGGCACGGGTCTACACCGCGCCATCGCTGGTGCTGTAAGCCTTGCGCAGCTGCGGGCCTTTGCATCAGACAAAAGGCAGACTGCATACAGGTGGCCTGCTTTTTCTTCTGACAGAGAGTTAGAGGCGGCTAACTGTATATAAAACAGAAAGGAACTCAGAGCTTGAACAAGGAAAAGGAAATCGAAACCGTTACCCTCATGGTGCGCCGGTATTGTCGGGGCGTACATGGGACAAGGAGCGGAGCGCTTTGCCTGGCGTGCAATGCGCTGCTGGAATATGCCCGGCAGCGGCGGGACAGATGCCCGCACGGGGACAACAAGCCCTTCTGCTCAAACTGCCCCATCCATTGCTATAAGCCGGAAATGCGCCAACAGATGCGCGCCGTGATGCGCTATGCGGGGCCGCGGATGCTGCTGAGCCACCCCATACCGGTGCTGCGCCATATAGCGGAAACCCTGCGAAGGAAAAGGAGAAACACCCATGCCGGATAAACAGCTTTTGCGCCTCTTGGGCGAGGACAAACGATATATCTACCGCGCCGTTTTGTGGATGCTTACGGGCTCTTTGTGCAGCATCGGCTTTACGGCCTGCCTGTGCTATGGGCTTCAGCTGCTCCTTATTGATGCAAGGATGTCCTTCTGCCTGCTTCCTTTCGCTTTGGGAGCGGTATGCGCGGCGGTGCGCTTTCTTGCCACTACCCGCGCCGCGGCGGTGCGGGACAGGCTGGGGCGCAGCGTGAAGAAAAGCCTGCGGGCACAGCTGTACGCAAAGCTCCTGCGTCTCGGCGTGCGGGAGACGAAAACCGTGAAGCCGGCGGGGCTGACCCAGCTGGCCACGGAGGGCATCGAACAGCTGGATCTGTACTATTCTTCCTACCTGCCGCAGTTTTTCTGTGCCATGCTCTCTTTGGGAGCCTGACGTTGCTCTGCTACCCGGCGCTCTATTTCAAGAAGAAACTTGACGCTTTAAGCTGATTTGGAGGGAGGCGATGTGCTTGAAACGAGAAAACAAGAATTTCTGGGACAAAAATGCCGGCCGGTATGACCGCTTTATGCGAAAGGATCGGGCGGCGTATGAGGAGATGTATGCTCTCCTCCGGCCGGTCGTGAAAGCCAAGACGGTGCTGGAGCTTGCTACCGGCACGGGATTGATCGCAAAACACATCGTGAGCGCGGCGGCGCACATCGAGGCGACGGACGCCTCCTCGGAGATGATCGCCGAGGCAAAGCGGGATAATCGCTCGGCGAAGCTGCACTTTTCGGTGCAGGATATGTTCCGCCTGCCCTATGCGGATAAGTCCTTTGATGTGGTGATCGTGTCCAATGCGCTGCACATCGTGCCGCAGCCGGGGAAAGCCCTTGCCGAGATCAGACGGGTGCTGAAAGACGATGGCGTGTTGATTGCGCCGACCTTTACCCACGCAGGGAACTCGTTTACCGGCAAGGTCAGGGCATTTTTCATGAAGCTGGCAGGCTTTCCTCTCCACAGCAGGTGGACGAGCGAGGAATACTTGAGTTTTCTGCGGCAGAATGGCTGGACGGTGCAAAAAAGCGTTGTTCTGAAAGCGTCATTTCCATTAACTTATACCGAATGTGTGAAATCGGAGGTGTGATATGTCATTCTTTGAAAATACCCGCAAGCCCGTGGGTCTCGGCGGGAAAATCATGGTCGCTATGATGAATCTGGGTCACAGCCCTGTGGCCCGGTGGGGGCTGCAATTTTTAGAGCTTGCGCCGGACGCCAAGGTGCTGGACTGCGGCTGCGGCGGCGGTGCGAACATCAAGAGACTTCTGAAAAAATACCCGCAGGGCATCGTGAAGGGCATCGACTATTCGCCCGTCAGCGTGGAGAAATCGAAAAAGGTCAACGAGGCCGCCATCGCGGAGGGACGCTGCGCCGTTCTGCAAGGCAGTGTGGCGGATATGATGTTTGCAGATACCGTGTTCGATGCCGTCACAGCCTTTGAAACCGTCTATTTCTGGCCCGATCTGCCGCAGTGCTTCCGGGAGGTTTACCGGGTGCTGAAGCCCGGCGGGACATTGCTCATCTGCAACGAAAGCAACGGCGATACGGACAAGGACAAGAAGTGGACGGAGATCATCGGCGGCATGACCATCTACAAGGACGCCGAGCTGAAGACGTATCTGGAGCAGGCGGGCTTTCACGATGTGCAGATACACAAAAAGAAAAGCTGGCTCTGCATTACGGCGCGGAAATGAGGGAGAAGCAGGCAGATGAAGGACAAGAAGCTCCTATTTGACCGCAAATGCCATGTGCTGTATTCCCGCCCCTGCAAGAAGGAGATACGGGCGAAAATCGCCCTGCACTATCCGGAAGCAGAGCGGGAGGCGGTTTGGGAACAGGTACAGCGGCAGTATGCGGAATTTCTCTCCGACTGGCGCACCGATTTGGGCGGCAAGCGGAACTTCCACAACGGCGTAGGCGGCACCTACGACTGCATCGCCATTATGAGCTATTATGTGGTCTGCAAAGCAGTTACTTCGTTCCGTGAAATCGAAGAGATGGAGGAAAATCTGATTCTTCCGACTTTCCGCAAGCTGAAATTTGTGGACTGCAACAAGCCGTTCTGGAGGAAGCTGATGTACAAGGCGTTTGTTCGTGCGAAAAGCGGCTGCGACAAATGGCACGATTACGAGATGTCGGTTGCGCCTTACGAAAACGGCAAGCCTATTTATTATGAGTTTACGTCGTGTCCGGCGGCGGAGTTCGCCATCCGGCACGGTCTTACGGACATCATGCCCGCCCTGTGCAATGTGGACTATGCGTCCATGGAGCTGCTCCACGCAAGGCTGGTGCGGACGACTACCTGCGTGGACGGCTGCCGATGCGATTATACCATCTGCGGCGATAAAGACCCATATTTGAAGGAGCATCCCGAATACCGGGATGAGGCAGGGTTCAGAAAGAACAAATAATACTGCAACGCAAAGGCGGTGAGACAAATGGAAACCTTTCTCGGAATACTGATTCCCTTTCTCGGCACAACACTGGGTGCAGCCTGCGTGTTTTTTATGAAAAAGTCACTTAGTGATTTGGTGCGGCGATCTCTTGCCGGCTTTGCCGCCGGGGTGATGGTGGCGGCGTCCGTTTGGAGTCTGCTGATTCCGGCGATAGAGCAATCGGAGGGCATGGGGAAGTTGTCCTTCCTCCCTGCCTTTATCGGCTTCTGGGTCGGCGTGCTGTTTTTGCTCCTGCTTGACCGTTTGATTCCCCATCTTCATGTGGGAAGTGAACAGGCCGAGGGTCCGAAAAGCAAGCTCGGGCGCACCACCATGATGGTGCTGGCTGTTACCTTACATAATATCCCGGAGGGAATGGCAGTCGGCGTTGTGTATGCAGGCTTTCTTTCGGGAAATACGCAGATTACTGCGGCAAGCGCACTGGCGCTGTCTCTCGGCATTGCCATTCAGAATTTTCCCGAGGGCGCGATCATCTCCATGCCGCTCCGGGCGGAGGGCGAGAGCAAGGACCGAGCGTTTTTCAGCGGCGTGCTTTCCGGTGTAGTTGAGCCTATCGGCGCGGTGCTGACGCTTCTTGCGGCGCAGCTTGTGATCCCGGCGCTGCCGTATCTTTTGAGCTTTGCGGCAGGTGCCATGCTCTATGTGGTGGTGGAGGAACTGATTCCCGAAATGTCACAGGGGCGGCACTTGAATCTTGGAACGGTGTTCTTTGCGGTAGGCTTCAGTATTATGATGACGCTGGATGTGGCGCTGGGATAGGCGCGGCTGTGCCGCTGCTCTTGCAACAGCGATGACATCAGCTACGCCGGTCTGCACCCGAGGCTTGCTCGGCAGAGAACTATGACATTGGGGAGCGGCGGCAGTCGGTGATTCTCTCCAAAGAGCCGCCTTCGGGCGGCTTCTCAAGGGCTATATGGTTAGAGTATGCTAACCAATAAACATTCAAAGGAGGCGAGAGTAAATGTCTGAAGAAATACTGATCCGTCAAGGTGCGCCCACACTTGCGGGCATCAAGACGGGGAGCCTTTTTCCCTGCCCCTGCCAGGATCGCGAGGCGTTGCTGTCCGACATCAGGAAGCTGAACCGGCGGCTGTCGCCCAAGGGGCTTTGCCTGCTGCCGCTTCGATTTCTGCCGGAGCAGGCGCTCCTTTACCTCTATCGCCCCGCCGGACTGCGGCGGGATCTGCGGGACGTGCAGGCGTCCGAGCTGCTGCGTCAGGCGGGCTACGGTGACGAGAGCTGTGAGCGCTGTGTGGCGCGGCTTGTCTGCCGCTTCCGCGAGAGTAGTGAGTTCCCCCACGAGGTAGGGCTGTTTCTCAGCTATCCGCCGGAGGACGTGAAGGGCTTCATCAACCACTGCGCGGGCGGTTTCAAATGCGCGGGGCTTTGGAAGGTCTACGGCGACGAGGAAAAAGCACGCTCGCTATTCGAGAAATACAGAAAATGCACGGAGATCTACTGTACACTTTGGCAAAGCGGCTTGAAGCTGGAGCAGCTTGCCGTTGCAGTTTGATCATATAAAATCATTAAAAGAAAGGAATTTACAAACATGAAAACTGCTGTTATTTACTGGAGCGGTACGGGCAATACGGAGGCGATGGCGCATGCCGTTGCCGAGGGCATGACCGCCGCGGGCGCAGAGGCTGTGCTGCTCACGCCCGCCGAGGTCGCGCCCGGCGATCTGAACGCCTACGCTGCCATCGCCTTCGGCTGCCCCGCCATGGGCGCCGAGGTGCTGGAGGAAACGGAGTTCCAGCCCATGTTCGATGCCTGCAAGCGTAGCCTTGGCGGCAAACGCGTGGCGCTGTTCGGCTCCTACGGCTGGGGCGACGGCGAGTGGATGCGTACTTGGGAGAGTGACTGCGACAGCGCAGGGGTGAACCTCGTTTGCGAGAGCGTGATCTGCACGGAGACTCCCGACGATGCGGCACTTGACGCCTGCCGCGCCTTGGGCAAGGCGTTGGTGGAGTGAGAAATGATGCCCGCCGCTGACGGTAACTTTAGCGGCAGCTTGCGCGGCTTGCATTTGCCAAACAGCCCATCCGAAAAGGCAGGGACACCTCTTGCGGTGTTCCTGTCTTGCGCTGTATAGCGATGCTTGGAGTATTGAAAAAGAATATGCGCAAGCATCCAAGACGGGTGAACAGAAAATCTCTGCGTTGAGTTGGGCAAACAGAAAAATCGCAGACCTCATCGACAAACTCAATTTGCTCGGTTATAATATACCAGCAGTATATACTACCGGTATATCAGGAGGCGCCAATGGAACGAACGGAAACCCAAAGGAAGATCCTCGAAGTTGGGAAAAAAGAATTTCTGGAAAAAGGCTTCAAGGACGCATCTCTGAACCAAATTGTCGCGGAGGCAGGCTTCACGAAGGGTGCCTTCTACGGCTATTACCCGGATAAGGTCGTGCTTTTTGAAGATTTTGTGGGCGAGACAGCAAAGGAGCTGCTCACCCGCTTCAAGGCGGCACAGGACACTTATTTTGAGCTCGTGCCGGAGGGTAAAACAAAAGACAGCCTTGCGCTCTCCACCCGGCACCTGCATGAGTTTGTCACATTCATGTACGATCATTTCGACGAATTCAAGCTGATCCTCTGCCGGGCGGAGGGAACGGGCTATGCGGACTTTATCGAGAAGCTGGTGGATCTGGAGGTCGATCGATCCGAAGAATACTATGACCTCCTTTGGAAAAACGGTATGCTCTCCGGGAGCATGACTCGCCAGCTCCATCACATGATCACAAGGTTCTACTTTACGGCGGTGTGTGAAACCATCGTCCACGACATGCCGAGAGAGGAAGCCATGAAATACGTCGATGAACTGGCTATCTTTTTCCACTCCGGCTGGAGCGGACTTTTAAGGCTCGAATGAGCCTTAAAAAAATAACTGTCGGTTAGTTGCCTCTAACCGATGCGGCGCATCCTCCAACAAACCTATATATTTTAAGAAAGGAACACGGAATATGAGCAAACAGAAAAAAGAAAAGCAGCCGCCGGTGCTGGGCAGGCTGCTGGAATACGCCGGAGGGCATAAGTGGCTGTCCGTCTTGGGCTGCGGGCTGTCCGGCGTTTCGGCGGCGGCCGGCATTTTCCCGTTCGTCTTTGTCTGGTACGCGGCCAGAGGCATTTTAACGCCGGGAGGCGGCGTTCCGGCAGGGCTTGCCCGCTACGGCTGGTATGCGCTGGCGGCGGCGCTTCTGAGCGCGGCGATCTATTTCGCCGGGCTCATGTGTACGCACCTTGCGGCCTTCCGGGTGGCGACGAATATGCGAAAGGCGGCGGCCGCCCATCTCATTGACCTGCCGCTGGGGTACTTTAACGCCAACCTCACGGGGCGGCTTCGCAAGCAGATCGACGACAACGCGGCGCTGACAGAAACGCTCCTTGCCCACACCATCCCCGACGCGGTGGGCGGGATCGTAACGCCGATACTGGCGGTGGGGCTGCTCTTCGTCTTTGACTGGCGCATGGGGCTTGCCTGCCTGATCCCCATGGTCATCGGGCTTGTCTGCCTGATGACCATGATGACTGGGACGGGCATGAAGTTCTTTGAGGAATACCAGCGGGCAGGAGAGCGAATTTCCGCCGAGGCCACGGAGTATGTCCGGGGCATCCCGGTGGTGAAGGTGTTCCAGCAGACGGTTTACTCCTTCAAGAGCTTTCATGCCGCCATCCTCAGCTACCGCGACCTTGCCAGCGGCTACGCCATGATGTGCCGTATGCCCTACACCCTGCTTACGGTGGTACTGAACGCCATGTTCCTGTTTCTCATGCCCTTGGGAATGGTTCTCATCGGCGGCGCGGCAGACGGCTGGGCAGTGCTGGCCGATCTGGTGTTTTACATCTTCTTCGCGCCCCAGCTGGCCTTTATGATGGAGCGGCTGATGTATGCCGTCAACACACAGATGGAGGCCGCCGAGGCAGTGAACAAGCTGGAGACGATACTCCGGGAGTCCCCCCTTCCCGAGCCTGCGGCGGACAGCGGAAGCAAGCCCGCGGGCAGCGGCATTTCCTTTGAAAACGTCACCTTTTCCTATGACGGCGCAGACAGGCCTGCACTGACGAATGTGAGCTTCTACCTGCCGCAGGGGGCGGCGTGGGCGCTGGTGGGCCCCTCAGGCGGCGGCAAGACCACCATCGCCCGGCTGATCCCGCGCTTTTTCGATGTGCAGGCAGGGGCGGTGCTCCTGGGCGGACGGGATGTGCGCAGCATCCCCACCGCGGAGCTGATGGAGCAGATCTCCTTCGTCTTTCAGGAGGTGCGCCTGTTTAAGAAGAGCATCCGAGACAACATCCGCGCCGCCCGGCCGGACGCCACCGAGGCGGAGATATTACACGCGGCGCAGCTTGCCCAGTGCAGCGATATTCTGGAAAAGACGCCGGGCGGGCTGGACGCCGTGATCGGCGCCAAGGGCGTGTACCTCTCCGGCGGCGAGATGCAGCGCATTGCGCTGGCGCGGGCGATCTTAAAGGACGCGCCCATCGTGGTGCTGGATGAGGCCAGCTCCTTTGCAGACCCGGAGAACGAGGCGAAGATACAAAAGGCCTTCGAGGCGCTGATGAAGGGCAAGACCGTGCTGATGATCGCCCACCGCCTGTCCACGGTGCGGAACATGGATCGCATCCTCGTCATCCGGGACGGCGAGATCGCCGAGGAAGGAAAGCACGACGAGCTTCTTGAAAAGGGCGGCGTATACGCCGCCATGTGGGAGGAATACCAAAAGGCCGCGCAGTGGAAGGTGGGAGGTGCCGCATGATCGAACGCATCAGTAAAAAATACGCCATGACGGAGAAGGGCGCAAAAGACTATGTGGCCGCCGTGTTCTGGTCCGTACTGGTCAACATCAGCAAAATGCTGCCGGTGGGCGTGCTGGCCACGGCACTCTCCGGCATCGTAGAGGCACTGACAAACGGTACCGACCCAAGGGCGGGACTTACGCGCTTTCTGGTCGCGGGCGTCCTTGCCCTCGCCGCGCTCTTTGTAACCTTTCTGATCCAGTACAAAGCCCTATACGAAGCCACCTACCGGGAGAGTGCCAACCGCCGCATCCGGCTGGCGGAGGTGCTGCGCCAGCTCCCGCTGTCCTTCTTCGGAAACCGTGACCTGACCGACCTGACCACCACCATCATGGGGGATACGGAGACGCTGGAAAAGGCCTTCTCCCACTTTTACCCCGCCATGCACGGCGCGCTCATCTCCACGGCGCTGATTTCCGCAGGCATGCTGCTTTACGACTGGCGGATGGCGCTGGCTCTTTTGTGGGTGGTGCCCGCGTCGCTGCTGATGGTATATCTCTCCCGGCGCATGGAAAAGCGGCATATAAAGAAGGGTCTCGTCACCCGCCGCGCGGCCACCGACGCCATGCAGGAGGTGCTGGAGTGCGCGCCGGAGATCAAGGCGTGCAACCAAAAGGCGCGGTATATCGCCGACCTGAACCGCAGGCTGGACGAGGCGGAGCGGGACACCATCCGGGGCGAGCTGTTCACAGGCTCCGTGGTCACGGCGGCACAGTCCTTCCTAAAGCTGGGCATCGCCACCACCGTCCTCACGGGGGTGCTGCTGATGAGCCGCGGCGACCTGTCACTGATCCCGTTTCTGATGTTCCTTATCGCCGCCACCCGTGTATATGACCCCATCGGCTCCATGTTTGCGAACATGGCCGCGGTTTTCGCCTGCGAGGTGCGCATCGAGCGTATGCAGGAGATTGAGAACGAAAAGCGCATGACCGGTATGACCGAATATGATCCTGACGGCTACGACATCCGCTTTGAGCATGTGACCTTTGCCTACCGGGAAAAAGAGGACGTGCTAAGAAACGTTTCCTTTACGGCGAAGCAGGGGCAGGTGACGGCGCTGGTGGGCCCCTCCGGCGGCGGCAAGTCCACGGCAGCCAAGCTGGCAGCCCGTTTCTGGGATCCGGCGGAGGGAACGGTGCGGCTGGGCGGCGTGGACGTGTCCACGGTGGACGGCGAGGCACTGCTGAAAAACTACGCCATCGTATTTCAGGATGTGGTGCTGTTTGCCGACACCGTGATGGAAAACATCCGCCTCGGCAAGCGGGACGCCACCGACGAGGAGGTGCTGGCGGCGGCGAAGGCGGCGCAGTGCGACGCCTTCGTATCCAAGCTGCCGGACGGCTACCATACCCTGATCGGGGAAAACGGCTCCCGGCTCTCCGGCGGTGAGCGGCAGCGCATCTCCATTGCCCGCGCCATCTTGAAGGACGCGCCGGTGATTTTGCTGGATGAGGCCACGGCCTCGCTGGACGTGGAAAATGAAACGGCGGTGCAGGCGGCGCTGTCCGGGCTTATCCGGGATAAGACGGTGCTCATCATCGCGCACCGCATGCGTACCGTCATGAACGCCGATCAGATCGTCCTGCTCTCCGGCGGCCGCGTGGTTGAGATGGGTTCTCCGGCCGAGCTGCTGAAAAAGAACGGCCTGTTCCGCCACATGGCGCAGCTCCAGAGCGAGAGCATGGAGTGGACGGCGTAGAAAAACCTGAAGGGAACAGGATTCTGAGTACAATGTTGGAAAACAAAGTGTCGAAAACAAGGAGGAGTTTATGAAAGAGACAAATAAATGGTCTGTCAGGGATGTGATCACCACGGTGCTGCTTTCGGCGGTGCCGATCGTGATCCGGCTCGCCGTCAATATGGTCTGCATGGCCAACGACTTTGTAAGCATGGTGCTGTCCGTGGGGATCACCATGTTCCTCTGCGCGCCGGTCTATATGCTCATGGTCAGCCGGACCGGCAAACGGTTTGTGACGCTGATCTGTATGACGATCCTCGGTGTGATTTTCCTCTTGATGGGAAACTGGTTCTTGCTTCCTTATTATGTTCTTGTGGGAATCCTCTGCGAGGCGATTCTCTGGAAGGAAGGCTCCTGCCAAAAACCGAAACGGCTGACCGCCGCCTGGACGGCGGCGAGCCTGCTGTACAACGGGGTCAATCTGCTGCCCATCTGGTTCTTCTGGGACACCTACTATGATTTTGCGCTTGCAAGCGGCATGGAGCAGAGCTGCATCGATTCCTATGTGCGTTACTACACCTCTCCCGGCTGGCTGTCCTTTATTCTGCTGTTTACGACGCTGATGGGCTTTTTAGGCTGCATGGTCGGCAGTCGACTGATCCGCAGCCATTTTAAGAAGGCCGGCGTTCTATGAGAGCGGAAGCATCCTTTGCGGTGCCGGTCAAGCTGTGGGCGCTGCTGTGCGTCTTTGCCGGAGTAACCATCGGCGGGAATGTGCTGCTTACCTGCATCCTGACCGGCGGCGCGCTTCTTTATCTCGTCCTGCAGCGGAATTTCCGCCTTGCCGCGTCCTATGGCTGCTTTTATCTGCTGCTGGCGCTTCTGCTCTACGGCATCCGCTTCCACGGGCTGCGCATGCCGGTCTTTTCGAAATTTTATGTTCTGATGTTCTGGAATCTGTCACCGATCTTTCTGGTGTCATGGGATCTGATCACCACGCCCCCGGGACGAGGCAGCTTGTGCAGACCCTACGGCAGCTAAGGGCGCAGGGCTTCACCCTGCTCATCGCGGAGCATCGGATCGACTGGCTGATGGGGATCGCAGACCGTTTTTTGTATCTGCGGGAGGGCAAAATAGTGGCCGAGTACACACCGGAGGATTTACTCCTTCTGCCGGAAGCAGACATCTTGGGCATGGGGCTGCGCTCTCCGCGCAAGGGAATGAGCCTTCCCGCTCCCTCCGTATCTGACGAAAGCCCTGCCGTCTTGAAGACAGCAGGGCTCTTGAAAAGAATACGCAAAGAAGTCATTTTTGAGGATATTTCGCTGTCCGTTCGAGAGGGCAGCGTGACCGCCATAACGGGGCAAAACGGCGCGGGGAAAACCACCCTTGCGCAGATCCTCTGCGGGCTGGCGAAGCAGACAAGGGGCATATCCTGATAGACGGGAAAAAGGCAAGAGCGGCAGTCCGGCGCAGGGAGATCTATTACTGCGGCAACGACACGTCAACGCAGTTTTTTACGGCAAGCGTGGCGGAGGAGCTGCTGCTGAATACCGAATTGACGGAAGAAATCAAGAGCAATGCAAGGGAGCTGCTCAAAGAGCTTGGGCTTTACGAGTACAGGGATGCGCATCCGTCCACCCTGTCCGGCGGGCAGAAGCAGCGCCTTCCTCATTCACCTCCGGGAGCTGGGCTGTCTGTGTTACCGCCCGCTTTCGGAGTACATCACGGAGGAAATGGGGCTGGGACAGGACGGTGGCGCAGGATGAGAAAAGCAAACGCTCCCCGTAAGCTCTCGCCGGATGTGTCACGCAGGCTGTCCGATTCCCGCAGGCAATCCGCCGCGCTGACACTACGGGAGATCCACTGCCCCTTTTGCAGCTTTCTGGTGGAGAAGGTGTTCTCCGATGCAGCGGGACACAAAATGGTCTACTGCCGAAAATGCAAGTCGGAGTATCCCATCAATCTGGGCTGCTTCCGCAGGATGAAGGCGAAACAGGCCGTCTGCCGCCTGCTTTCCGGGAAGGCGAGGCAGAAAAGGTAAACTGAATACAGAAACCGACTTCTAATCGAGCAAGCGGAGAGAATCAGATTCATTCTGAGGAGACTGCCAAGCGCCGTACAAAGTCAGACTGAACCGGTAAATGGGTTCGGTCTGCTTTGACGGCGCTTTTTTGCTGCCCGATTTCCGTTATAGGGATACAGAACGAATTCGACTGCCTCTAAAATATATTTTCTTTTTTCGTATTTTTCTGTAAGATTCCGCCTTTTCCGCAGTCTAATAGGTAAACAGGGAGAGAAATCCCTAAATACCGGGGGTGATTTGTATGGTATACCTCAGGCTTTGTTGAGCATAAAGGCTTGTGTTAACCTAAAAGACCGTGGCACAGATTCATAGCTTGATTTTGTCGTCCGGTTTTAGATAGACAAATGAAAGGGAAAAAAATGAAAAAAAGAAACTTAACGTTTTTTACTCTATCCTGTTTGCTGTTGACAGTCATCGGACTGGGAGTTTCAATAATCTATTCAGATTATATATATACTCCCGCAAGGGGGCTGGTTTCGATAAATGTTACCAAGCAGTTAAGCCCCTCCTGGGAACCGAGCATGAATAATCCATATTCTTCGCGGCTCGCATCAGACTTTATGAAGTCGGTTGACAATTGGGCAAAGGAATCGAGAGCTGCAATTATATATAAGAATGCTTTTTCATCCGGATGCGGCTATTCCGATTACTCCGGATGGCTGATATCCTCGCTTGGAATTCCTGCGGCGGAGAATAAAACCGCATGCGGCAAGGAAGTCTACACGACTGAAGGGAACTCGTTCAATGCTGCGTATGTAAACGACGGTATTCTGTTTCCGGGCAAGGCTAATCTTCGAATTTCGGGTACCTTCAACGATGAAAGTTTGCCCCCTGTACTTGCAGGCTGTGACTATTTGTATCCCCTGACGATGGCTTCAACGACAGATGGAGTGTATTTAACAGATGCATCTGAGATTGACTCGCTGTTAAAGCTGTTTGATGACAAAGGTTATGAAATTCTTCATGTGCAAAGACCGCTTTCAATTTTCGCATTAGCGAAAAGGATGCTGTCGGACGGGCATGTTACACGTGCGGTGGCTTGTGCAATGGTTGGGTTGTTTTTCTGCTTTATATATAGCATTGTCATGCTGTATAGGGAAAATCTTAAAAGCCTGCGAATTCGCCATATCTTCGGTCTGTCAATGAAGCAAATAACGCTTGGCTCATTAGGAATCGCCACTTTAATTGCAGCTGTTGCTGTCGGCGTTTTTTCAGTTATACTGTTCAGCGGACTGTCCTACATGTCAAAACATGATTTGAATCGCCTGTTTTGCTATATAACGGTCGGTATTGCGGCATTGTCGGCAGGTACTTCATTGGTGTGCGCCATAAGCACCAACAGAGCAGTTTCAAGGAGGGAAAGGCCATGACATTGTTAAAACAGGTGCTTTCAGATTTATTCAAGGAAATCGGTTGGATAGTACTGTACGGATTTCTTGCTGCAATGACCGTTATGACTTGCATACTGGTTGGGCTCAGCTATAAACATGTGTCCGGTCAAAACTCTGCGATTACCCGTTTCATTGCAAATGATGTTTCGCTGCTTCAAATCAAGAGCTGTGACCTTAATGTTCCATCGTCATCAATGGATGAACCGACATCTGCATATTCAGAACCCTCTCAGGGCAGTACCGCTTCCTTTATGGACTATTTTGAAAGGGCATTCTCTGCAGAAGGAATCCTCGGAAGCTATGTTATCTTGCCCTTTGACAGGGACGGCTTCAACAATGTGATAATCTATTTCGGAAAATATTCGGAGCTTACGAGGTTCGGCCCTTTGCCCGAAAAATCAACCGTAATCGCCGTATCCCCTGACATGAAGGAGAAGGTTGGGCAAACCGTTTCTCTTTCAGCAGAAACCTTTGCAATCGATTCTGCCGTTCCGGATGATATGGATCTTTATCATCCCTATTACTACGCGCCCTCAGACGCAGAAGAATTGAAAAAGACACTGTACATTTTTACAGACAGCTACATGTTGATTAACAGGCTGTTCCCACAGGCGAGCGGCGAAATGCTGTTGGATCACCTCATAGCCATCGGTGCAACAGAAGCTGAATTGGTGGAATTGCGAACCGTGCTTTTTAATTCGGTGGGTGTCTATGTAGGAATTCAGTCGATGGAAGCCTTCATAGCGAGTGCCGAGGCAGGCGGCACAAGAACACATCAAACCTATCTGCTGTTCTATATTTCAGCATCCGTTGCTCTTATCGGAGCTATGCTGGCAAATATGATGCGGTCACTGAGCTTTATGATGCCAACGTATTCGATTCATCATCTGTTCGGAGCGTCCGGGAAGCATATCTTCATGCGAATGCTCCTGTTTACGGCAGGCTACAACATTCTTCCACTCTGTGGGATAGCGTTGATTCTGTCAAGGAACATGCTGGCTTCGCCGGTCAATATCATAATTCTTGTGCTCACGGTGCTTACAGTTGCAACGATTATTTCGGCAGTCAAATTCAGGCAGTTCAAGATATGTTTTTCACAAGGTTTAAGGAGGGGTTAACTCATGTACTCAATTATGCTTGACAAGGTAAGCAAAAGCTATCAAACCAATAATTATGTGGTAAAAGCTGTAAATCAGGCTGATTTCGCAGCGGATAAAGGCACTTCGGTTGCGATAATCGGACCTTCCGGGTCGGGGAAGTCTACCCTACTGAATATGATGGGCTTGATTATCTATCCCGACTTTGGACGCATTCTTATCAATGGCGAGGATGTCACCAATTTGCCAGACACTGCTCTCTGCCATTTCCGGAACTCCTACTTCGGCTATGTCGTTCAGGACTTTGCCCTTATTGAACGGGAAAGCGTTTTCAACAACATCCGAATTCCTCTGTTATACAACAAGAAAATCAAGCGCGGAGAACACAAAGAACGTATCCATCGGGCAGCAGAAAGCCTTCTCATTCAGGATAAGCTGCATCGCAAGGTCGAACAGCTTTCCGGCGGCGAACGTCAAAGAGTTGCCATTGCAAGAGCCATTGTCTGTGACCAACCGATAATCCTTGCGGACGAACCGACAGGTTCGCTCGACGCTGTAAATCGCGACAGAGTTATGGATATTCTAATGGATTTATGCAACGAGAAGGGGAAAACGCTGATCATCGTCACCCATGACACCTCCGTTGCCGAACGATGCGACAGGATTATCAGGATGAAGGATGGGCAGATTACAGACCGGGCAGGCGAATAAACTCACCGAAAGCTGTCCACGTATGGTATAATTAAATCGCATGGGAAACCTGAATCTATAAAACGGGAAGGAGGTCGAAAAATGATTGACATTGAAGCAGCCTTTGTGGAACATTTCAGCTACGTCTATTTGTACATACGGAAGCTGTCACATAACGAGGCCATTGCCGAAGAGATTACGAGCGAGACCTTCTTCAAGGCACTTTCCGCAATCGACAGCTTCAGGGAGGACTGCGATATACGTGTGTGGCTGTGTCAAATCGCAAAGAACTGTTACTTCACCCACGTTAAAAAGCTCCAACGGGAACAGCCCCTTGAAAGTTCCGACGCCGATGTTCCCGACAGCCTTCTATCCGGGCCTATGGAAGCCGTGCTTTCAAAGGAAACCGTTACGGAAATACAGCGGTCGCTCCATGGGCTGGATGAACCGTACAAGGAGGTCTTTATGTGGAGAACCCTTGGAGAGCTAAGCTTTAAACAAATCGGAGCATTGTTCGGCAAAACGGAAAACTGGGCGTGCGTTACCTATCACAGGGCGCGAAAAAAGATACAGGAAGGAATGGAGGGTTTCAATAATGAAAAATGAATGCAGCATTGTCCAAGACATTCTGCCGCTATATGTAGAAGAAATGGTATCTGATGATACCGTGAGCTTTGTCAGGGAGCATCTTAAGGACTGCCCGAGATGTCGTGCAGAGCTGGAAAAATTGCAAAAACCGGTTGAGGTGCAGTTGAAGCCGGATATCAATGCCGCACCGTTGAAGCGGCTGAAAAAGGCACTGCTGATGAAAAAGCTACAGACTATTCTGTGTACTGTGGCTATTTTGCTGGCACTGATGCTGGCAGTCATCTCGCTTCTTACTGCGCCGGAGTATTTTGAATATACACCGGATTTGGTGACTGTCACAGAAACCGGAGTTGGTGAAGTTACGATTTCTTTCAACAGCAAAGTCACAAATTATAAGCTCCAACATATTGAAGACCCTGACGAGTGCAATACAGTTTATCAGTTGGAAGCGTGGTCTTCCGCATGGGACAGGATGTTTAAGCGACCCGGAGCGCAAGCAGTGACCGTACCTGCGGATAACAGCAGGCCGCTTTTAATCTACTTCATGCAATTTGACAACGCCGGCTCCGGCAACACTTCGTTGTGTCTCTATGGTGAAGCGGATCCGGATAACAGCGGTTGGGTTGCTCTGCCGGGGCTTTCTCTGGGTTATTGGCTGATAATCAACATTGTTCTGTTTATCATCCTCGGTGCGCTCTGGTTGGGTGCACGTAAGAAAGAACACTTTCGTCGTTGGGTAGAGTATTTGCTTTTGATTCCCATCGCCTATGGGTTGGGTCATCTTTGCGTGCTGGGCCTCCGAACTGTCTCTTACTCAGAATGGCGTGACTTTCAGCTTATTCTTGCTATCGGCGTACTCCTTTACTGTGCCATGTTGCTGGCATTGAACATTTTTTACGCCGGAAAAGAGTTTTTGAGCATACGCAGAAAGGATCATAGATGATGTTCAGAGCTTCTCATGGGAAAGGATTGTTGTTTTTTGACTTATATATTGCCGAAAAAATGAGGGATTATCCAAACCCGGATCCTGTTTTTTCTGTGACCGAAGAATTAAAGTGAGACGGGCCGTCTGCCGCCTGCTTTCCGGAAAACCGAGGCAGAAACGATAAACTGAATACAGAAACCGACTTCTAATCGAGCAAGCGGAGAGAATCAGATTCATTCTGAGGAGACTGCCAAGCGCCGTACAAAGTCAGACTGAACCGGTAAATGGGTTCGGTCTGCTTTGACGGCGCTTTTTTGCTGCCCGATTTCTTTGTACGGCGTTGAAAGTCCTTTCCCGGCTTGGCTCGGGAAAGGACTTTTTCCATGAAACGCCGCTTTGAACAATACATCTGCCGCTACCCGTGAGCTCCGAATTTTTGATTTCACCCAAATTCAAAAATTCAAAGGAGATCACGGCATGAAAACATTAAAGGAGTTCGATTACGACCTTTGGGCAATCGAGGAAAACGGAAGAAAGAGATATTTCGCCAGAATCAAGATCACCGGCGAGGAAACGGAGGTCAGCCTTGAGGTGATGCGGCTGCTGCTCCGTCAGGAAAAGCAGATGCGCCGGGAGTACGCAAAACAGCAGACCATCGGGCCGGTTCTGAGCCTTGACGCCATCCGCGACGGCAGAAGCATGGACGAGGCCGCATGGCTGCTGGATACGCGGCAGCGCATCGACTCCGAGGTGCTCACGGCAGAACTCGCAGACGAATTCTGCAAAACGCTGACGGACAGCCAGCGTTCGATCATTCGGGAATGCCTCATCGAGGGGAAAAGCCAGACTGCGTATGCTGCGGAGCACGGCATCAGCGTCCCTATGGTCAACAAGCAGATTCGCGCCATCCGAGGAAAAGTAAAAATATATTTTTCCTGATGGTTAAAATTCCTCAAAAAAATGTCCATTGAAAGGTGAGAGGACAAATCTCACCGCAAGGGATACGGAGATTCAGTTTTCTCAGAGCCTTACGGCTCAGCGAACCTTGAAAACTGAATATCCAGGCATCAGGCACATTCCCAACGCTATGGGCTGAACCCCTGAGCCGCTTTCGTGAGTGCGCCACGACCTCGTCGGAGCGAGCTGCGTATCCTTCGCTTCCATGCAAAGCATGAAAGCTCAATCACTGCGCTGCTCCTCCTCTCCCATCAAAGTCCCTGACTTTGACGGGTACCCACATGAGCGAGCGATACAACTTACACGATAAAAGCCGGGCTGCTCCCGGTGGAGGGACTCTCCGCTCAAATCGTCCTTTGCTTGCACTCCGTGCTGCGCGCCCGGACTGCTCTCGCTCCCCGGCCGGGCAAAACGCTCCACAGGACCGTTTTGTTTCCCCGGCTTCGAGTCCCTCTGCCGGCAAACAAAAACACCCCTTGCGGGGATGTGCAGCCTATCTAAAAAGCCTGCCTTGACGTGCTTGTCAAGGCAGGCTTTTTAGATAGGTTATAATCGGCAAGCCGCCGATTTCGTCAGCTTGCCGATCTGCCTTTTCGTTTAACCAAAGAGAGGGCCTTTCCAGCCGCAGGTTTTAAGAACATCAATCATTTGCTGATTAACACCATTAATCTTTGCGTACGGGAATCTGCGTTCAATCTTAGTGATTCCGCTATATGTTATTTTGTTTTCCCATGTTGCGCCGTATTTAATCAAAAGCCTGACCATTTCCGCATTTTTAGCGTCTGCGATTGCATATGTCAGCATTGATTTTCTTCCTATACGGCCGTTATCAAAATGTATCGTTTCAACTCTGTCCGGGTCTGCCCCTGCTTCAAGAAGTATCTGGACTATACCAAGATCTTTGGCATACCAAATTGCATCGCTCAATGCGGAGTACTCATTCGTTCCGTTTTTACTCTGATACGTCCTGATGCTGTCCGGATTCGTCCCATGCTTAAGTAAAAGCTTAACCATCTCTGCGTTTTTTGCATTAGCAACCGCATACGCCAGCATTGATTTTCTTTCTATACTGCCGTCATCGCAATGTATCGTTTCAACTCTGTCCGGGTCTGCCCCTGCTTCAAGAAGTATCTTGACTATACCAAGATCTTTGGCATTCCAAATTGCATCGCTCAATGCGGAGTACTCATTCGTTCCGTTTTTCACCTGCGACACTCTGATGCTGTCCGGGTTTGCCCCATGCTTAAGCAAAAGCTTGACCATCTCCGCGTTTTTTGCATCAATAATTGCACGTGTCAGCATTGATTTTCTCTCTATACTGCCGTTATCAAAATGTATCGTCTCGACTCCGTTGGGGTCTGCCCCTGCTTCAAGAAGCACCTTAACCATGCTAATGTCTTGAGCTTTTTCAATTGCATCCCCCAATGCATAGCGTTCCAATGATGGACCTCCCCCATTTGCCTTGCGACTGCTGTTGGGGTTTGCACCGTATTCAAGCAAAAGCTTGACTGTCTCGGTATTCTTGTGTTCCCGAATTGCATCACAAATAGCAGGAAATTGAGCAACGCCGCCTTTGGGGTGCTCGTATCTTCTCTCCGAGTTCGCATCTCCGCCGCGGTCGAGAATCATTTTTAACACCTTCAACGGCCAATTATTCCACACTGCGTAACCGAAAATGCCGACCGTTGACTTCGCACCGAATTCATGGTCGATTTTAAACTGCTCCTTCAATACCGCAGGATAGGTTGAAATAATGTATTCTATTGAATTAACAATCCCGTATTTTCCCGCCGTTTGCAGGTACTCTTTGTATCCAAGCTCATCCAAGTACTGCTTCTCCGCGTCTGAAATAGTCCCTGCCTTTGACAGCTTTTCTGCATAATATTTGATATCAAGTCCGAGATGCTCACCAACGATTACTTTGTAAAAATAAAATGCTTCATCCTCAGGGTATTTATCAAGCATTCCTTCACATTTTTCATTCGCCTGCTTCCAGTCTCCCGCCTCTATAAGCATCATTATCCTTCGGCACATGGTTCTCTTTTCATTTTCATCCGCATTTGCTGGCTGTGCAGTGTAAGCGAACTCCTGCGCCATTGGCTTTCCTTCCGTTTTTTTCGGAATAAGTTTTCTTATTCCCCTGAGCAGATCCTGTTCAAAGCCGAGTTTATCGCAGTCCTGAGACTGAAGCCCTCTGAACTCATTAGGCAGGGCATAGGGACTCATCTCATAATAGCAGGGATAGATTTTCTTCTTTGAGTCATTTGCGGCAAGCTCAAGGTATCTGCTCCATTCATTTTTGACCCATACGGCGTTGAAGTGCTCGGGTTTTGTACCAACAACGAGCATGACCTTTGAACTGTTGAGTGCCGCAAAGATATACGGTTCATATTTTTCTCCAAGCTTGTCCTCAAGCGTGATCCTTGCGAAGAAAACTCGCAGTCCATCCCTCGTTAATTCATCATAAATTTTCTGGGCAATAACACTGTCCTGCGTTCTCCTGCCCATGTCATCCGTCTCTTTATAGCAAATGAAAACATCAAAGGGCTCTTCCTTTGATGAAATTTCGAGAATGCCCTTCTGGATGCTGTCAATGGCTTTTGCCTCGTTTTCATAAACGACTCTCGCTTCTGCGTCCGCTTTTTCAGTCGCCAATCTGTAATCATTCGAATCGAATATCGACTTGAACTGCGTACGGTGGCAGGTGGGAATTCGTCTTCCGCTCTTGGGATCAACAACATATTCTATGCCGTATTTGCACAAACACAATCCCCAGTATGCCTCGGGCTCGTTCGGAAACTCGCCAACTATATCGTTATAAACCGAAACGGCACTATCAAAATCTTTCTGCTGGCGATAGCTGTTCGCCCTTTCAAAAAGTTCTTTGCACTTTTCGCCTGCCATTCTCGGCAGCGTCTGCCTTGTGCCGCAGTATTCGCATTCTACAACGGAGTCCTTGCTCTCGGGCAGCACTGCTCCGCACATTTTACATTTAAGTACGCTCATCTTATACTCCCTCCTTGAGTTCCTTGCAAAGTCTGTTACGTTCCTTCAAAATCAGTCTCGCTTTTCGACAAAGGCTTTGAGCCTCATCATTTTTGCCATCCGCAAGCGCATCCGCTGCATCATCTACAGCTTCCGAAAGCCTTGCCTCAACATCACTGAGCGCAGCACTGCTTACCGGATCGCTGTACCGCAGTTCCTCTGCAAAATCAGAAAATACCTTTTTAGTTTCGGCATCACTTATTCTATCGGCAATAGTATCAACATCTGTCCGCAATTTTCTCATAAATTGGGTCGAAGTATTGACTTTTTGCTGGAGCTCTTCTCTTGTTTCTTTTGCGTAGTAGCACATCGAAAGGAAGACGATGTGAACTGCCAGCAACACCAACTGAACCGCAGCAGGTATCGCACCCGATGTCATTGCCTTGTCCAAACACATGAACAGCGTTGAAACAATAAACTCAACAACCGTATAAATCACGCTATGTTTAAGTACAGGATAACCAAGCAGAAAGTCCTTTGGTTGAATGGGTCTTTTGCCCTGTAAGGCCGCATTTAACGCAATAAATACAAATGCCGTAAGCATAAACACATACGAAATCCAGAACGCAGCGCCGTGGTCAACGAGTCCACTTACAATAAACAGTACTGCATTGTAAATGGCAAACACTGTCAATGTCGCAACAATAGCTATGGTTTTTTTCTTATCGATTTTAAGCATCATTCATCCCTCTTCTTTCCGCAGTTACTACAGAAATTTCCTTTTATGTTTTTATTGCCGCAGGTGCAATCCCACGTATCAATATTTTTTCCAGCTTCATCACGGCTTTTTCCGCAATTTGAACAGAACCTTCCCTTGTTGCCTTTTTCTCCGCAGGCGGGGCAATCCCAAGCTTCAGGCTTTGGCTTTCCGCAATTTGAACAGAACTTTCCCTTGTTGTCCTTTTCTCCACAGGCGAGGCAATCCCACGTCTCTGGCCTGGGTTTACCACAGTCGGAGCAGAATTTGCCTCTGTTGTCATCACAGCCGCATTCACATTTCCAGCCCGTTTCCTCCTTGGTTTTGGCGGTTTCCGTTCCTGACGAGGTTTCATCGCCACCAATGATTCCGGTGACAAGTCCTCTTGCCTGCGAACCAAGCTGACCCATTGCAGCCAGGCCAACACCGAGACCGACAACATCGCTGGTAATACCGCCGCCACCTCCGTTGCCAGACATTCTGCCAAGACCCGCCGCAAACTCTTTTCTCACATCCGCCTCAAGGACATCCTTCTGGTTGTATCCCTGTGCCGCCATCACCTCTGCCTGAGCAAAGCCCGTACGGCGTATTCTGTCAGCTTCCGCCTCAGTTTCGGCCATCCTATGCCTTTTTTCACGTTCGAACGCACGATCGGCAATCAAATCCTTAGTATTGAGTTGCTCGGTAACAACGCTTCTTCTTGCCGCAACAACCTCCGCATCAGCCGACGCAAGTTTCTTTTCAAGTTTTACGCTGCGAATTTGGATAATTTTTACAATGTTCGGGTCTTCTCTATCGTAATCAACATCCGTTACAAAGAACCTCGGAACTGCAAGGCCATACTCTTCAAAGCCGCTACTAACCTTCTCACGGAGAGTCTCTGAAAGCTCACCCAGTTGACTATCTATGCTCAAAATATCGAGGTGCTTACTCGTTATTGAACTTGACAAGTTTGATTTAATCGTAGTCATTAAATGAGGCCAAAAGACAGACCTTAGAGAGTCAGAAAACTTGCTCTGACTGCTGTCCCCAGGATTACCCTCCCACGCAATTCCGCCCATCGTGCCGACAAGCTTAATCAGCAATTTACGTGAATCTGAAACCTGAAGTGTAAGTTCGCCATGTGCACCAATGTCAAGAGGAACTTCTGTTTCGGGTTCGATGAATCGTACTCTTGAATCCGTTCCCCATTTGATTGAGGACTGGTGAGTTTTATTAATGAAATAGATTTCCGCATGGAACGGATTTGACCTGCCCGTAGGTGCATCAACGACACGTCCGATGAGAGGGAGGTTCTCCGTTTCAAGTGTGTACCTGCCCGGTCCGAACAAATCTAAAGCTCGACCGTTCATCATGAATATCGCTTCCTGTGATTCATGAACAATGAGCTGCGAGCCCCAGTTGAAGTCCTCAATCGGATGTTTCCACACAAACGAGTCGTTTTGGCCTTCGTACTTTATGACACTGATCTTATCGTCCGCAACAAGCCTCGACTTGTTTATCTCACGCTGTATATCATCAATTTTATAGCTGCATACCGGACATTCTATTTTTCCACCCGAATTTGCGTCTACCTGCATCGTGCAACCGCACTGCGGACATGGAACGGATACTATTTTCCCGCTTCCGGAATCAATTTTTTTATGGCAGATAGGACAGATATGGTTATCCTTCGCCATATCATAAACGTACTCACTCTTGCAACTCGGGCACCGTCTTGAGGCAAATCTTCCTGCCCGTATATCTATCTTGGTGTGACATTTCGCACATTCAATGATTTTCTTTGAAAAAATCCCTGTTGATGCGGTGTTCAAAACCCCACAGTGTGGGCACTCGATCCTAAACTTAGCCATACTACTGCGTTATCTCCCTTTTTTGTTCTAAATTTACTTAACTCGACATGACGGAGCTTTTCATCTGTTCAAGTCCACCAGTGACATCGAAATGGCACTATTAAACTCCAGTCAATATTATACAACTGCTGCAATAATTTGTCAATAATATTTAAACTTTTTCAGTTTCTTTCGATTTTCAAAACACAGAATTTACATTTCCATGACAGTAAGATATAATTAGTGAGAAGACAGAAAGTGAGCGATTCACCTCATGGGATGCCTCGCCTGTTTTCATTTAGCTGCTCACAGTTTTCTCGGTACTTTTATCTTAGATTCCGGCCGCTTGACCACGCCGTTTCTGAAATGGGTATCCTCGAACTTCTCAAAGAAAACAAATAATCCGAACCCATCTCCGATTAGAAAGATTTGGTTCGGATTATATTGGTTTGGTGCCGGTGGTGGGACTCTCCGCTCAAATCGTCCTTTGCTTGCACTCCGTGCTGCGCGCCCGGACTGCTTTCGCTCCCCGGCCGGGCAAACGCTCCACAGGACCGTTTTTTTCCCCGGCTTCGAGTCCCGTTCGACTTAACCAAACACAGAGGCACCCAACGGGTGCCTCTGTGTTTGGTGCCGGTGGTGGGACTCGAACCCACACGGTATTGCTACCAACGGATTTTGAGTCCGTCACGTCTGCCAATTCCATCACACCGGCGAATATGTTCAAATTTTGTACATATATCAGTTTAACACATTTTTTAAACGGATTCAAGAGGGAGAATCACATTATATTAAAATTTTGATTCACTGTTTTCCTGCGGCGGCTGTGCGTCTTTTAAATTGATGCAGGGGTAAAAAAACATTGCCGCAACCGGTCAACGATTGCGGCAATGCAGGCTCTATGCCCTGCACCGATTTTCCGAACGACTTTGCAAAAATGGAGTCAGGATGCAAAGGACAGAAAGGATGATGACAGTCTTTTGTTCGGAAATCGATGCAGGGTTGCTGAAAGGCTGTTACCGTTCGTACCATGATAACGGCCGTCAGCAGCAAATCAGATAACAGCGCGGAGGATAAGCAGCGCGTCGATAAGCTCAACAACGCCGTTGCCGTTAAAGTCGGCAGCCTCAAGCTGTTCGGGGGTCAGCTCCGCAAGGTCGCTGCAATAACGCATAACGAGCAGAGCATCTGCGGCGGTCACAATGCCGTCGCCGTCAACATCGCCCGCAAGGATTCCGCTTGCGGGTTCATATTGTGCAACAAGGACGGTGTTTGCCGTGATTCCGGTGAAGCTTCCGCTCCAGCCGATGAAATCATAGCCTTCACGCACGGGGTCGGCAGGTGCTTCCGCATCCATGCCGTAGCCGACTGTCTGAACACTGATCGTTGTGCCGTCCCAGTCAACGAAATAAACATTAAAGTAGTTATCGCTTGCGAACACGGCTTCAATCGTGTGGTTTGCAATCACGCAGTCGAAGGTGTATTCGTTTGCGGCACCGACTGATTCGCCGTCAACAATTATATCCGCAACATGCCAGCCCTCATTCGGAGTAATCGTGTACGATGCAGAACCGAGAGAATCAACAGTGGTTGTGCCGTCGGGCGATATTGTTCCGCCGAGTCCTGCCGAAGCGGAGATGTCGTAGTTTTCGGCAACAACGTTAATCGTGCAGGTCATCTCCTTAAGGAAGCCGTTCGTAAGCTTCAGCGTGGTGCTGCCGATTTCGTTTGCGGTTATCGTTGCGGAGAAAATATCACCCTCGTTCGGGGCAACCGATGCGACTGATTCATCCTCAACACTCCATGTAAAGTCGAAATCCGTGAACAAATCCCAGATATCGGAATGTGCGCTGACGGTGTAAGTCTCGCCGGGGCGGAGATTTACAACACTGTCGGAAAGCTCGCCGGAGTTGTAGATTCCGGGGCGATCATCGCGCTCGATGCGAATAAACAAGCCGTTGCCCGCATAGTCGCTTATCATGCATTCAAGGAAGAGGAAACTGTTGATGTCGCTCAGATCGTCCGGACCGAGACCGAGCCTTGTCGTTCCGTTCACGGTACCGGGTTCAACGGAATTGTGGAACACTTTGCTTGAGCTGGCGCCGCTGACATATGCAGCCCTGCCGCAGTTCCAGTCCATGTACTGATTCTCGCTGTAGTCAATGACGATAGTGGGAACGTGGTAGTATTCACCCGTGCCGACATAGTCGTCTTCCTCATCGCTCCATTCTTCATATTCCCATTCGTAGCTGACCATGGAAACATTCTTGATGGGGCTTTCGGTATCAATCGTGAGCGGCATCTCCCACTTTTCGGTGCGCTCCCTGTCATTATAAGCCAATTCCGCACAGAATGCAACAGTAAGTTTTGTGTTGTTGGGCAGGGGGTTGCCTTCAAGGTCGGTATAATCCCAGTCAAACTCCTCGTTATCATAGGCTCCGACGTAAAGTGCCTGACCCGCATTGTCATTATAATACGTCTTCGGCACAAAACCGAGATCCTTGCGGTAGTATTCAACGCCCGTTTCTGCATTTGCAACGCTGTAATAAAAGTTCTCAACATTGCGGTTCAATCCGATTGCGATCGCATCGATCGCATCGCGGATGCTGTCCCCGTTGGGAGAGATCGCGTTGCGGTTTGCAACATAGCGCATCGTGCCGAGTTCCTCCGTGGGGTAAATGCTGTTGTTCGGCCAAGCCATGCTTGTTCCGAGGCCGATATACTCATCGTAATTTGCATCATAGGTGTATACGCCGTTGACAACATGGGTTGCATCGCATTCACCGGTTTCAATTTCGGTGAAATCATAGTAGCTGCTCTGCTCAATTGCGGGCAGTGCAAGCCAGTCGCCGTAGAATGCAAGGAACGGAGCGGAAAGATCAACGCCGTTCTCCTCACCTGCGGTGAGAGTCACGAAACCTTCGACATATATGCCGTTCGGGAAGTACTTTTCGATATAAGCGATATCTTCCTCGGTGAGCGTAATCGTTACGGAAACTTCGGTTGAACCGCCCGCAGGAACCGTGATCGCGCCGTTGCCCGCAATTTCGGAATTCAGCATGTGCGGGGTCTGGGTCATGAGATAACGGCGGGTGCCGTCCGCATTGATTCGGCCCGTCTCCGCACTTTCCGTCTGAACGGAAGCATCAACAGTATAGGTCTTGTCCGCATCGGTCATGTTCACAACGGTGAAATTGAGGTTATAAACACCTGTTTTCTGCGGGTCATCGCCGAGTTCAAGCTTTGCCCTGCCGCATTCGGTGGTGATGTAGGCACCGGCGGTCATTGCTGCACGGATGTTCTCAAAGCCCGCGCCCTGATAACGGGGGGAATAGGTAAGTCCGTCGGGATTGAGCACCGGAGTTGCGGCACTCATGAGCAGGTTGTTCACAATTTCCGGAAGTTCCGCCGCAGGAATATCGAAATTGTTCATCAGATACTGACGAACAAGCAGTGCGCTGCCCGCCGTCATCGGAGCGGACATTGACGTGCCGCTTGAAAGTGCGTATGCACCGCTGCCGTTATATGCGGAGAAAACATTGCCGCCGATGGCCGTTATCTCGGGCTTGATGGTCAGTCCGCCGGTTGTGCCCCAGCTTGAGAATGAGGACATGTAACCGCCCTGATCGTCAATATCCCAATAGGGGTTGATATGAATCGTCGCCGGGTGGGACGGTTCAAGAGCTTTGGTCAGCGAATCGTACTTGTATGCCGCAACGGGATAAGTCCAATCCTCTCTCGTTGTGTCAACAAAGGTGGTTTCTCTTGAAGAGTCAAAGATAAACAGTGCAGCCGCACCCGCCTCGCGTGCAAACGCCGCATGTTCATCGATCGTCAGTTCGGAGCTATAATCAACAAACAGAAGCTTGCCGGAAACATCGGAAAGATCCGCATTGTCGATGGTGGTATGAAAAATGCTGTACTCGTAGCTGTGTCCGCCGATGCGGGTTGCAACTTTGTACTCATAATCCGCCTTGTCGTCGTAGCGGGATTTCCATGAGCCGCCGTATTCGGGATATGCATCATCGAACAGCAGCGCATCCTGAGTCTGAATCGCAACGAAGTATTCGGGGTTGTTAAGACTTGCAACCGTCAGAACGGAATTGAAGCTTCCGGGCATGCCGACCATGCCGATATCGGGATTGTCCGTAAGGCCGAGATCCGCTTCCCAAAGGCTGTGGTAAGTGGAAGAGGCGGAGTTACCCGCAGAAGCAACAACATTGATGCCGTTGGCAAGTGCCGCATCAAAAACTTCTGTATAGTCCTCGTAATACACGGGACCGCCGACAGCACCGAGGCTGAGGTTTATTGCATCCGCACCGAGAACGATCGCATCCTCCATTGCGGCTGCAACGCTGCCGAGAGTTGCGGAAGCATCGCGATTGCTGAACACCTTGAGCGGCAGGATCTGCGCCTTGGGTGCAACGCCGAGTGAGGTCAGTCCGAAGCTTGTGCCCGCGCTTTCGACCGCCTGCCCCGCTGCAATGCCGGCAACATGCGTGCCGTGTGCGGAAGCCTGTCCGCCGTGGTTAACATCGCAGTCCTTATCCGCATAGTCAAATGCGAACGGAATCTTATCGTTGATATAAACCTGTTCCGCAGTCGTTCCGGGACGGAGCGCAAGCATGTTCATATCCGGATTTTCGGCGATTATGCGGCTGATGTCCTCCTGTGTCAGTTTGACTGTTTCAAGTCCGGGAGCAAAGCATTCGTTATCGGTATCGATGCCTGTATCGATAATTGCAATAACCATGCCGCTGCCGTCAATGCCGAGATCCCATGCGTAGCGGGATTCAATAACATCGTTCGCAATCGTCATCTTTGTGTCGTCGGGACGAACGATTTCATAGCTTTCCGTGGGAATTTCAAACACGGGCATGTATTCAACGCTTTCAACGCCCGCAACCGCCGCAATGCGCGAAACCTCGTTGAAAGGTACGCTTGCCGCAAAGCCGTTGCAGAGCAGGGTGAAATCGTATTCAACAGAGATTGCCGAAGCGGCGCACTCAATGCGCTTTTTAATGATTTCATGTTCCGCTGCAAGCTTTTCGCGTGCGGCGGACTGCTGTTTGGTAAGTCCTTCGCCGAGAACCGCGCCGCCGTTTTCGAGCACGGCATCGCCGGAAAGTTTGATAATGACGTCAATCATGCCTTCATCATCAATTTTGTACCTTTCAACAAGGGTTCGTTCGGGTTTTTTCGTTTCTTTGCCGAGCATGCGGTTGAGTGCTGCAACAACCGTTGCCTGGGAATACATTGAAACGGTGTAGGTCTCGCCGTTTTCATCGGTCAATGTCTGAACATTGTCGGGCGTGATGCCGTCGAAAACAGCTTCGTCAATCGTGTTCCCGCTCTTCTGACGCATAATCCAGCTTTCGCTTTCAAAGCAATAGCTTGAGTCGTCATCAAAACGCAGTTCCTCGCCTGCATCGGCGTGGTACCATGTTGCGCCCGCCGCATCAACAACGGACTTTTCGGGCTTTTGTGTTCCTTCCGCCGCAAGCTTCGAAAGCCCCGTCGCGGAAGCTGCGGCCAATGTCATCATAACCGCGAGCACAAGTGCCGCCAAACGTTTGAGTTTCATGTTTATCCTCCTTCTCCAACCACAGTTATAGGATTGGTATCCTATGCATTGTACAATGCCCAACAATATCTTGTCAACAGGAAATTCTGTACTTGACATATTTTTTTAAATGCATTAGAATAAAAGAGTATAAAACAAAAATACGAAAGGTTGGTCTCCCGTATGATAAACATCAATCCCCTCTTTGAAGCTCTTCAATACTTCCACCGCAGAGCCGAAGGTCGTCTCGTTCGCATCGAACTCGACAGATTGTGCACAAGATTTCCTTCAAAAACAAACGAATTCTTAAGGCTCCTCTCTCCGGTTGCAGACCTTCAGGATCGCCTTGACTACCTTGTCCGTGTGGGTAAGCGCGAGCTCAGTCAGCTGTTGACTCCTGTTTGCAGCAGTCCCACACCCTTCGCATGCAGCAACAGCATTATGTACATGATGGTCTTCCCCGCAATTCGCGACGGTATTGATCCGGAGAATTTCACTGAATATATTTATTCAAAAACCGATGAAGACATCATGGTTGACATTCTGAGCGTTCTTGAATCCCCCGGCACCGCAACCGTGACCGAGGAGATCACTTCCGATGTCTTCTATGAGCGGCTTGAAAACACCGGCCTTGATGAGCAGGCCCGACTCGGCGTAATGAAGCTCCTGTTCAAATACAAGAGCTATTCCGAACGCGTATCCCTGCTTATTGACGGGTTCCTCAATGCAATGCGCCGTGAACGCGAAAACGTTGCATCAATCTGCTCCGCATTTTCCAAACGCTATCCCGAAGGCAGCGGCGTCCTCAAAAAGGTTAACGACTGCTACGGAATGGGACTTCCCGACGATATCGAAATGACTCCCTACTGCTCCATCTTCATGTATGACCATATTGCTGCTTTCATCAAGCAGTATCAGGACGATACCGGAAAGGACAGCGGCATGGTTCTCATGGGCATCGGTTATGACCTTGTTTCAAGCGTTCGCGACATTATCTCTTCCCCCGAGGAACTCGCAATGCTGTTCAAAGCCCTTTCCGAGCCGAGCCGTTTGGACATTATCAATCTGCTTCGCGAAAGCCCCGCCTACGGACAGGAGCTTTCCGAAAAGACCGCGCTGCACCCCACCACCATTTCCCATCATATGGCACGCCTTGTTGCGGCAAACCTTGTGGAATGCGATCTGCGCACCGCAAAAACCTATTACACGCTCAACAAAGAATATGTAATCGATATTCTTGACAGGCTCAGGGCCGTGTTCTCCGAGTGCGGCGATTCAAAGGACGAAAAATAACGGTTCCTTCAGCCGTCGGTTGAGTTAACGTTTCGTGTTTTGTGAAAAAGGCCGTTAAACAAACCGTTTTCGCAAAAGCGACTTTCCGAGACTCTTCCCGCAAGAACAACAAAAAGCAGAGTTCGCCGCAGCGGCTCTGCTTTTTTGTCGTTATAAACGGATTCGCAGCCGTTGTTAATTGCCTGCATCTTCCGCAGCAGTTTTTTCCTTATTGTTCACAGCTTCATGTTGTTCACAGCTTCTGCACAGCTTCATACCGGTGAAAAGCGCACACGCCGCGGCGGCAAATGCCGGCGGATTGAACGCATTGATGATTCCGCTTTTGTAAACGGACGGATGCCGCTGCCCCATTGCCACAATCGCCGTAAGCAGAACAACCGCGCACGCCGCCGAAGCAAGCCCGAGACCGAACAGCAGATATTCCGCCCCCTGCAGCCGTATTTCCGCCCTGCCGCCGTTCGGCTCCGCAGAAAGCTGACTTCGAACATTTCCGAACATGCGGAACAAAAAGCATTCAAGTGTGCACAGCGCAGCATTTATCCCGCCCGAAGTAATTATTATCGCCGCAATGCGCATCGGAGTAAACACGGGCGGAGGCGTTGCAATGATGTTAAGTACGGTTTTGCGAAAAACGATTATATCTTGCTCCAGTTCCGCCGCACAGACGACAAGCAGGCACAACGTCACGGCTGCGGCAATTCCGATGACAACCTGCACCGCAAGCGTCATTCGAAGCAGCGGAATTCCCGAACCCTCCGCAAGCTGTCCCCGCCGTGCATCGCAATGCACCGCCGCAAATGCCGCCGCCGCCGCAATCGGCAAAATGCATTCAAGTATGCAGTAAATTCCCGCCGTGACTCTGAAAGTATATATCAGGTCGGAAGTCAGCTCCGCAAATCGCTGCATTTCCTCTCCGGAATAAATCGGAAGCGCATCCCGAACGCGCTTAAGCAAATCGGAATAAACGGCATACATGTTCACTGCATGGAACACCGCCCAGGCACAGCAGCACAGCACAATTGCAAGAAAACGTTTTGAGCCTATCGCCTGCGCAATGCGCTCGACCGTCGCCGTTTTCTTTCTTTTCGGTGCTGTTTGTCCTTTCCCGATTTTTTCGGTTCGTTCGGTTTTCTTTTCTTTCACGTTTATCATATCGGTTTTCGCCTCGATATTTTTTGAGTTTCCCGCCCTTCATGCGTAAACTCCCGCATTCTTTAATTATACAATATACGCGCTTTTCCGACAATCATCTCCGGCAGATATATTGTTTTTGTTCCGCCGTTGCATTTCTCCGCAGTCTCATGTATAATTATTTCAAACGCAGTCGGCATTCCGACAGACTAAAGCACGGCCGAATCACCCGCACGGGCTTCGCCGTGTACACGGAGGAAAACACAATGTATGATTTGCACACACACTCCCGCTGTTCCGACGGAAGCGAATCCCCGGAACATGTTGCCGAGCTTGCAAAAGCCGCCGGAATTGAGCTGCTCGCGTTGACTGACCACGATTGTGTGCGCGGAGTTCCCGCCGCGCTGTCCCGTGCCGCACAGCTTGGGCTTCGGATGCTTCCCGGAGTTGAGGCCGAAGCGGACTATGCCGACAAGCTTCACATTCTCGGCATCGGGCAGGATATCGACGCGCCGTGTTTTCAAAAACTGCTTGCGGAACAAACCGCTCTTCGCGAGGAGCGCAACCGTCTGCTTGAAATCAAGCTGCGCAAAATGGGCATGGATGTTTCGGATTATCTTATCCGCAGCGAATCCACGACCCGCGCAAACTATGCTGCCGCGCTCACCGCAGCAGGCCACGCCGAAAACACAGCCGATGCCTTCCGCCGCATACTGAACAGCGACGCTCTTGCGGATATAAAGCAAAAACACCCCTCTCCGCAGGCTGTCATCGATGCCGTTACGGGCGCGGGCGGAGCTGCAATACTTGCCCACCCGATGCTGATGAAAAAATGCGATCCGCATGAGCTTGTCCGCGACCTTGCCGACAAGGGAATATGGGGTATTGAAGCTTTTTACGGTGCCGCAACGGAAGGTGAAACGCGGCTTTTCTCTTCCCTTTCCCGTGAATTCGGACTGTTTGCAACCTGCGGAAGCGATTTTCACGGAAAAAGCCGTCCGAATGCGCCTATCGGAAGCGGCTGGCGCAGCTGTGCGCAGCTCGAGGCCGCGCTTTCGGAGCTTTGCAGGCGGTTCTTCCGAACCTGAGCCTCCGTACTTTCGGACATCGGTCGATGCACCGTGCATTCTGCATTATAATTCAATATTAACAACCGAATTCAAAACTCCCGCCTGTTTTGCGGATTCGATTCCGTTTGCAAAATCACCGACACGGGAGCTGACATGAGCGTCACTGCCGATGATAAGCCCCGCCCCGTGTTCGTGTATCGTTTTTATCTCCTCCGGGGTCAGACTTACATGCGAGGAGTTTATTTCCAGCAAAATGCCAAGCTGCCTTGCACAGTCCGCAAGATACGGAATGTCCAGAGTCAAATAAAGGTTCGGGTGCGAAATAATATCTGCATGACCCTTTTCCGCCGCCGCCATGAGCGATTCGGTGTTGCGCCGCGGAGTCGATTTCCCGCCGAAACTTTCGAAAAGGATATGCCGCGCAAATCTGTTCACCGGCGGAATCCCCTTGTGGTACCCAAGAATAATGACATCATATTCGCTGCGGTCCTTCGGGATATCGCTTTCACCGAAATTCATTACGTTGCATTCCAAGCCGCGCAGCACGCGGATACGTCCGTCAAACTCCCGACGCAGTTCCGCAAGCTCCGCGTTCAGCCGCTCCAGTTTTTTCCCGCGGACGCCGTAATACATGTTGCCGCCCGCATGTTCGCTGACCGCAACCGCCTCAAGTCCGAGCTCCAACGCCCGAAGCACATTGTCGCGCGGGCCGTTTTTGCCGTGGCTGTAATATGTATGTGTATGCAAATCTTCAATGATTCTCATTTTGTTTATATTCCCTTTCAGCTGTTCACTGCATTCTTCCTCGGTATGCATTCTCCGGAATTTTTCCCGCATATCGCGCCGTGAGCGCGAGTAAAGCTTCCGTAAACGCAACAAGCGATGCCGATGTTGCATAGCCCAAAAGTCTGCGAATATCGCTTTCGCATGTTGTGCAAATGCTGCAATCCGCTTCACTCTCCGCCGAAATGCAAGGCTCATTGCAAACAAAAACAGTGTACGCACCACCCTTTTTTGCCGTTCGAATGCATTCCGTCAGTTGCTGCGCGCTTTCCCTGCTTCCTTCGGAACGGATGCAGAACAGAGTGTCTCCTTCACCGAGCAGCGCGGAATATGCCGCCCGGGTTTCGGGTTTTTGCGGGCAAACCGCACGGATTCCGAGTTCAACAAGTGCGCTGCCCGCACTTTCGGCAATCCCCGCCGCTGCTCCCGCACCGCACAGCAGCACACACCCCGTGCTCGTCACAAGCCGTTTGGCAAGTGCGCAAATTCTTTCCGCATCCGCAGCCTTAAGTGCTGCCTCGACCGAACGCATCTGGCCGAGCATCAATTTGCTGAAAAACTCGCCGTCATCATCGCCCGATGCAACCGGTTTGTTTTTGGTAAAACTTCCGGCAAGCGCAATTCGCAGCTCCGTAAAACCGCTGTAGCCCGCCCGCCGTACAAGCCGCGTCACGGTCGGCATACTGACCCCCGCCCGCGCCGCAATCTGCTTTATCGAAAGATGCGGAACCGCATCCGGATCGGAAAGGATAAAGTCCGCCGCCTGCCGCTCCGCAGGTGAAAGCGATGGGTACGCCGCAATGATTTTTGTCCTCGCCGGCATGTTTTGCACCTCCTTAAACACGTTTGTGTCCTCTGTCCAATATTCTACCATTTCTTTTTCTATTTTCAAGAGGAACCCGATTTTTCTCCTCAAAAGCAGAAAATTGCACCCCGGGCTGCCGTCTTCTTCGGCTGCCGTCCGAAAAGCATCAGTACCCGGCACCGTCTCCAAGATATATTTCATCCCGCCCGCATAAAGTGATTGACTCTTTTTCAAAAATAAGATAGAATAATTGTTGGTAAATGTCTCCGTAGCTCAGCAGGATAGAGCGTCCGCCTCCTAAGCGGAAGGTCGCGCGTTCGAATCGCGCCGGGGATGCCAAAACAGCCGTCATGCGACGGCTGTTTCGTTTATTACGGCATATTTTTTCTTCAGTTTTTCTGTCAAGCTGATTTTCATGCTGTTGAAACATCTTTCCCAAATCTCCCCTCACCCCAAGGCGACATCGAGCAGCATCATCAGTGCGAACCCGAGGGCGGCACCGACGGTGCCGACATTGCTGTGCTCATCGGACCGGGACTCGGGGATAAGTTCTTCGATGACAACATAGATCATTGCACCGGCGGCGAAAGCGAGGATATAGGGCAGCACGGGTGTTACGAGAGAGGTTACGAGGATGGTCAGTATTGCGCCGACAGGCTCGGCAACACCGGAGAGGGTTCCGCAGGCAAAGGCTTTGCCTTTCGAGGTTCCGCTTGCGGCGAGGGGAGCTGAAATTATTGCGCCTTCCGGGAAGTTTTGAATCGCAATACCGACAGCGAGAGCTATTGCGCCGGAGGCACTTATTGCATTGTTTCCGTTAAGCATACCCGCAAGGACGATGCCGACGGCCATTCCTTCGGGGATATTATGCAGCGTTACGGCAAGCATCAGCATAAGGTTTTTTCCCATTGCGGAGGGGCGGCCTTCCGGGCGGGCGGAATTCGTATGCAGATGCGGAATCAGGCTGTCCAACAGCAGCATGAATCCGATGCCGATAAGAAAGCCGACAACGGCGGGCAGCCATGCCGCAGTTTTGCCCGCAGCCTCCGCCATGTCAATTGACGGAATCAGCAGCGACCATACCGAAGCGGCGATCATAACGCCCGCCGCAAAACCGCGCAGAAGGTTTTGAAGCTTTGAATTCATTTCTTTCTTCAGAAAGAAGACTGTTGCGGAACCGAGCGTTGTTCCGAGAAACGGCAGAACGATGCCGATGATGACTTTTGTCATATTGCTCATTGTTTTATTTCCTTTCGGGCGGCATGCAGTGCATTCCCGCTGCAAAGCGGTGCGCATATGTATTTTAAAAACCGCAGCAATTCCGCATATTATAACACAATTCTCCGGCTGCGTGAACCCAAATGCGGCAAATGCGGTTCAATATAAAATCTATTCGTTTTTGAAAGCAAATTTGACAACGAAACGCCGCCGGAGCAAAATGTTCTCCGTTCGGCGAAATTACGCAAACATTGCCTTCATTTGTACCTTTTTTTCATCACTTTGAGCGAAGTTGTCCGTTGTCCATCAATGCAATACCATGGTATTTATGCATCGGAAAGATTGACCTTAAAATTGTACCGACAGCTGCGGTTGTATTCAGGAGACAGCGAACCTTCTTACGGTAAAATCCGAAGTCGGTGTGCAGCCCTGCCGTATACGGCGCATGAATCCGTATAAAAATACAATTGCACAACAAAAAAAGCAAAGAAGGGAGACTGCATGCCATGTTGGGCGATAACATAAGGCTGCTGCGCAGCGTTCGCGGCATCAGCCAGGTTGAACTCGGAGAAAAACTTAATGTATCCAAACAGAGCATTTCAAACTGGGAAAACGGAAATATTCAGCCCTCGATCGAAATGCTTATGAAAATTGCGGATTTCTTCTCCGTATCAACGGATTTTCTGCTCGGGCTGGACAATCGAACATCCATAATCGTTGACGGGCTGAGCACGGAGGAATTGTCACATATCCGTGTTATTATCGATGACCTTGTCGCAGCAAAGCGACGAATGGGGATTGAACAAAACGACGATCGTCCGCGCGAATGACACTGCGCGGAAAAGCCGGAACACCACCCGCTGCCCTGCAATTTCGGGACGGATGATGTTCCGGCTGTTTTAAAAAAGTTTTTTATCGTTCTTGTGCCGATACGGCACAGCATAACGAATTATGCATTTCCGTTTGCGTCAACGGTCTCAAGATACTCTCTGCGGCCTTTTTCGTAAAGGTTGTTTCCCTCGCTGTCTATAACCGCAACCACGGGGAAGTTTTCAACCTCAAGCCTTCTGAGAGCCTCCGCGCCGAGATCCTCGTATGCAATTATCTCCGCCTTTTTGATGCAGCTTGAAAGCAGCGCACCTGCGCCTCCGATTGCGGCAAAATAGACCGCACCGTATTTTTTCATTGCATCGATGACCTCCGCATTGCGCTTGCCTTTGCCGATCATGCCCGTTTCGCCCTCGCGGATAAGCGTCGGCGAATACGCATCCATGCGGTAGCTTGTTGTCGGGCCTGCCGAACCTATGACCTGCCCGGGCTTTGCGGGAGTGGGGCCGACGTAATAAATCGTTGCGTTTTTAACATCAAAGGGCAGCGGTTCGCCCTTTTCAACAAGTTCGCAAAGCCGTTTATGCGCCGCATCTCTCGCAGTGTATATAACGCCGGACAGCAGGAGCTGTTCGCCGCTTTTAATGGTACGCGCTTCCTCACGCGTTAACGGCAGGGTGATATGTCTTTCCATTCGTTTGTTCCTCCCGAACTCAGATTATCGCACTCTTATGTCTTGTAACATGGCAATTGATGTTCACTGCAACGGGCAAGCCTGCAATATGCGTGGGCATAGCCTCGATATTGACCGCAAGCGCAGTGGTTTTTCCGCCGAAGCCCTGCGGCCCGATGCCGAGCGCATTGACCTTTCGGAGCATTTCATTTTCCAGCTCCGCATAAAACTCATCCGCATTGCGCTCGTCGGTGCTGCGCATCAGTGCTTTTTTTGCAAGCAATGCTGCTTTGTCGAACGTTCCGCCGATACCGACGCCGATAACGATCGGAGGACACGGATTGGGGCCCGCCTCTTCCGCCGTTTTAAGAATAAAATTCTTCACGCCTTCAATGCCGTCGGAGGGCTTGAGCATTGCAATACGGCTCATGTTCTCGCTGCCGAAGCCTTTCGGTGCAACGGTAAGCTCGATTTTATCGCCCGGAACAAGCTCGATATAGAGCATTGCGGGAGTGTTGTCGCCCGTGTTGACTCTGCGCAGCGGGTCTTTGACGACAGATTTACGCAGATATCCGTCGCGATAGCCGCGGCGAACACCCTCGTTGACGGCCTCCGTAAGGTCGCCGTTGATATGGACATCCTGCCCGATCTTCAAAAACACACAGGCAACGCCCGTATCCTGGCAGATGGGTGCGCGGTTTTCATCCGCAATATTATAGTTTTCGATAATTTTATCGAGTATGCCCTGAGCCGTTGCCCACGGTTCGTTTGCCCTTGCATCCTCGATGCGCTTTCTGATATCGCAGGGAAGGCTGCAATTGGCGTCAATGCAAAGCTCCGCAACCTTATCGGTTATGAGCTGCGCGTTAATTTCCCGCATGGTTTATCTCCTTATGCTGTATTTTTTGGAACGCACGGACTTCGAATCTCCGCACTTTGTGCTTCGAACGATTCTAACCGGCATTTATGTATTCTGTTTGTGCGGGCGAACGCGGCTGTTTTGTTTTGCCGCAACGCTCGCCCGCCGTTTATCTTTTCGTTTCCGAGCCGCAGTTTCGCTCAGTCCGCGACCTGCTTTATCGTGTCGATAACCGTTCCGTCGCGATAGATGACGTTTGCAACGATTCTGTCGCCGAGAGCGGGCTTTTTCGGCACGCCGCTCGTGCGTTCCGCCAGGGCTTTGAGCTCGTTTATGTCAACAAGTTTTATGCCTGCCTCACGCAGTCTGTCATGCAGTTCCGTGTTTTTCGGGTTCACGGCAACGCCCTTTTGAGTGACAAGCACGTCTATCGTGCTGCCCGGAGTGGATATGCAGTTCACCCTGTCCGTCACGATGGGAAGCCTTGCACGGGAAAGCGGCGCGATTATCATTGCAAGTTTTGCACCCGCCGCCGTATCGCTGTGTCCGCCCGAGCCGCCCATTATCCTGCCGTCGGAATCCGTATGCACGTTGATATTAAAATCCGTGTCTATCTGCGTTGCGCCGAGAATAACAACATCCAGGCTGTCCGTCACCGCGCTGCCTGCACCGGGAGAAGCATAGTGCGTTGCGGAAATCTCACGATGGCGCGGGTTGCTCCTTATGGATTCAACCGCCTTCAAATCGAAGCACTGAACATCCAGCAGGGATTCGAAGCAGCCTTCGTTGAGCATATCCACCATATAGCCCGTGATGCCGCCGAGGCCGAAGCTGCCGCGTATTTTTTCGGCAAGCATAACATCCTTAAGATATTTTGCCGCCGCAAGGGATGCTCCGCCCGCGCCCGTCTGGAACGAGAAGCCTTCCTTCAGCAGACCGGAAGCTTTTATAACGTCCACAGCCGTCATTGCCATCAGCAAACCGACGGGATCGCGGGTGATTTTTGTTGTTCCGGAAACGATTCCGTTCGGGTCACCGATGGACTCCACCGCAACGACCTGATCAACATCCGTTTCGGGGATCGACCATTCGATGAGCGGATAGGGATGCAGTTCGTCGGTGATAACAACAACATGCTTTGCACATTTTGCGTCCGGAATTGCATAGCCCAGCGAGCCGCAGGCGGATTTGCCGATTTTGCCCGTGCAATTGCCCATTGCATCCGAAGCAGGCGCGGCGATAAAAGCAACATCTATCGGAGTTTTTCCGTTTTCAATATCGCAGGGTCTGCCGCCGTGCGTGCGGAATTGAACGGGGTTTTTCATTCCGCCGGCAGAAATAAATCTTCCGAGTTCCCGGGACATGTAGTCCGTTTGGAGCGTTGTTACAACGCCGTTTTTGATATGTTCCTTAAGCGGACGGTGTGCATCAAAGAGTGAGCTTGCGTTCACCGTCAGATCGCCGATTCCGAGTTCCGCAATCGCTTCAAGCACCATGTTCAAAACATAGTCGCCGTTGCGCAGGTGGTGATGGAACGAAATTGTCATTCCGCTGCGGAGTCCGCTGTTGACAATTGCCTGTTTGACCGATTCGGTAAGCTTTGTTTTCATTATTCGGCACCTCCGTCCAGCCCGAGTTGTTTTGCGATTTCAAGCGTTTGCCTTGCACGCTCAACAATGGGCTTGTCTATCATTTTGCCGCGCAGCGAGACCGCGCCCTTGCCCTGTTCCTTGCCGATGCGGATCGCCTCGAACACAAGCCTTGCGTACTCAATATCCTTTGCGGACGGGCTGAACACTTCGTTTATTACGCGCACATGGCGCGGTGCAATCGCGGATTTGCCGCTGAAACCGAGGCTTTTTGCATATTCCGCATCGCGCACTATGCCCTCGTCGTCGTTAACGTCGGTGAACGGAGTGTCATAAACATCGACCCCGGCCGCACGGGCGGCGCAAACGAGCCGCGTGCGGGCATAGTTTATCTCGTTGCCCTGCTTTGTGCGCTTGCAGCGCAGATCCGCCGTCAGATCCTCGCCGCCGAGGAATAATGCCGCAACGCGCGGGCAGGCCGAAGCAATATTGAATGCGTTTTCAACACCGAGAGCCGTTTCGATAAGCGGAATAAGTTTTACCGTTCCGACTTTCATGCCGCAGCGGCGTTCGATTCCCGCAATGTATTCATCAATAATGCGCATATCCTCCGCGCAGCTTGCCTTCGGGGGCATAATAAGGTCGGGCTTAAGAGGGATCACGGCCTCAAGATCGTCCTTCCAGTAATCGGTATCTATTGAATTTATGCGGACGGTGATTTCACAGCCCGCAAAGCCCATATTTTTCATTGCGCTGCGAACGAGCAGCCTTGCGGAATCCTTTTCATCCGGCGAGACTGCATCTTCCAGATCCAGAATGATACTGTCGGCACCGAGCGCATCGCCGTTTATGATCATGTTCGGCGTGTTGCCGGGCAAAAACAGCATACTTCTCCTCATTTTCCGTTTTCTCCTTTCGTGTCGGATGCGGTGCAGAGGCAAATCCTCCGAAGTTCGCAAAAACTCCGTACCGCTCCGCATACTCATACCATATTATAATACCCTGCGCGGTTTCTTTCAACTGTCGAACGGGATTTTTTCGGCCGGATTTTGAAGAAAGCGGCGTTCGGCATGTGTTCGTTGCGTTTTCGGCATGTTTTCGGACGCGGCGGACAAAGCCTTATAAAAACACCGACGGGAGAATGAACGTTCCGCCCGCCGGTGTCAATGCCTGTTATTGTTTTGTTTGGGGGCGATACATGCCCCGGTTCAATTCATTCAAATGCCCGTTCAAATGCCCATTGCTCTGCGCAGAACCGTCAGTGCATCAGCTGCGGAAACATCGCCGCTGTTGTCAATGTCGGCGAGAACAAGCTGCATTTCGGTAAGCTCGCCCGCGCCCATTGCATGACGCAGGATGAGAATCGCATCCGAAATATCAACGGTGCCCGACATATCAAGGTCGCCCGGCAATGCGAACAGTGCCGTAACGGTCATATCTTCGGTAACGCATGAAACATCAGCATTCCAACCGAAGGAGAACCAGCCCTCGTGAACGGGAAGTTCGGGAAGTTCCGCGGCGGAACCGCCGGCAACGAGCTGCGTGCCGATGGTTTCCCCGGTTGCACCGTCAATAAACCTTACAACGTACTGCTCATCATCGTAAACCGTGAGATCGACCCTGTCGCCGTTGTTTTCGAATTTAACATCGAATACATAGGTTTTGCCGGCTTCAAACTCAAAATCGTCCTCCCTGCCGCGGCAGCTGCCGTCGTTGCTTGCGATCCAAATGCGGTCGCCGGGAGTGGGGTTCGTGATGCACCAATCGTAAACGCCTGCGGGGATATAGATTTTCATCATATCATCGCAAATGATGTTTTCTGTTGAGCAGCGTCCGTCCGCATCGAACGGAAGGGTGTATTCGAACAGTTCGTAGTCTGCGGGATCGGCATCGCCGAATTCCGTGAAGCCGCCGAACGGAGGGATCACCTGAGTCTCGCCGAGATCATCGGGATCGGCAAAGCCATCGTAATAATATGTGTTGTGATCCGCGTCAAGAAGCATCTGATAGCCCCCGCCGTTGCCCCACACATCCGCTGCACGCAGAATAACAGCTGCATCGCCCTCATGGCGGAGGCGGGTGTATTTTGCTTTCACAACGGTGTCTTCATAGACCTCATCACCCGCTTCAACGCTCCAACGGCGGAATTCAAAGCCCTCATGCGCGGGAGCTTCGGGGTAATCCTCGGCCGTCATTTGTTCGCACTGCAGTTTTTCTGCCGTGCCGAGAGTTTCGCCCGTGACTTCGTCAACAAAGGCAACAGTCACCGCGCGGGGTGTGGGAGGTTCTGCGGAAACGCTCTCGCTGACGGTGAACAGACCGGAAATTTCGGTGGGGTTGCCGCCGATCATGCCAAGGCATGTGCCTGCACCTGTCACGGTGTCAATAAGATAGAATGCGGATTGATCGTCCATAACATTTGCCCAGTACAGCGTGTTCGTATCGTGGTCAAATGCCATTGACTGAACATGTGAACTCGTATTCAGTCCCGACCAGCCGATAGCGTTTGTTGTGCCCGTTTCAAGATTCAGCGTGCGGAGCTGTCCGAAATTATCCATTACATATGCCGCACCGTCGGCGGAAATTGCAAGGGCAACCGCTTCAACGCCGTCGCCGCAGTCAATCAGCTTTTCATCGTAAAGCTTGCCGGAAACGATATCGACTTTGCACAGGAAACGTTTCACCGTTTGAACGCCCACAAGGTGGGAATGCACGTTCAGCGCATACATCGTGCCGTCTGCATAGTTATACGCCATATCCATGACATACTTGCGATTGTTGGGCACGCCGTGCGGAATAGGAGACAGATTGTCAAGAGTGCAGGTATAAAGCTGCATTCCGCCTTCCGTCAGCGCGTAACCGTAAATAACCCCGCCGACATATTCCGCCGCATAACCCGTGGGAAGTGCAGGTCCGAGGTTTGCAGCCTCCGTTTCAAGGCTGCGATTGGTAAAGCTTATCCAATTGCCCGCATATGTGCCGGATGAGCTGCTGATGCTGTTGCCGTAAAAAGTGATCTCGCCGAGTTCGCTGACGGTCACGGTGCAGCTGTCGGTAAATCCGCCGTCCTCCGTTGTGACGGTGACGGTCGTTGTGCCCGGTGCGATACCGGTAACAACACCGGTTTCGTAATTAATTTCCGCAACACTCCAGTCATCGCTTTCAAAAACGACTTTCTTGTTGGTTGCTTCAACGGGGGAAACGACGCAGGTCAGTTTGCGGCTCGTTCCCACGTAAAGTTCAGCGTCCTCCACGGAAACGCCGGTTACCGAAACACGCTCGCCGAGGCGGATGTTGTCGATGCAGGCATAGCTCGTGTCGTCGCCGTTCTTTGAGAAGTTGATGTTGATATCATAGCTGCCGGGTTCCCAGCCCATAAGTTCAAGAGCTTCGGCAAGGTCAACATTGCCCGCATGCCATGTTCCGTCATATTGATTGACAGGGCTTTCAACGGTGAGAGCAAACATGTTGTACGGATCGCCCGCGGGGCCGAATTCAACCTGCAGATTGCTGGTGCCGTTGTACATAAAGAACCATTTGTAGTCCAGCTGCAGCGTTTCGTTGCCGCCGAGTTCAACATTCTTCAGGCAAAGATATGTGCTGTCCTCCGTGCTGCTCATTGCATAAGCCTCATGTCCCGGTTCGCTGCCGGTTTGAACCGTCCACTCGGGCCATACAACTTCACCGGGCATATAGGGTTCAAAATGCAGTGTGCCGCCCGCAATGTTGAGTGCCTCGTCAAGCGTCGGAGCCGTTTTCGCCGCCGCGCCCGGGATTGCTGCGCCTTCCGCTGCGGCGGTCGTCATTCCGACTGCGGCGGTGAACAGCATCACAAAAGCCAGAACCGCAGCCGCGAGTCTTTTGATACTTTTCATTTTTGTTCCTCTTTCTCTTTTTTCTGCGCATGATGTCTCGATCATGCGTGTATATGCATTTTAGCACATAAAAAAAGAAAAGTCCATACATATGGAACAATTATTCGGGATTTTGTTCCATGGATATAGAAAGTGCCTGTTAAGCAAACATCGAAAAAGACGAAAATACATGCACAGGGCAATATATTCGGACAAAGTCATGAGATTACATAAACAGCGAAACTGTTTCAAAAGTATGCGAGAGCCGAACGACCGAAAGTAGTTGTGCGTCCACTATGCAAATCAACTTTTAGTTAAATAATAAAAGAGCGACTGTTAAGCCGCTCCGACGCATATACTTGCAGTTTTTATACATTCTGCAACTATATTTCCGCTGTACTGCGTATGCTCGTCATTCCTCCTCTGCAAGCGGAAACGTGCATTGCAGCAAGTGAATAAAATGCTGCATTTTTTTGTTGTTAAGCGAGTAATAAACACGATTGCCGATATTATTTGATTCAATGAGTCCGGTGCTCATAAGGATGCTGAGATGTTGAGACACCGCGCCCGGGGTAATATTCAAAAGCTTTGCAAGCTCCCGACCGTAAGATTTTTGCTTTGCAAGTCGAAGAACAATGTTAAAGCGGCTCGGATCCCCCAGCACACTCATAATCCGCGAAAGTTCCGCTTCCGAGTTTGACTCCAGCGTCGAAATCTTCAGCAAAGTGTCATAGAGCACACCTATAACCGCCATACAGTTTTCCTGTCCCGGTTCGGAAAAAAACACTTGTCGGAATCCCGTGACTGTCGGAACAGCATAGTATCTTTTCGCCTTTGGGACAATGTCGCCGAATCTTTCGTGAAGAATATCGGCGTATTGCTCCGGCAATCCGAAATTCGCATCGAAAGCCTCGACAAGCGGCTGCCAGAGTCCCCGGCATGCCTCAAATGCTGCAGCAACAGGGATGAGAGCGCGTTCAAGAATTGAGATATATTTTTCCGGATTAAACGCAAGCTCTATCAATGTCAGCTTTGAACTTTCGCGCCAATCACATCCGTTAATCAGTGCGAGCAATTCCGCTGTTCCGCAAACAGCAGGCGGTTTTTCGTCCGGACAGACCGCAGCGGCAATGCGTGTTGGAATATTCGGCTTTTCCGCACGGAGGTGCGCAAAAAAATCATTGCAATCTGTGCAATTATAAGCCATTATGTCCGGTATGAGGATATCTGCAAGTCCGTCCTGTGCAACAACAGCATCTTCATCATGCTTTATTGAAAGCGGACAGTACAGCAATTCCGCTTCCTCCCGTGTTATCGCAATATTAAGCGTAAGCTGCGCATCAACCTGCAGCAAAATATCGAACTGAGCTTTGTACTCCGCTTCATTTTTCGGAAAACGTTTTTTAATTATCTGATAAAACCTTTCCGTTGTGAAGCCATTTATGTGGTTTTTAAAGAAGCAGTTTGCCTCAAAAATGGGCAGAGGGCTCATCTGTTTCATACGATCGTTGATACCATACTTTCCTGCCGCACATAAAAATGCAGCGGCAACATTTTAATATATTTCCATTATACCATATTTTTTTGAAAAAAGCTATTGACAAAAGCTGTGGTTAGAGATTATATTTAGTGTACGGTAAACATCACCGAATTGAGGTTAAGCATTCAATCAACATATTTGGTGCTCTTTGCCGCAGAGCCACAGCCCGCTGACGGGCAAATAAAATTAACAACAAGGAGAAAAAAATGAAAAAGTTTTTTGCACTGATCGTAACTGCCGTGACACTGCTTTCGATCGCTGCCGCGCCGCTTGCAGGAGCTGCGCCGTTCTTAACGGACCCAAACGGGCTTACCGCCGGCACGCGGGATGCACAGACTCTTGACGAAGCACTGAACGTTGAAGGAGGAGAGCTTACTTTCTTTAACGGAGATTCCGACAACGCACTCGACTGGTCCATTGACATCGATGCAGCAAAATCATCAAACCGCGACTTGGACAGCTCAAAATCAAACGTCTCCACAACCGTTTTTGCGCAAGCAGGGCAGATTCTCGAATTCAGCTATCGAGTTATGTCTCAGCAGGACTGTGACTTCCTGATTTTTTATTCCAACGGTCAGGAAATTGCGCGTTGGTCCGGCATTATGAATTATTATGCTCCGCTCGAAAAGTTTGTCTTCCCCATTCCTTCCTCGGGAGAATACACTTTCAGCTGGGTGTATGAAAAGGACGGCCAATACAGTGAATCCTGGGACACGGCATGGTTGGATGAGGTTCGCGTTTTCGATATGATTCATGTTGAAAGTATCGCCGTTGATGAACCCCGTGAAATTCCCGAAAACGGGAAATATAAACTCAAGTACACTGTCCTTCCCGAAAACGCAACCGAAAAGACCGTTACGTTTGCTTCATCGGATCCTTCCGTCGCCGCCGTTTCTGAAGACGGCATGGTTACGGGAGTTTCCGAAGGATGCGCCGAAATAACCGTGACATCCGTTGACGGCGGTATCTGTTCCGCCGTAACTGTAACTGTCACTAACGATGCACGGTTTGCCAATCTTTATGCATACATCCAGTATGATCCGATCGGCGGCAATCAGGATTTCATCGCTCATTTTACCGACCTTGCCCCGGATATTATCGAGCATGTCCTCGACATTCCCGACTGCCCCGCTGTTCGACCGGGCACATCAAGCGCAGCCGTTGCAGGCAATTATGTCTACGGTTATACCAAGCCCGGTATGTACAGCGGCGATTTTTATATTATTGATCTTACCACATGGGAGATCACATTCCCTGCCGGCGAGGAAGCAGGCGACTACCTTGTTTATGACATGGCTTATGATCACGAGCGGCAGCGAATGTTTGCAATGGCAACTCATTACGGCAGCGACTTTTGGCTTGTCGAAGTTGATCGCCGCGACGGTTCTATTACTACCATTGCCGAAATGAATACCCTCGGCAAAAACGCATGGGGTTTTACCATCGATTCCGAAGGAAATGCCTACACAATTCTTGCAAGTGATACCGGTTCCTATGACAGGACCGACACCGGCAAATTGGCAAGCGTCAACCTTGAAACAGGCGAATGCTCAATCATCGCCGATACCGGTATTCCGACCTATTTCGCAAACACAATGGAATTCGATCACGACAACCAGTGCATTTACTGGTGCAACTCCCTGTCCAACGGTCTCTATATTCTCGACTATCATACCGGAGAAACTGAGTTTTGCGGAGGGCTTTACAACGGCGGTGATTATATGGCAATGTTCCTCCCGAACGATCTTGAAGTTTCCGATCCCGAGCAGCCGACAGAACCCACGCCGGTGCCTCCTACGGACACTCCGGAACCCACACCCGTACCTCCTACGGACACTCCGGAACCCACACCCGTGCCTCCTACGGACACTCCGGAACCCACACCCGTATCTCCCACGAATGCTCCGGAACCCACACCCGTACCTCCCACGGATGCTCCGGAGCCCACACCCGTGCCCGGAACCGGTGCTGTAAGCCTTATCGGTCTCAGCATCGCGGTTATTGCCGCAGGAGCAGGCATTATTACTCTTCGCAAGAAGCGCGAATAATCACAGGCGAAGGACATTGCTTGTGAAAGTGCTCGGTAAAGGCATCATATGAGTTTGGCGGAAGTTTGTTCTTTCGCTCTCATAACATATAAGAAGTCGGCGTGCTTGCATTCCGGCTTCTTTGTGTCTCCGCGGAATTAAAGCGTGCAGCTGTACTACGGCAGCGTCTTCCGAAAAAACCGTCAAAGTTTTTCCTAAAAAAACACTTCCGATTCATTTTTCCTCTTCCCTTTTGCAGGAAAGTCTGTTATAATGAATATATACGCGGTTTATCTGCGGAATTTCCGCCGCGCATCGCGTATATAATCAAATTTTCCACATGGAGGGTAAATACCATGAAGAAACTGCTTGCAATCATTCTTGCAGCACTGATGCTCGTTCCCATGCTTGCCGCATGTGACCGGAGCGGAACGCAGAAGGGCGACTACAAAGTCGCAATGATCACCGACTACGGCGACATCACCGACCAGTCTTTCAACCAGACCACCTATGAAGCCTGCAAGGAATACTGTGATGCAAACAAAATTGACTTCCAGTACTTCAAACCCGCAGGCGACTCCACCGAAGAGCGCGTTGCAAAAGTTGAAGAAGCCATCGACGGCGGTTACAACATCATCGTTATGCCCGGCTTTGCTTTTGCGGGAACGCTTTATCAGGTTCAGGACAAGGAAGAGTACAAGGATGTTAAGTTCATCGCTCTCGATGTTTCCGAATACGACCTTTTCGACTGCTTCTATAAGCATGACAAAACCGGCGCAAGAGCCGGTCTCACCGACGAAAACAACAAGGAACACATCAGCGAGAACGTATACTGCGCAGTTTACAAAGAAGAACTCTGCGGCTATATGGCAGGTTATGCAGCGGTTAAGCTCGGCTATACCCACCTCGGCTTCCTCGGCGGCATGGCAGTTCCCGCTGTTATCCGCTACGGCTACGGTTTCGTTCAGGGCTGCAACGACGCAGGCAAAGAAATGAACGATGAAATCACCGTTGAATATGTTTACGGCAACAAGTTCGCAGGCACTCCCGAAATCACCGCTTATATGGACACCTGGTATCAGGAAAAGGGCGTTCAGGTTGTGTTCGCATGCGGCGGCGGCATCTACACCTCCGCAACCGAAGCTGCAAAGAAGGCAAACGGCAAGGTTATCGGCGTTGACACCGACCAGGCAGTAACCATCAACAAGCTCGGCACCGAAGGCATGACCGTTACCTCCGCAATGAAGGGTCTCGGCGCAACCGTCAAGGCAACCCTCAAAGACGTTATCGAAAACGGCAATTGGGCTAACTACGGCGGCAAGATCGCAACCCTCGGCCTCGTATCCGGCGACGATCCCGAACTTAACTACGTTCAGATCCCCATGGAATCCACTCAGTGGGCGGACAACTTCACAAAGGACGACTATAAAGCCCTTGTAAAGAGCATGTTCGACGGCACCGTTAAAGTATCCGACGATACTTCCGCAATGCCCGCACACAGCATCATCGTAAACGAATACGACAACATTATGTAACAATCGGCAGTCATCGCCGTGAACGGACGACGTTCATCGATTCGGTTCACAGGTTTACGGCAGCATGAACCCCGGCCGGACAGGCGAAAGCCTGTCCGGTTTTTTATGCTTATTTTGCTCTTTCCCCGTTTCCCTTTCGCATTTTTGTTTGTTTTTCGCATTGAATAAGTGCGCATAGTGTGATATACTTAAAAAAGTCCTGATTAAAATCTTTGCGGGAGGAGACCTTTTTTATGGAAAACCGAAGCGGCGAAACAAATAATCCTCAAAATTCCGCCGAAAATGCGTTTGATTACGCGGCAGCCGATATAACGAATGAGCTTCCCCGGGGCGATATGCTTCAAGACCCGGCAGGCGAACCGTTTCAATCGACTTTTGAAGAAGAAAAACCGAAAAAGCTTAACTTTTTCAATAAAATCGGGCGCATGAATCCTCAAAAACGTGCCGTGCTTTTGGTGCGCATATTCATCGTAATTGCTTTTTCCGTACTGTTCGCTGTGTACTGTGTCAAAAACCGTGCAAATTTCGAAATCGACAGTCTTGCGGTTTCGGCAGTGTCGCTTGCCGTTTTTACCGCAGTGCTCATTGCGGCTGTCCCGCAGATTATCAAAGTTTTCAGCGGGGACGACGCTCAGCTTGCACCGTCCGGCATCGAAAAGGCAAACGGAAAAACCTTCCTGAAAATCGTTCTTGCCGCATTCGTTCTTCGTGCAGCACTGACAATATTCGGAATGATCGTTTTTTACTGTCTTAATCCTAAGTTTCAGGGCAGTTTGCTCAACCTTTGGCAAACTGCATGGACAAAAGTCAACACGGACGCCCCGCATTACTGCAGCATAGCCGAAAACTGGTATGCTTCAACCGGCGAAGACCGCTTGCTTATCGTGTTTTTTCCGATGCTTCCGCTGCTTATGCGCGGGCTCAACCTGTTGACTCACAACAGCTTTGTTTCCGCGCAAATAATCAACACGCTCGCCTCCTGCTCGGCGGCAGGCGTTCTGTACCTCACGCTTCGTCCTCTGCTCGGTGAAAAAAAGGCACGCCTTGCGCCCTTCATATGGTTGATGCTGCCCGGCTCGATTTTTCTGAATTCGGGAATGACGGAGCCGCTGTTCATGCTTTTCACCGTGCTTTGCTTCTATGCCCTGCAAAAAAAGAAATACCTTGCGGCGGGCATAGCCGCGGCATGTGCCGGATTCACCCGTTCGCCGGGCGTGCTGCTTGCCGTTCCTCTCGCGATTGAGGGCATCGGGTACTGTGTCCGCAGAGCCCGCAGCGGAAAAAAAATCGGTTCGGCGATTGCGGAAATTGCGCTTTCGCTTGTTATATCGACTTTCGGCACGCTTGCCTATCTTTACATAAACAAGGTCGTTGCGGGCGACTGGTTTATGTTCTCCGTGTACCAAAAATCCAACTGGAGCCAGGGTCTCGGCTTTTTCTTTGATACGGCACGCTACATGTATCAAAGGGCAATCGGTGATTTGAAGGCTGCATTGGGTTCGGGAGCGTTTAACGGAACGAACATCACATCCGTGTTTGTGCTCTTCCTGCCGACGGTCGCACTGATTGTGCTGACTCCGCTGCTGATTCTTCGCCGCGCACGCAAGCTCCCCGCCGCATACACACTGCATTTTCTCGCCTATTTCGCGCTTGCAATGGGCTGCACGTGGCTGCTTTCCGCAATGCGCTATCTGAGCGTTGTTCCCGCGATTATCGCTGCAATTGCAATGAGCTGCAAGTCGGAAGAAAGAACCGCTGCAATTTTTACAGTCTCTGCGCTTGCATATGCCGGCTATATATTCATGTATATGCGCGTGTTGAGTGTGTTTTAAAAACGGGCTGCGGCACCGATTGCCGCGTTAATTTCACAATTTTCCGCGTTTTTCTTTAATTGTCCTGCCTCGGGACGGTTGAAAAAAAGTCCGTATTGGTATAAAATACGATATGGGCAATATCGTTCGCGGAATCCGCCGCACCTGCGATTTGCCCGCAAAATCAACTTTCGGCGGAAAAAACTTTGTTCGGATACATAAAGCCAAACATTCCGGAGCTTCGGGTCCGCGAAAAAGCGCGCTATGATGCATGGTACTGCGGATTATGCCGCCGTCTCGGGGCGCGGTACGGAACAGCAGCCCGTGCGCTGCTGAGCTTTGACTGCACCTTCCTTGCGCTGCTCGCTGCCTCCGTCAGCGGCGAAGATTCGCCTGAAGATTTGCTGCGCTGCCCGTTCAAGCCCTTCGGCAAAAAGCGGGCAATGCTCGGTTCGCCTTCCGCCGCCCTCGATTTTGCAGCCGATGTCTGCGTTATTCTTTCCGAATTCAAGCTTTCGGACGATATTGCGGACGGAAAGCCGCTGCGAATTGCCGCAAAACTCCCCCTGCTTTGCGCATTCAAAAAAGCACGTTTGCGCCGGCCGGAAGTTTATGCAGCGGTAAAAAAACACATGCGGGAGCTTGCCTCCGTTGAAGCACCTTATCGCGGCAGTCGGGCTTTTCCCCGCCGCAAAGCCGCAAAGAACGATTCAGCGGCGGAACTGCGTTCTCAAACGCTGCGTTCGCAAACGCTGCGTTCACCGGATCTTCCCGCAAATATTTTCGGGGAAATGCTGCGCGATGTGCTTGCGTCGGCACCCGTTCCCCAAAAGGAAATCCCCGCGCTGAAGGAAACCGGTTTTTTTATCGGAAGGTTCATCTACCTTTGCGATGCATGGGACGATCGCGAAAGCGACAAAAAGCATTCGCTTTTCAACCCGTTCAATATCTGCGGCTGCACCCGCGATGATGCAGAATTTATTATTAATATCTCGATAAATTCTGCAATTTCGGCATATAATTTGTTGAGCACCGGCCGCGACAGGGCGATTCTCGACAACATTCTGTTCCAAGGGCTTTTTGCCGTTTCCGATGCCGTTTTCGCAAAGGAAAAACAGCCGCTGCCGAACGACGGCATTACGACGGCGGCGCACAAAGCCTGATTTTTTCTGCCTGTATATTAGAAAGGACGAACCCGTGAACCCATATGAGGTGCTCGGCGTTTCGGAAACCGCCACCGATGAGCAGGTCCGTTCCGCCTACATTAAATTAGTTAAAAAATATCATCCCGATCGCTATCAGGACAGCGACCTGAAGGATCTTGCAAACGACAAGCTGAAGCAGGTCAACGAGGCGTATGACACAATAACAAACATGCGCAAAAACGGCTCCGCTTCCCAAAACACTTATTCCGGCAGCGGATTCGGAGGTTATTCGGGCAGCAGCTCCCGCACTTCCTCCAGCGGTTATTCCGGAAATTACGGCAGTGGTTATTCCGGCAATTTTTCGGCTGAATTCGCGCGTGTGCGGCAATGCATAAACACAAGCTCCCTGTATGAAGCGCAGGCAATACTGGACGGCATACCGCTGCACAATGCGGAATGGCATTATCTTTATGGCATCGTATGTTTCCGCGGCGGCGACTACTCCTCCGCCCGCAATTATCTTGACAGAGCCGTTTCGATGGAACCGGGCAATGCGGAATACCGCCGCGCAAGGGATTCCCTGAACGCACGAAGCACGCGGAGCTACCACACCTATGACAACGGCGATACGGGAGCAACCGTGAACACGGCATGCAACTGCTGTTCGACTTTGCTTTGTGCGGATTCCTGCTGCGAATGCATGGGCGGAGATTTGATTCCCTGCTGCTGATTTTCTGCTTTTTCAGCCGCTTTTGGAGCTTTGCAATTGCTTTATAAACATGAAAAAAATTTCTGCAACAACAAAACTGACCCTTTCCGCCATGAGCACCGCGCTCAGCGTTGTGTTTCTTTATGCGGCATCCGTCATTCCGACGGCAAAGCTTGCGCTGTGTTTTTTGACATCGCTCATGCCGTGGATACCCCTCAGGGAACGCGGCGGGTTCGTATACGCCCTTATGAGCTATGCGGCAACGGGCGCGATATGTTTTTTTCTGATTCCGAACAAGCTGTATTTTGCAGCGTACATCCTGTTTTTCGGCTGCTACGGAATGATTAAGCTCGGCATAGACAGCGTTATCCGCGACAAGCTTGTTGCCTTTGCTGCAAAGCTTATCCTCTGCAACGGCCTTGCTGCACTTGTGATATTCGGCGCAGGCAAGCTGTTCAGTCTTGACATAATCGCTCAGCTGCCGAATTATCCGTTGTACATTATTATTCCTGCGATTGAGATTTTCTTTATCGCATACGAACTTATTTTCACGCTTTGCGTACGCGTTTTTGATGACAGGCTCCGCAACGTTATCATCACCCGCCGCTGAAGCGCCCAACACCGTTTAAACTTAAACCGCAAAAGGAGAAAAACAATGAAAAAAACCTTCCGCAATGTTATAATTTTTGCACTTGCGCTCTGTTTCGTGTCTGCTGTGCTGAGCCTTTGCGCCTGCAAAAAAACTCCGCAGACGATCGAAACCGACTATTGCGCCTATTCCGAGATTCCTGCCGATTACACACCCGAACAGGCTGAGGCGGATGGCTGCCTTGTTGTTTACCAAAGCCAAGGAACCATCAAAAATTCAACCGTCATGACCGACTTTGCAAAAACAACAAAAAAGGGCAGCCCTGCACTTCTGCGCGTTGCAACTTACTATGAAAAAGTTGTCACCGGCGGTGAGCCGGAGCTTGTCGTTGTCGATATTGAATACAAGGACGGCGTTTATCGCACGCATTACGAACAGGTAAACGAGGACGGAACAAAAGAGGCATTTGACGACAAATATAAATATCTCGTTGCCATTGACCGCGTAAGAGGCACTTCAACGCAGGTTTTCAGCTCCGGTTATATGCTCACAAACGATGAGGATGTTACCTATGCCGACTATGCGTCAAGCTTGTCACGCGATCCCTCCGAATGGATCGATGCCTATATCATCTACCTTCTGACCGCAGTTATGTAAGGTTCAACCGAATTAAAAAACCTTTGAAAGGGGTGAATCGAATGCATTTGCAGGAATCCGGTGAAATGTATCTTGAAACCATTCTTGTGCTTTCCCGCAGGTTGAACAAGGTTCGCAGCGTTGACGTTGCGGAAGAAATGGGCTATTCAAAGCCCAGCGTCAGCCGCGCCGTTGGCATATTGAAGAAAAACGGCTATATCATCATGGATGGTTCCGGGCATCTTTATCTCACGGATGAAGGGCGTTCGGTCGCCGAAAAAACATTCGAACGTCACCGCGTTTTAACAAAAGTATTCACAAAGCTCGGTGTTTCCGCCGGAATTGCCGCAGAGGATGCCTGCAAGATCGAGCATGTTATTTCCGATGAAACTTTTGAGGCAATTAAACGCTTTGCCGCCGAACACAGCGATTGACTTTTCGCTTTCGGCGCCGCGCCCGACAAAAAACCCTTCCGCCGAACGTTTGACGGAAGGGTTTTGTTTGCATTTGTTCACTTTGTTTCGGCATAATCCTGTTCCGGCAAAAGCCCTTTCGGTTCAAACTGCCGCAACTCCAACCGATAAGAAAACCCTTTTTCCGTCGGCTTATACGGCACGAATCCCACCGACTCAAAGCAGCGTTTCGAACAGATGTTCCACGAATAAATCTCCTGAACAAAAAGCTCCGAAATGCCGTTCCGCTTCGCCCTTGCCGCAAGAAAGCTTACAACAGCCCTGCCTATGCCGCGCCCGCGATACTCTGCCGCGCCGATCACAATCGGCATATCCTGCACGGAAAACGTAACATCCCCAACAGGGCGAAACTCACCGTTTTCCTTTGCTTCAATAAAATACAGCTCACCGTGAACGTTTAAATAATCATACATCCTGTGCAGTTTTTCCGAAGTATACGGTTCACGAACGCCGTCAACAAGGAACACGAGTTCCGGGTCCGAATACCATTCAAGTGCAAAATCGCATTCGCCCGCATACCTCCGCAGTCTGAGTTCGGGCGTTATATCAAGAATTCGTTCATCCGCACCGCTTTGCATCATTTTCAATCCCTCCTTCTGGGCTTTCTCTGTTTCATTATACATTCGCCGCCCCTCAAAAGCAAGCAAATCGGGCGAACAGCTTTTGCCGTCCGCCCGAAAAGTTCATGCTTGATTGCCGTTTTTCAGTTTAAGTCCGCTGTCTGCGGTTTAATTCTCATCATGAACAAACGTTCGATCCTTGATATGCATCTCGGCAATGTTGTTTCCGTCGCTGTTAATGCAGCGGAAAACAAGCCTCACAAGCGGTGTTCCCGTTTCGGATGCGATCTCGTCCGCATATCTCTGAAGTGCCGCTGTGATATCGGCCTGACTGTATTTGCTTTCGAACTCCTGACTGTCAACGGCCTTGTTGTATTTGAATTCAAACACAATATCGCTCTCTTCGGCATGGCATCCGTTCCACTTTGCATCCTCCTCCATAAACGTGCTTAATTCCGCATTCAACCGCTCCGCATTCTCGCTGCAATATTTCGCGGCGGCTTTTACCGCATATTCGGCTTCGTCCGTGTCATCGATAATCGTAATCGTTCCGGCGGAGGATTTGTAGTTTTTGTCAATTATGTGGTCATACAGCACATTATCGTCATTATCGACAAATCTGATAATCAGCCTTACGCTGTTGTCCCCAACGGTTTCCGTAAGGTTCTTGAACAGGGTATTGTTGTACAGATCATCGGTGCGAGCGTATTCCTCCCAAATCTCCTGCGTCCACATGGAAGCCACAGACGAATCGAACGGCCTAACATAAACAAGGTCGCGCCCCTCCGCTTTGTAGCATTCAATTGTTGTTTCATCATATTCCAAGCCCGTCGGCAATGTTTCAATGCTTTCGGAGAGGTCCTTATTCATAAGTTCGGCGTATTCGCTTACCTTTTTTGCGATCGGGTCTTCTTTTTTTTCGGCAGAGTCCTTGCAGGCGCAGATTGAAACCGCAAGGAGCAAAATCAAAATCGCGGAAATAATCCTTTTCATGTTTTTCATGTTTGTTATCATCGCTTTCGCAGTGTCGAAAGCTTCCTTTCTTTCTTTTTTGCGGAGGGTTGTTTTGTAAATTGTTTCGCAGAATCTTTCAAAACAAATCGGCACGGAAGCAAACTCTTTTTTAATTGCGCCTGCCTCCGTGCCGAAAGTTCAACCGGGTTAATTATCGCATTTTGCTGTAACGTATCAGCCGTTATCGCCGGGAACAATAACGGGAATGTCCTCTCCGACGGAGTCGTCGGATTCGGCATTCATGAATTCCTCATAAGAAACAGCGACAAGCCCCATTTCTTCGGAATCGCCCTCTTCAAGGAAATATGCCTCAGTGACAATGACACCTGTTGCGGTTGAAATCAATTCAAGGAATTCATCGTCAAAGCAGTCAAGGAAATCGGAACCGCCGGATTCCTGAATGCGCATGATGCCGAGTTCGCGGGTGGAAATGTTCGGATCGTCAACAGGGGTGAAGGTAATTTCTCGGCACACAGCGTACGGATTATAATCCGGATCTGAGGCATCGAGAGCCACGGGCTGAAGTTCGAAGTCCGGCTCTTGGCCGGGTTCTGCTGTTGCACTCGATCCGATTCCGAATGCCGAGCAGAACAGCATTGCTGCCATCATGGTCAAACAGATAATTCTCTTCATGTTACACTCCTTGTACTGAATAGATTTGTGTTGCCACATTTGATATTATACAGCAAATATTGACATCTGTCAAGTACCATATCATATCCAATTACACTATATTTTAGATTTTTCTTCCAAAGCAAAAATAAAAGAATCTGACATACGGTTTTCACCGTCTGCCCGATTCTTCTTTTGCCCGATGTTTTATTCAATCGAACATGCCCGTGTCGGTCTATTACCCTAATTCGAATAATCGATAATCACATTCGAATTATTTGCACCAATCGGAATTGATTGAACCTGTTCGCCTTCGCTGTCCAAAAACATCAGGACAACGCCTGCATATGTGATTTCCGATGCATCGGCAATCTCCTGAGCGATCGGCCGGAACTCGGCAATGGTGTTTTCCGTATCCGGAGCAAACCTCTGCTGAAACTCAGGATTGGATATTTTCTCGTCAAATCTGAACTCGATCACAAGAGCCGAATCGTCAACATAGCAGGCGGAGCATTGGGCGCCGCTGAAATAGTTTTTGTATTTTTCAATGATTTTTTCGCCGTTTTCCCTGCAATACTTATCGAGATGCGATTTCAGCACCTCTGTTTCGCTCGGGAACTGTTTTTCACAGCCGAAAGCAAAAACCGCAGCAAGAACCATCAAAACCGCCGCCGCAATGCAAAGCAGCCTCTTTTTCATCATAAACCTCCCAATATCAACATATTTGTGTTGTCACATTTGATATTATACCGAAAACATTTACATCCGTCAAGCCTTGTTGAACGTAAATTTTTCATTAATTTACCGTTTCGGAAAAAAGCTGCAAATTTGCACTTGTTTGTGAATATAAAAAAGGGTATAATGCAGACTGGGCGATGCGCAGTGCGCAGCCGCAAAAACAAAAAACAAAGGAGCATCTATGGGTCTTTTGGAAATCGCACGCGATTTTGCCGTCGCGAACTGGGACAACGCCATTATGTGGGTTATCGGCGGGATCCTTATTTATCTTGCAATCAAAAAGGATATGGAACCCACTCTTCTTTTGCCGATGGGATTCGGCGCGATCATCGTGAACCTTCCGGGTTCCGCAATTGCGGCGGACGGCGGAATCATCCGCATTCTTTACGACTGCGGCATTGCAAACGAATTTTTCCCGCTGGTGCTTTTCATCGGCATCGGTGCAATGATCGACTTCGGCCCCGTGCTGACCAACCCGAAACTTATGCTTTTCGGTGCGGCGGCGCAGTTCGGCATATTTTTCACGCTCTGCATGGCAACCCTCTGCGGGTTCGGGCCGACGGAATCAGCTGCCATTGCGATAATCGGCGCGGCGGACGGCCCGACAAGCATTGTTGTTGCAAACCACCTCGGCATCAGCGCAAACAACCCGGGGCTTTTCAGTGCGATCGTTGTTGCGGCATATTCCTATATGGCTCTTGTTCCGATTATACAGCGACCCGTAATAAAGCTTATCACAACCAAGCACGAGCGGCTTATCCGCATGGAATACGAGCAGCGGGATGTTTCAAAGCTGACCCGAATTCTGTTCCCGATCGTTATCACATTTGTGGTCGGCATCGTTGCGCCGGGCGGTCTGCCGCTCATTGCCTGCCTGATGTTCGGAAATCTGCTTCGCGAATGCGGCGTTCTGAATGCACTTTCCGAAACGGCACAGAAGGTGCTTGCAAACCTCGTCACGCTGTTCCTCGGGCTTTCCATTGCAGCCACGATGAGCGCGGACAAATTCCTGCGTCCGCAGACGCTGCTTGTTCTGGGGCTTGGCCTTGTTGCATTCGTGTTTGACACGGTCGGCGGCGTTTTCTTTGCAAAATTCATCAATCTGTTTGCAAAGAAAAAGATAAATCCCATGATCGGTGCGGCGGGCATTTCCGCTTTTCCGATGTCTGCAAGGGTCGTTCACAAGCTTGGACAGGAAGAGGATAATCAGAATTTTCTGCTTATGCACGCTGTCGGCGCAAATGTTTCCGGTCAGATTGCGTCCGTCATTGCCGGCGGCTTGATTCTCAGCATTTTCGGTTCCATGCTCGGTTGACGGAAAGGAGCGAATATTATGACGTTATTCAGCACAAATTCACTCGTTATGAACGGATTCTTTGATTTCAGCAAGGATGGTTTCGGCTTTGTCGATTCGCTTAAGGTCATGCTGCTCGGGCTTATCATCATCTTTGTTGTTACGGGCGTTTTGATTCTTTGTGTTGCCGCACTCAACAAAATGAGCGCAAGGAGCAAGCGTTCCGCAGACAAAAGGAACGCGGGAAAGAATAAGTAAAATATATTTCCTGTTATTCTTGCAGCATACATCAATTCAATCGAAATAATCTTCCCTTGTTCATGCGAAAAACTCCGCCGTTTATGCGGAGTTTTCATTTTGTTTTTATAATTGCTTTAATAATCTCGGTTTTAATTCGGTGCGGTTTCGCGGCAGGTTCAGCCCGGTGCCGCCCCAATTTCGGCGGATTTAACCGAAACCTCTGCAAGCCTGCCAATCCGCGCTCCGTTATGCAAACTCGAAAACGGAGCAGCCGCGCCGCCCCGTTTTCGAAAGGAGTCATCTGATTATGCAAAAAAAGCACGGAACCCCGCCTCTTTTATCAGCCTTTTGCTTCATCACCGTTTTCGGAGGAGCTCCGGGCCGCACTCGAACCGTGCGACCCGAAAAAACCTCCGTTTTGGGGTTGAATAATGTCGATTTCGGTGATACAATCAATATAGGGTATAACGTAACGTTACAGTCAAGCCCTTTCAAAAAATTTTTTTGGACGCGCAATGTTTTCATGCCGAAAACATTCAGCCGCGGAAGGAGCCGCCGTGACAACAAAGGAATTTGCAAAGCTCTGCGGAGTTGAAAAGCGGACGCTGTTCTTTTATGATGAAATCGATTTGCTCAAGCCTGCGCGCATACTGCCCAACGGCTACCGTGAATACGATTTTTCGCAATTGCCGCGCATGGAATCCATCCGCCTGCTGCAATCGGCGGGGCTGAATCTTCGTGAAATCAAATCCATGCTGCTCTGCGAAAGCGGACATAATATCGACATTGTAAACGACTGCCGTCAGCGCGTCATGCGGCAAATGGCGGATATGCAGGCGGGACTTTGCTATATTGAGCGGAGAGTTGCCCTGCGCAAAAGTTATCTTGAGCACACGCCCGGCGAGATTTTTACGGAAAATGCGCCCGCACTGCCAATCTCCGCAATAAACGCCGATAATGTCGGCAACAATCATTCCCTCGGCATAAGCTACTTCTCCCTCGGGCATTATCTCGGGGTTGAAGAGGATGCCGAAGCCCTTCATCCGCGCCGTTTTTTTAAGCATTGCCGTTCGGAAACCGCCAATGAGTTCCTTCCCGCCGGGCAATATGCCTGCATGTTCCTGCACGAGGCGGACAATGAGCAGATTTTTTTATATCTCGCCGTGGGTAAAACGCTTTGTTGAGCTTGCGGAAGCAAAGGGCCTTTCCGTTGAACGCACGGTCTATGTTGAAGATTTGCCCGCGTGGCTGATTGACGAGCCCCGCAGCATGATTTTGCGTTTTGCGGCGCGTATTACGTCTTAGTCTGCAAAAATATATCTCTGCGCGTAATATTTAATTTAAAGTATTTTATAAGATGAGGTTATAATCATGAAATCCGAATTCAAAAAGATTGCAATTATCTGTGCGAGCGAGCGTGAGCTTGCTCCGTTTCTTCCGTTGATTGAAAACCCGACCGTTTCCGAACGGGCAATGCTGCGCATTCACGAGGGCAGGCTGAACGGGTTTGAAGTCGCGGCGGTTTATTGCGGCGTTTGCAAAGTTAATGCCGCCGCAGCCGCACAAATTATGATAGACTGTTACGGTGCGGACACCGTCATCAGTGCGGGAGCCTCCGGCGGAATGGCGGAAGAACTTCAACTGTTCGACACCGTTGTTGCAGCCGAAGCCTGCTATCACGATGTTCACGAACGAATTTTGACCGATTATCACCCGTTTATGAAAACACAGTTCTTCCCCGCCTCTTCGGAGCTTGTTTCGGCAGCTAAAGCCGCAGCAAAACCCCTTGCCGAGCGCGGACAGCGGATATTTTTCGGGCGTACCGCAACAGGTGAAGCGTTCATTGCCGACGAGGGACGTGCGGATATCAATTCCCGCCTTGCACCGCTTGCGGTTGATATGGAATCCGCTGCGATTGCTCATGTCTGCTATTTGAACGGCGTTCGCTTCATCGCGGTGCGCTGCATCACGGACACCGCAAAACACAGCGGAGTCGGCACATTTGAAGAAAACTGTTCCCGTGCTTCCGAAATTGCAAAGGATTTTGTTTGCGCAATGCTTAATGAGCTGTAATCAAAAGCTTTAGACCGCACGGGATTCGGAAAAGAGCCTGCTTTTTCGGCAGGCTCTTTAGTCTATGGTGTAGGAGGCATGAAGAAATATATTTTAAAATCAGTTTTTCTCTCTGACTGAGCCGGTGTTCGTTGTGTTCGGCTCGGAACTCGGCTCATCGCTCACCGTCGGTTCATCGCTCACCGTCGGTGTGTTCGGAGCCGCTGTATTTTTTTGTCCGTTCGGATCGTTCGGAATCGCTGCATCCGCGCCGCCCGCCTCGGCGCTGCAAATTATCATCGCCTGCGCCTCGTTTTTTCCGTTCAATCGAACTGTCACAATGCTGCCGACTGCAAGTTTGTCCGCCGAAACGAATTCCGTGCCGCTCGCAATATATGCACCCTCTGCAACGGTGAATTCAATCGCCGCTTCACCGTTTTCGGTGAAACTTATTTTGCTGCCGCCCGGGTTCATGCCCGAACCGGGATTCCCTTCCGGGGGATTGCCTTCCGGAGGATTGCCTTCCGGAGGATTGCCTTCGCTCTGTTTGCCTGTATCGTTCCTATCGTTTGTATTTGTATCTTTCGCGCTGCTGTCGGCAGGTTCGGCGCCGTCATTATCCGAAATTTTACCGTTGTTGTTCGGTGCGGCCGGAGCCGAACCGTCACGGCGGGATCCGTCATTCATTCCGCCGGGAAATTGATTTTCGGTGCTTTCGATCGTCCCCGGCTGCAAAGTGTACTTTCCGTCGGCAATAACGGTTATAATTCCCGAAACTGTCTTTTCCTCGGTTGATTTTGAGCCGCAGCCCGCAAAGCAAAGCATTGAAACCGCCGCAATCACCGCCGCCATGAAAATGCACAGCACCCGCCGTCCGTGTTTTTTGTGTTCCTTTACCATTCGGTTCATCCTTTCCGTTTCCGTTATTCCTGCGGAAAAACCCGTTTCGGTGCAACCGCCCCGCTTATCTTTCCCTGTTAATATTATATTGGTTATTTACAGCATTCGCAAGGCTTAATTTTGTCTATTTCCGCACGAATTGAATTTATCTTGCGGCATTGCCTCATTCTATATGGAAACAGCCTTGATTTTGCTGTATAATGTTTCAAATAAGGCACAATTCCGCCGCGCAGACGGATGCAGCCGCATTGTGCCGCCGGGATGCACCGCCTCCCGCAAAAGCTGAATGCAAAGGTGGAAGTGAAAATGAAGAAACTTTTGATATACATGAAAAAGTTCCGAAAGGAATGCATTCTGGCTCCGCTTTTCAAACTTTTGGAAGCAGCATTTGAGCTTTTTGTGCCGCTCATCGTTGCTGCAATTATTGACAACGGCATTGACGGCAAAAGCAAAAGCTTCATTATTAATATGGGACTTTTGCTTCTGGCACTTGCGGCGGTCGGCCTGCTCTGTTCCGTAACGGCACAATTTTTCGCGGCAAAGGCTGCAATCGGCTTCTGCACCGACCTTCGCGCCGCTCTGCTGAAAAAAATCCAAAGTTTTTCCTACACCGTGCTTGATACTCTCGGCGTTTCCGGACTGATAACGCGCATGACAAGCGATATCAATCAGATTCAAACGGGCGTCAACCTTTCTCTGCGCCTGCTTCTGCGCTCCCCGTTTGTTGTTTTCGGTGCAATGATAATGGCGTTCACAATCGACACACGCTGCGCACTCATTTTTGCGGGCGTTATAGTGCTGCTTTGCGCCGTTGTTTTTTCGATCATGCTGGCATCCATCCCGAAATACCGAAAAGTTCAGGCGGAGTTGGACAGCGTGACCGGCACCGTGCGCGAAAACCTTGTGGGCGTTCGTGTTCTGCGTGCCTTTTGCCGTGAGGAAGAGCAGCTTCGAACATTTGACAGTCGAAGCGGAAAGCTCCTCGGTCTTCAAATCAACGCGGGCAAACTCTCCGCGCTGATGAACCCGCTCACACTGATAATTATCAACGCCGCTGTTATAATTCTTTTGCAAAGCGGTGCAATTCGAGTTAATTCCGGCTCTCTGACTCAGGGGCAGGTCGTTGCGCTGTATAATCTTATGGCGCAGATTCTTGTTGAACTGATAAAAATGGCCAATTTGTTCATAACCATCACAAAATCCCTCGCCTGTGCTGACAGAGTTGCGGCAGTCATGCAGCTTGACAGCGGCGCGCACGGCGGCAATAAGCTGCCTGCGAACGGTTCGCCCTGCGGAAGCGTGGAATTTAAGAACGTATCGTTCGAATACAAAAACGCCGGAGCGGAAGCTCTGTTCGACATAAGCTTTTTTGCAAAACCCGGGCAGACCGTGGGCATTATCGGCGGCACCGGCAGCGGAAAAAGCACGCTTGTGAACCTTGTTCCGAATTTTTACAGCGCAACAAAGGGGCAGGTGCTTATTGACGGCGTGAATGCGGATGAATACGACCGCGCCGCACTGCTCTCCGCAGTTTCCGTTGTTCCTCAAAAAGCAGTGCTTTTCGAGGGCACGATTCGCAGCAACCTTTTAATGGGCAACCCGAATGCCTCCGAAGCGGAGCTTTTTTCGGCGCTTGAAACCGCTCAGGCGGCGGAAATCGTCCGCACAAAGCCGAACGGCATTGATGAACCCGTTTTGCGCGGCGGCAGCAATTTTTCCGGCGGGCAAAAACAAAGGCTGTCCATTGCGCGCGCTCTTGTTCACGGCGGAAGAATTTTGATCCTTGACGACAGTGCATCCGCTCTGGACTTTGCGACGGATGCAAAACTCCGTGCCGCAATTCGAAGGCTTTCCCCCGCGCCGACGACCTTCATAGTGTCCCAACGCGCGGCCTCGGTAATGTTTGCGGATTTCATAATCGTTTTGGATGAAGGGCGCGCCGTCGGACAGGGCACGCATGAAGAGCTTTTGCGCAATTGCGCTGTTTATCGCGAGATTTATGCCTCTCAGTTCCCGGATGAAGCGGCAAAGCTCAGCATTCCGAACAACACACCCGAAGGAGATGCGGCAAAATGAGCAAAAACGGTTTAAACAAAAAAGGAAAATCTGCGCACTCGGAAGAATTACGTTTTACACTCGATTCAGCGGGACGCGGCACCGCTGCGGAGCTTTTGCGCCGGCTGAAACCTTATCGTTTTAAATTCGCGCTTTCACTCGGGCTATCGCTCGTGTATGTGTTTTTAACGCTTCTGATCCCCGTTCTCGCCGGAAAAATTATTGACTGCATCATCGGCGCGGGAAGGGTTGACTTTGCCGAGATCTCACCGTTTTTGCTGAAACTCGGTGCAGCTGCGGCGGGAGCTGCACTTTCTCAATGGCTTGTGAGCCTTTGCAACAACAGCATAACTTACGGCTGCGTTCGCAATATCCGTGCAGAAGCATTCCGCCGCATTCAAAAACTGCCTCTCGCCTATTTCGATTCGCACCCGGCGGGCGAAACCGTGAGCCGTATGCTCAGCGATGCCGATCAGCTTGCGGACGGGCTTTTGATGGGCTTTTCCCAATTGTTCACGGGGATTATGACCATTATTGGCACACTCGTGTTCATGCTCACCGTCAACCCGCTGATAACACTCGTTGTTGTTGCCGTAACGCCGCTTTCGCTTGCGGTCGCAAGCTTTATTTCCAAGCGAACCTACTCCATGTTCCGCAAACAAAGCGAGACACGCGGAGAGCAAACTGCGCTGATCGATGAATTCATCGGCGAACAAAAGCTCATCCGTGCATTTTCGTACGAAGCCCGCGCAGAAGAACGCTTTAATGCAGTTAACGAGAAGCTGCAAAAGTTTTCCCTCCGCGCCGTATTCTTTTCCTCTCTCACAAATCCGTGTACGCGCTTTGTGAACGCCGTTATCTATGCAGGGGTTGCCGTTTCCGGCGCATTCTCCGTGCTTGCGGGCGGCCTGACCGTCGGCGGACTTTCCGCTTTTTTAAGCTATGCCAATCAATACACAAAGCCGTTCAACGAAATTTCCGGAGTTATTACGGAATTGCAGGGCGCGTTTGCCTGTGCGGCGCGGCTGTTTGAGCTTATCAACACCCCTGCGGAAGTCGATGCCGCCGCTGCGCCGAACCCTGCTCAACGCAATGAAAAGGCTGAAAGCACCGGCAATGTCAGCTTCCGCAACGTTTGTTTTTCCTACACGCCCGACACGGAGCTGATCCGCGATTTTTCGCTCGAGGTAAAAAGCGGAATGCGCGTTGCAATCGTCGGCCCGACGGGCTGCGGCAAAACGACGCTTATTAACCTGCTCATGCGTTTCTATGACGTTAACTCAGGTGAAATTCTTATTGACGGAGTGGAAACCCGTTCCATGCCCCGCCATGAGCTGCGCAAAAAATTCGGCATGGTTCTTCAGGAAACATGGCTTCAGGCGGGAACCGTTCGGCAAAACATTGCAATGGGCAGGCCGCAGGCAGCGGAAAACGAAATCATCGCCGCCGCAAAGGCCTGTCACGCGCACGGGTTCATAATGCGTCTTCCGAAAGGTTACGACACCGTACTTGACGAAGCGGGCGGCAGCCTTTCCCAAGGGCAAAAGCAGCTCCTCTGCATTGCGCGCGTTATGCTTTTGAATCCCCCGATGCTGATTCTTGACGAGGCTACCTCTTCCATTGATACGCGCACGGAGCTTCTCGTTCAGGATGCTTTTGCAAAGCTTATGCACGGCCGAACAAGCTTTATCGTTGCGCACAGGCTTTCAACCGTTCGTGAAGCGGATATTATCCTTGTTATGCGCAGCGGGCGCATAGTTGAAAGCGGAACTCATGATGAATTGCTCCGCGCCGACGGTTTTTATAAAAAACTTTACGAGAGTCAGTTTGCCCGCTGAAAATGATTGTTCCGTTTTTTTGCTTTTGATGTTTTCGCCGCAGACAGAATCATGTTTGCGGTGATTTTTCTTTTTGGCGTTTTAATATCCGTTGAAATATCTCTGTTGTGCAGTTGATATATTTTATTAATGCCTTGTTTTTTGTTGTCAAATATCGGGTATATGTGTTATACTGGGAAGGAGCAAGGACAGCGCATTTGATTTTCTCCGCGTAATTTCGTGTTTACCGCCGAACAATCTTTCGGTTGTCCGCTCACGGCATTGTTTTTCCCCCGCTCGACGATTTCATGACAGGAGGTTAAATCTTATGAAATCAAAACGCAAATTTCTCATTCCAGCCCTTGCCGTTGTGCTTACGGCGGCATTGGCAGTCGGCGTGTTCTTCTTTTACAAGGCCTTTAAAAAGCGCATAGACCCGGAAGAGCAAATGATTCACAACACGCAGGAGCGCATTGAATATGCGCAGTCATGTTACAAAGAATTCAGCAAAAACCCGAACAAGACCTATACCGTTCTTGTCTCGCTCGACAGCGTCACAACGGAGGAGTTTACGCAGCTCTTTGCCGACTGCGGCGGCTTCACCCAGGTATACGACTGTATAACCGAAGGCGTTGACGACCCGATGTACGGCGGTTATCTCGACTGTGAAGGCAAAACAGCGGCGCAGATTGCCGCCGAGTGCTATGCGGACACCTACGACAGCATCTGTTCCGAGTTGGACAGTTATGATCAGCAGGCTGCTGAAATCCGGGAGTCTTATATGTATGATGAGACTGTCGAGCCTTTTGTTACGCAGCCCCCTGTTGACACATTCGGCAAGGATATAGACACATCCGATATTAAAGTCCCCGGAAGCTCCTACAGCAGCGATGACACAGACTTCCAGCTGGCAGAAGACTTGGCTGACTTGCAGGAATTCCATGATAACTTTGTCATGCTGAAACAAGCAATGGAGCAAGGCAGATATCGCATATACGGAGTTAAACTGACGCTGACAGGTGCGCAGGCTCAGGCACTGCTTCAATCGAACAAAGTCCGTTTGGTCGAGAAGCTGACGATTTTTCCTGAAAGCAGCCTCTCTCCGTTGGATCCCTCCGAGGAGAATTGGGATTAAGAATATGACTTTTCATATTTTTGCGGCAATCTATTGTTTATTGTCGTTCGCACGCAATTGCACTTTATCTATAGTGCAGCAGTCTGTTTGCGTCTAATGTGAAACCAAAGTGTCCGAATCGCCGCAGGCAGAATCATGTCTGCGGCGATTTTTTGAAGCACTTCTTCAATCGGCCTTTGCCGGCAAAACAACGGTTCCTTTGCATTCACAAGGAATCGGAATAATCAAAGCGGCTCATCCCGTTTGCATTTTTCAATGTGTCGGGGCGAGCCGCTTTTTATGGTTTTTTCGGATTTTGCCGCTAAGGCTTATTTTGCCTGTTTTGCCCTGCGAACCGCAAGAATTCTCTGCATTTCGTTATAAACGATCATATAGCCCTCGTCAACGCCCATGCCGGGTTTTGCAAGGATCTGAACGGGCTGGGTTGCCATTGCGCACTGGGTGCAAACCTGTGCGGAACGGTCGGTTTCGTTGCAGGTGCCGCCCTGGTATGCGCCGATGCCCTTTTCTTTGCAGTAAAGAACAGCCTCGATCGTGTTGTTGATGCCGCCGAGATCGGGAGTTTTTATCTGAACCATGTGACCCGCTTTGTTGTCGGCAAAGTACTTGATGTCCTCAAGAGTGTTGCACCATTCGTCCGCAACGATCTCAACGTTGATTCCGCGGTCGTCAAGTTCCTTGGTGATTGCTGCAAGCGCGCGCATCTGCTTTTCGCGGTCTTCAACATCCATGGGGCCTTCAATGCGGAGGTGGAAGGGCTTTGCGGCTTCTTCAAGGCGTGCCATGTAATCGGCCATTGCCTTGTAGTTATCGTTGCCGAATGCAGCACCGATTGTGCCGTATACGTCAATGTGGAAAATCGGGTTGTAATTTTCATCCGTGCGGAGCTGAAGTACGCGGTCACGCAGCCATGCAACATACTGTTCGAGCAGTTCGCCGTGTTCGCCGAGCTTGGTCTTAACGTTGTTGATAAGCGCATGGGGCAGAATCTGTGCGCCCTTGATAATCATTTTATCCGCATTGGTGTAGCGATCGTCGCCGGACTGGGTGAAAATATCAATGGGCTTGTCGGAAATGGTGCAGCCGTATTCGTCCGCAACAACTTCGCACATCATTCTGCCGGTGGACCTTGCAACAGCGTCAAGAATCGCCTGAGTCATGCCGTAGCGAATTGCGGTGTGCAGACGTTTGCCGTCAACATGGATGGATTCGACCATTTCGGAAAGTGCGCGGAAATTGTCCGCCTCTTTGCCGACGAGTTCGGGCTTGATATAGTTTTCGATAACGGGAATGAAGTCCTTTGCAAGGAAGAGGGGATCGCGTCCGCCGCAGCCGCTGTACTGAACGGCAGCGCAGTCGCCGTATGCAATCTGGCCGTCCTCAAGAACGAGCATCACGGAGATGGACTCACCGGGCTGACGAACGGAGGTAAAGCCGGGGGTTTTGGGTTCGCCGACGTATGCGGCGCCGTCGCTTTTTGCGCCCGCTTTAATGGCGCGCTGATCGTCAAAATAGAAGCCTGTTCTGCCTGCGGAGCAGATAACATCGATAATTTTCATAAAAGTATCCTTTCAGTTCTTCAAAATTTTATTTCAAAAATGAAATTTAAGTATTCGGGCGGCACGAAAGCATTCCGCGCCGCCGTGCATTTTCAGCCGAAGCCGATTTGCGTCCGTTTATCTGCGGAGAGCCTGCGGCCTTCCGACAAGACGACCCTTGCTGATCGCGTAAACATCGTCAATGACCATTTGGAAGGTTGCATTGCGCTTTTCGGCCTTTGCGCGTTCTTCGATCTTTGCGCGGTGGAACGCCTTGATATCATCGGTGAAGGGCAGCGCACCCATGTCGAGAATGCGGATCGCGCCGTCGTTATCGCGTGCGGGAAGCATTTTGCCCGCATTGTAGCGGGAAGGCGCAAACGGAATATCAAGAACGCCCGCAAGCACAGCGCGAACGGAACCTATCGCGATGTCGCCTTCGCCCAGTTCGAAGCACTTATCGACAATGCAGCGCGTCTCTCTGCGGATAATATCTTTTTCTTCCTCAAGGTTGGCTGCGGTGCAAACCTGGTCGGAAAGCATGCTGATGACCTGCTTTGTGCAGCGCAGACCCTGTGCGTTTGCTTCCATTGTGGGAACACCCGCCGCTTCATGCGGAGTTTTGACGATGACTTTTGTTGCCTTTGAGAGTGCAGCGGTTGCACTGCCCCAGGAAATAACGCCGAATGCCTTCGCTTCGTCCTGCGGGAAACCGCCCATCCACTGATGGAAAACCGTGGTTATGATAACATCATCATAGCCGTATTTATGCATGTATTCGTTTGTCAGCTCTTCAAGGGTGCGGATCGCCGCAACATCCTGAACAAGGTTGCCGCATTGACCGTAGCCGACGGTGATATTGCGAACTCCCTGCTCTGCCGCAAGCAAAGCCTCAATAATCGCAACCGCATGGGATACGCAGGGCGGAACAAGAGTTCCCGTAAGCGGACCGTAGGGTTCACGGTTGATGGAAACACCCGCTTCTTCGTAGATGCCAGTAAGCCTGTCAACATACTGCCAATCGCGGATCGTCTCCTCCATCGGGACGCTCTTTGCATAGGGCAGGTTATAGGAAATTCCGCCGCCTTCATAGCTTGTGAAACCGCCCGCATAGGCAATTTCGGTCAAAAGGCGCGCATCGGGTGTGCCGTGGCGCACCTGAATGGGAGTGTTCAATGCTTCAATGAGCATACGGCAGCCCGCGACGCCGTGATTGACGGCGGGAAAGCCGTTAAGCAGGGAACGGCCGAGCCGCTGGGACTCCTTTATGCCGTTTTCGGCTTCTTCATAGCGGTTCTGACGGGTGTAGCTGTCAATGGTTGTCGGAAGCAGATCGGCTTCGCCGTTATCCTGAAGATAAGTCAACAGCTTGATATGTTCGGGAATCAGCGCAACGCCCGCACGCGGCTGAATCAAAGTGATACCCTTTTCCTTTGCTTCAACAAGTTTTTTTGAAAAAACTTTGTGAGCGGGCATGGCCTTGTGGTATTCGATGGCTTCTTTAAGATCAACTTCCCTGCCGGTCGGCCACTGCTTGAGCACGTCGGCACGGATCGCGTTGAATTCGTCATCGGGAATGCGCTTGTTTTTGATATTGGGGTTGTTCATTGTTTAAATGCTCCTCTTTTATTGGGAAATCGCCTGAAGGAAGGTTCGGCACCGAACCTGTTTTCGTCAGGCTCTGCATAGTTCTTGTTTCATTATGCTCAACGCCTGTTCCGGATATTTTTCGGAAAGCAGACCCATTGCGGCGATAATGTATTTTCTGTCGACAAGCACATCCGCCCTGAGCGGCCTCAGCGATGTCGGAGTCTTTTGGTCATAGAGCGCAAATGACGCGATCTTTGCCGTGTTTGTTGTGTGGATCAGTGAACCGCCCGTGACAACGAGCTTCTGCACTTTACGCAGATCCTTGCCGGTTTGAACATAGGTCGTGCCCATCATTGAATACGCTTCTTCGATGCGGCCCGCATGTCTTGTCACCGCCGTGCGCACCGCCATGCATGCAAGAGCTTCGTCCAACCGTTCGGTTTCATCGTCCGTCGGCAAAAGATCCGTGTTTGCGGCAAACATACTGATGATTTCCTCCGCACGCGCCTCGCTCACGCCTGCAAGCTCTGCAATCGTTTTTATTCCCGCCGCATCCACAATTCCGCGAATGCTGTATCTCATGCCGATATCGCCCTCAACCGTGCGCTTGATATACGGCTCGGGCAAACCCTTGAGCATGGTTCGCGGGTCGGTCGGCATTCCGTTTGCAACGGAATAAACATCCGTTGTTGCGCCGCCGACATCAACGGCAACAAGTTCCCCAAGCCCGCGGGAATTATCCGTCCCCTCCGCAAGCAGCTTCATTGCCGCCATAACTGCGGAAGGCGTCGGCATCATAATGCCGGAAATAAGTTCGCTCGCCTTGGTAAGTCCCTTTGCCTGCACGATTCTTTTAAGGAAAACTTCGCGAATCTCTTTCTGGGTCGGTTCAATGTTAAGCGTGCCGAATTTCGGCATAACATTTTCGCAAATATGCACTTCGCGCCCGTCGAGAATGCGCTCGCACTGCCGCACGGCATTTCGGTTGCCCGCAAGGATGATGGGAAAATCTCCGCCTATATCCGCAAGCACATGCGCATTATGCAGAATGCAGTCGGTATTGCCGCCGTCCGTGCCGCCGACAAGCAGGAAAATATCCGGATTTATCGCCTTTATCTCGTCCGCATCATCCTCATTGAGCTTGAAGGCGTAGGTCTTCAGCACCTTTGCGCCCGCACCGAGGCTTGCACACTTTGCGGCTTCCGCCGTCAGTTCCGGAACGAGCCCGCTTGCAAGCATACGAAGACCGCCCGCCGCGCTGCTGGCGGCGTAGCGTTCGCAAAAATCAAGTTTTCCGGTCACTTTTTCAAGCTTTGAAAGCGCGTCGGAAAGTCCGTTGTTAATGTCCGACTGAACGGTCGTGTAGGCGTTTGCCGTGCCCAACAGCCTGCATTCATCAACATCCGCCGCGGTGACCTTTGTGTATGTGCTCCCGAAATCGATCAAAAGAACAGGTTTCATGTTTTTTCCCCGCTTTGCAATCGTAATCAGTAAACAATCAGAGCCGCAGGTTATTCCTCAACGTGCAGGTCCTGTTTCAATGCCTCGATATCAACTTCCGGCGGGGTTCCCGGCGGGAAGGAGCGATCGAAGCCCATCTCTTTAAAACGCTTTTCAACCTCGTCAAACGGCTGTTTGCCGATAACGATATTGCCGCCCACATAGAGCAGGATGTTTTCCAAACCTGCCTCATCGCATTTTTCACGCATACCGCGGCAATCCAGCTCACCCTGACCATAGAGTGAGGAGATGACGATTGCATCGGCGTTCGTTTCAATTGCGGCGTTGATGAATTCTTCCTGAGAAACCATAACGCCGAGATTGACAACATTGAAACCCGCATCGGTGAATGCATGATACAGGATCTTGTTGCCGACCGCGTGAACATCGGCGCCGATAACGCCGATAACAAGAGTCTTTTTATCCATCACTTTGACCTCTCATTATTATGATAAAGTGTCCTTACATAACCCAAGCACACAAAGAAACATTGTGTGCCGCATTTTACAGTCGTATAATACATTTTTAAGCGCAAATAGTCAAGTGCATATGCACTGCAAACCCCAATATATTTGATTTAACATTAATAAAACGACTCAACGGACGAGTTAACATAAAGCGCGGCGGGAAATTTTATTCCTGCCGCGCCGTTCGCTTTAGTGCAAAACGTTATTCTTCTTAGGATTTTATTATGCCTCCGTCTTGCCCACCGTGTTCTGCGGTTTTATGCACGGCGGCTGTTCACCGTTAAGTGCCGCTCTCAGAGCCAGCAGAGCATCGAAAACGTCAACCGCACCGTCGCCGTTAAGATCCGCACGTGCAATCTGTTCATCGGTGAGCCCCTCCGTTCCTATTGCATAGCGCATAAGCATAAGCGCGTCGTCAATTCCAATCGTGCCGTCGCCGTTAATATCGCCGATAACGGGGGCTTCGGGTTCGAAAACCGCGTGAACAACCGTGTCCTCCTCAACGGTGATTATCTCATCCGTGACAAGCTCTCCGTTGATGAACCAACCCACAAATACCATGCCCTCATGGGTCGGAACGGGTATTTCGCTGACTTCCAAGCTGAATCCGACACTGACAGGGGTATCAAGCAGCGTTTCTCCCGTGTAATCGTCAATCACCGTCAAATTGCACGTGCGCGGAGCGTAAACCGCCGCAAAAACCATGGGCCGGGTAATCGTTACGGTTTCTTCGGTTATTATGCGTCCGTTGTAATCCCAGCCTGCGAACGCCATTCCCTCGTGAACGGGCGGCGCGGGAAAATCGCTGACTCTCAGCACCGTGCCGTACTCAACATCCTCCATGGTCACAAAAAAGCTGTCAGCTATGGTATCATAGAATCTCACGGTAAAAGTCTCTTTCCTCAATACCGCCGTAATGACCATATCCTCGTTTACGATAACGGTCCCCGACTCCATCAGCTCGCCGTTTACAAGCCAGCCCACAAACACCATTCCCTCACGATAGGGCGGCATGGGCAGATCCGCAAGGTCAACTTCCGTTCCGGCTCGAACTTCGTAAGTCTCATATGTTTCGCCGGTATCGCTGTCAACAAGCGTGATCGTATGCGTTTCGAACCCGCTGTAAACCGCTGTAACCGTCATGTCCCCCAACACTCTGAGATAGGAGCCTTCAAACAGGGTCCCTTCAACATACCAGCCGACAAAGTCCGCATTCTCATGAACGGGCGGAACGGGGAATTCGTCGCTGTAAAGGCCGTTGTCATAGAGCACGGTTACGGATTGCAGCGTTTCACCGTTGTAACCGTCAACGAACGTGACCGTATAAGGGTGCTGCTCATAGGTAGCGTAGATTATAACGTTTGACACGACCGTAACTTCGTCAAGGAACTCGCCGTAGCCGTACCATCCCTTAAAATCATAGCCTTCATGTTCAATATGTTCGGGGAAATCTTCCGCCTTGATCACTGTTCCGTAAGGCACAGTATCGGTACGAAGAATGACGTCGGTGTGATTATCCCAGAACTTGACCGTGTACATTTTCGCTTCATAAGCCGCATAGCAGCTTGTATTTTCCGTAACATTGATGCTTCCCGAAACGGCGCTTCCGTCCGCATACTGCCATTCGGCAAAATTGTATCCGACTGCATCGGGAGCTTTCGGAAATTCGGACAAGGGAATTTCCGTGCCGTATTCTGCGTTGCGTGTTCCGATGAGTTCGCCGGTGAGTCCCGAATAAAAGCTTACCGTGTAGACTTCGTTGCTGTATTCTGCGCGGAAAGTCGTATCACCCGTAAGATAATAACTGCTGCCGAAAAATTCGGAACCGTTAACCGACCAATATTCAAACGTTTTGCCCTCATGCTCCGGCGGCTCGGGAAAAGCCTCTGCCATAACGGTATCTCCGATGGACATATTCAGAGTTTTCAGCACCTGTTCCGTCGCGCCGTCCACCCATTGCACGGTGCAGGTCGGAACGGTGTATGAAGCAATTATATTTGTGTTGGCTGTTATTGTCAGGCTTCCGGTAACGGTCTCTCCGTTCGGACCCCTCCAATGAGAAAAGTTTTTCCCCGGAATCGTCGGCGGCGTCGGGAAGTCGCTGAGGTTCAACACCGTGTTCTTTGTTACCGTAAAGGATTCAAACGCCGCAGTCTGTCCCTCAACAATGAAGTTCACCGTGTAAAGCGGAGGGAAGTACCAGTTCCTGTTGCCCGCAAGTACGGGATGGGTGTATATACCCTCATCCTCATAATAATAAGGATCGTATTCACCGCGGCGGCTCTTCGCATAGTCAAGTGCCTGCCCGATATTGTAGCATTCGGACACGCCCAATCCGCGCATGGAGTTCAAAATATCTTGGAAGATGTAAACATCATATGCAACGGTCACGGTTTCATCATAACCCAAAGCAACGGAAGCACCGTGTGAAGTGAAATAGTTCAGCAGATTGCCGTCCTTGCCGCCGCTGCATGTTGCAAGGTGAACATAGCTGCCCGGCATGGTTGCGGTTGCATAGTGATTCAGATAGAGATAATTCACGGCAATGCCGCCGCCGGCAAGTTCCACAACCCAACCGTTGCTGTAATCGCTTGCCGTGACACCGTTTTCATTGTGAATTGCAATATAGCTCAGCCCGTCATATTCCAAACCGTGCGAGTCAAACATGATCACACCGTATTTATACATCTCTGTCAAATCGGTAACATCACATTCGTTGCCTCCGTACACGGTCAAAGTTCCGCCCGTGTAGCTGCTGATCACGGGAGCGAAGGTTTCCGAATAGTAAGTGCCGACACCCTCATCAATTCCCAAATAGGGCGCATAAACGGCAACATTCCTGTTTGAGGCCGTAACCGCACCGTCATTCAAAATACCGCGAACCTCTTCCGCAGGGGAAAGCTCGATTTTAACAGGTTCGGAACCTTCTCTGATGCCGTGAACGATATTGTAATCATACACAACGGTCATTCCGGATTTCAGAGTGTAGCCGAAAGTTGTTCCGTTCTGCCGGTTGATGCTCTTGATTCGTGAATCCCCGTCAAGATATTCGAACAGGGTGTCAACCGTGTCAACAGCGGACAGGTCGGAGTCAAGTTCGCTTTCGAGTTCAAAGAGCTCGCCGTCAATTTCACGACGAACCTTCTGCATACTGCGAAGTTCAGCTGCTGCCGCATAACTGTCCGCCGCAGCACCGATGGGCAAAAGCCCGATGCAAAGCATCGCCGCAATGAGAATACAGAGTATTTTTCTGAAATTCGTTCCTTTCATAATGCCTCCTGAATGATTTTTTTATATCACGCAATTCGAGTGAACAGCGCTGATATTGTTCACAAGCCCAAGCATCGGATTTCGGAGAACGCGCTGCACCGTTTCCGTCATTCATACCGCGACCGCAGTCGAGTCCGAATCGTCTGTTTGCAAAAACTATTCCTTGGAGTATGATTTAAATAATAATTTGAATTGCGCTCCAATTATCTATATTTTAACACAGTATTCAGAGGCTGTCAACAACATTTGAAAAGTATCCGATTGTTTCTTTTTCTGAAAAAAGGCGGCAAATTAACATTTTTCGGTACGGTTCATAATTTTCTCAAATAAATATAACTTGCGGAAAACTTTGCAGCAAAAAGCACGGCAGGGAAAACCCCGCCGTGCTGCGTTTCACTTTCAGTTTGGAAGCATAAGCTTCAAGTCATAATCGAGTTCTTAATTATTATTGCTGAGCATATCCGCTGCCGCATCCGCAACGTTTTCGTTTGTCAGCCTGTCAATAATTCCGTTTTTGGATTCAAAGCCGCACAACCGGAGCGCGCCGCCCTTCATCATCATCAGGCCGATGCTTGCGTTACTGCTGCTTTTCTCATCCGAAAACCCCTCGGCAAGCCCGGTTGCCTTTTGGACCTGTTCAAGCGTCATGTTTTCAAACACAACAAGGCAGTTCTCGGTAACAAACGGCGCAATAGCCTCGCCTGCTTCTTCCGCCTGTTCGCCTGTCAGCACAATGATATCATAATCGCGCTCTTCCGCAGCCTTAACAATTTCGCTGCCCGTGCACTCTCGATCAAACAAAATCCTGTACCGCATTGAATCCATGCGTGCGGCAGTGTTTGATTTCACGACAGCGCAAAGGTAAACAATGCAGCCGATGAGCAAAACGATAACAAAACCGGGAATTACTTTCCAAAGAACTGTTCTCTTTGCAGATTTCTTTTTTTCCATTAAATACATGCCCCTCTTCGATTTTCGATATACACATAATAGCATACTAACGTTGTGAAGTCAAGCAAAATGCGTGTATATTTTTTTGCATAGTGCATTTTAAATGATAGTCGAAATGCAAATAAAAACAGGAACAAAAAAAAGAAACAGTCATTTGACTGTTTCTTTGGGATCCGGCAGCTGCCTATCCTCCCATGCCGTCGCCGGCACAGTACTGTCGGTGTATGAGGGCTTAACTTCTGTGTTCGGAATGAGAACAGGTGGAACCCCTCAGCTTAACCACCGGAAAGGTGATTGGTTTTCATAAAACCTTGATAACTGCATAAGTTCGGTAAATTCACTTTGATCAAGCCCTCGGCCTATTAGTATCGCTCAGCTGCGTACATTACTGCACTTCCACCTGCGACCTATCAACCATGTGGTCTACATGGGGCCTTACTCCTTGCGGATGGGAGATCTTATCTTGAAGTCGGCTTCACGCTTAGATGCCTTCAGCGTTTATCCGATCCGCACTTGGCTACCCAGCTGTGCCACTGGCGTGACAACTGATACACCCTTGGTGCGTCCATCCCGGTCCTCTCGTACTGAGGACAGCTCTTCTCAAATCTCCTGCGCCCACGATGGATAGGGACCGAACTGTCTCACGACGTTCTGAACCCAGCTCGCGTGCCGCTTTAATTGGCGAACAGCCAAACCCTTGGGACCTAATCCAGCCCCAGGATGCGACGAGCCGACATCGAGGTGCCAAACCTCCCCGTCGATGTGGACTCTTGGGGGAGATAAGCCTGTTATCCCCGAGGTAGCTTTTATCCGTTGAGCGACGGCAATTCCACTCTATACCGCCGGATCACTAAGCCCGACTTTCGTCCCTGCTCGACCTGTCGGTCTCGCAGTCAGGCTCCCTTCTGCCTTTGTACTCTTCGAATGGTTTCCAACCATTCTGAGGGAACCTTTGGACGCCTCCGTTACTCTTTTGGAGGCGACCGCCCCAGTCAAACTGCCCATCTAACACTGTTCCTGTGCCGGATCACGGCCACAGGTTAGAACCCCAGTAACACAAGAGTGGTATCCCAACGTCGGCTCTGCAGCAACCGAAATCACTGCTTCTCCGCCTCCCACCTATCCTGTGCATATGTTACCGGAATCCAATGTTAAACTACAGTAAAGCTCTACGGGGTCTTTCCGTCCTATCGCGGGTAATGTGCATCTTCACACATACTACAATTTCGCCGGGTCCCTTGTTGAGACAGTACCCAAATCGTTACACCATTCGTGCGGGTCGGAACTTACCCGACAAGGAATTTCGCTACCTTAGGACCGTTATAGTTACGGCCGCCGTTCACCGGGGCTTAAGTTCCATGCTTCGGTTGCCCTAACATTTCCCCTTAACCTTCCGGCACTGGGCAGGTGTCAGCCCGTATACGTCGTATCTCTACTTCGCACAGACCTGTGTTTTTGGTAAACAGTCGCTTGGGTCTATTCTCTGCGGCCCATTCCTGGGCACTCCTTCTCCCTAAGTTACGGAGTCATTTTGCCGAGTTCCTTAACAAGGGTTCTCCCGCTCGTCTTAGGATTCTCTCCTCGCCTACCTGTGTCGGTTTGCGGTACGGGCGCCTTCGCTTCGTAGCAGCTTTTCTCGCCAGCGTGAATTCAGCAGCTTACCGATCGTAATCGTTCCCCATCACAGCCCAGCCTTCCGTTGTGCGTACTTCACTACACAACAGCCTCACTGCTTGGACGTGGTCTACCATCGCCACGCTCTGCCTATCCTTCTGTGTCACTGCATCCGGTTGCTCGGCGGTATCGGAATATTAACCGATTGTCCATCGCCTACGACTATTGTCCTCGGCTTAGGTCCCGACTTACCCTGAGAGGACGAGCCTTCCTCAGGAAACCTTAGGCTTTCGACGGCAAAGATTCTCACTTTGCTCTCGCTACTCATGCCGGCATTCTCTCTCCTGTACAGTCCACAGTCGCTTCCGCTTCTGCTTCTGCCCGTACACGTTGCTCCCCTACCCAGAAGTTTCCTTCTGCCTAGACTTCGGTGTCAAGTTTAGCCCCGTTACATTTTCGGCGCACAATCACTCGACCAGTGAGCTATTACGCACTCTTTGAATGAATGGCTGCTACTAAGCCAACATCCTGGTTGTCTACGCAATTGCACATCCTTTTCCACTTAACTTGAACTTTGGGACCTTAGTCGTAGATCTGGGCTGTTTCCCTTTCGACAATGAAACTTATCTCACACTGTCTGACTCCCGATCATCAATTATCCGGTATTCGAAGTTTGATAGGGTTCGGTAAGCTTTGTGGCCCCCTAGCCCATTCAGTGCTCTACCCCCGGTAATCTAAATCGAGGCTAGCCCTAAAGCTATTTCGGGGAGAACCAGCTATCTCCGAGTTCGATTGGAATTTCTCCGCTATCCACAGCTCATCCCCGCACTTTTCACGTACGTGTGGTTCGGACCTCCACGACGTCTTACCGTCGCTTCATCCTGTCCATGGATAGGTCACCCGGTTTCGGGTGTACTGCATGCAACTTTACGCCCTTTTCAGACTCGGTATCCCTTCGGCTCCGTTGCTTAACAACTTAACCTCGCTGCACACAGTAACTCGCCGGCCCGTTCTACAAAAAGTACATGGTCGCTCTCGCTCCCACTGCTTGTAAACATAGGGTTTCAGGTACTCTTTCACTCCCCTCCCGGGGTTCTTTTCACCTTTCCCTCACGGTACTATACGCTATCGGTCACCAAGTAGTATTTAGCCTTGGGGGGTGGGCCCCCCGTCTTCCCACCGGATTACTCGTGTCCTGTGGTACTCTGGATTCTCGCCCTCTTGTACTCATTTCGACTACGGGACTGTTACCCTCTTTGGTAGGAAGTTCCAAACCTCTTCGTCTATAAGTACTTCGATTTTTGCAAGTCCGAACCCCGAACGTCCGTAGACCCTCGGTTTGGGCTCTTTCCCTTTCGCTCGCCGCTACTAAGGAAATCGATGTTTCTTTCTCTTCCTCCGGCTACTTAGATGTTTCAGTTCACCGGGTTCCCCTCATGTCACTATTTATTCATGACATGATGACACGCTGTTAACGTGCCGCGTTTCCGCATTCGGAAATCCATGGGTCATTGCCTGCTTGCGGCTGACCATGGCTTATCGCAGCTGACCACGTCCTTCTTCGGCTCTTGGTGCCAAGGCATCCACCCTATGCTCTTTATAGCTTGATCTCTTGTTTTATCAGCAATATTAACGCATGAGTTTCGCTTTCGTGCGCGTGCTCTGCGCACTTTAGCCTTTGCATTTGTTATTATTTCTTTCTTTAAAATCCATTGAAATTGCAGCGCAGATAATCTGCATTACCTCTCGCTTTATTTTCTTTGTCTTTTTCTCCGCGAATTTACTATCTTCTTTATGCAGTTGTCAAGGTTCTATTGGTGGGCTCAAGTGGACTCGAACCACCGACCTCGCGCTTATCAGGCGCGCGCTCTAACCAGCTGAGCTATGAGCCCGTCTGACCCCTTCCGGGGTTGGTGGAGATGAGCGGGTTCGAACCGCTGGCCTCCTGCTTGCAAGGCAGGCGCTCTACCAACTGAGCTACACCCCCACGCTCTTGCGCTTCGGTGCGTGGCGTCTTCCACTTGTTTCCTTTTGAAAGTCCATCGCCGTTATCGCTCCGCACTCTCGTGCTTCACTCGGCCATGTTCCTTCAAAACCGTACAGTCTTTACCATTCTCTCTCGCAAACCGACCTTTATTCGCTCGGCGTCTCAGCCGAACCCGGTTCTTTCGAACCTGTTTGAGGTTTTACACCTTAGAAAGGAGGTGATCCAGCCGCACCTTCCGATACGGCTACCTTGTTACGACTTCACCCCAGTCATTGGTCTCACCTTAGACAACGCCCTCCTTGCGGTTAGGCTATTGGCTTCGGGCGCTCCCAACTCCCATGGTGTGACGGGCGGTGTGTACAAGGCCCGGGAACGTATTCACCGCGGCATGCTGATCCGCGATTACTAGCAACTCCGACTTCATGTGGGCGGGTTGCAGCCCACAATCCGAACTGGGACTGCCTTTTCGAGATCCGCTTCAGCTTACGCTGTCGCTTCCCTTTGTTACAGCCATTGTAGCACGTGTGTAGCCCAAGACGTAAGGGGCATGATGATTTGACGTCGTCCCCACCTTCCTCCGAGTTGTCCTCGGCAGTCTCACCGGAGTCCCCGACTTTACTCGCTGGTAACCGGCAACAGGGGTTGCGCTCGTTGCGGGACTTAACCCAACATCTCACGACACGAGC